>Ga0255046_10000258_pt1 | contig 13514 bp, 13 predicted proteins | sample BC1_12_27_MG_FD_183632 | JGI IMG/M metagenome (GOLD analysis project Ga0255046, IMG submission 183632) | Seawater microbial communities from Strait of Georgia, British Columbia, Canada - BC1_12_27 | ecosystem: Environmental > Aquatic > Marine > Strait | place: Canada: British Columbia...
TAAAATATTTAAATAGTTTATACCATATAAATATAATGGTAAAAGTGGCATTTATTACTGGAATTACTGGTCAAGATGGTTCTTATTTATCTGAATTGTTAATCGAAAAAGGTTATAAAATTTATGGTATAGTAAGACGAACATCACTTGTATATACACATACTCGATTAGATCATATCCGTAAACATTTAAATTTAGAATATGGTGATTTAACTGATGGTTCATCATTAACAAACATAGTCAATAAAATTATTAAAGAGAATCAAGATTTCGAAGTATTAGAAATTTACAATTTGGCTGCTCAAAGTCATGTAAAGATATCATTTGATACACCAGAATATACTACATTAGTAGATGGAGTAGGAACTCTTAAACTATTAGAAATTATTCGCTCATTAGATGATAACATTCAAACTAAGATTAAATTCTATCAAGCAGGAACTAGCGAAATGTATGGAGAAGTATTAGAAACACCACAAACGGAAAAAACTCCTTTTAATCCGCAATCTCCATATGCGTGCGCGAAAGTATATAGTCATTTTCTAGTTAAAAATTATCGTGAAGCATACGGAATATATGCTTGTAATGGAATATTATTTAATCACGAAAGTCCTAGAAGAGGTGCCAATTTTGTAACTGCTAAGATTATTAATGGTGTTAAGGATATTTTAAATTGTAAAATACCATATATAACACTTGGAAATATTGATAGTAAACGAGACTGGGGCCATTCTAAAGATTATGTCAAAGGTATGTGGTTAATGTTACAACAAGATAAATCAGATGATTATGTATTGGCCACAGGAGTTACAACAACGGTGAGAGAATTTATAGAAAAAACCTTTTTAAAAGCAGCAAATATAACTATTAGATGGGAAAATGATATCGATGGGAATGTTACTGGTATTAATGAAAAAGATGATACTATAATAGTTCGTACCGATAAAAAATATTTTAGACCATGTGAGGTTAATTTATTATTAGGAGATCCTACAAAAGCTAGAGATAAATTAGGATGGGAAATAGAATACGATTTAAATAAATTAATAGATGATATGTTAAAATAATTTAAATTTATATTAATACATAATTAATATAAATGATAACAACGGAAATTATGGGAGGTTTGGGAAACCAATTGTTTCAAATATTTAATTTAATATCATACAGTTTAACGCATAAGACATCATTTTATTTTGAAAATAAGAAAGCAGCTAGAAAAGATAGACCACACTATTGGAACAATTTTTTAATGTCATTAAGACCTTTTTTAAGAATAGTATTTGATAAAGGTGATCTTCCTCTTTATAAAGAATCAAATTTTCACTACGATAAAATACAACCATTTGAAAAAATAAATCAACCCTTTAAATTTTTTGGTTATTTTCAATCTTATAAATATTTTCAAGAAAAGGAAGAAGATATTTTTAAGTTTATTAAGTTAGATGAAAGTAAAGCACAATTAAAAGACGATTATAATTATGATAATATGGTTTCATTACATTTTAGATTAGGAGATTATGTTAATCTTCAACAACATCATCCGTTAATGCCTATTCAATATTTTGGAGAGGCATTACAAAAGCTTATTAAGGATACAAATAAAGATGATTGGAAGGTTCTTTACTTTTGCGAAGATAAAGACATTCATCCTGTTAACTTAAACATATCTATTTTACAGAAACATTGTCCAAATCTCTCCTTTGAGAAAATTAATTCCAAGTATAGTGATTGGCAGCAAATGTTGATTATGTCACATTGTCAACATAATATTATAGCTAATAGTTCATTTAGTTGGTGGGGTGCTTATTTTAATCAGAATAAAGATAAAAAAGTTTATTATCCATCGGTATGGTTTGGACCAGCACAAGGTAATAAAAATACAGACGATTTATTTCCTTCAGAATGGAACAAAATCAATTTTTAAATTAAATTCATTTCTTTATCGGGAGTAAATTATTTATAAGCATTCCAATTTTTATTACTCAATATCATAAATTTAACAAATAAGGAGACTATTACAAAATTATTTAAACAATTTATAAATATTTAAATAATTCATTGTATTATAATACAATACAATGAATACTCAAAATTATGGATTTTCTTTTAATGATATTAAAATAGATAATGATATATTTATAAAAAAGGGAAAAAATGATCATGGTAAACAGAAAATAAATGATGAAATTGAATTTTATAAATTTATTAAAAATAATAATATTGATTTTCCAATGCCTAATTTAATTAATTATGAAGACGGTAAATTAGAAATTGAATATATAGCTAATAATAAAATTTTAACCGATATACTTAATTCTAATAATTGTCATTCTTATATTTCACAAATTAAGCATTTACTTAATAAAATTCACGATGTTACAGTAGAAATAAATTTTGATATACTAAAAACCGATGTTATATTTGAAACTGAAACAAAAATAATAAAAAGGTATAATGAATATAATTGGGAATCTAATAAACAATTTAAAAATTTACATTATGTAAATGGTCTTAAATTTAAGTCAATAAATTATTATAGTGAAATTATTAAAAATAAATGTCTCTATTATTTAAATAACAGAAATTACTATAATTTAATTCACGGCGATACTCATTTGGGAAATATAATGAAATCTAATAATAATTTATATTTTATAGATCCTAGAGGAATATTTGGTAATACAAAATTATTTGGTATAAAAGAGTATGATTATGCAAAATTATTATTTGGAATATCTGGTTACAGTAAATTTGATCAAATGGAATTTTCAGAAATAAAAATTGAAAAAAGTAATCTTAAAATAGATTTTATTGAGGAATATGAATATATTTTTTTAAACAATAATTTTGATAATTTAACGAAATTATTATCATTAAGTATTTGGTTAGGCAATAATAGTTGTTTTATTGATGAAAATAAAAAATTATTTAGTCTTATGATAGCGTTCTATTACTGTGAAAAATATTTATCAGAACTTTGAATTTACTAAATTAGCCCAATATTCAAACTTTAATTTATCATAATTAAATTTTTTATTAGGATATTCTAATAAATAATTTTCTAATAATTTTTCATTTATATCTTCCCAATTATCTACTAATAATATAGGCAAATCTTCATAAATAATATCTAAAAATGATTTTTTCATAATAACTATACATCCTAAAGATAATGCTTCAAAAGTCCTAATACAGTCAAATCCATGTCCAAATGGACTCACTACAAATATATATTCACTCATTAATTTCCATGAATCGGTTCTTTTTAGTTGTTGAGTTTGATAAAAAGTAATATTTTTTGGTAAAATATTTAATAATTTTCTTCTACTACCACCATGTCTTTCATCAGTTAAATTAAAATGAAAATTACAAAATATTTTTGGTATTCTATTTAAAAGTGGTTTATATTTATTAACAATATGTACTAAACTATTATTTTGTGTTTCAAAATTTTGTATATTTTCACCAAAATATGGTTGTTTTAATAATGTCCAATAATTTAATCCATATGGTATACTAGTAAAATATTTATCATTTGGAATTGTTTTATTTATAGAAAACCAATGTCTAAAAAAATGATTCGTTTTTATTTTATTCATAAAATTATTATCAATTTCTAATGGTAATTGTGTATCCTCCATTGCAGATATTAAAATCCAAGGTTTATTTACTTTATCCATGAAAGGAATTAATTTATTTAAATAGCCCATAGAATGAAGAGCAAATACAATTATTTTGTTTTTTGTGTTAATTGATTCCATATCGTAATTACAGTCATGAAATTGAGTTAAATTAACATCGGCTACTTGCGAAAATAATATAGGAGAGTAATACATTTAAATTATAAATATTTAAATGTTTAAGTATTTATAATAATTATAAATGTCTAAAAAAATAATAATTTCACAACCATGGGGTGGTCTAGGTGATAATTTACATTATTCAACCTTGCCAGAATTATTCAGTAATAAAGGTTACGACGTCTATATATCAAATAATAATAAAGTAAGAAATAGTGAAATATTTGACTTAGTATGGAAGATGAATCCATATATAAAGGGGGGTTAGTAATGATTTACCAAATGCAGGAGAGTGTAAAAATAAATTTTGGCCACCACCTAGTCAAAATGAATATTCTATGCACAGAATGGAAATATCACATGGTTTTGAAAAAACTAATTTTTATCCAAAAATATATTACACTCCAACCATAATAGAAAACATACAAGATATTATTTTAATAGATTTAACAGGTAGTTCTCAAGTATTTGAATTTTATAAATATAAAGAATATATTGATTATTTTGTTCCATTATTGGAGCAAAAAATAAAAAATAATAATTTAATAATTTAATAATAAAAATAGCTAAATTCAAAAATTATACAGTAAGTCCAATTTTTGATAAAATTTATGAATATTTAAAATCAAAAATAACAAATGTAACAGAATTAGAAATTAACAGTTTAAATGATTATTCAAATATAATTAATAGTATAGATTCATTAATTATTGTAAATTCTGGAATTAATTCTCTTTCGGCAGCTATAAAAAGAGATAATTTAAAACCAGATATATTATGTTATAATGTATGGACTTATTTTACACCTCAAGAAATTAAAGGATGTTACAATTATAAAAATACTGAATATTTTCAGTCTAAAATACCCTAATAATTCAGCGGAAAAGAATTATTAAATACAATATATAAAGACAACCGTATTATTTATAATATAATGAATCCGTTACAACTTGCAGGGTATTACACCACTCACAAATCTGAGTTTCAAGGCGAATCTGGTCATAATAAATTATTAATTGGATTAAAGAAATATATTCCAACTAATAATAACAGTAAATATAAAACAGTTGGTATTGATGTTGGCGCATGTGTTGGTAATTATATACACCATATATATGATATTTGTAGGGAACAAAATAAAAAAATATTATGTATCGAACCTAATCCAGCTAATATATCAGCATTGGAACCAATAATAAATAAAGATAAAATATTGAAATTATTTAAAATTTGTATTTCAAATGAAACATATGCTTCTTCATTCTATAATTACCAACTACATGATAATAATAACACCGGAAATGAAATAGCCGGATTAAGAGGAGGAGGTGAAAAAATATGTGATATTGATGTAAAAAGATTAGACGACGTTTTGGATGATGAATTTATAAATGAGGATATTATAATTAAATTTATAAAAATAGATACCGAAGGTAACGATAGTAATGTAATTAAAGGACTAGGAAAATATTTACCAAAAACCAAATATATTATATTTGAGTGTAGTGATTGTTTAGATGATATTAGAGGGCCTGGAATAACAAATCCAATGAAAGATATTGTAGATTTTCTATCACAAAATGGATTTAATACATATAGGATAGGAACAACGAAAATGTTTAAAGTAAATGATGAATATTGGAATCAAATATACGATGATGTAAAATTTTGGTCAAATTGCTTTGCATTAAAGAAAGATGATGAATTAATAGATAAGTTGATTAATAAAAATTTTGATTACATATATTAATAAAAATAATTAAATTTACATTTATCATATTTTGTTCCAAAACCAGCACAAGAAAAATGTCCCCATAATGGCATATGTATGTGTGTTTGTTCTCCAAATAGTAACGACACCATAGCAAAGTTACTTCGCGATAAAATTATTTTTTTTGATTTGGATAATAAATATAAATCATGATTATAATCTTCATTTTGAATTAACATGTCATATTTAAAATTTAATTCTGGTATTTTTGTTAATGGACTTGCTACTATTATTACTTTTGATTCAGGAAATTGTTCAAGTAATATATCTAGTTGTTTTTTTATTTTACTACTACTTAATGGATTTTGCTTATTATATTTATTATTTGGACCATTAGTAAAATAACATAGTTTATTACTATTTATTAAATTTATAAAATAATTACTACATACATTTCCATCATAATCTTCTTCCCACCATTGATCATCTAATCTCAAATGAATTACTATACTATTTTCAACATCAAATGGGATATGATAATTTGAATTTGAATTGTAAAAATCTTTAATATCTTCATAAAAATTCTGTTTAAAAAATGATAACATATCATTACCAGTTAATTGAACTATTTTTCCCATCCCATAACACATATCAGTTATCCCTGGTCCAGCTATATTTATTTCATCAATCGCTAATGAATTATTAATATTTGTATATTTTGTATTATATTCATCTATAATTTTTAAAATACTTCTTAGAAATATTGAATCGATATATTTCATTTGCGTAGCATCATATCTTAAATAATAATTATTTATAAAACAATAATAAAATTGAAATAATATAGATAATATTTCTGTCCCTATTCTATCTGGTCTAACTCGCAAATTAAAAATCATTATTATATTATAAATACATATACATTTTTAAATCGTATTTGTATTTGTATTTATTATATTATATTATCATAATCATCAAATAAATATCCATCATTATTTTTAAATAAGTCATCATTATTATAAATATAAATATTATCCGTTACCCCTTTTAATGCATCATAACCTACTTTACTATCTTCTATTCCAATAATATGTTTTTCATTTTTATAAAATTTTTTTATTGCTAGTTTATAACATTCAGAACTAGGTTTGTTATATTCAAAATCTTCTTTACATACCCAATTTTCTATTTTATTTAAAATTGAACACTTTTGCTTGAAAATTTCTACTGTTTGTCTATTGGTATTTGTTACAATACAAAAATTAATATTATTTTCTATAATATACTCTAAAAATTTATCACTATTTGTTGTATATTCTATATTCTGATTATTTAATTCCATTATTTTTTCCTTTTTTACTGTTTCTAGCATATTTTTATCAAACACTTTATTCATATAATCCGAAAAATGTTTATTATTTATAATATCTTCCCATTCATTAAAACTACACATTTCCTTTCCATATTTTTCAAATACAAATTTATAACTATTAAAATGTGCTACCGAGGATTTTATTATTGTACCATCTAAATCTATCATTAAAAAAATATTATTCACATTATCTCCTTTAATTGGAATAAATTTAAAATGACCGAAACAATTATTTAATGTTTGATCAAAATTAGTAAAATTATACTTTTCTATATCTATTCTTGTATCTTTTAATTGTGTATCATATGGTCGTGGAGCTATTCCACTACTTTTTTTATTATTTGCCACAATTTTATCATTGGATATTCCTATGATATCAGCAATTTTATTACATACTTCAAATTTAGTAAATTTATTATATGGATTATAAAAATGGTAAATTCCGTGATATGTATCTTCCAAACAATTGTAAATAAATTTACATAAATCTGGGATAAATAATGGTCTTCTTATACTATAATTATCTTCCACAAATGTCTTATTTTTTAAATTCATTAAATTTTTTCCTATTAATGTTACTGCATTGTTATGTATTCTAGATAATTTTGAATATAAAACTGGTGTTCTAATTATTGCATAATTAGTGCAACAATTATTTATTACTCTATATTCAGATATTAATTTGGAAATACCATAATTTTGTAATGGATTTTTAACACTATCAGGATAATTGGGCTGAGACATTCCGTCAAATACATAATCTGTTGATATATGGATAAATTTTATATTTAATTTATTACAAATATATGATGTATTATAAACCATATCAATATTTACATTCTTAGTTTCCTGCCAATCTTTTTCACATATATCAGTTAATCTTTGAACAATAGAAAATATACATATTTTTATTTCATGTTTTAACATAAATTCTTCTATTTCGGTTGCATTATTAAAATCTAATTTAAACATATTATTTTTACTTATCTTATTAGTGTTATAAGTACCAATGTAATTTATATTTTTTTGGTCTAATAACTGACACATTTCTTTACCTACTAATCCAGAAGCACCACATATTAAAATCATTATAATAATATAATTATTTTAATATTTAAATTATTTTAACTTATTATACCAAAAATCTAATAAATCATTAATAGTTGTTTTAATATCTATAGTAGGTTCCCAACCTAATTCTTTTTTAATTAAAGATGCATCTCCATCCTGAAATTGAATATCAATAGGTCTCCATAATTTTTCATCTATTTCCATTTTAACATCTTCCAATTTTGAATGTTGTAATAATAGTTCTGTATAACATCTCATTTTTAAGGGATCTCCACCACATACATTATAAACTTTACCATTGGATATTTCTTTATTTGTCGAAACTAAATAAAAAGCGTTTGCTATATCACGAACATCTGTAACTGCTCTAACAGTATCTAAATTTCCTATGCGAAGAGTTTTTTCTTGTCTTCCCAACATCATTGTTGCAATTTGTACCGCATCAGAAGCAATAGAAAATCTAGCTCCTCTTCTTGGTCCAGTAAAACAAAAAGGTCTTATTACAGTAGCATTCATTTGTTTATTTTTCATTCTTTCACGAATGTATAAATCAATTGCACATTTTGAAGCTCCATATGGATTTGCAGGTAAAATTGTGTTTTCTTCTGTAATTTTTCTTTCGTCAATACCTTCATTTCCATAAACTTCAACAGTTGAGCAAAAAATAAAATGACATTCTGGTTGATAATCCTGAAGACAAGTTATTATATTTATAGAACCCATTACATTAGCCTCCCATGTTCCAATTGGATCTTTAAAACTTGTTGGAGGATGAGTTTGAGCTGCTAAATGACAAACACAATCAAATTTTATTTCTTTAAAAATTTTATCCATAGAGCGAAAATGAACAATATCGCTATACAAAAAGTTAATTTTTTCAAATTCATCTTCAGTCAATAAATCTTTAATTTCTTGTTCACTTCCCCTAGTTCCTCTTAATAGCCCATATACTTCATGTCCATTCTTTATTAACTGTTTAGCTAAATGTGGTCCTAAAAAACCAGTTATACCTGTAAGTAAATACCTCATTATATAAATAGTTTGTTTATTTAACTTTAAATTATTTATTCTGTAAAGTATGTTTATTCATTATTTTCTCAATTAATTTGGTAGTACTTTTTCCCTCTATTAATTTATGTAGTATAATATTTTTTAAGCCAGGATGTTTAGTAATGATATCTGATTTTTTATAATCACTACCTTTAAACCATATTTCTGGATTTACCATATTTATTATTTTATCTAATTCGCTTTCTAATTTGTCATTAGTTTCTTCATATAAAATTATTTTATTGATAAAATTACAGTTCAACAACATTGATATTCTATCAGATAAATTATTAATTGGTCTTGTTTCTCCCTTTAAACGCTTAATTTGTTCGTCAGAACTTAAACAAAGAAATAAGTTATCACACATTTGGTTTGATAATTTTAAATTCGTTATATGTCCGTCATGTAAGATATCATAACATCCACTTGTCAAACCTATATTTTTTAAATTATTTAATTTTAAATAATCATTCAAATGATTTGTATTATAAATTATTTTTGATAAATTTTCAAAATTTGTATTATTAATTGATAAAATACTTATACTCTCACTTAACATAGATATATCATTACTATATTTTATTAACGAGCCATCGGATACTTTAGTTCCATCTATAAATAAACATCCTGACTGTAGAATAGATATAGAATCATTTTTAATACAATGTATATCTTCTTCTCTATTAATTTTCCTTATCGTTATTTCTGTTTTATTAATTTTATATTTTGTTTCTTCATTAAATATCATATTTTCTTTATTGATATCTTCTTTTTCTATTACTGAAGATTCATATTTATCTTTATCCCGAATATATACATCCCTTAATCTTAATAAATCATTTTTATCGGAATAACTTACTTCATTTGAATATATTTCTATCTCCATTAATACAGAATTTTCTGTATAGGAATAAATACCATGAAAAGTATCTTTTGGAATATATAACATTTGTAAAGTATTTAATATCTTAAAACTTTCAAATAAATTTATTTTAAAGCATCCATTTAAACATACTAACACTGTATCTTTTTTAAAATGACAATGAACTGAAGTTTCTTTATCTTTGTCAACATGTAAAATCCAAATTCCTATTTGTTTATTTTGATAAGATAAATATTCTTTCCCCCATGGTTTATCATATATTTTGTTTAAATAATCTTTAAATTCCGAATTTTTTCTATTTTTCTTTTCGTATGTACTACATAATTTTTTTTCAGCAATAGTCCTTTTGATAAATTCCATTTATATATATTAACTTATTTATATTTATATTTATATTTATATTTTTACTTATACTTATATTTATATTTTTTCAATTTGAACTTCTGAATTTTTATCAATAAATCTAATATTATTATTTAATTTTGTTATATACGAATCTCCCTCAAACATATATATCTGATTTTTCTTTAAATCTGGTAATTTATGAAAAAATGTCCATGTTGCTCCACAAGGTAAAATTATTATTTTTTTACAATAACAAATAATATCCCATATTTTTTTTAAATTTAAACAATCTGGTGTCGGTTTAATATTAAAACATTTTTCAAAAAATAATACATTTTCATTATTGTCATATTTTTTGCTATAATTAGCTAAAATTACCTTATTATTTTTTACTTGGAAATCTATATAGTTTTCTAATCTATTCATATCAAAGTGTACACTTCTTGGTTTATAATTAAAAATAAAAACATAATCCTTCATTTTATTTTTTTCTTCTTCGCTTAATTCATAATCAGGATAATCTCTCATCATATTTGTTAAATCTATATGTGGTGTTATATGAAAATTTAATGGTTGTTTAATTATTTTACTAGTTTCTATTATTAACCTTTTCCATCCGTCTATTGCTGAAATTAAATCAAAATCTGAATGTTCTATTACTGGAGCTACACACCAAGTATTTAACAATAAATATTCTTTATTATTAATGCTTTGTATTATTAATTGTTTTTTTTGAAACTGATTTCCTAATAAAATATTTAAAAAATCTGAGTTTGTTAAATCTTCAGGAGGTTCTCCAGACTGTAAATCTTTAGAATACACTGATTCACAATTATTAATTCTTTTTAAATTTTGTTTTTTATTTAAAAAACAATCTCCTTGTATAAAATAATAATAAAAATTTATATTACTATTTTGTTCTACTAATGTATTTATAAAACAACTACTCATATAGACATCTCCTATATGATTTAAATTATAAAATAAAATATTTACCATTATTATAATTTAGTATGAAAATTATTTTTAAATTATTTTTAGTTAACTTGTAATTATCCATGTTGATCTCGGTTTATGCCAAAATTGTTTAAAATATATTTCTCCGTCACTTATTAGGGCTGCTACATAACTTAAACTACTTGGTGATGTTAATAAAATATCAGCAGCAACTAATTCAGTAAAAGTTTTACAAATATCTTCATCTAGATGAAATATTACATCTTCTTTTTGTAAAATAGCAAAATTATTCATATCACCTTGAGAATATATATGAAATAGTAATTCCTTATCATGATCCTTATATTTGTTTCTTATTTCATTCATTATATTTAAATAATATTCATTTGGAGTTGTAATTCTTTCTCCTGCTTGTCCTCTATCATGTATATTTCCTCTACGAATATGAACTGCTATATTTATTTTATCATTGTTAAATACTAACTTTTTTGTTTTATTTTTCCAAAAACATTCCTTTATAAATTTCATAGACTTACTATTACAATATTCATCAATATTCTCTTCAAACTTTTTAATAATATTTCCCGTATTATATACAGTATAATTTCTGCTTTTTTTATCAAGAATAGGTATATTATCTCTTATATTCATTACCATTTCTAATCTCGTTAAAAATAATGGTGAATTATCATAATTGTGTTCTACAAAACTTAATGGAATATAATTAAATACATTTGAATTATGAGTTGTTACTATATAACTAATAATTATTCGTTGGTATTGGGCGCCAAACCCATCTGTATGGTCTTGTGGATTTGTGTATATATTCATTTATATAAATATACAAATGAATATATTTAATATTATATTATTTATACATACTTTTTTATTAAATTATCCACTTTTAAATGATTCCCTTTCGCGTTAAATGCACTATCTTGATGAATTCTATGCATTACTTGAATACTTTCTACATTATAAAATCGCTTTCCTTGTTTCCATAATTTTAACCATAAATCATAATCTTCAATTCCATTTTCTTCCCATATAGCCAATGGTTTTCTTATTAAACAACTACTATTTATAATTGGATTTACATTTGTAAAATTATGATTTTTTAAATCACCTCCAGGAATAGATGGTTGATCATTTCTATCACCAAAATATTTACAATAAGTTCCTATTATATCATAATTGTCCATATATGAAATTTGACTTTCTAATTTTTTTGGTAACCATTTATCATCTACATCTATTAAACTAATCCAATCATATTGACAATGTTTAATCATTTCATTTAAAGAATTCGATTTACCTTTTATAGTGTATAAATCTAAAACTTTTATACGAGAATCTTTTGTTTCATATTCTTTTGCTATTTTATATATTTCTGACTCTTTTGGATGTCCATTTATTCCAATAATTAGCTCCCAATCTTTATATGTTTGATAAATCACTGTTGAAACAGATTCATTAATAAATTCTATTCCATTATATATTGGTAATAAAATACTTATCATATATAAAATAATTAATAATAATATTTAAATATTATTATTAGTTTATATATTTATTATAAACATTTTTGTATAGATCTATATAAGTTATTGGATAAATTATAATGTAAATCCATACCCTCATTCAGCCAATTTCCACCAGCCCTATAGTGTAAAAATACATTATCATATATCTCACAAAAAAATTTGTTATTACTATTTCTAGGATCATTTTTGATAAAATCTATAATAGGACTGCTTTCTATTATGTTTGTAGGTAATTCAGTTATATCCCACGAACACGACCATAAATGTTTAATAAAATAAATATTATTTGTATGGAATAATTTGTTTTTCCAACGAATTTCATCTGTATTGGGTATAGGTTTATCCTTCATTTGTTTTTGTAACCATTCTTGCATCATTCCTCCAACATCACATCCAGGACAACATGACCAATTTAATAAATCTAAATTTTTCATTTTTGTCATATCAAAATAATAAATTCCATTCCAAAAATAATTTACTTTAAAATTGTTTCTGCTTTGTAAAACAACCGCACAATCATATTGAGAATATTTATTTATATCAAAATAATCAATCAAAAACATATCACTATCTAATAATAAATATTTATCTGGATTTTTTTTTTGATAATCTAAAATAAATGTCATTGAATCAGCACATCTTATAGCAGCATTACTATTTGTTTTATGTTGTTCATTGGGTATATTTATACATGTAATTTCTAATTTATTACATAGCATTTCTATTGAATTTTTAATAGTTGTATTACCTCCATTTGTAAAATCAGGAAAACTCTTGG
>Ga0255046_10000260_pt1 | contig 13473 bp, 10 predicted proteins | sample BC1_12_27_MG_FD_183632 | JGI IMG/M metagenome (GOLD analysis project Ga0255046, IMG submission 183632) | Seawater microbial communities from Strait of Georgia, British Columbia, Canada - BC1_12_27 | ecosystem: Environmental > Aquatic > Marine > Strait | place: Canada: British Columbia...
CGTCGAGTTGAAGCTGATCATGAGTGACACGGCGCCAGAGCCGCTGGCGTTCACGATCGAGAATCCTGCGCGAATCGCACTTGATCTGCCAGGCACGACGCTGGGCCTGAGCTCACGTCGCCGTGATGTAAATATCGGTCCGCTGGACACGGTGCTGACGGCTGAAGCTAATGGTCGCACGCGAGTCGTACTTAATTTGGACTCTATGGTCGAGTATCAGACCAGCCATAGCGGTAACACGGTAACCGTCACCTTGGGTGGCGGGGATGAATACAGCGCCGATACAACCCAGTTCGCCAGCGCACCAGCATCCAGCCCCCGTTCGTATGCCGCGCCAGGTAGTCGCGCAATCTCCGGTGTCGATTTCCGTCGCACACGTGACGGTGGAGGCCGTGTTGTTGTTAACCTGACAGATCCGTCAACCCCCGTTGATATTCGCCAGGAAGGCGGTCGTGTCGTCGCTGTCTTTAAAGACACGAGCTTGCCCGCCGAGCTGATGCGTCGTCTTGACGTTATGGACTTCGCAACACCGGTGACGACCGTTGATACGCTGCGCACCAATCTGGACACCCGTATCGTCATATCAGCGGAGGGCAAGTATGAGCAACTCGCCTACCAATCTGATAATGAGTTCACGATCGAAATTAATCCTGCAGCAGAAGAGGGTGCCGAAGAATCCAGCCTGTTCTCGGAGACCAAGGAGTACGAAGGTCAGCGCCTGACGCTAAACTTCCAGGACATCGAGACACGCGCCGTACTGCAGCTGTTGGCTGAAACGTCGGGCAAGAACATCGTTGTATCGGATACGGTTCAGGGCAACGTAACGCTGCGTTTGCGCAATGTTCCCTGGGACCAGGCACTGGATATCGTCATGACGACCAAGGGTCTGGACATGCGCCAGAACGGCAACGTCATCATGGTTGCGCCGGCGGAAGAGATCGCGGCGCGCGAAACAGCCGACCTTGAGGCCAAGCAGGCGATTAGCGAACTGGAGCCGCTGTACTCCGAGTTCCTGCAGGTGAACTATGCCAAAGCGAGTGACCTTTCGAGTCTGATCACCGCGGGTACGGGCGGCAGCGCCCTGATTTCGGAACGCGGCAGCGTTGGTGTTGATGATCGCACCAATACGCTTCTGGTTCAGGACACGGCAGAGAACCTGCAGAGCATTCGAAGGCTGGTTCGCGCTCTCGATATACCAATCAAGCAGGTTCTGATTGAGTCTCGCATCGTTGTCGTCAACGACGACTTCAGCCGCGAACTCGGCGTTCGTCTGGGCGTCACCGCGTTCAATGAGAGCAATACAGGAATTACGACGATCACCGGTACCGGTTCGGGTACGGACACCATGATCAGTACTTATCTTGAGAATCAGCAAGACCCCACGAGTACGGAGTTGCTTGAGTTGCCGGACCTTACCGATCGCTACAATGTGGCGTTGCCGGTTGGCAGCCCGGCAGGCCGTTTCGCGCTGGCCGTGCTTGAAAATGACTACCTGGTGGACCTCGAGCTGACAGCGTTGGAGGCTGAGGGTCGTGGTGAGATCGTGTCGACGCCACGTGTTATCACGGCAAACCAGAAAGAAGCCACGATCAAGCAGGGTGTGGAAATCCCGTACCAGCAGTCGGCGTCATCGGGTGCGACGACGATTCAGTTCAAGGAAGCTGTCCTCGAACTCGTTGTTACGCCGCAAATTACGCCGGACAACAACATCATCATGGATCTTCGGGTGAGCAAGGACAACGTCGGTGAGATTATCTCGACAGGCGGCCTTGGTGGCACGGTGCCGAGTATTGATACCCGCTCCGTCGAAACCCAGGTCCTCGTGGCTAACGGTCAGACGGTGGTTCTTGGCGGCATCTACGAAACAGAACGCCGCGAGACGATCACGAAGGTGCCATGGCTCGGTGATATTCCGTTTGCGGGCAATCTTTTCAAGAGCAAACAGCGAACCGACAACAAGGCTGAGCTGCTGATATTCGTAACACCGCGCATTCTTGAGGAAGGCGCGACAGTTTACTAATCTGTTGTTCCTCTGAAGAACAGGAAAGCCAACCTTCGGGTTGGCTTTCTCTTTAAGGGTTTTTGTGAAGACCCGATGAAATAATCATCAGCGATGAAACATCCGAAAAACATCTTTCTGATTGGCCCTATGGGTGCCGGCAAGTCGGCCGTTGGTCGACAGCTCGCCCGTACACTGCACCTGACGTTTATGGACAGCGACGACGAAATAGAGTCGCGTACCGGTGTCGACATAGCCTTCATATTTGAGAAAGAGGGTGAGGCCGGCTTCCGCAAGCGTGAGGCGGCGGCAATTGATGACCTGACCCGAATTGACGGTGTCGTGCTGGCGACGGGCGGTGGTGCAATCGTCGATGCCGAGAGCCGAAGCCGGCTTGGTGGTCGCGGTTTCGTTGTCTACCTTTACACGACGGTCGATCAGCAGTTTGCGCGCACCAACAAGGGCCGGGAGCGACCGCTGCTCGAGAATGGCGATCGCCGCGAGATACTCGAAACACTGCTGCAAGATCGTGATCCACTGTATCGGGAGATCGCGGACCTGGTCGTCGAAACGGATGGACGCAAGGTTCACTCTGTTGCAAGCGAGATAATCGAAAAGGTTTCGTAGGAGCGCGCTCCTACATTCATGTAATCTAGCGCCGTATGAAGACTATCAATGTTGATCTGGATGATCGGAGCTATCCGATCATCATTGGTCGTGCGCTCCTGAACGGCGGCTTCGATGTCGCCGAGTATGTCTGCGGGGAGGATTGCCTCATTGTCAGCAATGAGACCGTAGCGCCGTTGTATCTCGACAGGCTCAAGCCAAATCTCGTCGGGCGCAAGATTAGCAGCATCAGCCTTCCCGACGGCGAATCGTTCAAAACGGTTGCGACGATGCAGATGATTCTGGATGAGTTGGTCAGCCTGGGTGCAAACCGTGACACAACGGTGATCGCGCTTGGTGGAGGCGTCGTCGGGGATATCACCGGCTTTGCGGCCGCCTGTTATATGAGAGGCGTCGCATTCGTGCAGGTACCAACGACCCTGCTCGCACAAGTGGATTCGTCGGTCGGTGGAAAAACCGGGGTTAACCACGAAAAAGGCAAGAACCTGATCGGCGCATTTCACCAGCCGGGGCTCGTGCTAATCGATACCGACACGCTGGACACGCTGCCTGTTCGTGAGTTCAGGGCGGGGCTCGCGGAGGTCATCAAATACGGTGCGATCTGCGATGCGACATTCTTTACGTGGCTCGAGTCAAATATGGTTGCCTTGCTCGACAAGGATCCCGACGTTCTCGCTCGCGCCATCCAACGTTCGTGTGAGCTGAAAGCCGAAGTGGTCGCCGAGGACGAGCGTGAGTCCGGAAGACGGGCAATCTTAAATTTCGGTCATACGTTCGGACATGCGATTGAGCACTGCATGGGCTATGGCGAGTGGCTGCACGGTGAGGCCGTTGCCGCCGGCATGGTGATGGCGGCCGAACTTAGTGGCATCGGGGCTACAGACTTGACGCGTCTTACCGCACTGATAGCCGCGGCGGGATTGCCGACCCGGGCGCCGGAAATATCCAGCGAGCGCTGGTTCGAGGCGATGGGCCTGGATAAGAAGGTGCAGAAGAAGCAGCTGCGCTTCGTTTTGCTGCGCTCGCTGGGTGATGCCGGGATTACGACCGAATACGATCAAACCAGGCTGCGCGCGCTGATTGGAGCCGCCAGCTGATGGGTGCAGCGAGTTTTGCGCCTTACGCCGCCAACGAATCGCAAAGTCGCGGCAGGCAATACGCCGAGCCGCGCTCGGCTTATCGCGGCGAGTACCAGCGTGATCGTGACCGGATCATTCATTCAACAGGCTTCAGGCGCCTGGTTTACAAGACGCAGGTATTCGTTAATCACGAAGGCGATCTTTATCGGACTCGCCTGACACACTCACTCGAAGTGTCGCAGATCGCACGCACGGTAGCCGTCGCACTCAATCTCAACGAGCCGCTGACCGAGGCAATATGCCTGGCGCACGACATAGGCCACACGCCTTTTGGACATGCGGGCCAGGATTCACTGAATGCTTGCATGCAAGAATACGGAGGCTTTGAACACAATCTGCAGTCACTACGACTGGTCGATGTGCTGGAAGCCAAGTACGCTGATTTCCCCGGCTTGAACCTGATGTTTGAAACGCGAGAGGGCATTCTCAAGCATTGCTCGGCGCGCAATGCGCGCGAGCTTGGTGATGTCGGTGAGCGGTTCCTGGAGCGAAAACAGCCGGGCCTCGAGGCGCAACTGGCCAACGTTGCCGACGCGATCGCCTACAACAATCACGACGTGGATGATGGTTTTCGCGCAGGCCTTTTGAGTCTCGATCAGCTTCGCGAGCAGGCGCTTTTTGAATTGCAATATTCGGAAGTGCACCGCCTTTACCCCAAGCTCGAGGATCGACGACTAATCTACGAGATTATTCGCCGCATGATTGGAACCGTAGTTACCGACCTGATTGAAGAAACGCGACGGCGAATTGAAAAAGCGCGCCCGAAATCCATAGACGATGTTCGCAATGCCGGACAAGCCCTGGTATCGATGTCCGAGCAGGTGTATGAGCAGCATGTATCGCTGAAACGTTTCCTCAATAAGCACCTGTACCGCCACGAACAAAAGCTCGAGATGACTCGCAAGGTACAGATCACGATCCAGGAACTGTTCGCGGCATACCTGGAGGACGTGCGGCGCATGCCGCCGGAGTTCGCCGACGCAGCGGCAAGTCTCGACGAGCCAGGCAGAGCCCGCATCGTTGCGGACTACATCGCAGGAATGACGGATCGTTATGCGATCGCTGCGCACGAGAGCATCGTGGGCTGATAGAATGCGCCGCGCCACAAAGGAGCTTTCGTGAGGCACAAAGACATTCCAAGCAGAGACCGCCTGATTTTCGAAATGGACGTTCCCGACTGCGGCCGCGCACGCGCCCTGGTCGAAGAGCTGGGTGAGTCAGTTACGTTTTATAAGATCGGCCTGGAGCTCATGATGAGCGGCGAGTATTTTGAGCTGCTCGACTGGATGCTCACGCGGGACAAACAGGTCTTCTGTGACCTGAAATTTTTTGATATTCCAGCGACTGTCGGGTCCGCCGTGCGGGCGCTGAAGGATCGCGGCGCCTCCTTTGTTACCGTGCACGGCAACCAGTCGATCATGGAGGCGGCGGCCGAGAACAAAGGCGACAGCCTCAAAGTACTGGGAGTCACCGTTCTGACGAGCCTGGATCGTGGTGACCTTGATGACCTTGGTTTCGACTGCGACCTGGAGTCGCTGGTTCTATCCCGCGCCAAGCGGGCGCTGGAAGCCGGTTGCGATGGCGTAATATCGTCGGGGCTCGAAGTACCCAAGCTCCGTGAGCATATCGATAACAAACTGCTCGTCATCTCGCCGGGCATACGCCCCGTCGACAACAAACCCATGGGTGACCAGAAGCGAGTGGTAACTGTCGAAACCGCATTTTCCAACGGCGCCGACTACATTGTCGTCGGCAGGCCGATTCGTGACGCCGAGAGTCCGCGCGCTGCGGCAGAAGCCATGCAGGCGTCAATTGCGGCAGAGGTTGGTGCGTAATGGCTGAACTAAAGAACGATCTTTTCCTGCGCGCGTTGCAACGCCAACCGGTTCCACGGACACCGGTATGGATCATGCGCCAGGCTGGTCGCTACCTCCCGGAATACCGCGAGGTTCGGGCGGAAGCCGGCGACTTCATGAGCCTGTGCCGCAATGCCAAGCTGGCGTGCGAGGTGACGCTGCAGCCGTTGCGGCGCTTCAAGCTGGACGCGGCCATCCTGTTTTCCGACATTCTTACCGTACCGGATGCGCTGGGGCTGGGCCTGTATTTTGCGACCGGCGAAGGTCCTCGATTCAAGCGACCGGTGCAGAGCGCCAAGGCGATCCGGGAGCTGTCAGTGCCTGATGTTCGCTCGGAGCTCGGTTATGTATTCGAGGCGGTCCGGACGATCAGGACGGCCCTCGACGGCCAGGTTCCACTAATCGGGTTCGCCGGCAGTCCGTGGACAGTTGCGACCTACATGGTGGAAGGACGCTCCAGTCGTGATTTTGCAACTATCAAAGGGCTCGCAAAAGAAGACCCGGACGCATTGCTTCGCCTGTTGGACGTCGTTACCGAGACAACCATCCAGTACCTGAACGCTCAAATAGAGGCCGGTGCGCAGGCGATTATGGTTTTTGATACCTGGGGCTCCGCATTGGAGCCGGATGACTATCGGCGTTTCTCGCTCGCCAACATGCAGACCATTGTCGACAACCTCGCTCGCGAAAAAGGCGCAGACCCCATTCCGGTTATTCTGTTCACGAAGGGCGCCGGTGCACTGCTTACGGACATGGCAGAGACCGGATGCGACGCGCTTGGTGTCGATTGGACGACCGACCTCGCAACGGCCCGTGGGTATGTTGAGGATAAGGTCGCATTGCAAGGCAACCTGGATCCCGCGACGCTGCGTGAAAGCCCGGAGATCATTCGGCGAGGCGTTGCAGATACGCTGGCCAGCTATGGCAAGGGGCCGGGACACGTGTTCAACCTAGGACACGGAATTACGCCTGATATCGATCCGGAACACCTCGGCGTCCTGGTTGACGCGGTCCACGATCTGAGCCCGCAGTATCACGAGTAGGGCCGGCGCTTACCCCCACCTTCAGCTTGTCCTTCTCGGCGTCGATCACGGTGGATCTCTCAGTCGCTCGGACAGTGCTCCGCAAACTCGCTTTGTGAAAGACCCACCGCACTCGACGCCGCCGGCATGCTACGCGACGTGAGGGTGCCGGTGGGGAGTTCCTCGAGCGTCGTGCGAACCTCGGTCCCGCTTGACGGGAGCGCAGTGACGCAGGACGCCAAAGCAAGCGGAGCCCGATGCGAGCGAGGCAGGACGCCGAGCGAGGTAAAGTGAGAGGAACGCCCGAAACGGAGCCCGCATATCGGCAATCCTGCGCGCCAAGATCATCATCGTGGAGCAGCGGCGGTGAGTGCCGGGGAATCTGTAGGAGCGGCCCTTGGCCGCGATCGCGCGCAAGGCGCGCTCCTACAGTTTGTAGCACCGCCGCTGTCTAAGCGGAGCCCTTAGCCCGAAGAGTAGGGTGGGAGCGAGTTAGAGCAACTCGATTTCGAGGATCTTGCAGTCCTGTACAACGTTGGCGGTTGTCCCGCCGTGTGTTTCTGCCGACGCCCAGACCGCTTCGCCGATCTTGAATAGCTGCATGCGTTCACCGCCAGCGCCGTCGTCTTCCAACCACGCGCAGGACTGCAGATAAACCATGACCCGGTCGGGGTGTGCATGCAGCGGCAGGGTCTCACCGTTGCGAACAGTTTGCCGGATCACGCGGACTTTTTCGTTCTCGAAGTCCAGTGCATAGACATGTGGAGCAACCTTCACCGGGTCGAGGGGTTTCGGTACTGCCGCGCCGACAACGGCAGCGAGTAGCAGTAGCGGCACAGTGGAAATGACCTTGTTCGCAGGCATCGTGAACTCCCGGTAGTTTTTCGTCTTGTAGCAGCCAATCGTACGGACGACAGGTCGATCGTAAAGTGGACTCAAACGAAATCAGTCACGCAGTTCTCGGCGGAGTATCTTTCCGATATTCGTTTTCGGCAGCTCGTCACGGAACTCGATAAGTTTCGGCCGTTTGTAACCCGTCAGGTTTTCCCGACAGTAATCAAGTATGTCTTTCTCGCACAGGCTTTCATCTTTACGCACAACGAAGATTTTCACGATTTCGCCGGAGCGCTCATCGGGAACCCCGATCGCGGCAGCCTCAAGCACGCCATCCAGTTCAACCACGACATTTTCGATTTCGTTGGGATACACATTGAAGCCGGATACGAGAATCATGTCTTTCTTTCGATCCTCGATGAAAAAGTAGCCGCCGTCATCCATGCGCCCTATGTCACCGGTGCGCAGCCAGCCGCCCGGGAACATGACCTCGGCGGTATCTGCGGGGCGCTGCCAATAGCCTTCCATGACCTGCGGCCCCTTGATGCAGATTTCGCCGATCTCGCCGGATTGCAGCGGGGTGCCATCGTCGCCCGCGATCATGACCTCGGTCGATGGTATTGGCAGGCCAATCGTCCCGGTAAATTCAGAATCGATCCGGCAAATGATCGCGGCCGGTGAGGTTTCCGTGAGGCCATAGCCCTGCAGGATCGTTACGCCGGTTGCCTTCTTCCATTCCTTCGCCACGGCGGGCTGCACCGCGGTGCCGCCGCCGATGCAGACGCGCAGGTGGCTGAAGTCAATCTCCTTGAAGCTGGGCGTGTTCATCAGGGCGGCGTACATCGTATTGACGCCCGTAAACATATTGAATGGGTACTTCGCGATTTCCTTCGCGAAACCTTCGAAGTCTCTCGGATTGGTAATCAGAACGTTGAGCCCGCCCTGTGACATTACCGTCAGGCAATTACCCTGTAACGAGAAGATATGGTAAAGCGGCAGCGCCGTGATGGCGATAATCGGTTGCACGCCCTCGTAGGCATCTGCCTGCCACGTAATGGTCTGCTGAACGTTGTACACCATATTGCGGTGACTGAGCATAGCCCCCTTGGAGACGCCGGTAGTCCCGCCCGTGTACTGCAGATAAGCGATATCGGCAAAGCCAATGTCGACCGGTTGCAGCTTTTTGTTCGTTCCCGCTTTGAGCGCGCCCTTGAACGACACCCGGTTCGCCAACTTGTAAGGCGGCACCGCTTTCTTGATGTGGCGGAGTACAAAGTTGGTGACAAACCCTTTTGGAAAGGTCAGTAGATCGCCTACGCCGGTTGTCACTACGCGATCGATGTCGGTGTCCGCGATGACCTCTTCAAGTACATGCGCGAAGTTTTCCAAAATCACGATGCAGCGAGCCCCCGAGTCCTTCAGCTGATGCTTGAGTTCTCGAGCCGTATACATCGGGTTGACGTTGACCGCCACAAGACCGGCGCGGAAGATGCCGCACATTGCCACCGGGTATTGCAATATATTTGGCAACATTATGGCGACGCGCTCGCCGCGCGTAAGCCCTACGGAATGTTGTAGGTAGCAGGCAAACTGCATGGACAGATGATTAAGGTCGGCGTAACTGAGCGTCCGACCCATATTAGTGTAGGCCGGGTTATCAGGGAACTGCGAGAAGCCATGTTCGAATAATTCACGTATCGAACGAAATGGTGGCGTTGGTACCTCGGCAGGTACGTCCTTCGGATAGGATTTAAGCCAGGCCTTGTCCAAGATCAGATTTCCCCTCAGTTGCGGCGCGGTCGATGTTTTTTAGGCGCCAGTCAAAATCATAACGCATCGTCGAGCGTGGTGCTGATAATCGGCCAGGCGTTCTCGAGCAAAATCGGCTGTGCTTCGGTGTTGGGATGAATACGATCCGCCTGTAGCAATTCATCGTTCATGGCCACACCTTCCATGAAGAATTCGATCCACTCGACGCCGAGATCATCCGCGACCTGGCGAAAGACGGCCTCAAAAGCGTCCGTGTAACGCGGTCCGTAATTCGCCGGTATGCGGATACCCAGCAACACCACGGAGGCGCCGGAGGCTTTGGAGCGTTTGATGATTTTCTCGAGATTGCCTCTCATGCGCTCGGGCGGGAAGCCGCGCAATCCGTCGTTGCCGCCGAGCTCGAGAATGACCAGGTCGGGCGTAAAGTTTTTTAACGCGGTTTCGATTCGGGCAGCACCGCCCTCGGTTGTTTCGCCGCTGATACTGGCGTTAACGACACGATGTTCGTACCCTAGCTCTTCGAGCCGGTCTTGCAACAAAGCGGTCCACGAGTTGTCAACGTCAATACCGTAGCCGGCGCTCAAGGAATCCCCGAACACAAGAACGGTCGGCGGCTGGGTGCCCTGGACGTTGGCGGCCACTAACAAAACAATCAGAGTAAGAATTCTTCGCATGCGAAATCAGTCAGTTGGAAACGATGTAGTACTGGAGGCCAGGCAGGTTAGTAAACAGGTTAGCAGCCCCGAAGGGAGTCTGACCATTCTTTCGGACGTCAGTTTCCAGATTATGTCCGGCGAATCCGTCGCGGTGGTTGGGCCGTCGGGTGCCGGGAAATCCACGCTATTGGCTTTGCTCGCCGGCCTCGATCTGCCGAGCGACGGGCACGTGGTCCTGAACGGCAGAAACCTGTCCGATCTGGACGAAGACGGCCGCGCGGGCCTGCGGGCCGATAGTGTCGGATTCGTGTTCCAGTCATTTCATCTCGTGCCATCGCTCAATGCGCTGGAAAACGTGATGCTGCCACTTGAGCTGGCGGGCCATCGTGATGCGCGAGCCCCGGCGCGAAAGATCATTGAGCAGGTTGGCCTCAAGGATCGCTGGAGCCACTATCCCTCCCAGCTGTCGGGTGGTGAGAAGCAGCGGGTGGCTATTGCTCGAGCCTTTGCGACCGAACCGGCGGTACTGTTTGCCGATGAGCCCACCGGCAATCTCGATAGCCGCACGGGGGCAAACATCATGGAGCTGATGTTCGAGCTGAATCGCAGCTCCTCGACGACCCTGGTACTGGTAACCCATGACAACGATCTCGCCGAGCGTTGTGATCGCATCCTCGCGCTCGATGCAGGACGCCTCGTCAGCGATCGGAAGGCCGCCGCATGAGGGCCGTCGCGTTTGCGCTGCGGACCTTTCGCCGGGAGCTACGTTCGGGCGAGGTACTGGTGCTGCTCGCGGCGGTTGGGCTCGCGGTCGCGGCGCTCACGGCGGTTGGCTTCCTGACGGACCGTATCGGCAAGGCAGTTGCGCGTCAGGCCAACGAGGTGCTTGCGGCGGACCTGAGGCTGCGCTCACAGGAGCCCGTGCCTGCAGAATGGAGTGAGCTTGCTCAAGAGTATGGGCTCGAAACCGCACAGACCATGTCGTTTCCTTCCGTCGTTTTCGCCGGCGATGCCAGCGCCCTGGCCACAATCAAGGTGGTCAGTGATGCATACCCGCTACGCGGCGTCGTGCGTGTGTCCGATCAGCTGTTTGGTGAGCAACGAGAAGTTGATGACATACCGAAAGCGGGCGAAGCCTGGGCGGATGGCGCCTTGCTTGCCCGGGTCGGTGCGGATGTTGGCGATTTGTTGTCCGTCGGTGACATGGATCTCAAGGTGTCGGCAGTACTGACGTACCGGCCCGATCAGTCGATCGGCTTTTCCTCGCTTGCACCATCGTTGTTGATGAACGATGACGATATCGCGCGCGCCGGCCTGATCGGCGAGGGCAGTCGAGTCAGCTACGCACTGCTCGTCGCCGGGGTTGAGGCGGATGTGTCGGCGTTTAACAGCGCGATCGAGGACAAGTTGCCGGAGTCCGTGCGAATTCGGAGCCAGGAAGAAAGCAGCGAACGCGCATATAACGCGGCGGATCGCGCGCAACGATTTCTCTCGTTAACCGCGGTCATCAGCTTGTTGCTGAGCGCTGTTGCCGTCGCCATGTCAGCGCGCAGATTCGCACAGCGGCGCATGGATACCGTGGCGTTGATGAAGAGCCTCGGTGCAACGCAGGGTTTTGTTATTGCGGTTGCACTTGTTCAGCTTTTCTTGCTCGGAGTATTGGGCGTCGTCATCGGCAGTGTTGCAGGCTTCGCCGCTGAAGAGTTGCTGTCTCTCATTCTCGCTGATCTTATCGCCAGCGACCTGCCGGAGCCGGGATTGCGTCCCGTCATACTGGCGAGTGGCAGTGCCATGGTCTTGTTGCTGGGTTTCGCGTTGCCGGCGCTGATCCAGCTCCGCAACACGCCACCGCTACGTGTCCTGCGACACGATGCGATGCCGCCTGCACCGTCACGACTCCTGGTCGCGGGCTTATCACTCGCCGCCGTCGCCGCGCTGTTGTATCGCTCGGTGGGTGACCCGCGCATGTTGGTCATTCTTATCGGCGGTATCCTGGTGATAGCAGGCGCGCTGTACCTGGTGGGCAGAGGACTCGTCGCACTGATAGGCCGATTCAGGTCCGGCGTCGGCGTCGCCTGGCGCTACGGCCTGGCCAACGTCGCGCGCCGCGGCCGCGACAGCGCTGTTCAGGTCGTGGCCTTCGGGCTCGGACTGACGGTTCTGCTATTGCTAACGCTGGTGCGTACGGATTTGCTCGACGGCTGGCGACAGACCCTCGATGCCGACGCGCCGAATCACTTCCTCATCAACATTCAGCCGCATGAAGTGGAGCCGTTGGGCGCTTTGTTCGCGGACAATGGCATGAGCGTGCCGGCATTCACGCCACTCGTGCGTGCCCGCATGACGTTGATCAATGGCGTGTCGGTCAAAGAACGTGAATATCCGCGCGAAGACGGCCGCTGGCTGGCCAACCGAGAAGCCAACCTGTCGTGGACGGCCGTGATGAGTGCGAGCAACGAGTTGGTCGACGGCGAATGGTGGCCAATCGACTACGACGGTCCACCACTGGTTTCGATCGAAGAGGAGGCGGCAACCGACGCCGGGCTATCGATCGGTGATCGCCTCAGTTTCTTCGTGGCAGGGCAAAATGTCGAGGCCGAGATCGCGAGTATTCGGAAAGTAAACTGGGACTCGTTTCAGCCCAATTTCTTTATCGTCTTGTCACCCGGCGCGCTTGACGGCCTGCCGACATCGTATATATCGAGCATGAGGATCGAGGAAGCGCAGCAGCCAGTGCTCGTCGATCTCGTACGCGCATACCCCAGTATTTCAGTCATCAACCTCGATGCGATACTGCAACAGGTTCGCGGCATCATTGAAAAGGCCAGCCTTGCAGTTCAGGCGGTGTTCGTTTTCACGTTGGCCGCCGGAATCGCCGTATTGTTCGCGGCAGTGCAGTCGACAATAGACGAGCGGCGGTTCGAGAGTGCGATGCTACGTGCGCTCGGTGCCCGACGACGCACCGTTTTCTTCGGTGTCATGGCCGAGTTTGCGGCACTGGGCGTTGCGGCCGGTATTCTTGCGTCCGCGGGCGCGTCTGTTCTCGCGGCCGTAGTCGCCGTGCAGCTCTTTCAACTTCCCTATGAGTTCAATCCGCTGCTGTGGGTGGTCGGCTTGACCGCCGGTGTATTCCTCGTTTGCATCAGCGGCTTTTTCGCCGCTCGCGGCGCGATTAATTCGGCTCCGGTTGAAGTGCTACGGTGGGCGACGTGACGGAACAGAGGCTCTCGTGTGGCGTCGTACTCGCACGACAAACAGAGCAGGGCTGGGTGACGTTGCTGTTGCGCGCATTTCATCACTGGGATTTTCCGAAAGGTATCCGGGAGCAAGGCGAAGAGCCAATGCAAGCGGCGTTGCGCGAGGTGCAGGAAGAAACCGGCGTTGATGACCTCGTCTTCGATTGGGGCGAGCGCTTCTTCGAAACCGGACCCTACAGTCGCGGAAAGGTCGCCAGGTATTACATCGCAAGGACTCAGAAGGAGGCGGTCGAGATGGGGCTTTCCCCCGAAACCGGCGTCCCGGAGCACCATGAGTGGCGTTGGGTAACTTTCGATGAGGCCTATGACATGG
>Ga0255046_10000261_pt1 | contig 13437 bp, 10 predicted proteins | sample BC1_12_27_MG_FD_183632 | JGI IMG/M metagenome (GOLD analysis project Ga0255046, IMG submission 183632) | Seawater microbial communities from Strait of Georgia, British Columbia, Canada - BC1_12_27 | ecosystem: Environmental > Aquatic > Marine > Strait | place: Canada: British Columbia...
AAGGGATGGCAAGCTGTATCTGTCTGCCATTTGTTTCAACCCGATGCTCAAAAAACTCTTTTCAACCGCGCCGTAGTTCATGTTTCCTGTCATCAAATTCATTGGCGCTGACTCGGAGCAATAGATATGGGGTGCGCCGGGTGCCGCCATCTGCGAAATGACGATACTCCCGAGGTTTTCCGTGTTGATATTTACCAACATTCCCGCCACTGTAATAGGAGCAGACAAGCCGCCTATTGACATGGACATGGAAGCAACCGGTATTCCGCCTTTTGCCAGTTCTACTTGTGCTTCAATAGAGCCTCGCTCATAGGTCAACGGTGCAATCGGGCATGCAATCACAGAAAATAGAGGGCGCTTTCTCAGCTCCTCTTTTCCGCCTGCTATAAGAGCTGCCAGCTCAATCTGTACTTGTGCATCTTCAGCACTTTGCACTGTAACACCCTGAACATGCTTGGTAGTATTCTGCATGGTCACCCATAATTCATGAGGACCGTGGGCAAGAGGTGTAACATCTCTTGCGGTGAGTGCCGTCCAGAGAAAATCAAGAGAATCTACTGCATCGCCGAGTCTGGTAAACGCAGCAATGTCTTTTCTGGTGGAATCACGGTATTCCCCGGCTTCATAATCATTGACGAAAACTGCAAGTCCGCTTGTCGTCATCCATGGTAAAGATTCTGTCGGAACTTTAAGATCACGCTTCGGATCGCGAGCACATAGTGAAAACTCTTTTTGCACGCTTTCAAGGGCCTGATGAACCATCTTTTCAGGGATCTTGGCAACCATTGTATTGAAATCCACGCTCGCTCCGTTCTTTTCGAGGATTTCGAGAACTGGCTTGCTGTGGACTTTGATGCCAATTTCCCGCAGGCATTTGATACTTTGATCATGAATCAGATCGATTTCTTGTTGGTTCAAGTATTCCGTGTTTATCCTGGCCATCTTGTTCCTCCAATGGATTTATTGGTGCATACCGATTCTCGAACCAACGAGGATACCGCGGGCGATACCAACGAGAGGCTCCTAGCAGCTCGCGTCCATTCGTCCCTTCTACGATCCCTCCAAACGCCGGGACCCACTTGCAGCTGACTCCCGGGCACAATCAACGCTCGCGCAGGAAAGGGAGTCCGTCCGGAACCTCCGCATCCATCTCTCTGGCGTGCTTGTGACCCGAATACACAGCGGTCGCAATCGTACCCGGTGCGAGACAGTCACCGATTCTCGCGATGTCGATTTCACCCCGGAGTGAATGATACAGATCGTCCTTGGGTATGCGGGAGGTCACGAGAATCACAGCCGACGCAGGAATCTCTTCTTCCCGACCGGTGTAGATACATTCGGCGATCACACCGCCTGACCGTATCTCCGAGAGTGATGTTCCTGTTTTGAGTTTGATCCCGAGGGTGAGGATGCGTTCCTGAATAATAGGCTGCTCTGCGGTGCGATGTGTCCAGGTCGCCACTTCATTTGCGGGAGTGACCAGTGTGACCTCCAAACCATCGCCGCGCAGCTTTTCCGCGATCACTCCTCCGATGTAGTAGTGATCATCGTCGTAGACGACCACCGGCCCATCGGGAACCACTCCGCCGAGAACGTCATCCGGAGTCATCACCGATGGCGTCTGCCACCCGGGAATCTCCTGGTCATGCCACCGTCCGATGCCGTCACGCCTCCACGTCGCCCCAGTCGCCACAACCACCCTATCTGCCGCAAACTCGAGGATCTGTTCCCTGTCCACGACACTCTCGAGGTAGTACTCCACATTCGAGAGCTTCGAGATCTGGTTGAGCCGCCAGTCCCGCACTCGATTCCACTCGCGGAGCCCCGGCAGCTCCGATTCGAGTGTCACCCGCCCCCCGAGCTCGCGTCGAGCCTCGGCCAGCGTGACGGCGTAGCCTCGCTTTCCGAGGGCGACCGCAGCCTCGAGTCCGGCAGGACCACCACCTACGATCAGGAAACTCGAGTCCGACCCCTTGCTCGGAATGCGTTCGGGATGCCATCCCTTTCGCCATTCCTCTCCCATGGTGGGGTTCTGCGTGCACCTGATGGGCGTGCCCGTCTGATCGCCGGAGTAGCAGATGTTGCAGCCGATACACTCTCGGATCTCGTCGTCGCGACCCTCTTCGATCTTCCGCGGAAGGAACGGGTCGGCAATGGACGGCCGCGCTGCGCCGACCAGGTCGATGACGCCCTGGCGCAACAGCCGCAACATGGTTTCAGGCGATGTGAAGCGACCGACGCTGACCACCGGCTTGGAGGTGACGCTCTTGACCCACGACATCGTTTCTTCCAGCGCTGCTTCCGGCACGAACCGCGAGGTTCCCATCTCGTAGGCGTAGTCGCGGGCCGTGATGTCCCACAGATCCGGCAGCTCGCCCAGGAGCTCGATCATCTCGCGAGGTTCGGCCGTATCGTGATCAGGGTCAGATCCTCCCAAACTCGCGTTGAACCTGACGGCAACGGCGCAGGTGTCGTCGACGGCCTCCTTGGTCTCGATGATCAGCTCCTTGAGGAGCCTCACGCGGTTCTCCAGGGAACCGCCGTACTCATCCGTTCGCTGGTTCGATGGCGCCAGGAATTGAGGTAGCAGATACCAGTGCGTGGCATACACGTAGATGATGTCGAACCCCGCCCGTTTTCCGCGAATCGCGGCCTCGCGATACCATTGCTTCAGATCCCGGATGTCCCGCTTGTCCATGACCTTCGTCTGGACGGGAGCATAGACCCCGGCGGGGACGCTCGAAGGTCCCAGGTGTGGCTCCCTGGAATAGGAGTTCTGGCTTCCAGCCCCACCGTGCCACAGCTCGACACCCGCCAACGCCCCGTGCTCGTGCACTCGATCCACCATCATGGCCAGGGCAGAAACATCGTTGTCGTCCCACAGAGTATCCGTCGGGTAGGGTTCATCGTCAGACGAAGGATGGATCGAGCAGTATCCGGTACAAACGGTTCCCCAGCCCCCTTCTGCCTTGACGCCACGCATCGCAGCGAGAGTTTGCGGACGGCGGTATCCCATCCCGGTGGCGTGGGGAACCTGATAAAAGCGGTTGGGTGCCGTCACCGGGCCGATGGCTACCGGCTCGAAGAGGATGTCGAACCGAGGATCTCTTGGCATCTATTTCTCCTTCTCGGGGACAACGTCGAGGCACGAATCTTGGTCGTGGACTGGCCGGTACCGAATTCGTATTGACCGCCTTTAGGAGTTCATCCTCCCCCGGCCTTCGAATCAATCCTCTCAGTAACTCGGCGCAATAGTATGGCGGGCGACAGGCCTTCCCGCAAGTGATACTGTCGAGGACGAGGACTGGGAGGCAACGCGTCCGGATATCCGGGATCAGATGAAACGAGCAGTCGGTGATGCTCGAAAGCCGATGGGGGAGGGGTTGAGAGATGGTTGATACACCTCATATTCCAGTGACTGGCGGGTGCCTCTGTGGGGCCATCCGTTATGAATCCACTCAAGCGCCCGAGCTGGTCGGGTTCTGTCATTGCCGGATGTGTCAGAAGGCCTCCGGAGGCCTTTTTCTCGTTTTTGCCGACTTTGACGGGGATACGTTCAGGTTCACTCGCGGCGAGCCGCGGTACTACCGGTCCTCCGAAATCGCCACTCGAGGGTTCTGCCCGGAGTGCGGCTCGCCGATCGCCTTCAAGTATGACGGCGACACAGGACCGGCGATCCCGGTGGGAACCCTCGATCACCCGGAGGAGTGGCCCCCGACCTGGGAGCACAGCGGGATCGAAAGCAAGGTGCCGTGGTACGAGATCTGTGATGACCTTCCGCGGACGACCACCGAGGAGAGCGAGTTCTTGAAGGACGCCCGCGAGCGGAAGGCGCGTGAATCGCCGACGTCGTCCCCATTGAACGAGCGAAACGAGTGAGTCGAAGGATCAGAATGGGTGGCCACCACGTTTCCCCCGGTGCTCTGGTTCCTCGCGCCATGCATGCCGTTTGCCTTCTAGCCTGACGAGATGGTCGGGATGGCGAGCGGTTTCCTGGCCCACAACGGTACGCTCTTCGCCCCGGTTGTCGGCATTCTGGTCGCCGACTTCGACTCCATCCGGCGTCAACGGCTCAACGTTTGTGCGCTGTTCGACGACGATCCGAGGACCGACCACTACTATACGAAGTGAGGATCACGTGACCCAGGCCCAGCCCACTTCGATAAAGGACAGTTTCCTCCGCAAGCTCTTCGAGTACCGGAGCTGGATCAAGTGGACCGTCTACTCACTGCTGCTGATCAACTTCGGCTACTACTTCTGGGAGGAGTGGGTCATCGCGGCCCACGCCCTGCGTGCCGGCGGCACCTTCCTCGAGTGGGCCTCCGCGTTCGCCGCCAGCCTCGAGGAATTCGCCTGGTTCGTGCTGCTGGCGGTGTTCGAGCTCGAGACGAATGCCCTGCCGGACGAGGCCTTCACGCCCAGGGTCGAGCGGGCGCTTCTTGCCTCCGGAATCGTCGCCTTCGTCCTCCTCGCTCACACGCTCTACGCCTACGCGGTAAACGCGGTCGACCTCGAGCGGAAGGTGACCGTTCTCCCCGGCGTCACCAGCCTCTGCGAGATCGCCGATCAGGACGTCTCGTTCGCGTACAACATGAAATACACGACGATCGACAGCCACAACTGCACCGAGCTCTCCGACGCCAGCGAGTACTACCAGGTGATCGTCGAGTCGGTGGTCACCGACGCCGACGGGCTGACCATCGAGAAGCAGCTCGGCTGGGTCGACGTGATCGAGCTCAGCGCCTGGCTCCTCATCATCCTCGGCATCGAGGTCGAGGTGCGCCTCCAGGATCGCGACATCGTCGGCGGAAAACTGATGAGAGCCGTGAACATCTCGAAGGTCCTGCTCTACGGAACGCTCGTTCTCGTCATGGCCTACTGGGCGTACCGGAGCCAGTGGGTCTACGTCTGGGACGAGTTCGTCTGGATCGTCGGCTTCGCCGTCATCGAGATGAATGTCGTCGAGTGGCGGGAGGAGATCAAGGAGGAGCTGGCTTGATCTCGATCGCATCCAGGAACGCGCCCCTGCGGAGTAGGAAATCGCTTTGTGCGCTGCGGGCCTGTGCGAAGTCAGGAAGCGGTACCACAGCGAGCAGATCCGCGATCTGGCGAAGGGCAGCTAGTGCACTGCGTCCGAAATACCTACCACCTCTTGACGGCCCTCCACGCCGCTGACGGCGTTGCGCCTCCTTGAAGTAGCCGCACTACGCCTGCGTCGTCGCGCCTTGTCAGCGGCGCGGATTGCTCGCCAACTGATGGAAGGTATTTCGGACGCAGTACACTAGGAATCCTCGGCCGAGGGGACCGATTCCCACAGCTCGATTAGCGGCCGGACCGGTACGGCCCGCTCTCAGGTCAATTCGGTGACTGCGCGGTGGCCCTGCTCGACCGCCGTTTCAAACATGGCGTTCGCACCTGCGTCAGCGTTCGCGATCGCGATGCGGCCGAACCGCTTGCGGGCGCGGATGTGGGGATAACGCTCGTCATCGTCTTCCTCATAGACGGGGACGAAGAGCGGGTTGTACCAGGTGTACGAGTAGCCGTGTGGCCAGCGGTTGACCGTAATGCCTTCTATGTCCCGAGCCGGGTCGAATCCGCCGCTGCCGAGCATGCCGGCGAGCTGGTGGGCGACCTCGAAGGAACCGACGTGGCTTCCCCGAAACCCCGTGAGTGCCGGTGGATATCCGGCCGCTCCAGTGTTCTCCAGCGCGAAGATCTGGTTGGGTGGCGTACACAGCGCTCCGGCCGTCAGTGCGCCCATCCCGTGCAGGAGATCTCTGCGGGAAATGGCGCGATCCATCCCGAGATCACGGTCTCTCGATTTCATGTTCTCATCCTCTCGAGATTCCGAAGCCCCAGCCTTTATCCGTACTGGGGCGACTCATCACTCGGATTCTTCAGCGCGCTCGTAGGCCTTCTTCTCGATCACGACGAGCTCGCGGAAGTTCCCCTGCATCTCCCAGATTCCGAGAAACCCCTTGGGAACGACCAGGGACTCCCCGGCCACGTACTGCGTCACCTCGCCCTTCGCGTCGGTAAGAACGAGCTTCCCGCTCAACACGTAGATGAACTCGTCGTACGGCCAGGGCTCGTCGATCTTCAGTTTTGCGGGCTCCGCCTCGTACACTTCGACGACGACCTCCTCGCCGCTGAAAAATGTGTGATAGCTGTGTTTCGAACGACCCGAGAGCACCATCTCCTTCGGAAAGGGCTCGAATTCCTCGAGGCCGAGTCCAGCGAGCATTTCGGCCTCGAGACGTACTGGGGCCGGCGCCCCGATATTCTCCTCCTCGGCCGCGGCCGCCGCCGCGAAGAGCAGGAGCGCTGCCAACAAAATCGCGTTTGCTCTCATTTTTCTCTCTCCTTCGATCACAGCTTATCCGAATCGGGTGAAACCGTCTCGTGGTCGTCCGACGAGGGTTCGTCGGTGGGCGGGCCTGGAGGTCGGCTTCGGAATCTGCCCGACGACCCGGTCGCCAAGCCGCGACGGGTGCACCCTCGTCGGCCTCGAACCCCCCTCGTCGAGGCCATCGAGCCACTCTTCCCAGGCTCGACCCCGTGATACGCTCGGGGCGTGGGAAAGCAAGTTCCTATCCCTCAGCTGGGTTCTAAAGCCTGGCACCGTTTTTGAAAGCCTGGCACCGTTTATGTTGAGGGGGAATCCCTGGTTTTCCCCACCGGCTCACTGTTATTTTGCAGTCCGGGAGCGAACTCAGCTGGAGCTCCCGGGAGGAGCTTTCTGCTCAACCTCTACTTCAAGCTCGACGACCGGTGGATGTGATCAAGTCTGCCTGATGGAGAAGTTAGATGGATGAAATTATCGTTCCACTTCATGTAGTCGATTGGCTCATAATTCTGGGCTATGTCGCCTTCATGATCACAATCGCTTTCTATGCCTCCAGAAGACAGAAGAATTTCGATGACTACTTTATGGCCGGACGAACCCTGACAGCTCCGCTGTTGGTCGGAACCCTGGTATCGACGTTCTACGGCCTGGATACTCTCTTCGGAACCTCAGAGGTGGGATTCTACGAGGGCATCTCAGGTTTCTTTGCCTTTTCACTGCCATTCACTCTGCTTTATCTCGTGATGGCTTTCGTTGCGCCGAAGTTCAAGAGGGCCTTTCCTGAAGGAACAACCATGCAGGAAATTGCTTTCAGGAAATATGGAAAACCAGCTGGAATAATTACATCGGTCGCATCATACGTGTATTCGACAAACGCAATGGAGATGATGGGTATCGGTTTCCTTCTTCATCTCATTGCGGGAATCCCATTTGCCTGGGGCACCCTGGTCGGAGCAGTGTTTGTGGTCCTCTACACGTGGATGGGGGGTTTATGGGCCGTAACACTCACCGATTTCGTACAGTTTGTTGCCATGATGGTGACAGTCGGCATCGCCTTGATCATTGGATGGAATGCAATTGGCGGGTTCGACAGTGTTTTCGCAGGCCTGGTGGCGTGGACTGGTGGCGTGGAAGATGCGGGTTATTACTTCAGAATCGGTGCGGGTCAACTGACACCATGGGTTCTGTTCGCGTACTCCGTCACCGGACTCGCGGTGCTTGCTGAACCTGCGATGTTCCAGAGAATTTTCGCATCCGCAAGCCCGAGAGAAATCAAGAAGGCCTTCCTCGTCAGTGTTCCAATGTGGCTCTCCTTCGACTGGGCTGTAGTCTTCCTGGGCATTATGGGAGCATCAGCGATTGGCCTTGGCATCATTCCAGAGGTTGCGGCAAATGAAGCTCTGTTCGCAGTCGTTGGGCAATATCTGCCCGTGGGCCTGTTGGGAGTTTTCGTCGCCGGGGTGTTGGCCGCCGCCATGTCCACGGCAGACTCTTACTTCCTCGTCGCGGGGGGTATCGTTGGATACGACATATATAAGGGTGTCATCAACCCTGAGGCATCTGACAGGAACGTTGAGACCGTCACAAAATTTGCGATGCTTGCCAGTGCTGTAATTGCCATTTTGCTGGCCTTTACATTCGACCGAATCATGCAGGTGTGGGTCTTCCAAGCGACTATCATTATCACCACTGCAGTGATTCCGGTGTATTTCGGTACTTTTTCGAAAAAGCCACAAAAGAAAATCGCAGGTACGTTGGCAGCGGCTTTTGGATTCTCGGCATCCACCACCTGGTATATCTGGTTTCTCTCCGCCGGCACGTGGAACGACGAGCTGGGTGTCAATACCGTCAGGTTCGGCGGCATCGAACTGTGGCAGGAATACGGAATCCTGATCATCACTCCCTTGGTATTGATGATTTACCTTGTCGCGAACGCATTGGGGGAAGACACCGTGTCAGAGAAGGCGGCAGACTGATGGTATGGGATCTCTTGAACTGGATCTTTGGAATCATATGTATTGTCGGGCCCCTGTGTCTTGTTGGCTGGTATTACGGCGCAGCCAGGAAACAGGTCAAAGACCTGGGCAAACCGAAATAGGCCTGTTGTCTGTCTGACCCGCCCCCGTGAATTGATCCACCTCTCCCCATGCTGGGTTCCTGTCACCCTCAGTGCCGCTCGCCGAGGCGGTCTGGAATGCGTCGGAGAACTTCCAGGACCAAAGGTCATTGTGATACTTGGGCCGGAGCGAGATGGTGTTCGACGGCGCCCAGTTGAGCTTGACGTCGTACCGGTCCGAAAAAGCAAGTTCCTATCCCTCCGCCGCATTCCCGGGATTCTTTTTGGGCGCAATTGACAAAAATACTCAACAACCGTACATTATATTGAACATCAGGAGGAGGCGATGATCGAGGTAGTCACCACCCAGTCAGAATCTGATCTTCAGGAGGGAAAACGCCTGCGAGCACTTCGCACGGCCAACGGGTTGTCGCTGCGCGCGCTTGCCGACGCCTCCGGAGTGACCGCCAGCGCCCTCTCGCAGATCGAGAACGGCAAGAACTCGCCGTCGGTCAGCACGCTCAAGAAGATCCTGGCCGCGCTGGGCGCAACCCTCGGTGAGTTTTTTGCAAAGGGAGAAGAGTCCTCAGAGCAATCAGTTGTCTACCCGGCCCTCAGCCTCGTGAATGTGGCGACCGGTTCGAATCTGACTTATTTGACTCTCCCCGGCGTGTTGTTGGGGCGCACGATCCAGATTATGGATGAGCGCTATGAAGTGGGGGCGGATACCGGACCCGAGCTCTACAGCCACGCCGGCGAGGAGTGTGGCGTCTGCATCGAGGGTCGCATCGAGCTTACCGTCAACGGCCGCAGCGAGGTGCTCGAGCCGGGAGACGCCTTTTACTTCTCATCCACTCTCCCACACCGCTGGCGAAACGTGGGCAAGGGGCCCGCGCGAATGATCGCGGCAAACACGCCGCCGACTTTTTAAATCGAACGAGAGATCATCGTTCTGACAAAAGGAGATACGAAATGCCCGAAACACTGGACACCATCGTCGACGAGGCGAAGGTCGAGGCGGAGGAGACACAGAGTATGCCCAAGAAATTGAAGTTTCTGGTCAACGGCGAGTGGCGGGACCCGGAGAGCGGCAGCTACATGCCTATCACCAACAGCAGCACCGGAGAGGTGATCGCGGAGGCGCCAAAGTGCAGCGCGGACGAGGTGAACTCTGCGGTGGAGGCGGCGGCGGTCGCGTTTCCCGCCTGGCGGGACACCCCGATCACCGAGCGCGTCCAGGTGATGTTCAGGTACAAGGAGGTCCTCGAGAAGAACCTCCACGATCTCGCCGTCCTGCTGTCCACCGAGATGGGCAAATCGTACGCCGAGGCCCGTGGCGACGTGCTCAAGTCCATCGAGGTGGTCGAGCTCGCCTGCTGTCTGCCCGTGACCTTGCAGGGCGACTCCCTGATGAACGTGGCCGACGGCTACGACACGGTCAGCTACCGCGAACCGATCGGCGTATTCGTGGGCATCGCCCCGTGGAACTTCCCGGCCATGATCCCCATGGGCTGGATGATGCCGCTGGCGATCACCACCGGCAACACCTTCGTACTCAAGGCCGCCAGCCTGGTTCCGCAGACCTCCACGCGCATGGCCGAGCTGCTCGCAGATGCCGGCCTGCCCCCCGGCGTGTTCAACCTGGTGACCGCCGGACGCCAAGAGGCCGAGCTGCTGCTGTCCCACCCCAAGGTCAAGGGAGTCTCCTTCGTAGGCTCCACCTCTGTTGGCCGGCACATCTACCAGACCGCTGCGGCCAACGACAAGCGCGTGCAATCGTTGACCGAGGCCAAGAACCACGCGTTGGTGCTCAAGGATGCGCCGATCCGGGCCACGGCTGAGCGGATCGCCAACTCCGCTTTCGGCTGCGCCGGCCAGCGCTGCATGGCGCTACCGTCTGTTTGCATCGAAGAATCCATCGCCGACGACCTGGTCGAGGCCATCGTCGAGATCGCCAAGGAGCGAAGAATGGGACCGGCCTGGGAACCCGAGACCGAGCTCGGTCCGCTGGTGACCGACGATCATCGCGATTTTGTCACCGGCTGGATCGAGAAGTCGATCGAAGAGGGCGCGAAGCTCGTAATGGACGGCCGCGACGTGAGCGTGCCCGGCTACGAGGGCGGCTACTTCCTCGGCCCGACGATCTTCGATCACGTGACTCCCGAGATGAGCTGCGGCTGGGAAGAGGTCTTCGGTCCAGTCCTTTACATCAAGCGCGTCAAGGACTTCGAGGAAGGGGTCCAGACCATCAATGCGAGCGAGTTCGCCAACGGCGCCTCGATCTTCACCATGAGCGGCCACTTCGCGCGCGAGTTCTCCAAGCGCATCGACGGCGGCATGGTGGGAGTCAATGTGGGCATTCCAGTCCCCAACTCGGTCTTTCCCTTCTGCGGCCACAAGAACAGCTTCTTCGGTGACCTGCACACCATGGGCCGCGACGGCGTCGCCTTCTTCACCGAGACCAAGGCCGTGACCAGCTACTGGTACAACGAGGCGGATCTCAGGGGTGAGAAGGTCGGCACCTGGGAGGGCACGATTACACGCAAGTAAATGGAGCCGACACCGCCAAAACCGCAGATGATGAACGCGAGATCGCGGCCGAGGTCGAGGAATTCGGACTGAGAAGACTCTGAGGGCCGCGACTGGCCCTCGGGCCCCTTCTCGAGGAGGAGCAGAGATGGACACGAAAGAGAAGTACGAGAATTACGTGAACACGAGTTTCTTGCCGGCGGTTGATCCGCTCGTGATCGACCGGGCCGAGGGCGCGACCTACTACGGCAAGGACGGCAGCAGCTTCATCGACTGTTTTGCCGGGATCTCGGTGGTCAACGCCGGGCACGGCAACGAGCAGGTGCTCGCGGCCGCTCGCCAACAGATGGAGCGCCTGGTCCACTGCAGCTCGTATCTCTACCACGTGGAGGTGGTGGCCGATCTGGCCGAGAAGCTGGCCCAGATCACCCCAGGCGAGCTCCAGAAGACCTTCTTCGCGAACAGCGGCGCCGAGGCGATCGAAGGCGCGGTGCGATTGGCCAAGAGGTTCTCGGGCAAGACAGAGTCGATCGCGCTGACCCACTCGTTCCACGGTCGAAGCTACGCGACCTTGAGTCTGACCGGCAACGCGGGTCGGAAGCGGGGCGGCGGACCCTACATGCCCGGGGTGGCCTTTGCGCCCGCGCCGTACTGCTACCGGTGCCCGCTCAACCTCGAGGTCGAGACCTGCGGCATGGCCTGCGCGGCGGCGATCGACGATGTGATCAAATTCCACACCTCCGACGATGTCGCCTATTTCATAGCGGAACCGTTGATGGGCGAGGGAGGCCTGATCGTGCCGCCAGAAGACTACTTCAAGGTGGCCAAGGAGGTGCTGGACGCGCACGATGTGCTATTCATCGCCGACGAGGTCCAGTCCGGATTCTGCCGAACGGGAAGACTGCTGTCGATCGAGCACTACGGCGTCGAGCCGGACCTCATCGCCATGGCCAAAGGTATCGCCAATGGATTTCCGCTCAGCGCATTCATCTCGAGCAAGGAAATCGCCGACGCGTTCCAGCCCGGCGACCACCTGACGACATTCGGCGGCAACCCGGTGTCGTGTGCGGCGTCGCTGGCCAACATCACCTTCATGGAGGAGAACAACCTGGCTGAGCATACGGCCGAGAAGGGCGAGCGGGCCATGGAAGCGCTGCGCGAGATCCAGCCGAAAAACGCCACCATCGGCGAGATCCGCGGCATGGGTTTGATGATCGGCATAGAGATCGTCGAGGACGCCGAGAGCAAGGCTCCTGCTGCAGCGGTCGCAGGGAAGATCAAGGCGGCCGTGCGGGAAAAGGGCATTCTGATCGGCCTCGGTGGTGCGTACGGCAACGTGCTCCGCATCCAACCGCCGCTGACCATCAGCGACGACGAGCTGGATAAGGTATTGGCCGCTATCAAGGAGGTACTCGAGGCCTGAGGAACTGACCTGCCCCCCTGAAACCGGCCCACACCCAGGAGCGTTGAGGAAATGTTGACACAAGCTCAATTTTTATCATCAGAAGAGCAACAGGTCATTCATGATGAGAGTATCCGCATCCTCGAGGAGGTTGGCGCCCTTTTCCATAGCAAGAAGGCCCTCGGTATCCTCGCCAAAAATGGCGCCAAGGTGGACCATGAAAGCGACATCGCCAGAATTCCGGCGGAAATGGTGAACCAAGCGCTTAAAACGGCCCCCAAATCGTTTGTCTGCGGTGCCCGGGCGCCGGAAAGAGATTTTGCCCTGCCGTCAACCTATAGCGGATATGTGCTGGATAACGGCGGCATTTTCACCCGCGATTTCAAAACCGGCGAAAGGCGCAAAGCCAACGAACAGGACCATCATGAATTCCTCAGGGTTTTTGATGAGATGGAGCTGGCAACCATGGTGTGGGGCACATCCGTTCAGACACCCAACCTCTACAACACCATACGCACGATACTGACTTCATATATGCATTCCTCTCTTCATATCCAGGATGAATTGGGTCATCCGGCGGAAGTCCCCTACGTCATCGAAGGGCTCGAAGCCATCCTCGGCAGCGCCGATGCCGTCAAAGAAAGGAAACTTTTCTCCGTCGTCTACTGCACGCTCGCCCCGCTGGCCCACGAAGGCCATATGTGCGATGCCTACCTGGATTTGATCGAATACGAACAGCCCATCTGCCTCTTTCCCATGCCCGGCGCCGGCGCCACCGGCCCGGCCAGTTTGTTTTCAAACATAGCCCTGGGCAATGCCGAAGCGCTTTCATCGCTGGTACTGTTTCAGATGGCCAGGCCGGGTTGTCCGCTGATCTTCGGCGATGCCAGCGGCAGCACCGAATTCCATACCGGCGGGTTTCTCGAAGGCTCGCCTGAGATGGTGCTGCAAACCGCCGCCAGGGGTGAAATGGCGCGTTTTTACGGTCTGCCCAATGAACAGGCTGGCTGCCTGACCGACGCCAAGGAACACGGTGCGCAGGCCATCATGGAAAAGATGGCCACAACGCTGCCGCTGGTGATGAACGGCGTGGATCTGGTGCAG
>Ga0255046_10000262_pt1 | contig 13436 bp, 8 predicted proteins | sample BC1_12_27_MG_FD_183632 | JGI IMG/M metagenome (GOLD analysis project Ga0255046, IMG submission 183632) | Seawater microbial communities from Strait of Georgia, British Columbia, Canada - BC1_12_27 | ecosystem: Environmental > Aquatic > Marine > Strait | place: Canada: British Columbia...
CATGCTTGACCGCGACCCGGGCGAACTGGACGTCGTCGTACCACACGCCGTAGTTGATGCCGTCGTAGGCAAGGGCCTCCGAGGACATCGTCCAGCTGAGCCCTGCAGCCTCGAAGACGGTGGCAAAGGCGCCCGGGTTCTCCGGCCACGCCATGATCTCGCCGGCGTTGTGGATGAGGAGGATGTCGGCGCCCTCTACATCCCACGGGGTCTCGATCTCGATCCCCGTCCGCTCGGCGGTGTCCTCGTCGATGAACTCGATATTGTCCTTGACGATCAACGGCGTCATCCCGGTGGAGGACCCCACTTCGAGCTGCAGTACCGAGCCGTCATCGTGGAGCTCCTTGGGCACGATCCCCATCTCCATTGAAGCGATTTTGCGGATCTCGCGCGACAGCAACGCATTGTCGACGCCGATCGGGCAGGTCTGAGCGCAGCGGCGGCACACGTTGCAGCGGTAGGAGAGCTCGATCAGCCGTGCCACCACCTCCCAGTTGAGGTCGATGTCGCCGTGGACCTTGGTTGATTCCTTCTTGACGTACTTGAAATAAATGCGGCGTAAAATCTCGGAGCGGTATATCGGCCGGTAGAGTTCGTTCTCGCCGCTCTCCTCGTAGATTGGGCAGGCATCGGAGCAAGTCTGACAGTGGGCGCAGTGCTCCATGGACATTTCAAAGGGTTGGAGGAAGGCCCAGTTGTCCTCCGTGCTCATGCATCTTTCAAGACCACTCAAAAAACCCTGGACGAGGCGGTCCTCCTCCTCTTTCGACTGTGGTTTTGGGATGTTGACGGCAATCGTGTCGTCGACCACAACGTACTTCTCGCGCGCCTCGTCGGTCAACTGGGCAAACGGCGGCTCCTCGTCGAGCTTGTCGAACGGGGGTGGCAGCGGAATCTGCTCGAGCGGATCGATGTGGGCAAGCGGCTTGCCGGGGTTTATTGCAATGTCCTTGACGCTGTCCGGCTGTTTCATTTGGCCTTTACCTCCGGCTCCTCAGTCGCTGCGTCGAGCCAGGTCTTCTTGCCGTCACCCCTGATATGTGGCGCCGGCCACGAGATCGGTCGACTGAGCAACTCTTCGATCACCTTCTCCTCTTTGCCGCCGCGCAGGTTGGGGTCGTCCTTCCAACGGATGGAGTGGTAGGCGAAGTATTTGCCGACGAAGTGCGACATGTGGGTGGTGGGAATGTAGGCCGTCAGCAGCGACAGCAGCACTACCGATAACAAAAGCAGCAGGCCGCCGGCTCCGTAACCGCCTAGCGGAGATAGGTTGAAGGTCACGAGGTTGGTAACAAAGGCCGAGACCAGCGAGAAATCGCGGTCGAATCCGATGAAGGTCACCAAAGCAACGCCGAATGCAACGATGAAAAACAGCAGGTTGAAGAGGTCCGCCGGTGCCGTGTAGTCCTTCAGAGCACGGCCGCGCCTGCGGGCGAAGAGCCCGACCGCGCCGATCATACCGAGGATCAGACCGGCCCCACCGAGAAACGGGGCCACGAGACCGATCGCACTGTTCAACGGGGCGGCTACGCCCGCGGGCAATAGGGCGCCGGCGACGCCGCCGACCAGCAGCAGTATGGTGGTTGCCGCGACCAGGTAGAGCCCGAAGTGGAATGGAAAGGACCACGTCCAGAGCTTGCGGTTGTGCTCCCTGAGAGCCACAAGGAAGAGGATCTCCGGCACCATCACCTTGAGCTCACCGAACAGCGACACCTCGCGCTTCTTCGTCCACCAGTCACTCTCCTCGAGATAGGAGCCGCCGTAGGCGGCGCGCCCCCCTCCCTCGTGAGCCACCGGGTAGAGCTCCCATCTGAGATGCATCGGCATCTTGGACCAGAACACGAAGCGGGCGGCAACCGCGATCAGGAAGAATACGATGCCGAGATACGCGATGACGTAAACGAGAGTAGTCATCAATATCACTCCTCAAGACGAGATTATATTACTCATTTCAAATATTTAAATGACGAATTCGATGTCTGACGTCTCCCGATCGTTGCCCTGACGATAGCTCCAGCGCACAGAATCCGATCCTCAACTCGCAATATTTATTCCCTAGCGAATTGGTCGGGGTTGAGTCGTGTGGGCTGTGAATGGGTTCTCCATGGCATGCCCCAAAACCCGGTCAGCACAGAAGATCCAAGGCCATCGAAGGAATTCGGATCACCCGGTGGGAGCACCACCGCGGCCTTTCTGTCACCCGGTTGGGAACCCCGTCGTTACGAATCGGTAACAGGTATCGCTTACCGTTCCCCCGCGATCTCGTCAGTTGCGTATCGCGTGCGCACCCAGCCAGGGATAAAAGACAGCAGCACGAAGAACACCGCCGCGATTCCCAGATACCAGAGAGTCTTTCCGAAATCCCCCGTACGTACCGATCCAGCAGCGAAATTGTAGGCAATGGTTGCAGGCAACATGCATGGCAGCGTCACCAGCACGTAGGTCTTGAGCGGGATATCGGTCAGTCCGTAGACATAATTCTGGACATTGAACGGAAAGATCGGCACCAGCCGGGTCACCATCAGCATCCGCCAGCCCTGACGCTTGACACCCTCGTCGATCTTTTTGAGGGCTGGGGTCTTTTCCACCATGCCCTCGACCATATCGCGGGCGGCATAGCGTCCGACCAGAAAAGCGGCAACCGCACCCAGGTTTGCGCCCACCGTCGTCCAGACCGTGCCCCACACCGCACCAAAGACAAGTCCACCTACGATGGTGATCGCCAGACCCGGTAAGAACAAGACGCTGGCAGCGATCCACAGCAGAACGAAGACCGCCGGCGCCCACCAGCCGAGACCATCGAACCAGGCGTCGAGACGATCGATATTGTCGACGGTGAGCATCTCGAAAACGCCCAGCCGCCAGGCCGTCGCCATGCCTGCCGTGACCGCCAACAGCGCGAAGAAGAGCTTCCACCAATTCCGTTGGCGAGAATTGTCGTCGCTGCGACCCGCCTGCTTCATCACTGCGATCTCCGTTTTCGACATGGGAGCCTCCACGACCAGGATGTTCTGACCGTTGGAGACTTATCCGCAGAGTCCCTCGAGGTAACCAGCCGCTGTCAAAAACCGCATCGAAGCACCCGTAATCCAGCCGACGTCGATCAGGGTTCCTCATCCTTCAAAAGGCGATCGACGAGGTCGGGAAACCACGAACCGTCTGGAACCTGAACCATCCAGCCATTGACGTAATAGGTTGGGGTCGATCGAACTCCCATTATTTGGCCGAGACTCATCTGCTGGTGCACCGCGTCAATCGACCGGGGGCGCAAATAACACTCGCGGAACGTACCCTCATCGAGGCCGCGTCCGGCCAAAAAATCGACCGAGGTCGGGGTGACCTGGGAAACCTCCATCTCACGCTGCAAGCTGTAAAAGATCTCCTTGAAAGGGATCAACGCCTGCGGGTCCTGGAGGGCGACGCACCACGAAGCACTGGCGGCCCGAAAGGCCCACGGGTGGATCATGACCAATGGAAAACTCACCATCCCGTGCCGTATCCGGCCCGTATTTTTCTGCAACACCAAATTGATAATCGGCCACTTGCTCTTGCAGGCGGGGCATTCGAGATCCGAAAACTCGACGATCTCGAGGGGAGTTTCTTTCCCCGGTTCGTTGTCCCAGACGACGAGATCGCTCTCTGCCAGAATGCGCCGCCTAAAGGCCACCGGATCCTCATCGAGCGGAATCTCGGAGCCCATCACCAAATACTTGCCGTCCGTCGTGACCGCCGCCTGGCGTCGGTACGTTCCATACCCGCTGTCGATCCTCAGGAAGAACGGAATCAGTGTGCCGGGACGCCGCGGCCCGGCGTTCCACTCCACCTCGACCTTGAGACCCATGCTCGCCTCGAGAGCCTCCGGCAGGAATTGCGAAAGAAATGCGCGCAGCGCCTCGGGCCCGGCGCCCGCTTCCTGGAACGGCGGTAACTCACCGACGCCGCCGAGCCAGATGGTATCGGCGATCTCATCAATCAACATCGTCGCCCTGCCCGTCAGGACCTTGCTTGCGCAGGTGCGCTCCACCTCGACGAAGCGGTAGGCACCCGACGGGGTTTGGAAACGAGTGTTCGAGACGAGCTGGAACGTCGAGTTCGGGTACCAGGCGACGGCCCTTTTAACGAATCGCATCACCTTCGGTGCCGGCTCGGGCGGGTCCTCACCCTCCGCCCGGACAGGGGTCGCGAGGACCAGCAGCAACCCAAAAACGCATCCCGACACTACTTGACGCAGTCTCATCCTCATTCAGTTCTCCCAGTGAAATTGTAACAGCGGCGGCCGGATCGCTAGCCCGCCTCGGCCTCTTCGGCCCCGGCGCCCTCGTCGACCTCGTCCGCCGCGACGGGCTTGGCGGCCCCTGGAAGCAGACCGAGCGCTTCGCGCAGCTTGAGCTCGAGCTCGCTGGCCACATCCGGGTTTTCGTTCAAGAACTGGCGCGCCGCCTCGCGACCCTGACCGATCCGGGTGTCGCCATAGGAGTACCAGGATCCGGATTTCTGTACCAGGCGATGCTCGACCCCGAGGTCCAGGAGCTCACCTGTAAAGGAGATTCCCTCGCCATAGAGAATGTCGAACTCGGCGACCTTGAAGGGAGCGGCAACCTTGTTTTTTGCGACCTTGGCCTTGGTGCGGTTGCCGACCACCTTGTCACCCTGCTTGATGGCGCTTGTTCGCCGGATGTCGATGCGAACCGAGGAGTAGAACTTGAGGGCGCGGCCACCGGTCGTGGTCTCGGGATTGCCGAACATGACGCCGATCTTCATCCGAACCTGGTTGATGAAGATCAGGCTGGTGTTCGACTTGGAGACGATGCCGGCAAGCTTGCGCAGGGCCTGTGACATCAGTCGCGCCTGCAGACCCATCTGCGCGTCCCCCATGTCGCCCTCGAGCTCCGCCCGCGGCACGAGAGCGGCCACCGAGTCGATCACGATGGCATCGACCGAACCCGAGCGGATGAGCGTCTCGGCGATCTCCAGCGCTTGTTCACCAAAATCGGGCTGCGAGATCAGCAACTCGTCGAGGTTGACTCCGAGGTTGCCCGCGTACTCCGGATCGAGGGCGTGCTCGGCATCGATGAACGCCACCAGGCCGCCTGCCTTCTGGGCATTGGCGATGATGTGCAGGGCGAGGGTCGTTTTGCCTGAAGCCTCGGGACCATAGATCTCAATCACACGTCCGCGCGGTACGCCGCCAATACCGAGCGCCGCGTCGAGGGTCAACGAACCGGTCGGGATCACGTTGACCGGAATCCGAGGTTTTTCGCCCATGCGCATCACCGAGCCTTTGCCGAACTGGCGCTCGATCTGACCGATGGCGGTCTCCAATGCCTTCACTTTATCGGCTTTCTGGTTCATCAGATTCTCCTTACTGCGGATGCAGCGTGGTGGGACCGGACCATCCTAGGGGACCTCGATCAGGACGTCAAGATTCCCGTTTGGGGGGCCCGGAAGGAATCGCGACGACTCCCTGAGCGCACTCGGAACCTACTCCAGGTAGCCCAGAGCCTTGAGACTCTGCCGCTCCTCAGGTGTCAGCTGCACCATCCCACCGTCGACCACCGGCATCACCTGCACCATCGCTTCCAGGCCCATCCGCATTTGCTCTGTACGAATCGGGTTTTCAAACACCAGGTTCCTCCGCTCCAGCGGATCGGTGCGCAAATCAAAGAGCTCTTCCCGCACCTCAGGTAGCGTGTGGGTGATGTACTTCCACCCGTTCGCGAGGTAGGAACTCGCCTGCACAACCCGAACAGCTCGTAGCGAGGCATGAGCATAGACCTCGAGGGGATCTCCTTCAGCCCTGCCATCCAACAGCGGCGAAAGGTCCTCTCCCTGAAAGGGTTCATTCCAGGAGACACCGAGCTGCGCCAACAGCGTCGGCGCCAAATCGACATTCCGGGTGATGGCCTCGATCCGACGCGGTTCGCGCCTGCGTGGGTCGTGGAGCAGGCAGGGCACGTGAAGTTGCTCCTCGTACAGGGTGTAGCCGTGCAAAGCGGAGCCGTGATCGCCGAACTCTTCACCGTGGTCGGCTACCACTACGAGGAGTGTGTTTTCCGACAGCCCGTGACTCTCGAGAAGTCTCAATAGCTCGCCCAGTTTGTCGTCGAAGTAGGCAATGTCCTGATCGTAGAGGGCTTCGAGGTGCGTCTTGTCCGACTCGTCCATGATCAGGGTCCCTGCCACGACCTCGTCCAGTTGGGCGTGGCTGCCATCGAAGACTCCTGCATACATCGAATCCACCCAACGATCTCGGTAATCCGGAGGCGCATCGTAAGGGCTGTGCGGATCCAAATAGTGCAGGTAAAGAAAAAACGGACTGGTCGTGTTCTGCAACAGAAACGCCGCGTGCCGGTTGACCTCCTCGGCTGTCAGAATATCGAGATACTCGTACGAGTCGTATCCCTGAGAGAATCCAAATCGTTCGCTGACATTCGGATTGGTCACCACCCCGTGGCACTCGTAGTTTGCCTGCCGAAGAATCTCAGCCAGGGTCGTCACCTCATCGGCCAGAACGCCCTTGGCAACGAAATGGGTCAGAGGATTGACCACACCGTGGCTGGGGGGGTGCAGACCCGTCAGGAGACTGGCAACCGAGGGGCCCGTGCGGGATGCATGAGCGTGATGGTTCAGGAGGACCACGGAGCGGCCGGCGAGCTCTGTCAGATGTGGCGCAACCTGACGCCGATATCCCTGGAATTCGAGGTGGTCCGCGCGCAGCGTGTCCACCATGACAATGACGAGATTCATTGGCTGTTCAACTGCACAGCCGGAAAGGAGAAGGGCGGTGAGCATGGCCAACCAACGGCGTCGCGAAAGTTTCCAATTGAGTCTGCCTCTCTCTGCTCGCATTGCTCGTCTCCTCAACCGTTCGTATACCGGCACGAATTTCGACTACCGGATGGGGTCACAACAGATCCGTCGTCGCACGAGGGTTTGTTCATCATCAAGAGTCCCCATTGTCTGGCTCGAACTCAACGCTGGAGAGCACCACGCCGAGCTCGCGTGAATCCGCCAAGCCGTCGTCCGCCGGGTGGTAGGCGTCGCTCAAGATCTCGACCTCGAGGCGACCATCAAGCGCATCGCTGGGCAACACCTCAACCTCGAAAACCTCCGGTAGCGGTCCGACCTCGAGAGGACCGGCGGCGAGACGTCCCGCGAACCGGATCAGGGTCCGCGGCGGAGTCGGTCGAGGCGCCCATAGACGGAAACGGAGCCGACCACCCGCCGCCGGCACCCGCAAAAGAGCACGCGGCCGCAGCCACACACCGTCGCCGGCCCTCGAGAAGCGCTCGGCGTCGTAGAAACCCTCCATTTCGATCTGCAGCGCATCCCGCTGCCAGGGATGGTTGATTGCACTTGCCCACGCTCCGGCCGGATTCAGCGCCCGCATTTCAAAGACCTGCACCGCCATTGGCCGTGAGTCGCTATCACCCGGTGGATCGCTATTCGCTCGATCGATCACGAGGCGAGATGACCGCCTCTGGGAGTCGTCGGAGGGCGCCCGGATCCACAGCCGTTGTTCGCCGGCCTCACCATCAATGGTCGCCACCACCTCTCCATCCAACACCAACCTCACCGGATCGGGACCGGGCGCCGGTCGCAGGGCCACGCCGAGCTCCGTTCCGACGTCCAATACCGGCAGCTCCAACTCCGCCGCCGCCGCGCCCCACATGAACGGCCGACCGTTCGGTGATCGCTCCCGAGGCCACCAACCGCTCAGCGGCAGTGGTGGCTCTTCAATCACCCAAGCTTCGAGGAAACGTTGCTGGGTTAACGGACGCAGGCGTTCGGAGATCCCTCCCCAGTGGTGTTCACGACCTCCAAGGCCGTCGGGATAGAAATGGCGGTGGACAGTTGCCACTACCCAGGCGCCATCAGCTCCGGCCCATGGTTCTGGGTCCCACGGTGATAGAACCCTCGGCGGCGTAGGCTCGCGCCGCCATTCGAGAAGATGCCAGAGGTAGGAGGCGAACGGGTGGAGCTCCGATTCCACCACCACGGTCCGCCCGGTGCGCAGAGCCTCCTCCCGGGCCCAGGTCACCGCCCGCCAGGCTGCGAGCTGTGAGGTGTGCTGTTCCTCCACCAGTGGTTGGCTGCCGACGCCGAGCCAACCCGCGAGCACCAGCAGACCGGTGCAACCAGCCGCCGGGGGCAGGACTGACGCCGCCCCCGCGATCAGCGGCGCAAGGGCCATCTGCACTCCAACCGCATAGCGGCCGGTGGTCCGGTTTTGCAGCCACACCAGCTGCGCCACCGCGACCGTCAACACGAGGGTCCACACGATCGCGCTTCTCCGGCCGAACCTCCGTGCCCAGACCAAGATCCCGTAGCAAGCCGCCAGCAGCAGCACGGTTGCCGGAAGCACGCCTCCGAGTCCCTTGACCAGACCCAGATCTCCATACCCACCGAGGTTGCCGCCGAGACGCGAAAAGTGGCGTTGAGAGTGGGCGAGGAATGGGGCGACGAAGGCGCTCCAACCTCCCTCCGCCCGGGCCATCAGAACGACCGAACCCGCGATCGCCACGGTTCCGGTCACCACACCCGGCAGCAGTCGGCGGATGGGTCGAACCGACCAGACCCCGCACACCCACAACACCGCCAGCACCGGCAGCAGGTTGGGACGAACGAGGAAGGATGCGGCGATAAGCAGCGTGAAAACCGTCGTCCGCGAACCGCCAAGACCGCGGACGGCGATTGCGGCCGCGCCGAGGGCCAGGACTGACGCAGAGGTCGACGAGAAGCCGCGCACCGCGTAGAGCCACGGCCCCGGCGCCGCCAACACGACCAGGGCCGCCGCCACCGCCACCGCAGGTGAAGCCACCTTTCGTCCGAGCGCGGCCAACACCCACAGCGCGGCCACCGAGAAGGCGGCGGAGGCGAGCTGCAGCGCGCGCAGCGGGTCGCCCACCACGGGCATCAGGATATGTCCGATAGCGAGCCAACCGGGGAAGCCGGGCGGGTGGGGGAAGTGGGCCGCGAGCTCGAAATGGAGGATCCCGCGGGCAAAGAGGGTCTCGTCCCACTCCCACGGACCGTCCGCGAGGTAGGCGAAGCGCGAGACGACCACCAGCAACGCCGTGGCGGTGGTGGCGATCGTGTCGAATTTCCTGTTCGACAGGCGAAAGAGGAGCAGAGGCCCCAGGATCCGCCCTGTCGTCGTAACTCGAGCGCTGCCTGGCTCGCCGTTCATGGGTTTGGCTCCGCATCACTGGCAAGCTCGCGGTGGATGACGCGTTGCAGGTCGTGCTCGAGCACCAGGGCTGAAATCGCCTCGGTTTGCATCGCAGCGACGTACCCTTCTCGACACTCGGCCGCCGCCACCGGGGCGATGTTCGCCAGCTCGACGCATGTGCCGTCATCCAACGAGCCGTCCCCCTGTAAGAAGAGGTGGGTCGAGTCGCGCCAGCAGCCGTATTCCCCCACCACTGGCCGGTCTCCGTGATCACCGAGCAGATTGCGTCCGACAAACGCGTACGGCGCAGGATCGACGCCGAGCAGGGCAAGCAGGGTCGGTGCAACATCTAGATGGCCGGCCGGCACTGTCCGTTCACCACGCAGCCAATCGACACCGGGCACCCGGATCAGGAGCGGCACCTCCTGACTCAGGTACCAACCGACCGCGTCATGGGACGCGCCCATTGCCGACGCAATCTGCTGGCGCCAGGGAAAGCCCGCGTCGTGGTCTCCCCAGATCGCGATCACGGTGCTATCGGCGAGGCCTTCCCGCTCAAGGGCGGTCACGAAGGCGGCCAGCGACGCATCAAAGAAGTGCATGGTGTGGAGAAAGTTTCCGTAATCCGTGCCGCCCCATTCACCGACGTCGAGTTCTTCCAGGTGGGCGGGGAAGCCATCGAAGGGATGGTGCAGCGAGAGGGTCAGGAGATAGGCCGCGAACGGTCGGTCCGCTGCCGCCAGCCGGCGCACCACCTGGCCCAGAAAGTCGCGGTCTGAGAGTCCCCAGCCGACAGTCTCGCCCGCTTCGAAGTCCTCGACAAAGAGGCTCCGTCCATAGCCGTAGGCGGGGTGGGTCTGGCGGCGGTTCCAAAAGGCGCCCTCGTAGGGCACCGCCGACAGGGTGTCATAGCCGCGCTCTGCAAGTGCCTCGGCCATTCCAGTGAAATCATTCGAGGCAAATCGAAAGGCAGCTGCACCACCGACCATTGGCAGCATTGAAACCTGGGTCGCGAGCTCGCTGTCCGAAGACCGGCCCTGACCGGTCTGGTCGGTCACGTTGGGAAACCACAGTGCCTTTTCCGCCCAGCGATTGAGAAACGGCGTCACCTCACGACCGCCGATTTCGAGGCCGATCACGAAAGCCTGCAGACTCTCCACCTGCACCATGACCAGGTTGGCGCCCTCGGCGGCCGCAAAAGACGGTCCGGTGCCCGCCCTCTGCGGCGACAGGTCGCGGAACCATGAGACGAGTTCGTCGAATTGTGAGGAATCGAGTTCGGGTCTGAAGACACGTCGGGCGAGAGCTCGAACACCGTCCACGACGTGCAGGTTGAGCACTCCCACTTCTTCGGCCACCGCCACCCTCCGAAAGACCTGCCCGAAAAAAGAGGATTGGGTGAGAGCGAGACGGGCCGCCGCCACCCCTCCCACGGCGATCGCCAACACGAGACCTGCGATCACGATCCGCAGATGCCGTGACCCACCGCCGCGCCGGAGGCGATCGGCAACCAGCACCAGGACCAGGCCTGGCAACAGATCGAGCCACAGCCAGACATCGCCGGGAGCGAGAAGCTCGCGGACGCTGGCCGCAACTCGCCCCAGCTGGCCGACGCCCGCGAATGCCGCCGCCGAAGGCAGATCGCCAAAAAACCGGAGATAGACCAAATCCGCCCACAGAAGGAAGGTTCCCCCTGCCACCACCCCCCAACACGCCCATCCGCGGAATCGCTCCGGCAGCATGCAGGCGACAAGCGCGAGAGCAGACACTCCGGCTACGATCAGCACCCACCCGGTGGCCGTAGGGCTGGCCCCAGACTCGGCGAGCACGATGCCCTGTTTGACCGACACCGCACCTACGCACCACACGACGTCACCGACGGCAAAAAGGGCGACCATGACTCCCGGTCCACCGCTTCGCCAGACCGATACCGCGGCCGCGCCGGCGGTCAAAATCAGAAGGGACCACCAGAGCCCGCCGCCAAGCGGATCGGGAACCACGAGTACCCGGACTGAGGGAGGCGGTTCGGGCGCGCGGTCCGAGAACCAGCAGACGCCCTCCTCCACCAAGTCCCACTGCAGCCGCCACAGGCCCGGTTTTCTGGGCGCTTCGACGATCATCCGAAGGTCGACCATCTCGCCGTTCCGGACGGCGGCCGGGAACGGCGTGCGCCGTCCTTCCCAATAGACATCCTGTCCTTTAGGGCGGACAGGTTTCCCATCACGGCCGAGCCAGTGATAGGCGGCTGCAAAGGCCCCGCCAACGAGCCACGTCCTGCCTCCATCATTTTGCAGAGCCAGCTCGACCACCACCGCCGAGCCCGCAACCATCAGGCAGGGCGGGGATCCCTCGAGAACGGTAAAGGCATGACCAGCGGAAACCGACACCGGAATGGGATCAGGTGTAGCGTCGGTCTCGGAGATCCACCGAACGCCCTCCTGGACAATGTCCCAACGAAGCAGGTACTGCCCGGGGCTGCGCGGCGCCTCGATGGTGGCTACCAACCCAACACTGGCGCCAGGGGGGACGGTGTCGGGCAGTGCACTGCGCCGGCCGTCCCACACCACGGTTTCGCCTTCAGCATCCAACCAGTGATAGGAGACCGCGAAACCGTCCGCAGGCGACCACGGCACGACACCGTCGTTGGCCAGGACGATCGGGATCGATGTCTCAGACCCGGCCTCGATCGCCGCCGGGACTGAATGTTCGACAATTCTCAAGCCATCGGCCGCACCAACGGAGACCCAGGACAGAAAGATGGCTGTAAACGCAAACCAGTTCATTGCCGGCCGAGTATAGCGGCCAGGGGGCTCATCAGTTGATCGGGTACCGCTCGTCGTACAGCTTGATCACAGCGTCGGTTATGTTGACCGAGTCGGCCACGTACACCAGCGGCTGAGCGTTGAGCACGAAGACCGCGTCAAAACCATTGGCCGCCGCATACTCGCTGGCAATGGCGCCGATCTGGGTCGCCACCTGGGAGAGGAACTCGTTCTGCTTGCTCTCCATATCTCGGTTGAACGCCCTGCCGGCGTCCTCAAAATCGCGCCGCGCCTTCAAAAGATCATTCTCGAGCTCTTTGATGACGTCGGCCGAGGCGACGTTGCGCTGGGCGGCGACCTGCTGGGTGAGGTCGGCCACTCGGCTCCGCAACGCCTCGACCTCCTGGCGCTTTGGGCTACCCCATGCCTCCAGTGCCTGAAGCTGACGCTGGCCCTCCTTGACCGAGCTGACCGCCCGCTCCGCATCCAGGAACCCGACATCACCGGCTAACGTAGGAATCGCTGTACAGACCGCGACACAGACCAGAATCCATCGCGTAATGATGTGCATTGCCACCTCCTGACCCGCTCGCCCGACAAAATCTGGGAAACAGGCGGGCTCGAATCGACCGCGGATTGTAGCATGTAGGGCGCCGATCACCGCCGGAAGACCCCGAGACAGGAAGCGTTCGCCGAAGTCGGCACGGCACGTGCATGCTACAGTTCGGAATGGCTCCCCATCGACGCGAAGTTGCAATAATTCGGGGAGTAGAAACTGGTTGAAAGTTCCGAGCTTATGCAAATTGCACAACGAGATTTTCTGAGGGTTCTTTACACCGTCCTGGTGATGCTTCTGCTGGGGTGTGCATCGAGCGGCCCCAGCACCTCACAAGCGCCGCCCGAGACGCCCGAGGAGAGACCGCCGGCGACCGGCGCCACGGGTGATGAGCAGGGCGCTCAGGGAGAGGGTGGCGGCGGTGGCGGCGGTCAGTCCGGTGCCGGCGGAGGAGACGGCCAGGAGGGCGGCGAAGGCTCCGAAGGCTCGTCAGATGGCGGCCAGAGTGAGCAGGGTGAAAAGGGTGAAGGCGAGGCCGACGGGAGCGATGGACCATCGGCCGGCGGCTCGGCCGGCACCCAGGGAGGCGCCCAACCGGGCGGCCAACCGCCCGCGGGTTCGCCAATCACGGGCGGCGAAGCGGCGGCGGCGCTCGACCACGAGCTCGATGGCGCGCTTGAGGAGTTCGACCGGCGGATGCGGGAAGAAAAGCAGCGTCTCGCCGAGGAAACCGCGAACGCCGAACGGACGGGTTCGCAGTCGGCGGGCCGCGGGTCAGGGTCCAGATCCGGTTCGAGCGGTGGCGCGGTCGGCGAATCGACACCGGGCAGCACGACCGATTCCGGTGGCGGTTCCAGCGGGAGCTCGGATGAAGGAGGCGATTCGTCGGGTGCCGTCGGCGGATCAGGCCCGGGCGCGACCGAATCGGACCGGGTACCCGCCGACG
>Ga0255046_10000263_pt1 | contig 13418 bp, 9 predicted proteins | sample BC1_12_27_MG_FD_183632 | JGI IMG/M metagenome (GOLD analysis project Ga0255046, IMG submission 183632) | Seawater microbial communities from Strait of Georgia, British Columbia, Canada - BC1_12_27 | ecosystem: Environmental > Aquatic > Marine > Strait | place: Canada: British Columbia...
TGAACCGGCGTGAGAACCGCGCATGCCGGTCACGGCCGGGGGGTAATACCCCGCAGGCACGTCCGCGATCGGGTCGCCGTTTCTAGCACAAGCCGGTAACAGCGACGCACCGATTGCGACACTGACTCCGTTCAGGAAGTCACGCCTGGAGATTGCCCGGTCCATACCCAGACGCCGATCATGCGAGTCCATCAGATTTATGCCCTCTGGGTACACATCCCGAAAAACTGCCTTCACGCAAGCATAAACGATATTGGTGTTTGGCGGCACAAATCATCTTCTCCAAGCCACATGAACCGCATCCGTACTTGTTCGCATATAAAAGAACAATTCGTTGCTGGAAAATGATGAGCAGCAAAGGTCAAGTCATGAACTGCACAAAGGTTCAGACTTGATCATTTGCAGCCTCAAAATCCCTCGAAAACAGGAGGCTTTCTAATGGCGGAACGCTGTGACACGGCTGCGGTACTGGGCGCTGGCGTCATGGGCGCAGGAATTGCTGCCCACTTCGCTGGGGCGGGTATCCGTACCCATCTTCTCGACATAGTGCCACCCGATCTGGAAGGCGACGAGCTCAAAGATCCCAAAGCTCGCAATCGCTTTGCCGAAAACGGCATCCAGGGCGCACTCAAGGCCAAACCGGCTGCGTTTTATGATCCGGATGCGGCGCGATTGATTACTCCCGGAAATTTCGACGACCACCTGGATCGGCTCGGTGAATGCGACCTGATCGTGGAAGCGGTTGTTGAACGGATGGACATCAAGAAGAGCCTGTTCGGCAAGGTGGCCAAGGTTATCAAACCCGACGCCATCATCGCTTCGAATACCTCCGGTCTCTCCATCGCTGAAATCGGGGAAGACTTGCCGGAAGACGTGCAAAAGCGCCTTCTGGTTATGCACTTCTTCAATCCCGTTCGGTATATGCGGCTGCTCGAAATCGTAGCCGGCCCGAAGACCGATCCGGCAGTGGTTGCCCGGGTGGCCCGCATCGGTGAAGAGTTGGGCAAAGGTATCGTTTACGGCAAGGACACCCCCAATTTCGTCGCCAACCGCATCGGTATCTACGGCATCATGCACGCCATTCACACGATGATGGACGACGGTTATTCCATTGAAGAGGTGGACAAGATCGTTGGCAAGCCGATGGGCAGGCCCTCGAGTGCGGCGTTCAGAACGGCTGATCTCGTTGGTATCGACACCTTCCTGCACGTGGCCAGGAATTGCTACGACTCTCTGCCCGACGATGAAGAACGCGACATCTTTCTCATGCCGGACTGGATCAACGAGCTGGTGGCAAGTGGTCGAACAGGCCAAAAAGCCAAAGCCGGCTTTTACAAAAAAGAGGGTAAGGAGATCAAAGTACTGGATCCCGATACCCTCGAGTACAGGGAGCAAGCGAAGATCCGCATCGATTCGCTGGGCGCGGCCAGGAACGTCGAAGACGTGGGCGAAAGACTGAAGCTTTTGGTCAACGCCGACGACCGTGCCGGCCAATTCGCCTGGAAGGTAACTTCCAAATCGCTGGCTTATGCCGCCCGTCGTTTGGGTGAGATTGCCGACGATATCGTGAATATCGACCGCGGCATGCGCTGGGGCTTCAACTGGGAGCTCGGACCGTTCGAGGTTTGGGACGCCATTGGCGTGCCGGAATCTGTCGAACGCATGACCAAGGAAGGCATCGAGGTGCCGAAATGGGTCACGGATATGCTGGACAAGGGCCAGAAGACCTTCTATTCGGGCACCGAGTCGGACAAGAAATATTTCGACATGGGCAGCAGGAAAACAGTGTCGCTGCCCAGGGATCCGCATCATATCCATCTGGCGGCCTTGCACGAAGACAAGAAGAACATCGTCAAGGAGAATACCGGCGCCGCGATGGTCGACCTCGGAGACGGTTGTCTCTGCCTCGAGGTCCATACGAAGATGAATACCATCGATGCTGATGTCGTTGCTATGTTGGGTGACGCGTTGGATGAGGCCGAAAAAAATTACGAAGCCCTGGTTATCGCCAATGACGGCGATCACTTCGGCGCAGGTGCAAATCTGGAGTTAGTGGCTACGGCGGCGCAGCAGGGCCAATGGGATCAGATTGATTATATGGTCTCGGAGCTGCAGAAGAGTCTGCAGCGGGTTCGTTATTCGTCCGTTCCGGTAGTGACCGCACCTTTCCAATTCACCTTTGGTGGTTGTGCGGAAATCGCGATGGCCGGGGATGCCACGCAGGCCCACGCCGAGACTTACATCGGTCTGGTGGAAGTAGGAGCCGGCCTGATTCCGGCGGGAACCGGTTGTTTACGAATGGTCGAACGCTGGACTGGAGAATCAGGAAAGGTCGCGACCGCACCGTTGCTGCCGTTCCTGGCGGAAGGCTTTACGAATATCGCTACCGCCCGGGTGGCGACCGGTGCCGAAGATGCCAGGAATTATCGTTATCTACGGCCGACCGATGGCATTTCCCTGAATCGCGATCATCTCTTGCATCACGCCAAGGAGAAGGCCCTGGGAATGGCTCGAGGCGGCTATCGTCCACCGAGACCGCAGGTCTTTAAAGCAGGCGGCATAGATATGGCCAAGACGATGAATGTTCAGGTCTGGGGCATGGTAGAAGCCGGCTGGGCCACTGAGCATGATGGACTGATTGCTCGCAAGGTCTCGCACATATTGTGCGGTGGAACGGTGGCCGAGGGCACGATGTTGGACGAGCAAGCCTATCTCGATCTCGAGAGGGAAGCGTTCGTCTCATTGTGCGGTGAAGAAAAGAGCCTGGCGCGGATGGAAAGCTTGTTGATGACCGGCAAGCCGCTGCGCAATTAACCCCGGAGTCTGAGGAGAAAGCTATGACGACGCTTAGATTGAACGTTCCTATCGTCAGTGGCGTACGGACCGCTGTGGGTCGAGCCAAAAAGGGTACTCTGATTAACACGCGGCCGGACGATCTGTTGGCGACCGTTATGAATGAGGTCGTTGAGCGGACCAAGGGCCTTGAGCCTGAGGATGTGGGTGATGTGGTGATGGGTTGTGCCATGCCGGAAGGCACACAGGGCATGAACATCGCCCGGATTGCCGTATTCAGAGCCGGCTGGCCGGCAGAAGTAACGGCGGAAACCGTCAACCGATTCTGTTCCAGCGGTTTACAAGCCATCGTGCATGGGGCTCAGGAAATCCAATGCGGCCAGGAAGAGGTGGTCGTGGCCGGTGGAGTGGAATCGATGTCGCAGGTGCCGATGGGCGGCCATGTGGTCAGTTTGAATCCCCATCTTTCGGACAATCACCCCGAAGCCTATATCAATATGGGCGCCACCGCCGAGCGCGTGGCCGATCAGTTCAAGGTGACTCGCGAAGAGCAGGATCAATACGCCACGAAGGCCCACCAAAAAGCGCTGGATGCCATAGAAGCCGGTCGGTTCAAGGACCAAATCGTTCCGGTCAAAGCGCGGGTTTTCAAGGACGGCAAAGAAGAAGAAATTGTCTTCGATACCGACGAGTGTCCGCGGGCCGATACTTCGGTTGAAGGTCTGGCCAAGTTGAAACCAGCCTTCAAGGTGGGCGGAACTGTGACCGCTGGAAACGCCTCACCGATGAACGACGGAGCCGCCGCAGTGGTGCTGACGTCGGCAGAGAAGTTGAAAAAGCTGGGTCTCAAGCCCATGGCTTATGTTCGTGATTATGCGGTGGCTGGTACACCGCCGGAGATCATGGGCATCGGTCCGGTACCCGCTATTCGGAAACTATTGAAGCAAACCGGGCTCAAGATCGAAGACATCGACCTCTTCGAGATCAACGAGGCCTTCGCGGCGCAAGCCGCTTATTGCCAGCGTGAACTCGACATCCCGGATGAGAAAATCAATGTAAACGGCGGCGCCATCGCGCTCGGCCACCCCTTGGGCGGCACCGGCGCGAAGCTGACCGTGCAATTGATTCATGAGATGAAACGCCGGAAGGTCAAATACGGCATCGTCTCTATGTGCATCGGCGGCGGCATGGGCGCTGCCGGGCTCTTTGAGAATCCGGACGTGTAAGTTCTTTCTCGCTGTCCCTTGAAAGTCGTGGAACTGTCGTCCCAATTTAGCGTGCTTGGTCTTCTGCAGCAGCTTGGTATCGCTTTTTAGATTTGTCTGGCTGAAATTCATGGACTTCTGACCTGTAACTCTGATTATTTACTCCTAACGGAAAGGGGAAATTATGGCCGATTCAATTGATGTTCTTGCGACCTTGAAACTGGTTTACGGGATATATGCATTTATTGCCATATCGTTGATCAGCTGGTTCGGGTATCGCATCACTCGACCGACAGATGACAATGCGGGTGCAAAACCAGCACTCTTTTGGACCTACGTCGTCGTCTTAGCGGTTGTTGGAACTGGACTTCACTTTCTTACCTACAATGCTGTGCCGTGGGTACCTATTGACCTAAATCGCGCAAGCATAGATGCAGACACGGTTTTTGATATCACCTATGAAGATCATCAAATGAGTTTCTCCAGTTTTCCTATGCAAGTGGGGTGTGGAGAACATGTCGTATTTAACGCCACATCAAATGATCTAACCTACGGTTTTGGGATCTTTCGTGCCGATCATACGATGGTGGCCCAAATGCAAGTTGTTCCCAAAAGCAAAAATGACCTGATGTGGAAATTTGAAAAAAATGGAACCTACTACATCCGCTCAACTGAATACTCCGGTCCGAAAGGGGCAAAGATGATTGCTCAAGACGCCCTCGTAGTGACTGGATGTGACTACGATGATGTTTATGCAGTAGAGATAGGGGAGCAACAATGAGTCTTGTAAATACTTTAGTTAATGGACACGAAGGTGGGCTAAAACACGAAGGGATGACTCCCATGCAGAAAATTGCCCTTCGTTTTGTAGTGTTGGGCGTTCTCTACTATGGCCTGGCCGCTATCGAGGGAATGATGATGAGAGTGGTGGCAATTACACCAGTTCCCGCAATTGATAGTACTCACTTCTTTTCTATTATGACGGTCCATCCCATGGTTGGGATTTTTGGTGCCACCTACATGATCGTGTTTGGTGCCTTTCTTTTCGTCGTTCCTTTTTTGATGAAAAAGCCAATATTTAGTCTGAAACTGGCTAATGCAACGTGGATGTTAATTGGAGGGGGAACCTTCATCATGTGGCTAGCTGGATTTCTTTTCTACTATGCTCCCTTGTACACGCTTTACTGGCCACTTCCTGCCGACTTTTCTCAGTTTGCAGTAATTGGCGGACTATTTTTCGTAGTTGGCGTTGCTTTGATCATGGTAGGGACTTTCCTGTATTCCTATAATATTTTTAAAACGATTATGTACACGCCTGAAGGATGGGATAAACAACCTTCCATGGAGCTTTTCAAGTCTGCTATTGGTTTTACAGGATTAACCAATTTTTTCAGAAGGAAAAAAACTGAGCACCTCGTTGATCTTCCAGTTGCCGCCATTTCCAGAGGAACTATTGATGTCGGTCTAAATGCAGTGGTCATCATGGCCGCTGGCATTTTGCTTTTGATCTTTATGTTTGGAGCGGCGTTTGGTTTTAATCTCGAAACAACCTGGGTGGATGCTCTTCTATACAAGAATGTCTTCTGGTGGGGGCTGGATTTAATTGCTGATGGTCTGGTTCTGATCTTTGTTGCCGGTACCTGGTACCTGTTGGCAACGATGATTACTGGCAAAACGCTTTTCATGCAAAACATTGCCCGCGCGGCGCTGTTTGTAGAGATGGTCGTTTCCTGGACCGTTTGGTCTCACCACTTAATGTCTGACCAGGGACAATCTAACTTGCTGAAAGTTGTTTCCGGAGAAATGGTTACGGCCCTGGAGCTTGTGACACAAGGTCTCGCTATTTACATCACCCTGGTCACTCTGGCCAAGGCCCGTCCTTTGAAAATGACGAATGAGTTGAAGTTCCTTTTGGGTGGACTGCTCGGTTTCATGTTGGCAGTGCCCGCCGGCATCATTCAAGCTGACCTGGGGATGAACCGAGTCCTTCACAATACGCAGTGGATTATCGGGTCTCACGTTCATGTTGCCATCCTCGTTGGACTGACAATGACCCTCTATGCTGCCATCTATTTGCTGCTTCCTATCCTTACCAATGGAGCAAAACTATATAGTCAGAAACTGGCAACCGCTCACTTCTGGTTACATCTAGTTGGTGGAATTGGTATGGGGACCTTCATGGGCATGGCAGGAATTGATGGCATGTTAAGAAGATCAATCTATGTCGACGGCGAGTACAGCACCTATATGATTCTCGCTGGAATCTGTGGCTGTATGCTGCTCCTGGCATTTTTTGCATTCTTGATCAATGTTGTGATGACAGTTGGAGTAAAAGGACTGATTGGAATCTATTCACCGGCCAAAATGAATACCAGGGAATGTGTTCCCGCTCAACAGGAGGCATAAATGCAGTACTTTATAATTATTACCCTATTGGTACTGGCAGGAGTTGGTGCGCTCTTTCTCATTAAAGACAATGACATACTTTTGATTTCAACTTTTATTGTCGTCATCATCGGCTTCATCTTTGGTGTAAGTCGAATAGCGAAAGAAAAATAAGTAGTTATAAGGCCTATGGTTCCACCGCATCTTATCGGTGCGGTGGAACCTAAACAATAACAAGTACTTCCTTTAGCACATCATTGTTTCTTTAAGACGATTTTACTTTCTGGCAGGATTAGAATTTTTGCTTGAGAATCGCTTGAAGAAATAATACTGAACTTTGCTGTTATATAAACAGTTTCAATCGGCATACGAGTAGTTTTTTTAGGTCGACCATATGCATCATATGCCGTAAAGCTCAATTGCTGTCCCTTGCGAAGCAATTGACGCGACCACGTCCCACCTAAAACTTGCCCTACTTCACCAAAGATGGAATCGATCTTTATCTTCTCCGAATCGAACCCTTCTCTCTTATACCAGAGTATGAAACCACTTTTTGAGTGTTCATTATTGGACTCAGTTTCAAGAAATCCTTGATACTCTAGCCAACAGCGATCAGAAACGTCTTCTGAAAGCCCCTCTATCAGAAAAACCTCTTTTTTGATTAGCTCAACTACAGTACCTTTCTCTTTAAACAATTCTTCTACTTCATTAGCAAAATTAGTATTAGGATACCGTTTGGAGAAATCGATATAAGCATCAATAGAATTGGCAGCTTTTGCTTGGTCAAAGTAGATGGCTTCTATCTTAAAACGTGCCTTATCAGCAAATTCTCCTTCAGAATAATGCTTCAAGAAATCAGCATAAGCTTCAATTGTATTAGCGGCTTCAGCCTTTTCAAAATAGATGGCTTTTATCTGTGATTGAGCTTCATCAGCAAATTCTCCTTGAGGATATTGCTTTAAAAACTCTTCGTATGCAGTGATGCTGTTTTCCGATTCCGCATTCTTCCAGTCTTTATTCTCGCCAGAGCAGGAAATTAAGACTAAGAAACAGAGAAATAACGGTATTATTTTTTTGTTCACAAACGCCTCCCTTAATATTTTTTTTATGTGTAAATCTAATCTTTTCACCAGATTTTCACATTTAGTAGGAATCCGTCAATTCTGGGATGTACTTAGAATGCGTTGGAGTTAGTCTAAGAACGCGTTAGTGCAATGTCTGCAATGGGTCATTCGCCCAAGCTTTCGATCTGGCGCTCGACGCGCCACTGTCCCAATCGTGCCACGAGAGCGTAGCCGCACAAGAGCAGCGCCGGACCAAGAAAGCATCAATGAAGCGCATTGTTAGGCGGTTATTGAATTATTTTTGCGCCCAGTGTCGCAAGGTCCGCTTGAATTTCTGCGATGGCCCGGCCCCTATGTGGGCCGGCAACCGGTCCATGTGGAGACTGCACATTTCGATAGTGTTGCATGATTGAAAATACAGACGGTTCCTTGTCGAGTGTCGCGATGGGACCGCCGCTTTCTCCATGATGCCATCCAACATTCAGTTCATACATCAACGCTCCTGCGAAGTCATATTGGGCCGAAACTACGCCTACGTTTGCGTGGCTTTTCAGGAAGAACTGGCCTCCGGCGTAGTTTCCCTGGAGATCAACACTTACTTGAGTGATCTTGGGTGCTGGGAAACCAACAGTTAGGACAGGAGTTCCATCTGGCTGGGGGGCTACGGAAACTTTCAGGGGCGCAATCTGAATACCCTGCGTAGCACATGGGCCGATCTCCAGAACGGCCATGTCAGCATCAGGTAGTTCGAAGGGAAACGAAATAATTGGAAAATGAAAAGCTTGGGCGTCATTTCCAGGCACAACAAACGCATAGAAGACGTCGTTCGGATCTCTTGGCTTTCCTTCATTAAAAATATGGTGCGCCGTGAGCAAATAACGGTCGTCGACAATGCAGAATGCGGTTCCAACCATTCCGGCCTTGTACTGTTGCGGCAATGGATTTCCGTTTTCATCGTTCTGCACTGGCAACGGGCACATCTTCAGTATGGAAGCTATGCTATCTCTGACTTTGGGTATCGCTTTGACTAAATCGTGCATGATTGTGTCAAGCCGCCTAACTATTATTTCGGTACCGTCATGCAAGTTCTCGTTCAAGTACCTTTTGCCGTGATGGATCTTTTCTCCTGTCCCGTTCGCTGCTGCAAAGTTCCTTTTCGTGATTGAACAGGATTTCCAGACTTTCCTTATACTTGTTAAACGCCTGTTGGTATCGACTCTTGTCCGGGTACAGGGTGTTGATGTAATCCATAATCAACGAAACAGGCAGGCCAACCAGCGAACTGACAATCGCCACAGCGGCCCCCGACTTAATATCTCCACCCTGCCCTAATGCGAGATAAAAGCCCGCAAACGTACCGATGATTCCAATCAGAATTATCATGAAAGGCGAGCGATAAAGCACGGCAAGAACATCCTCCGAGTCAAAATACTTGAAGGTCGTTGAAAAATACGGACTATTATCAAATGCAATGCGGGTAATGATTTCATAGTCCGGAGTGTCTATGTAATCTTGCTCCTCTACTTCATCGACGGTTACGTCAACAATATGCGCGACGCCATTCTCCAGATCAAATGCTTCAATCAGCGGTGAGCGATGTGGCTTATCAACCAGCTCTTTTTCCACCATCATATCTTTCGTTTTTTCCAACATCACGGTTGCCTTACCATCGAGTCGGCGTGCTTTGAGCTTGATCTTTTCTGCTTCTTGAATCTTGGCCCGCAGCTTATCCAAAAAGGGATCCTTGCCCGAATAGAGTGAGGCAGGAATTTTCAGGGCAGCAGTCGACAACGACGGATCAAAATTGACAGCAAGGGCTATATCTCCCTGTTCTCTGACACTTTCCGCATAGCTCAGGCCTGAAGGTACTTTTTGAGCCTTTTTATACTCAAACACAGAAAAATAAAATGAAAGTGCAAATCTATTTAAGGCATTTATCTTGTAGTGCAGGCCAAACTTGAAAAGCATAAAAACAGCCAGACAAGCCAATATTCCCGAGACAAATAGTTGCCCGATTAACTCATTAGACAGCACAGCATCATAATAAAATATGAAATATGTAAATGCCGCCAGAATTATCAAGAATGCATATTTAAACATTTTGCTACCTTTACCCAGAAACTCACATTGATTGATGTTAGTTAAAAACTGGTTAACTCTTCCGTATATAACTTAAATTGCAATATCGTTGCCTGTTCCTTCTTGCAGTTGTACTCAATACAATCTGCGACCTTTCCAACCAAGTCTTGTCTAACCGGTTCGGCATTCCGGTATCCCAATGCAGCAATGCCCATGTCTTTTTTCAGTCGCTCACGATACCTGTAGTTACCCATCTCTTCTTCGTCAAAGATAAAGTCATACATGGCTACCGCACGTCTGTTGCTCAGTGCCATATTGTACTGTCGTGCTTTTTCTGATCCGGGAGACGTGTCGTGTATATCAATATATCTCCCCTTATGAACGGGCGACGTCAGCCCGGAAATATTAAGTGACTGGATCAGCTCAGCGGCGTTCTCATTCTCATAAATGCTTCTTGCATATTTCGGAATCGTTATCCTGAGAAAATCTTTCATATCCTGTGACAGCTCATGTGAGCCCCGCACGAAGTATGACTCCTGGAAGTTGAGTTTTACCTGCCCTGTCTTTTCATCTATTTCCACGGCTGAATCGTCGTAGTCCTTAAAGTTCTCATGCAGCAGATCGACAATCTGTTCCTTGGCTTCGGCTGCCCTGAGATAAGGCGAAAGTTCTTCCCGCACTTTGGTCGTTAACGCTATTTGCTGATCCAACTCCTTGGCATGAGCCGCTTCCGAGTCTGCCAGGGCTTTTTCCTTTTCTTCAGCAAGACTGGCTTGTAGCTGGTCTAACGCGTCTTGTTCTGCCTGCGCCGCTTGCTCCAGCGCTTGCCGTTTTTCTGCTTCCGCTTCTGCTTCTGCCATTGCCAGTGCCTGGGCAGCTTCCGCTTCTGCCTGTCTTAATTCCTCTGCAGCCTGCGCCGCAAGAGCAGATTCCTGCTCGGCTAATGCGTCCCTTTCTGCCTGCGCCGCTTGCTCCAGTGCTTGCCGTTTATCTGCTTCCGCTTCTGCTTCTGCCATTGCCAGTGCCTGGGCAGCTTCCGCTTCTGCCTGTCTTGATTCCTCTGCAGCCTGCGCCGCAAGAGCAGATTCCTGCTCGGCTAATGCGTCTCTTTCCGCCTGCGCCGCTCGCTCCAGTGCTTGCCGTTTATCTGCTTCCGCTTCTGCTTCTGCCATTGCCAGTGCCTGGGCAGCTTCGGCGTCTGCCTGTCTTAATTCCTCTGCAGCCTGGGCCGCAAGAGCAGCTTCCTGCTCGGCTAATGCGTCCCTTTCTGCCTGCGCCGCTTGCTCCAGTGCTTGCCGTTTATCTGCTTCCGCTTCTGCTTCTGCCATTGCCAGTGCCTGGGCGGCTTCGGCTTCTGCCTGACGTAATTCCTCTGCAGCCTGGGCCGCAAGAGCAGCTTCTTGCTCGGCCAATGCGTCTCTCTCCGCCTGCGCCGCTCTTTCTAACTCTTGCCGCTTTTCTTCCTGCAATTGTTTTTGCAGCGTCTCTTCCTGCCTCGCCAGTTCGATTTCCTTTGCCTGCGCCGCTTTCTCTAACTCCCGGCGTTTTTCTTCCTCCAAAACGGCTTCTGTCTGTGTCAGTTCCTGAACATGCTCGGCTTCTGCCTGAGCCAGTGCCTCTTCTTTTTGAGACTCAAGAGTAGATTCCTGATCGGCCAGCGCGATCATTTTTTCTATCTCCAGTTCCGATTCCTGCTCGGCTAATGCTTGCGCACTTTCCAGCTTCACTCTTTCCACTTCTTCTTCTTGTTGTTTTTGGAGCCGTGATTTTTCAGATTCGACGTCTGCTCTAAGCTCTTGTTTTTCAGTTTCCAATTCCGTCTGTTTCTGCTCGTCCAAAGCAACCAATTCTTCTGACAGTGTTTCCTCGTGCTTTTGTTTAATTCTAGTTACAACGCCTTCGTATTCATCAGCGGCTTGAGCTTGTTGAGCCTCTAACATTGCAGTAAATGCAACGACCAACTCTTCTGCCTTTTTCTTTCGCTTTTCCTTAACTTCTTTTAATGTCTGATCCGCCGCTCTTCCCAGGACAACCTGGGGGTCGTTTTCGTACTGATCAATAATGTCCTGGATTCTTTCTTCGCTTTCCATTTCGATGGTTGCCACGACGTCTTGCATCTTTTTTGCAGTTGTCAATTCGGTTATTGTGATTTCGTCACTTGCATAGATCATGAATACAATTGCAAGCACAGCGAACAGATCTACCATAGGAACGAGTGCTTCGATGGTCTGTGATTCTTTTTGATCTGATTGTTCAAATATCATGATTCAATTTTTCGCCGTATCCGTGAGTCAAAATTTGGTCCATCAAAAAATTGCAATGCGTCTCGGTACACCGAAGGATTTGTATCGCCGTTGTCGCTTTTCGCGTCGACGAAATATTGCATATACATCACACCATTTAGAGGGACTGGTTCAAGGATTTGCCATATGATCAACCGATCGGACTAAGCAAAAGCATGGATTTTGACGATATTTCAATGATTTAGCGGTCGACCCTGATGAAATGTATCTGTCGGCGCTTCGCGCCTCGGGCATTTGGCAGGGGAAATTGTAGCGAGGATACAGTGAGTCGATTGTCCTTTACTTTGTTGTTTGCACTGGTGCTGGCTGCAGGCTGCCAGTCGATGCCCGCCAGCCAGCAGACCATCATGACCCACGGCATGGTGGCCACTGCCCATCCGCTCGCGACCAACGCCGCCCGGGAAGTGCTGAACCAGGGCGGCAACGCAGCCGATGCGGCAGTGGCGGCCGGGTTCACGCTTGCTGTAGTGGAACCGTCAATGAGCAACCTGGGAGGCCGTACCCAGGTTCTGGTCAGGTCCCCGGATGGCCACTACCAGGGGTATAACGGCATGACCGAGATACCGGCCGCCTACGACCCGCCGGAAGAACCGGTCAGCCAGGGATACGGGGCTGTTGCAACACCGGGGGTCGTGGCGGGACTGGCCCGGCTGCATGCGGAACACGGCTCACTGCCCTGGTCTGTCTTACTGCAGGAACCGGCGCGGATCGCGCGTGAAGGTTTCGCATTGCTGCCAGGCGCCGCAGCTCGTCATGAAAACGGTCTGGACCGATTTAAGAACAATCCGGGATTTCAGCAGGTATTCATTGAAGGTGACGGCAGTGCCTACGACGCCGGCGATCTTCTGCAACAACCGGCCCTGGCACGTACGATCACCCGCCTGGCCGAAACCGGCGCCGACGATTTCTACCGGGGGGAAATCGCGCAGCAGATCGCCGCCGACATGGCTGCAAACGGCGGGCATGTAAGCGCCGAGGATCTGGCCGCTTACAGGGTTCTCGACGGTCGCTATATCACCACGCGTTATCGCGGATATGACATTCATTCGCTGGCGGCACCGGCAGGTGGCGGCCTGGTGGTGAAGGCGCTCAATATCCTGGAGAATTTCGACATGGCGGCGCTTACAGAAGCGCAGTGGGCGGCGGTCATGAACCAGGCGCTGGCGCTGACGATCAACAGTATGGCCGATGACCCGGCGGAGCTGGACCTGGATCACGTCGCAGACAAGGCGTGGGCTGCACGACAGGCTGCGCGTATCAGGATGCCGCCTGCGACACCGGTTTCGGCCGCGGTGACATCGTCCATGGAGAGAGAACTTTCACTGTTGTCGGCCACTGACTGGAGCGGCAGTCACTGGGGGCAAGACAGCCATCACACGTCCCATTTCACGATCGCTGACTGTGACGGGCGCATCGTGAGTATCACGCAAACGGTGGGCCCGTTGTTCGGTGCCAACATCATCACCCCGGACCTGGGATTTGTTTATGCGGCCACCATGGGCAGTTACCTGTCGGCAGCAGATCAGAGACCCGGTTCGCGGCCTCGCACGACCATCGCCCCCAGTATCGTAACCCGTGATGGCGAAGTG
>Ga0255046_10000265_pt1 | contig 13385 bp, 14 predicted proteins | sample BC1_12_27_MG_FD_183632 | JGI IMG/M metagenome (GOLD analysis project Ga0255046, IMG submission 183632) | Seawater microbial communities from Strait of Georgia, British Columbia, Canada - BC1_12_27 | ecosystem: Environmental > Aquatic > Marine > Strait | place: Canada: British Columbia...
AGGAGCGGTGACCATAGCCTCCATGTAGTCATTAAACTCCATGGGTCGGCCACTCTCACCATCAGGATCCCAACCCGTGTGTCTCACCTTGATGCTGGGAATCATGAGGTGTTCTTCTTCGAACAGGTCGACGTGTTCTATCTCAGCTACCTTCGGACCAATAGCATTGAACATGACGACGTCAAGTTTGTCTCGCCGGTAGGCGGTAGCCGTCAACCCAAAGAGGTACTGCGGGTTGAACTGGCTCACGACATCCAGAAAAGTCTTGCTAGGGACATGGTGAGCTTCATCGACGACCACGGTGCCAAACTCGTCGACGATTTCACTGAGATCCCTTCGCTGTAGAGTCGGGATCATGCCTACTGTCAGACACTCTCCGATCTTCCACTTCTTTCCATGGAGGATACCGATGTCTTCCACTTCGAGGCCGATGTGTTCTACCGCTTCCTCGATGGATTGTTTCTTGAGGTTCTCTTGGTGTACCAACCACAGAGCGCGTAGCCCTAAGCGACGGCACATCTCTAGACCCATAACGGTTTTCCCGCTACCCGCAGGTGCAGATAGGAAGCCATTGTCATGAGACATTAGCTGCTGAACAGCTGTCTCCTGATCATCTGGCCGGAGCAATACGTTACCTTCGCCCCAAGGGGCTTCCGGGGCTGCTCTGTCGTCGGTCAATTCCCATACCAAATTCAGGTCATTGACCAAATGTTCGAGCAGGCCTCGGGGAACTATCATACGATGGCCTTCGAATTCAAACTGACGAATATACTGTGGAATGTTCGCAGTGTATCTTCCGAAGGCTTTCGCCTCGATCCATACTGGATTAGTTAACGTAAGAAGTTCTTGAAGGTAATTTCTAAGCTCCGGACTGGCTCCCTGTATTTCCAGGTTGTTCCGTATCCGGATCTTTAGTGCCATATAGTATCATCTTCTCCAATAGGCCGCCAGGGGCACAACTAAATGCTACCTTAGACGGCACGTGCTTATGCTTGTTCCTGCCGTAGTTGCCAGCTTGATTCTGAAGTTTATTCCTCTTCCGGCCCTTTCCTTTCTTGCCTCTCTTTCTTTTACCCACGATTTCACTGTCCTCTTCTCCACTGGAATTTTCTTCGTTGAAGCATTGGATTAGGACACCTGTGTCCTGTGGACAGGATTTGGCAAGGGAGCAGTGAGGACCGCACTCTTCTCGGACGAATTTTCCGTATCTCCTGTCAACCCCGAGCATGGGTACGTCGTTCCCCAGGGCCCTCTTGATCCCTCCCTTAAACAGCGCGGCAATATCCGAGGAATCCTGATCCAAGTTGTTGGGATCCAGCCAACATTCGCCGCACCACTCGTTGTCACCATAGGCCACAATGGAGTCTACGGTCGCGCAGTGCGGGCATACCAGGAGGTCAGCGTGGATGTTCTGCTCTTCCTCGGCACCCTCTGCGTCCATCCCTTCGAGAACGGAGAACTCACAGCCACAAGTGGCGCACATCATCCGACCTGCGAGATCTCCACTGTAATCCACCAGTCCGACGACGTTATCGCTGCCGCAGAGCGGGCACGCTGTAAATTCGTCGCATGCGGGATCCATGTCCTCCGCTGCGAAGCTCTCTCCATCATACCCAGTGAAATCTAGGTCAGCGAGATCCCTCTGGGCCTTCTGATTGTAGAACTCGCCCGGCGTCCAGACCATGCCGCATCCACGGCAGAGATGGACACCGTCGCCCATCGCACCCGTTTCATGGCTCTTACAATCAGGACACTGAACGGGATTCATTATGACCACTATCAAATCTCCCCGTTAATTCTCCGATGGAAGTGCCATGAATATCTTTCCAGAATTTCCACCCGGATCTTCTGTTTCCTGAAACACCTAGAGCTGCCCCTGACAAACTCTGGTATATCTCTCCATTACTGCAAAGGTACCCGTCCTCTATCACCTCGATGGTGTAGCGGTCGCCCTTGCTCTCGCCGCGTAAGGTTGTGCCTACTTGGAGACCTTCCTTGTTTTCTGCGGGAGGATTTGGTGTCTGCAACGTACGAACCGTTTCTATCAGCTCTTCTAACTTGACTTCCATGGCTGCCACCCTCCTCTCAACGAGCTGTTGAGGGGCTGGTATGACGGTCGCTGTTACTCTTGCTTTCTGTGGTTCATCTTCATATATTCGGGCTGGGTCAGCTAAGTCAGCTTCTACATTCTGTCGTAGCCTTTGAGCCTCTTTGTATTGTCCCATGTCACGGAATAATTGTCCAGGAAATTCTCTTACTGTAAACGGCATAATATAATTCCTTTCACTAAGTTATACGTCAGTTACTTACTCATTCAATAATATACTCTACTCTGGGATCTGCGGTCTTGGTACCCCGGCTCCCTCTACTGTGTGTTTTCTTTCTCCTCCCGAAAACTTCTCTACTACCAAAGAAACCGACTTGCGGGTAACGCCGTCGGCACCTGTGTAACTACCGAACTCCATCTCGCCTGAGACAGACATGATCTGGCCCTTCTGATAGTATTCGGCGATAGCCATGGCTCTGGGTCCCCAAGCTACGCAGTTCAGATACATGGCCTGGGGCCTGTTTGGTTTGTTCATCGCGATGGCGAAAGTGGTTCTGGGGTTAGCAGGTTTACTCTGATCCAGCAGTGGATCGGCAGCTAACCTTCCTACGAAGTTGCAATTGTTAGCATACATTGGATAGTCCTATAGGTACATTCCCCAGTTGGCGGCGTCAGCGTAATCGTCCTCCAACGCCTGGTAGTCCTTCTTCTTCTTTTCTTTCTTCGCAGCCCGAAGCAGGTCTATGTACTTAATGTTGAGATTGACGCGAACCTCCCGCAGGAGCCATTTCTGACCCCACTTCACGAAGTCGTTCCCATCAATGTAGTGGCCTTCGATTATTGCTCGCGACCACTTGGGGCACTGCTCGCGGATGTTTTCGATGTCTATCCACCAGTCGTCGTTCTGGCATGACTCTGCGAGCAAGCCCCAGACCTTGACCATGTGTTCCCTTATACCCTCAGCATCGAGTTGCACGATCTTCTTGACGCGCTCGATCAGCTCCTCATCTTGTTTCAGGACCTGGAGTTCCGCGAGGGTGAAATCGTCGATGAGTTTTCGGAATTCGTTTCCCTCGCCGTGGGTGATTGCTATATTGGCCACGATTATTCCTCTATTCAATCCCAGATAGGTGCCGAACTTACCGAGCATCTGATGTCCTTTGTAAATGAGAGAAGCGAAGAGAGCGGGGACGATACGTGTGTGTAGGACCATAGGTTTCCAATGCCCCCGCTCTCTCTTGAGTTATACGCTAACTTCTTCTTTCTTGCGTGTCAGGCTGGTGCGGATCAGATGACCGACCAAGTCGTGCGGCTTCATTCCCAGGTGATCCAACAGATCGATGGGATGTAGATTGGCACGAGTAGCGAAATAGGTCTTGTGGAAGCGTCGCACGATCGTGTTGATGATGTGCGAACGTCCCTCTTCGAGGTGACGCTTGTAGTGCTCGACGAGTCCGCGCTGGTTCCTAACTCCCAGCTTCTGAGCATACATCCGAATGATGTTGCACAGCTGCTCAGTCTGTCGCTCGGGGAACCCAAGCTCGATCAGAGCCTTCTCGTCTGCCAAACACACAGCTTCCACACACTCTTCCCTGAGGCTCTTCGTCCCATGCTTCTGGGAAAAGACAGAGTTACCCACCTTGTCGAGGAAGACCTCGATGTTGATGTGGCCCTCTCGATCATGGTAGGGAATGTTCCCTTCCACGATCCTCATCAGGGAATAGCAGAGAGCAATGACCGGACCGGTCCACAGCTTGACCGCCATTGAAGTGGCGTTCAGATCTGCGTGATCCCGCGCTCCCAAGGGGGAGAAGCTTTGCAGCCCCATCTCCTGGAAGGTCATGGCCCTCGTCGTCGGCACCTTCTTTCCATTCATATGGTCGAGCACTTCCTTGATCTGCGGGTGCGGATTATGGAAGTTCTCTTTCAGCTCTTCCTTAGCCCCGTCAGTATGGAAGCTCATGATATAGATGACATCACCATCAAAGTCCAAGTTCATGGATACCAGGGAGTTCTCACTCACACGAATGGTATACTTGCACTGGGGGTCGTCCGTGATCCGGACCCTCTGGATGCGAGTGGACATGAATCCCAAGCAGGGAAACCGTTCCACAATGACATAGTCTCCGTCCTCGACGTTGATGTCGCGGGCCATGTCCTTGTGAATCTCCACCCAATTCGGTTGAAGCCCTTGCCCCAGGGCCGCTGTGGCCTTGGAGGAGTGGGGGTACCGAACCGCCATCAAATACTGGCTGACCTTTCCGGTCTTTAGCGACAGAGACTGAGATACCATATGGAAATACCTGAAGACTAGCGACGACAACTGCTGGGGCTTGATCTCCCCGAGCTTAAGCCGATCACAGGCTTCCAGGATCTGGTTCAGACTCGTTGCGAGGTCCGAAAGACCATACTTTCCGGTCGGATGCTTCCAGGGCTGCCGTAGATCGAAGGACGGCACCGGCAGCTTATCGAATTCGAAAACCCGAGAAGCATCCTGAAGGTACGCATTGTTACCTGCGATACCTTCCTGGATGGCGACGCTCCGATCATCCGGAATGGTGACCTGAAGGGTCAGTGGAAGCTGAACATAACATCCGTTGGGATACATTTCTTCATCGGCAATAGTTCCCATCAAACCTTCGTAGGTGTGAAAGGTACCCATGCCTGCCGGAATATAGACCAGCTTATCAGGATCGATAGTAGGCTTCAGGAACTCCAGGTGATCATCGCCCTTCATGACGTTGAGGATGTGGAGAAGCTCTCGCACCTCATCGACGCCCTGCTGATGGCTCAGGATCTCCTTGACAACCTTGGACTTCGGACCCAACAAAGTAGTCAGGGCCTTGAACTCGATGGTCGACACCTTGTTCCCGCGTGTCCGCAGACCTCGCTGGTTGGTCTCCCACGTGTTCCGTCCTTGCCAGAGTTGCTCTTCCGGTGTCTTGGTGATACCCCAATGGACATAACCACAGATGGTCCGGAAATCACCCCAAGGAGTGGTAACCTCCATGCACCCATTCTCGTCGACCATGTGCTTTCCGTTGCCCAGTACAGCCTCTACCTCAGCCTGGGTAACCTCCAGGTCATCCTTGATGATAATCCTTGCACCCTTGTCCTGGATGTCGTGCCACTTCTGAGTGGTTGCGGTAGCCAGGGCTTCCAGAATCTGTCCATAATTCTTTCGCTTCTGGACAGAGCGGGCAGAGACGATGACGTCGATGTTGGCTCCACCGCACTCACCATCATGTACCGTACCCAGATCCATCAGCCTAACTATACCCTTGTTTCCATGCTGGTTGGTGATCTTGACACCGTCCTTCATGCAATAGGTCACTTCCAAAGTCACGAGCCTTACCGGCTGGTCCACTCCATCGAAGGGAACCGACCCATCCTTGCACTCGATGACCTTAGCATGCTCGCAGTCGACGTCGAACATAACAGGGCTTTCGTCCTCGTTGATACCGAGCACTCGTCCCTTGAGGATAGTATCCCCCTCGTCGACGACTTCTTCACCGAAGATGGTGAAGCTTCTGAGATAAGTGACCTCTTTGCCGGCGTGATGCTTGGCTACGAGGATCTGATCCTCGAAGTTATCCGGCAGGTCCAAGAATACAGTCATCCAATTCCAACCGCCCCGCTTGACTCCCTGCTGTTCCAGGTCGTATGCAGAGCGTGAGACAACCCAAGGCTGCTCCGGCCCCTTCATCCCCAGAGTGGAGTAGAGGTTCCGAATCGGGTTGTGATGACGAAGCCCGAAGGCAGTATACTTTCGCAGCTCGTCCTGTAGGATATAGTTCTTGACCGCCGCCGCACCATCGGAGAGTCCGATAGAAGTCCACGGGAACAGCAGCTCGTTCTTGCGTCGCTGATATTCCAGCTTCTCGTCGGGACGGAGAGTCTCGAAGACGGGGTCGAAGATCATCATGCGACGATTCATCGCCCAATCTTGCATCGAGGTGCCAGATAGGGGCAGTGCATTGAATAGGTTGAGATTGAGAAATCTCTGACAGAGGCTAACGGCCAATCGCCCGCGCCCGCTCTGGAATCCGTAAAGAATCTTGTCGATGAAGTTCCGCTTCCCCTGTTGAGGGAAGAGTTCTTCGATGTTGGTCGAGAGAAGGACTCCGATCAACTGCTCATACGACACATGTGTCGGCTGTCCATTCTGTACGACCATGAAAGGGCACAGTGCCCGGTCGTTTCGGTCCCCGACTACCAGATTGCCGGACTCATTTCTCCGAGCCTTCGGCAGGACGAGAGAGCATTTCTGCTTCTCTCCCTGGAATTCGAGGAAGATGTTAAAATCATCCTCTCGGACAGCTACCGAGAGTTCGAGGGCTCTACCGGCCCCGCGCATGCGGCTGTTATGTCTACGAAGAAAGGTCTCCGCCGTATCCAAGAGATAGGTCTGCAGATCCTGCCTCTTTTGCTGTGCTTCAGCCAATTCGTTCCTCCCTGAGTTTTAGTTGCTGTAAAGGAGCGAAAATACTCTAGTCGTTCTTCTGTAGGCTTTCCAAGATTTGTGAGATCGTCGTCTTGTCCTTACCAGATAACTTTGCTTCTAGATTCCTTCTGGTACGTGGGTTCTTCATCCACCCTCTAATGTCCTTGCGGAAGTAATCTATCTCTTCCATGCGTGGTCCAAACGCACGGTTCATCATCATAGTGTTGAAGTGTCCAGTCTGATGCTTCTGGCGAGTCATTCCGACTCGAATAGCTTGCTGAAGGCACTGTCGAACAGTGCCCCGGTCCTTCGATCTCTTTCCGTTTCCGAAGCTGCCCAGTCCATCCAATTTCTGATAGAAGAGGGCGTCGTGATGTCGGGGAATCGAGACGGCTAGTCTGTAATCCCCGTTAAGGCTGATAGCGTTCATTTGGAGCGATACCCAAGTTGCGTAGTTCGGATCTGGCCACTGACGTAGGTCGGGCATCTTTTCATCGGAGCGAACGAACCAAGTAGAGAAGATTGCCGGAGACATTCTGTCGTTGGAATCACGATCCGTGAGGCTCTTGACTGGTGTCCCGAATCCCGGCGTTTTCGGCGCAGTAAGGACCTGGACTGTGCGCCCTCCGTGCGCATGCGTCTTCACGACCTTGCGCCCCACCGCTTCCGGAGCATTGACGAAGAAGAGAGTTAGCTCACGATCAGGCACAAACACTGCGAAGACTTTCCCAGCGTTGACACAGACGACGTACTTGTCTCCTCTCTTCGGGGTATAGATCACGCTCTTAGCGTTTCTTAGACTACCACCGTCGCGCACATGCTTCACGGAATACATGAGTGAGGCTGTTTGCAGCCAATTCCTCAGATTCCGCGTGGCATATAAAACATCGCCAACGCGTACCTTCGGGACTACAGGTAACAAAGTACCTCCTTCAGTTGTGAGACCCCAAAATGCATGGTCTACCCTGACACTCTCTTCAGAGCACTGTGGTGAACGTAAAGACACTTCTTATCTTCGCCGTGACCGTCAAGAGATCCAGCTTCGATGTTCTCCTTGAACTGGAGTCCAATCTCTCCATCCTGGTCCATGGGCAGGAGCACTACAGCCTGCATACCTTTGAGGCCTCGTTTACGGAAGGTAATTTCGGCTGTAATTTCAACTTCGCCCCCGGTGTCAATGAACTCTTCATCGACTTTCTCCAAGCCTTTGGTTCTAACAACGGTAGTAAGTCCAAGGACTGCCGGATCACATCCGCCCGCCAAGCTCACCTGCGACTTGCTACGGTCCACCGCCCCTATATATTGCATAATGGTGCCAGGCTCAACCCGGAATTGTCTTACCCCGTTAGTGATTCGCTGCTCGTCGGTCACGACAGCTCTAACATAGTCTCCCTTCTGGAAGGTAACACCCTCGGTATCCGCACCGGAGTTGGGCCAGATTACTACAACATTATGCTGCACCGCGTCCAGCCGACAGAACGCTAGCATCTGACGAGGAACACTATAGCAGCTGGTATACCGACCGTCCGGGACGTCGGCGCGGTACCCGCCGCCCGAAGCCGCATCGTAGAAACGTTTGCTGGGGAAGTTCCAGTTGACCATCACACGAGCTTCGGGGCCCTCTGGCTGTATGATGAGTCTTCCGGTCTGTCCAGCCTTGAAGTTTACGTCATCGATCCTGGTGGTTTCTGTAACTACCACCCCAATGTGACCAGGAATACTCCGGAAGGTCTCGTAACTGTTCTGATCTTCACGGATCCGCACCGAAGACTGTGGGACCATCATGCCGAAACCAGGCTTAGTCAGCGATTCCAGCATGGGCTCTGAGTCGTCGGGAGCAATTGGCTTATCGAAGCAGACGGCGAGGTATCCCGGCGGAGCACCTTCGATGTTGATCACAGTAGCGTTTTTCCGCCGCGGCTCAACGCCTGATACTGTGACCCGAAGTCCCGTGTAGTATTTGGGCAACTCTGCTTTCTCCCGCATTCGTTGTTCTTTACACTGGCGACAGTCAGGATTAGCACATTCCGACTGAGACGATCTCTGCCAGGGGCTTGATTCCTGTGTCTTTCTCTTAATGGGCTCGCTCGAATAGCGTCCCGAAGCTACACCACGATACTGTTCGGCTTGACTCGCAGTCATCCGCTCCAACTGGCCCCGCGCAATGTCCGCCCGCTGCTCTGTTGTTGCCGTCGGGGTATACATGTCCCAACTCTTCAACGTATCGAAAGCCATTTTCGATTTCTTCGCGTTGTCCATACCCTTCTTCATTGCCTTACTATACTTCTTACTTGATGCTTTCTTACCAGGCATAAGATACCTCTAGAAATACGGCGTGTCTAATCCACAGGCCAATGTTAGCCAGTTATCTAGTACAATTCTTCCAAAAAGTGAGTGCTGTGGTTCAGGGTGGAACTGGAGAGCATAGAAATGTCCCCTCTCCATCGCTGCTACTGGACACTTGGCAGTAGAACCCGTGAGGGTCCACCCTTCCGGGAGATGCTCTGCCATCCAGTTGTGCTTCATCCATACCGGGAATCTATTTCCCAGTCCTCTGAAGAGTAGAGACTCTTCGTTCGTCCGATGAAAGATAGTTGGACCCTGTTCACCCTTGTCCTTCTTGGCGTTAGCCTTGATTCGCTTGGCAGGATCCTGTTCATCCCAGCACCTAACGATCTTGGTTCCGACGGCGTGCGCCATGAACTGTAGACCGTAGCAGAGCCCCAAAACAGGAACACCGGCCTCGAAGAGGGCCGGCGCAGCGTTCGGTGGGGTATGCTTTTTGCTGTTGATGCTCTTAGAACTTCCCGATAGAATAACTCCTCGCAGGACGTCTTTATACGTGTTAACTTCGGCCGCTACGTCAACGGCCATGTCCCATTTGCGGTAGATAAAGTACTGTCCCATGTCTACGATGCGACGGGCCACAGCGGGGGCGAGACTGGATTCCATATCCATGATGTAGATCAGGCCTTCTTTCTTTGCTGTGGCCATGCTACCTCTCTAGTAATCTACGTCAAAGTCCGGGAGGGGGGACTCTCCTCCAATTTCGGAAGGTCTCATGTCGACCATCTGCTCGAAGCTGGGCAGCCTCATGAGCGCTTGGATTGTCAACTCAGGTCTTACTTCACCTTGTTCTTCTTCTTGCCCCTGAGTCGCATGTTCTTCCTCTTCTTCCGGCCCATCTTTCTTCGCCCTTTGTGTTGCCTCTTTTTCTTGACGGAACCCATCGTGATACCTCTCTTCATCGAAGGGCTGTTCACCATACTTGTCGATGAACTTTCCAAAGACCCTAAGATGTTCTCTATATTGCTGTGTATACTTCATGATTTCGCCCACCAAACGTCTGGACGCTCCAATCGTCAGTGGGTGATGCGTGTGAAAATCCTCATTGTGCCATCGGATGTGGACCGTGAGGTCATCGTCCAGCATCAGCAGAAGATCCCGCCCCTCGGAGAGGTCGCGGTATCTCGGCGGCAGGAAGACAGGCGGAATACGAAATTCCATCTGTTCCATGCACGCCCTCTTTTCAAGAAGCTGCCGGAGCTGGTTTGCCCTCACTTGTGCCTTTCCTCTCTCTTGGCTTGCCCAACTTCATGAGGCGCTGCCGACGAGCGGACTGATCTCGATTGTCGCTGCCGCCGTCGCCCTTCTTGCTACCCCAGAAGCTATACATGCCCGACCAGTTGCTGTTCTTGGAGAGCAAGTTCCATGAGGCCAGGAAGTCTTGGTCGAAGACCTCCTGATATCCGTGCCGACGGAGAGCCTGGTGCAGCCGCATGAATCGCAGCCAGTACCCTTCCGGGAACGGAAAGTTGACGGTATACGATCCGCCGGGAGTGTAGACCTCGATCCAATTCCGCAACTTCTTGCAGTTGGCCAAGGCTTGTCTCCATGAACCGGTGGTCAGGGCCTTGTCGACCTTCTCACGATCCACAGTTGCCAGGATCTCTTCCCCGTAACCAGCCTTCGTCAGCAGGAGAGCCTGCCGATAAAGTCCAGTGACTATCGACGCCAGGGCAGGGTGATGAAGGAAGAAGTTGTCGGAACCGTTCCATCCAACGCAGTTCTTCCCAGCGGCATCCGGCACCAAACAGTTGTTTGGATCCGTTCTCCACCATTCACCCTCGGGCCGATCACCGGGGTTGAGTAGCACACATACGTTACCCACAATATAGTCGGAGACTTCCAAGAACTGTGCGTGTTGCTTCTTGTTCAACATGGAAGCATTCACCAGCAGTTTGGTATCCCCTGCGCCCTTCGCGGCAGGGTCTGCTAGGTCAATGACCGTTGCAGTCTGTTCGAAATCGAAGTTCCACGCCTTGGTGCCGTTGGACTTCTGCACGCAGAGGAGTTCCTGGAACTCCTTCCTGGTTCGAGAGATCACGCCCTCGCGACAGGTGGACAGTTCTCTCAGGAAGCGCACATCACGCTTACCCTTCTTGTCAACAGATACGTATTTGGCCTCGTAACCGAGGTTCGGCTGGCTGAACTGCCAGCGATCTCCTGAGCTGCGTAGAGGGTGCTCATCAGACATGGGTCACCACTATCTCCTATGTGGGTTTGTAATTCTATGGTAGGGGGAGGGGGGCTCGAACCCCCACGGCCTCTCAGCCACTGGATTTTAAGTCCGGCGCGTCTACCAATTCCGCCATCCCCCCAGCTTTACACTCTACTCTGGGTCATCCACGAAAAGTTCGAAACGGGCTCTCTGGTTCTGCTGCAAATGCGTCTCCGAAATGACACCATCATTGTTGTCATTCACTATGTGATCCGTCTGGCGTTCCACGCTGGAATACATCTCCAGCAGGATCTGTTCTCGAACGTGCTGCGTCATTGCGCCCATTTGAGTAACTCCATCAACTCTCCCTCTTCAATGGGAGATGTGCGGTCTCTGTCGTCAACCGGAATCCGGAATCCAGCTTGCCGCCGCTTGGCATAACTATGGTACTCGAACAGTCTTGACATGCCCATCCCCATGATTTTCCGGGCGAGGACGAGCATAGTTAGTACTGAAAGGGGGTGGTCGCAATCGTCGGGGAGCCCGAGGATGTCGGCCGAGAAGATGCGTTTGTGCTCCCGCACTCGGTCCAGGATAGGAACCAAAGAGCGCAGAGTCATGGTCTCATTCTGGTCGTAATTGGTGACGATCTCTGTTGTACTCAGGAGGTCCAAATCGAAGCTAAGATAGCTCGGGGTAGGGGTCTCACTGAGATCTCTTCTTGTGGGTAAACGTCGAGCGTCTGTCCACCCATCTAGGACGCTATCGCTCCTCCAACCCTTGCTTTCCTGCATGGCTTTGGAGAATTGGTTCGAATAGATTGGTATTTCTTGACCGCTAATCCGGTAACCCTGACTGTCCTTTTTGGCGTACACGGACGGTCCGACCATAAATGGTACAGCTTGATGATGGTACGCGATTTGATCCACGAAGCTAGCGCAGTCGATGTGGTTCGCTTCCCCATCAGCCCGCCGCCGACCCCAATCATCTCGGTGCTGGTCGAAGTGGAAGTAAGTCCAATCCCTACCATCATAACCTAGCCCACGTCTCTCTCTTGCGAACTGCGTCAGAGCATACGTGGAGTGGTGGAACTCTCCGTTACCGTAGATTGTAAGCACCCGTCCATCCCAGATCCCGGAGTCATAGACCTGGCGTCTGAAGTATTTCATTAAGGCACCACGTGTAGTGCGGTAGCCATACTTGTCTTCCTCCCCCAGAGCCGGAACATGCAAAGAGAGCACTCGATCTCCGAAGGAGGTTTCGAACGCTCTCTTGAGTAGCGTGTTCTTTTCGCTGTGGAGGAGCACGATTTTCCAATCGTTGCTCGGCATTTGTTCCTCAGTAAGGTTGATGGGAAATTCTCACTTACCTATACGGAGGTTCCCTCTTCTCTGATAAAATACGTTTGGTACGCCCGGTGGGAATTGAACCCACGACTCCCAGTTTATAAGACTGGTGCTCTAACCCCTGAGCTACGGGCGTAAGCTATCCAGCGTGCTTCCTGATGAGGGCTTTTGAATCCGCCTCATTGCCCGGGTCGTAGACACTTCCTTCCATGAGATAGACTCCGAAGAGTTCCATGGCTAGTCGTCTGGCTGTGCGGTCTGCATGACGCTCCGCTCGGAGGCCAAGTCGCCTTACAACCTCTGGCTTAGCATTGCGCCATACATTGTAGTAGGGCTCCCCAAAATACCCTCGGTAGATTCCCTCATGGAATTGGATCCAGTGAGAAAGCTCGTGAAGCGCGAAAAACATTACCGTCGACATGGGGAAGAGTTTACCACCGATGCCCTCGCAAACCCGGGCTTTGCCGGAAGAGACTTGGCACCAGCTAAACTCCTTCCTCTTCCTAACGACGAAGCGGAGGTCTAACCCCAGTTCCTTGGCGAGCCCTCTGATTTCTTTCTTCATGGCAGCACGTGACCTGGGCCACTTGCCGTCTCCAGTTACTCTGAGCTGACCGATCTTCAGCATTGAATTCCTTTCTTTGGTAGGCCCGGGGAATTTCGAAATCCCGACCTCCTGGGTGTAAACCAGGCGCTCTTCCTCTGAGCTACGAGCCTAGAAAACCCACCGGGTTGCGCATCATCCTTCTGGAGAGAGGCGTGATGGGTATTGTTATTTGTAGAAGACACGGCACGGGTCACATTTGTTACAGTGCCAAGGCCCCTCCAGACCTCTACCCCAAACCTCGGGGTAGCATCTGTGTTTTCGGTGAAACCATGAGCAGATCAACCACTTCTTCATTCGTCGGGTTCCGTGTGGACGTTGACCGTGCTCGCTTGAAAGTATATGTTAACTACCCGACGTCCCTCTAAGGCATGGGATATAGCATCGCTCTCTAGCTGCATTCCTTCCTTCAGCGGTCCGTCTGTCAGCAATTGATCTACTTT
>Ga0255046_10000266_pt1 | contig 13364 bp, 10 predicted proteins | sample BC1_12_27_MG_FD_183632 | JGI IMG/M metagenome (GOLD analysis project Ga0255046, IMG submission 183632) | Seawater microbial communities from Strait of Georgia, British Columbia, Canada - BC1_12_27 | ecosystem: Environmental > Aquatic > Marine > Strait | place: Canada: British Columbia...
GGCGCCGAAATTAACGCCCTGCTTCCAGCCGCACGGCAGGTAGCCAAGCGACGAAAGGAAGTTTCGCAACACGCTGGTCGAACGGTCGCCGGACGTAAATCCCGGGATAACCAGTACCGGGTGACCATCGCCGCCTCGCAAGGTACTCAGCCAGGGCTCGTAGAGATGTAGCGTGCCCAGTTCAAAGATGGCGCGAAGGGGCTCCGTTAAATACAGAGCCTCACTTGGCGGTCGAAATCTCTCCTTGAGTACGTAGCTCATCTCGCTCCTAGTTTTGCTTGCGGGTTTTGCGCTTCTTCTTTCGGACTTTTTTCTTATCGGGACCTGCCGCTTGTTCTAACTCGGCAAATGACTCGAGAAGCAATTCTGCGTAGCGTGATGGGTCCGGCATCATCTCGCGACAACAGCTCACGCCCATGTTGACCTCGCCACAATAGCTGCCCACTGAATGGAACAATCCGTTACCGTCGATGCACGGACCCGTGCCCCAGCCACGTATATGTTTCGCGCCATTGCTGTAAAATGGCACGGACGGGCCGGGCACATTGGTGATAACCGTATTGAATTCCGGCGTCGCGAAGTTGGCTATTCCCTGTTCAGCAGCGACTCTTGCACCCAGCACACCGAGTTCCATCGGAATAAATTCGGCCATTTCCATCATTGCCTTCGCGCCAATGGCGTTCGTGTACTCCTTGGCATCTCGCGTCGATGCACAGATGGCCTGCAGGCGTTCTTTCGCATCGGCAACATTGGTATGCAAAGGCACAGACATGGACACGACCTGGTTGCCAGTGGTGCCCACGGTATTCGGGTCACGTACATTGACCGGGCACATGCTCACCAGGCTTTGTTCTGGCAGTTCGTCTTTTTCCAGCAGGTATTTGCGCAGTGCGCCGGCACAGATGGCGAGTACGACATCATTCACTGTACCGCCGACGGCGGTCTTTATCGCTTTGGTCTTATCAAGCGAAAAGCTGACACCTTCAAATACGCGGTGTGGCGATACGACCTGGTTGAATCGTGTGCGGGGCACGCTAGGCGGTGGCGTTAGTGCGCCGCTCATTGCGGCCTCGATAGCTGAGGTCCATGCGGGTACCGATTTTTGCAGGAATTCGAGGTAACGCCAGGGACGCGTGGCATTGTTCTCAATGGCCATTGCTGTCAGCTCAAACGGAGTAGGGGGTGTATCTGCAAGCCATTCTTCGCCGCCTTCCACTTCCCGGATCTCGGGCGTTGCATCGCAGAGCGCAGCCGCTATCGCCTGGCTCGACACGCCATCAATCGCGGCGTGGTGCAGCTTGGTCACCATTGCGAAACAGCCGGGTGGAATGCCCTCGACATTGTCCAGGCCCTCGATGATATACAGCTCCCAGAGTGGCCGCGAACGGTCCAGTGCGCGTGCCTGTAGGCGCGCCACTTGTATGCATAGTTGTCGCCAGTCACCGGGCTTGGGCAGCGCTATGTGGCGGATATGAAATTCGGGATCGAACGACTCATCCCGGACCCAGTACGGGAAGTCGGCATTGAACGGAACTTCGACAAGTCGTTGTCGGAGATACGGTGCAAGGTGTGCCCGTTCCTTGACGGTTTGGATGATGCGCTTGAAGCGCACGATACCGCCCGGCGCGGTTGAAGGATCAAAAATGCCAACCGAGCCGATATGCATCGGGGCATTTTGTGTTTCGAGGAACAGGAAAGAGGCGTCAAGTCCGCTTATTTGTTGCATGCCGGGTCCTATCTTGGATATTGACGGGTCCGCGATGATGCGGACCCGTCAAGTTCAGGTCAAACTCACGCAGCTTTCTTGGCGGGAGCTTTCTTGGCAGGCGCCTTGGCAGCTTTCGTGACCGGCGTGTAAACGCTCTTCAGCTCTTCAACCAGCTTCTCCCAGGACTTCGTGTTCTCTTCCTGTAAGGCAACGAGACCCTCACGGACGCTTTCTTCAAACGCGAGGTTGGCTTCGAAAGCTTGATTGAATGTCTTCGAATCACGCATTTCATTAAAGCTCGCGACGCGGGCGTCTGCCAGGTCCGTCATTGCTTTCGTATTGCGGCGAACGAGACCGTCGTAATAGTCGGCTTGGACTTTCCAGGCATCGCCATAAGCCTTAGCTGCCTGCTCGAAGAATTCCTTAATGTTTTCCGGTGTTACTTGTGTCATGGCTACGCTCCTATTTTTTGCGTTGCAGAAGAATTACGGTTAATATAGCAAAAAATCAGCACAAGTCAAGCATTTTTTATGCAAACGCAAATAATTTAGTAGTCTTTAAAAACAATGAGTTACAAGAATTTCAATAAAAAACTTCCGCAACGCACCCTTTTTTTGTTGCGTTGCAGAGGCTTAGCGCCGGTTACGGCAGGAGCGGGACTATGAGAGTACTTAAGAAGTACCCGAATCGACGTATCTACGACACCGAGACCAGCAAGTTCGTCGCTCTCGCGGATATTCGCCAGATGATCGTCGATCGAGAGTCTATACAGGTTTTGCATTCGAAAACCGGTGAGGACCTGACGCGCAGTGTGTTGATGCAGGTCATTACGGAGATGGAGCAAGAAGGCCATGCGTCCCTCTTGACCAACCGCGTACTTGAAGAGCTGATACGTTTTTACGGCGACAAGATCGTGGCGATGATGGGGCCGTATCTCGAGCAGCAAATTCTGCAGTCGCTGGCTTCGCAGGATCAGATAAGAGAGCACCTGACAAAAGCGTTCACGCAGCCTTATCCGACACCGGAGCAGGCTATCAAAAGCATGATCGAGCAGTATCAGGTATTTACGGGCCAGACGCCGCCACCGAGCGACGCGCCATCGGAGGAGGCTCCGACGGACGATGCGGTAGATGATGAATCAGGGGACAAGATGTGAGGAAGCAACTCGAAAATCAAAAGGCGGCCTGCATTCGCGATGGCCTGCCTTCGGCAGAAACCAGAATCGAACGACTCGACAAGTCGATCGCGCTCCTGTGCGATAACAGTGATGCATTGTGCGAGGCCATGAGTGCCGACTTCGGCCATCGCTCGATAGACCAGTCCAGGTTTTCCGACATCAGTGGCTCAATCGATACTCTTAAATACGCGAAGAAACATGTGCGCTCGTGGATGCGTCCCGAGAAACGTGCGACACAATTCCCCCTGGGCCTGTTCGGCGCGAGGGCGGCTGTACATTACCAGCCCAAAGGTGTGGTCGGCATCATCAGCCCATGGAATTTTCCGGTGAACCTGACATTTGCGCCGCTGGCCGGGATTCTGGCAGCCGGCAATCGGGTCATGATCAAGCCCTCAGAATATACCGAGCAGACGTCGGCATTGATGGCGGAATTATTTGCTAACTATTTTGACAAAGACGAAGTAGCCGTCGTCACCGGTGGGGCCGATGTGGGTGCGGAGTTCTCGAGCCTGCCGTTTGATCACCTGGTATTTACAGGTGCAACGTCGATCGCACATCACGTTATGCGGGCAGCCGCCGAGAATCTGGTTCCGGTAACGCTGGAGCTCGGCGGCAAGTCACCGGTAATAATCGGTGAGTCGGCCGATCTGCAGATGGCCGCGCAACGTATCATGTCCGGCAAGACACTGAACGCAGGGCAGATCTGCCTTGCGCCCGACTATGTCTTCTTGCCGGAGGGCATGGAGTCCAGTTTCGTCGAGGCCGCCAAAAGCGCTGTGACGGTCATGTTCCCGGATGGACTTCGCGATAACGACGACTACACGTCCGTAGTCAGTAAGCGCCACCTGGATCGGCTCAATACCTACCTCGAGGACGCGCGCGGGAAAGGTGCCGAAGTTATAGCGCTCAATCCGGCCGGCGAGGACTTTTCGCAGCAAACCAAACACAAGATGGCGCCGCACATCGTGGTCAACGCGAACGACGACATGCTCGTCATGCAGGACGAGATTTTCGGACCAATCTTGCCGATAAAGGCATACAAGAACGTGCAAGACGGCGTCGCCTATATCAATCAGCATCCCAGACCACTGGGTTTGTACTACTTCGGTAGCGATACCACTGAGCGGGACTACGTGCTCCACAATACGACATCGGGCGGTGTGACTATCAACGACGTCTTCTTTCATGTTGCGCAGGAAGACCTGCCATTCGGTGGTGTCGGCCCCTCCGGTATGGGCGCCTATCATGGCAAAGAGGGCTTCCACGAATTCAGTCACAAGAAAGCGGTGTACACGCAAGCCCGGGCTGATCTATTTGCCATCGTTCGGCCACCTTACGGGGAAAAGTTTCGCAAATTCATCGGAGGCCGCATCAAGCCCTGAAATTGTCGCGGGTGCGACACCCGGAAACGCCTCGATCGCGCATAGTAGGAAGATAGTAATCCTAATTTTCGATTGCGCCCTGGAGGCTCCAACGTGCCAAACCTGGAAGAATTCCGGCAACAGACCCGCGCGTGGCTTGAAGAGAAATGCCCGGTTTCGATGCGAAAACCGATCAAGTCCGACAAGGATCAGTGCTGGGGAGGCCGCAAATGGGTCTTCGTAAACGACGAGCAGCGTTTGTGGCTCGAGCGGGCGTCGGAGAAGGGATGGACGGTGCCGCAGTGGCCGAAAGAGTACGGCGGCGGCGGTCTGTCGAGGGAAGAAGCGAAGATCCTGCAGCAGGAGATGGCGCGTATTTTGGCCCGCCGCCCGCTGGAGAGTTTCGGCATCGACATGCTGGGACCTGCGCTGTTCAAATTTGCCAGCGAAGAGCAAAAGCAACGCTTCATACCCGAAATCATCCGTGGAGAGATTCGCTGGTGCCAGGGCTACAGCGAGCCTAATGCAGGGTCTGATCTTGCGAGCCTGCAAACGCGCGCAGAAGACATGGGCGACCACTACCTGGTCAATGGCTCGAAAGTCTGGACTTCTTACGCTGACAAAGCCGACTGGATTTTCTGCCTCGTAAGGACCGATTTTGAGGCGCCAAAGCACCTGGGCATCAGCTTCCTGTTGTTTGATATGGAGTCGTCTGGCGTTTCAACAAACCCAATCAAGCTGATCAGCGGCAATTCGCCATTTTGTGAAACTGTATTCGAAAACGTCAAGGTGCCGAAGGAGAACCTGGTCGGCGAGCTCAACAAGGGCTGGGATATTGCCAAGTACCTGCTGACGCACGAGCGCGAAATGATTGGCGGATTCGGATTGTCACGTACGGGCACTAAAACACTGGGCCAAATGGCTATGCATGCCATCGGCGCCGCCGATGGGCGGTTGGCCGACAGTGGTATTCGAACAGATATCGCAGACTTTGAAATCGATGAAATGGGATTCGCACTGACCATCGAGCGCGTTGTCGATGAGGCCAAAGCCGGCCAGGGTACGGGAGCCGCATCATCGTTGCTGAAGCTGTATGGCACCGAACTCAACAAAGATCGTAATGAATTGCTCATGTCCATCGGCGGTAGCGAAGCGTTGAGCTGGGAAATGGAGAATGGCGAGACGCAGGCACAGCACTGGTTGAGGAGCAAAGGCAACTCGATCGAGGGCGGCACCACCGAAATCCAGCTGAATATTATCGCCAAACGCATTCTCGGCATGCCGAGCTGAGCAACAGAACACACTAGGGAGCCTAGAAATGGCCTTGGTACTAAGCGAAGAGCAGCAGATGCTGCGAGATTCCGCGAGAACATTCGTCCAGGAAGTATCGCCGGTCGGCGCGCTACGCAGCTTGCGTGACAGCGGTGACGAGTGGTCGCCTGAATTGTGGTCGGGGATGGCCGAAATGGGCTGGACCGGTATCGCGATCGCGGAGGACTTTGGCGGGCTGGAGTTCGGCTACGTCGGCGCAGGACTCGTGCTCGAAGAGTGCGGCCGCACATTGGCGGCATCACCACTCATGTCATCGTCATTTGTTTGCGCGTCGCTGCTCGAAGCCGTTGGCAGTGAAGCGCAAAAAGAATCACTGCTCGCAGCGATTGCGAGCGGTGAGACGATCCTCACGCTCGCGCTCTCTGAAAGCAACCGATTCAATCCAACTCGTATCGCAACGACCGCGACAGCAGACGGTGACGGTTATGTGTTAAGCGGCAGCAAGCGGCATGTACTTGATGGCGGCATTGCAAATACCCTGGTCGTCGTCGCCAGAACAGAAAACGACAGCAGTCTGGGACTGTTCCTCGTCGATCGGGACGCAGAGGGACTGACTATCGATACATCGCTGAATGCCGATAACCGGCGCGTCGCCAACATCGAGCTCGCGGCGGTAAAGGTGTCGTCCAATGCTGTGCTCGGCAAGCCGGGCGAAATTGAGCAGGCGCTGGCTCGCGCTCTGGATATTGGTGCAGTACTGTCGGCGGCAGAATTGCTCGGCGTCGCACAGGAATCGTTTGAGCGCACGCTGGGTTATCTCAAGGAGCGCAAACAGTTTGGCGTTCTGGTTGCCAGTTTCCAGGCGTTGCAACATCGCGCAGCGCAGTTGTTTTGCGAGCTGGAGCTCTGTAAATCAGGCGTGCTCAAGGCGCTGCAGGCGATAGATGAGGGCAGCCCGGAGCGATCGCGGCTGGCCAGTATGGCCAAGGCGAAGGTCGCGAAAACAACAAAGCTTGCGGTCAACGAAGCCGTTCAGATGCACGCTGGCATCGGCATGACCGACGAGTTCGATATTGGCTTCTTCATGAAGCGCTCTGCGGCTGCCTGCCAGGAGTACGGCGACTACTATTATCACGCTGATCGTTTTGCGAGTCTCGGAGGGTATTGAGAGATGCGCTATCCGGAGGTTTTTGCAGCGATAGAAGGTATGACCAGCCCGCAGGGCCCGTTCCCAATACAGGAACAGGTGGTCGACGGCGTATCACGCAAAGTATTCGGCGGCCTGCCCGACAGCCTGCGCGACTACTACGCCTATGCCGCTACGCACGGCGACAAGGAGTTGTTGATTGATCGGAATCGTCGGTTGACGTTCACCGACGTGTTACGTCAGGCCGCTGTGCTGGGCGCCAGCTTGTCTCAGAAATATGGCGTAAACAAAGGTGACCGTGTGGCGATCGCGATGCGCAATTCGCCAGAGTGGTGCATCAGCTTCATGGCGGTGACGTCCATCGGCGCCGTAGCCGTGCCCATGAACTCATGGTGGCAAGGCGAAGAGCTCGCATACGGTTTGCAGGAGTGCGACGCAAGTCTGCTGATTGTCGACGACGCTCGTTATCAGCGCTTGGCATCCTGGTTGCCGGAATCCGGTTTGAAAGTCATCGGTCTGGACCTTGAGGGCAATGGTCTACCGGATGACGTCGACAGACTTGATGATTTGCTTACCGATACTACTGAGGCGGGTCTGTCGTCGATAGAGATATCTCCCGAGGACCCGGCGATGATCCTGTTTACATCCGGCAGCACCGGGCAACCCCGTGGAGTGCTTTCAACACACCGAAATGTAGTGTCTGCATTGGGGACCTGGTTAATCATTGGTTCCGCGGTTGCGGCACTGAATGGGACGCTTGAGCAAGCACCCGACATTCAACCCGCTATCCTGCTGACGGTGCCGCTGTTCCACGTTACTGGACTGAACAGCATGTTCCTCTTGTCGCTCGGTATTGGTCGCAAGATCGTCATGATGCACAAATGGAATGTTGAAGCCGCGCTTGAAACCATCGAAAGCGAGCGAGTGACCCATTTCAACGGCGTGCCAACGATGTCGATGGAGCTGATGAACCATCCGCGGCGCGGGGACTATGACGTCTCAAGTCTGGTCGAAATTGCCTCGGGCGGCGCCGCACGCCCGGCAGACCATGTAAAAGCACTCTTTGAACAGTTCCCCGGTGCTTATCCGTCTGCGGGCTATGGTTTGACTGAAACTAATGCCGTTGGCTGCATTATTGGCCAAGAGGACTATGCCGACAGGCCACGTTCCGTTGGCCAGCCCACTCCGCCATTGGTTGAGGTACGAATTATCAACGAGAGTGGCGATGAATTGCCGCAAGGTGAAAGCGGCGAAATTTGTTTGCGTTCTCCGGCGCTTGCGGCCGGCTACCTCAATCAACCACAAATTACAACGGAAGCGTTCGTCGATGGTTGGTTCCGCACCGGCGATGTGGGATATATCGACGAAGAGGGATTCGTGTACATCGTTGATCGCATCAAGGACATCATCATCCGCGGCGGTGAGAACATTAGTTGTTCGGAGGTTGAGGAAGCCATGTATACGCACCCTGACATTGCCGAAGCCGCGGTTTTTTCACTGCCCGATGAACGCCTTGGTGAAATCGTCGGCGCTGCTGTTTCCATACGGTCGGGCTGCGACCTCGATGCCCAGCAGGTGAAGGAGTTTTTAGCCGATCGGCTGGCTGCGTTCAAGATTCCCCTACATATCGGGGTCCAGACAGACAGCCTTCCGCGAATTGCGTCCGGCAAAATATCCAAAAAAGACGTTCGCAGCGAGTTTATCGAACGGCTTGGACTCTAGGTCCGTCACAGCAGTAGGAGGGAATCCCGTGTTTGAATTTGACCCCGCTGGCAGATACATGATGCCGGCTCACTTCGGAACGCCAAAGACCGAAGGTCCGCCATCCGCTTGGTACCACGATGTTACGACGATGAATGTGTCGTATCTGACGGACAAGAAAAAACTGGGCGACTACCTGCCGAAGCCCTTCGTTGTGGCAGACGAGGCTCTGATAACCGTGACCTACGCGCGCAGCCGGAACGTTGACTGGCTGGCAGGGCGCGGCTACAACCTGATCAGTGTCAACGCGGCGGCGGTCTTCGACGGCGAAGAAGATCACCTCAGCGGTTCTTTCGCTCTCGTCATTTGGGAAAATCTTGCTGACCCGATACTAAGTGGCAGGGAAATGACCGGTATTCCGAAAATATTCGCCGACATACCGGACCACACAATAGAGGACGACGCCTGGCACTGCAGCGCGAGTCACTTTGACAGCAAGATTGTTGACATGTCGATATCAGGTCTTACCGTGCCGACAGCGGAACAGATCACTGCGGCAACACAGGAACGGGAGGCCACGGATAACCCGATGGGGTGGCGTTACCTGCCAGCCGTTGGCGGATTCGGCGCAGCGCTTAGCGAGCCTACGACCTTCCCATCCGAAAATGTCATCACAGAAGCATACGTTGGTGAGGGCCGGGTCGACTGGAATCACCTGACCTGGGAGCAAAACCCAACACAGGCGCACATCGTGAATGCGCTGGCCGACCTGCCGATTCTTGAATACCGTCCCGCAATCGTGACCAAGGGCAGTTCGAATCTGTTCATTCCGAAGCGCTGGCCGCGAGCATTGAGATGACCATCAAAGAGATTAACAACGTTTGCTATGTCGGAGCCGGCACTATGGGCTGTGCCAACTCGCTGGTTGCAGCAGTATCGGGCTACAACGCCGTTGTTTACGATGTGTCGGAAAAGAGCCTTGCGCAGGTGGCCGATAAGCATCGTGAAATGGGCGCCTTCCTTGTCGGTAGTGGTTACTGTTCTGTCGAACAGCTTGAGGCGAGCGCGGCACGCATATCCTGCGAGCAGAATCTACTGGAGGCCATCGCAAATGCCGACCTGGTCAGCGAGTCAATCATCGAAGACCTGGGCATCAAGCGTGAAGTGCACGGCGAACTGGATAAGCTGTGTGCGGCAAAAACCATACTCACGACGAATACATCGGGGCTTCTCGTCTCGGACATAGAAGACGCTGTCGAACGTGGCGATCGTTTTGCTGCGTTGCATTCGCATTATGGGTCTCCATTGATTGACATTGTTGGTGGGCCACGAACGAGCGGGGAGACGATCGACATACTGGAGCGCTACGTCCTTAGTCTGAAATGCGTACCGCTCGTGCTGCACAAGGAAAACAGGGGCTACGTGCTGAATGCCCTGTTGGGGCCTGTGCTGACGATTGCGCTGATTCTTGTTGTAGAGGGCGTTGCAAGCAAAGAAGAGGTTGATGCAGCCTGGATGAAACGCCGCAGGGCGCCGATGGGCCCGTTTGGCATGATGGACCTGTTCGGGCTCAACGTTGTTTACGATGGTTGGCAACACCGCGAACCCGATCCTCGCGAAGATGCCCTGAAACCCAAGGTCAATGCGTTACTCGAGTCATACCTAGACCGGGGTGAGTATGGTTCGAAGAGCGGTAAGGGTTTTTATAGTTATCCGAACCCGGCATTCGAACAGACGGGGTTTCTTGATTTCAATGGCGAGACGTCGAATTCACACTTGGCAATGACGACTGCGCTCATCAGCAATGCCATTTTGCTGGCCTCGAAGGATATTGCGAGCCCCGAGGAAATAGATCGGGCATGGACCGTCGGGATGACACTCGATACAGGTCCATTCGCATTACTCGAAGAAATGGGATCGCACGCGCTTCTACAATTGCTCGCTACGGATGCGAACACGCTCTCGCCGGAAGAAACTAAGTCGGTTGAACAATACCTGGCGCAGTCTGAGGAGACCTCACATGTCGGGACCTAGCCTCGACATCCACGAGCTGTTCAATCTCGAGGACAAGGTCGCATTGGTGACCGGCGGCTCTCGCGGTATCGGGTACATGATGGCGCAGGGTTTATTGCAGGCGGGCGCAAAGGTCTATATCACGGCACGAACCGAAGAGGTTTGCCGGCAGGCGGCAGACGATTTGAGTCAATATGGCTTATGCGAATCGCTGCCGGCCAACATCAATGACGCGACTGCTCGTGAGCAGCTGTTTTCGAGAATCAGCGAAGTCGACGGCAAGCTGGATATCCTCATCAACAATGCCGGTACAGCCTGGGGCGACCGCTACGAGGACTATGCAACAGAAGCGTTCGGCAAGGTGCTGGAACTCAACGTCACGACAGTCTTCGCCATGACAAGAGACTTCACGCCGCTACTCGAGAGAGCCGCAAGCAAGGCGGATCCGGCACGAGTGATCAACATAGGATCGATGGACGGGCTGCATATTCCACGAGTGCATGGCATTGGCACTTACGCCTACACTGCCAGCAAGGCGGCGGTGCACCACCTGACCCGTCACCTGGCAGTGGAATTGGGGTCACGTAACATAACCGTCAATGCAATCGCCCCCGGCTTCTTTCATAGCAAGATGACCGCGGGAATTTTTGAACAATTCGGGGACAGGCTCGCAGGTAACAGCCTGCTGGGCCGGGTAGGCGAGCCGGAAGATGTCGCCGGACTCGCGATCTACCTCAGTTCGCGTGCAGGTGCGTACGTGAACGCAGCGGTCATTCCAGTGGATGGCGGGACGATCATCAATCACCTGCACTCCTAGCTCTGCGACTGTATCTATCGTCAGACTGTCTCTATCGCCAGTATGAATTGCTCAGGTGTCACCGGCGCGACAAGAAACGCTCCTGACGGTTGCTAGACTCGGTGAGAATAGAGGCATTCTCAAAAAGAGTGCTCATTGGAAGACAGAGGCCATAGGGGGCTGGATCATGAATCACGTTATCAAGCGCATCGTCGGGATGGTGTTAGTTAGCACTGTAAGTCTCTCGATCGTCAGCGCTTACGCGCAAGAAGACACGGGCATGCTCGAGGAAATTGTCGTAACCGCACAAAAACGTCAGGAAAGCCTGCAGGACGTACCGATTTCAGTCTCGGTTATTAGCGGCGACAAAATTGTCGAGGCAGGCATCGACAACATGGATGATCTCGCCCTTTATGTGCCGAATTTCAGCAAGGGTGAATCGGGAGCTGGCGCAATCATCCAGATCCGCGGCATTGGCACGGGCTCGAACCCGGCGTTCGAGCAGTCTGTCGTGATGTACATGGATGACATATCGCTGAGCCGCGGCCCACTGGCGCGAATGCCGCTGATGGATCTCGAGCGCGTAGAGGTATTGCGCGGTCCACAGAACGTATTGTTTGGCAAGAACAGTATCGCTGGCGCAGTATCCCTGATCACGGCGAAACCTACCGATGAAGTGGAGGGAAGCGTTTCCCTGCGTTACGAGCCCGACTATGGCGACACGGAAGGGACTGTCGTGCTATCGGGCCCGCTCTCCGACAGGGTCGCCGGCCGTCTCGCCGTTCGCTACGCGGACTACGGCGGTTATTACTACAATTCCTTCCTCGCAAGGGATGAAGAGCAGCGCGAGGAGATGGCGGTACGCGGCACACTGCGCTGGGATGCAGGCGATGACGCCGAGCTAATTTTCAAGTTCGAGAACAACAGCATTGATGGCAAGGGCGAGGGCCATGAGTTGATCTTTGGCTATGACAGCTTGATCCCGAGTTTGGCCGGCCTCGATTACACAGAAGCAGTGGCCGCGATTCAGGGCGGTTATAATGCCGCGATCGGCGCTTTCGGTTTGCCTCCGGTCGACGTAGGAAACGACGTAATTAGCCAGGATAGAGTTCGTCGCTCAGCGTTCAGTGGCTACCAGGAACTGGATCTCAAAAAACTCCAGGTTACCTACAACGAGGAATTCGACGACTTCATATTCACGTCGGTAACAGGCTACATCGGGTATGAAGAAGACAGGCTCGCCGGTGGCGGTCTGTCGGGCATCGATATCACGAGTATCCTGACGAACGAGAAATACGATCAAATCAGCCAGGAATTCAGATTCACGTCGACCGGTGATGGACCGTTTTCCTGGATCGCCGGCGGTTTTTTCCAGACCTGGGATCTCGACCAGGAAGGTAGCACGCTCGTCGACGATATGAACCTGCCGGTTCTCCTGGGTCTGTCCGGGATCGCACCCGGGTTGGAGTCGGTCGCAAACCTCAAGGGGACCTTGAGCTATGATGGCGATAGTGCGACTTACGCCGGGTTCGGGCAGTTAACGTGGAGCATGTCGGATGTCGCAAGACTAACAGTCGGTGGTCGTTACACGCATGAGATCAAGAACGGTCGCCGCGTGAACGACGTAATCAATACAACGACCGGGGAGTTCGATATCACGCAGGCGATATTCGCATCCTGTGCGTTCGGCATCGACTACGACACGCTCGGCCAGGCATCAAATTTCTTCCCGCTGCCCGACTGCCTCGGCAATCCACCCGCCGTCGGCGTTTACAACGCGCATGACGCCATGGACCGTCGTACCGAGGATGCCTTCACGCCTTCTCTGACGTTGGAGCTCGATGTTGGCGATCACAGCATGTTCTATGCCTCGGCATCCCAGGGCTTCAAAGCCGGCGGATTCGATGCGCTGGCCGTTCGTGAGAGGAACTTCGAGTACGAAGAAGAGGAAGTACTCGGCTTCGAATTGGGCATGAAGAGCACCTTCGCCGGTGGCAGGGCGCAAACCAACATCGCCGTCTTCAGTTCCGACTATGACGATCTGCAATCCACTACGTTTGACGGTGTTGCAGGTTTTTTCACCGGCAACGCCGCCGAGTATGATGCCCAGGGCCTAGAATTCGATGGCCGCTGGCGCGTCACGGATGCCCTGACGCTGGCCGGCTCGTTTGCCTACATCGACGCCGAAT
>Ga0255046_10000267_pt1 | contig 13348 bp, 6 predicted proteins | sample BC1_12_27_MG_FD_183632 | JGI IMG/M metagenome (GOLD analysis project Ga0255046, IMG submission 183632) | Seawater microbial communities from Strait of Georgia, British Columbia, Canada - BC1_12_27 | ecosystem: Environmental > Aquatic > Marine > Strait | place: Canada: British Columbia...
CTTGCGATAGAGTCGGCACAGAAGCTCATCGATCGGTACCCGGCGACGGATACCGCGTTGGTTCGTTCGGCCTGGGCGGTTATTGCACATTCGTCGATCGAGACGGCCGAGTATGAGAATGCAGAGCGCGCCTACATGAACGCGCTTGCCCTGACGTCACCTGACGACGAAACAAAACCCGCATTGGTCGATGGACTGGCTGCCGCAATTTATAAACAGGGCGAACAGGCCAATCTCCTCGAGGATTATCGTGCCGCAGCGACTCACTTCCTCAGGATCAAGGAAGTCGCACCAAGCTCGACGATTCGTACCTCGGCTGAATACGATGCAGCGGCCGCTTTGATAAAGCTTCAGGACTGGTCTCTGGCGTCAGATGTACTTGAGGAATTTCGGAACACCCATCCGGAACACGAACTGGGTAGCGAGGCGACCAAACAGCTTGCATTCATTTATCGCGAGGACGGTCAGATCGAACGCTCTGCCGCCGAGCACGAGAGAATAGCGACGGAATCAAGCGATCCGGATTTGAGACGCGAGGCGCTCCTGACTGCCGGCGAACTCTACGACGAGGTCGATGTCGTTGACGAAGCAATCCGCATTTACGACAGTTACATCGCCGAGTATCCAAGGCCTCTGGATATCGCGATGCAGACCCGGTCCCGGCTCGCGGACATATTCAAAGCCAAACTCGACTACGAGCGTTACTACGATGAGTTACATGAAATCATCGCTGTCGATCGTGACGCCGGCGAAGAACGAACGGACCGCAGCAGGTATCTTGCGGCCAAGGCAGCTTTGGTGCTGGCAGAACCTGATTATCAGCAATTTGCGAGCATTGCACTTGTACAACCGTTCGAAGACAGCCTCGCCGAAAAGCAACTACGCATGGATTCAGCGCTTCAGGCATACGAAAGTCTCGTCGACTATGAAGTCGCAGAAGTCACCGCCGCAGCAACTTTTTACATCGCAGAGATTTATCTGGATTTCAGTGCAGCGCTGCTTGATTCTGAACGGCCGTCAGGTTTGAGCGAAGCAGAAATGGTCGACTATGAGCTGGTGATCGAGGAGGAAGCATTTCCGTTCGAGGAGCAGGCGATCGACGTACATGAGGAAAACTTCGAGTTGCTCGCGGGCGGAATTTACAACCCGTGGGTGCAGAGGAGTCTCGACAAGCTGGCGCTTCTCATGCCCGGTCGATACGCGAAGAATGAAATCAGCGGCGGATTCGTCGGTTCGATCGATACTTACGCCTATCGTATGCCGATAGCACCGCAAATCGGAGTCGAAGAACAGCGAGACGCCGAGCTGCCGGAATCAACTGAAACTGTCGGTTTGCTGGAATCCTCCGCGCAGGTATCGGTTGACCCGAACTAGCCCCCCAAAGGGAACGATCATGGACACGTCGCATCCTCTACATAATTGCACAATCGCCCGTAAAGTCGCCTTACTGCTGGCGTCGGCGATAACTATTTCTGCCTGTGCCACATCAGATCCGTCGCGCCCGACGGTACGCATTGAAATCCAGGAAGAGGTCGGATTTACGATTGTCGAAAAGGCGCGAGTGAGCAGCGATGTTCGAGGCGATTACGATGAGGCGTTGACCCATCTTGAGCGGGGCGCGCACGAACAAGGTATGGCATTGCTCGAAGCCGTGGTTGAGGCAGCACCGCAGCTGAGCGCACCGCGCATCGATCTTGGAATCGCTTATCACCGTGCCGGTGATCTTGAAGCTGCAGAACACAGTTTGCTGCTGGCGCTTGAGTCGAATCCGGATCACCCGATCGCACGCAACGAGCTGGGTATCGTTTATCGGAAGGCCGGAAGGTTTGCCGAAGCGCGGCAAAGCTACGAAGCTGCGCTCGCGATTTATCCCGGCTACCATTTCGCCAGGCGAAATCTCGCCATTCTTTGCGATTTGTATCTCGCCGACCTGACCTGTGCGCTGGAAAACTATGAAGCGTATATGGCGACCGTTCCAGGTGACGACAAAGCCTCGATATGGATATCAGACATCCGCCAGCGAATTGGTCAATAGGAGGAATAATGTCCAGATTACTTTTGATCGGTGCAGCGCTGCTGCTCGTCAGCTTCACCGCAAAGAGTGAAGAATCCGAGAACGACGCCACCGAGGAAGCGCACGCGACAGAGGAACAGGGAGACGGCATTGAGAGGCCCAAAACGATGTCCGGGATGTCGATTCTGGGCAGCGAGGAAGCGCCAAAGTCCCTCGTCATCATACCGTGGAAGTCATCCGAACTCGGTGACGATATCTACCTCTCCGACACGCTCGGTGATCGCGCGCGGCCCGTGGACAAGGAAGTCTTCCTGCGAGAGCTGAGATTTTACGAGATTCGCGCCGGCGAGTGATTCGCCGCGAGTCGGCGTAAAACCCGTTTACGCCCGTTTCAATGCCGGGACACGGGAAATCGTGTTAGGCAGGTCCAGGCATTGGCACTCGCCAGCACAGATAACAGCTGAACGTGGACTGCGTCACATTCAAATATGTGATCGACCTCTATTCTTGGTCCTGGTCTGAGAATCACTCAGGACATTTTGTTAAATGAGGATTTGGCAATGGACTTTTTTTATTCGATTGTAAATTTCTTCGTATCGGGTGGCGCATTCATGTATCCGATACTGATCGTTTTCGCCGTTGGGGTCGCGTTCGCAGTCGAACGTTACATCACGCTGACGGTGGTGACGAACAAGAACCAGTTGATTTGGGACAAGGTACAGCCTTTGCTCGCCAATGGTGAATTCAACGAGGCGCGTGCCATGACCGCCGAGGATGAGTCCACTATTTCGCAAGTCCTGAACATGGGCCTGTCGTTACAGGGTGCGGTGCGGCGTCGCGAAGACATAGAAATCGCGATGGAAGAGAGCATGATGGAAATCGTTCCGCGCCTTGAAAAGCGGACGCCCTATGTTGCGCTGTCTTCCAGTATCGCCACTTTGCTCGGATTGCTCGGTACGATCATGGGCCTGATTCAGGCATTCACCGCGGTTGCAAACGCGAATCCAGCCGAAAAGGCCGACCTGCTGTCTGCCAGTATTTCGGTTGCCATGAACACGACCGCGTTCGGACTCATGGTTGCAATTCCGTTGCTCATTACGCACGCGGTATTGACGAGTAAGACCGGCGATATCGTCGATAGTCTCGAGATGGCGACGGTCAAGGCGCTGAACGTATTCACCAGAAGGGCGAAACGACTGGTTGAGGCGTAGCCGACATGGCCAGGCGGCATCACTACAAGCGGCGAACCAAAGAGAAAGAAGCGTACGAACCTGATGTAACCACGTTTCTGAATCTCATGGTCGTGCTGATCCCGTTTCTCCTGATTACGGCCGTTTTCTCGAGGCTGACGATCGTCGAACTCAACCTGCCGAGTTCGGCGGGGGGAGCGTCGACCAGTGAAGAAGGCTTCCAAGTTGAGGTGATTGTCAGAGAAGCTGGTATCGAAATCACCAATGGCACGGCGATCATCGCATCGATACCGAAAAAAGAAGATGAATTCGATCTGCAGACCTTGTCCGATTTCATGATCGAGCTCAAGCAGCAATATCCCGACCAGGACACCGCGTCCGTATTGATGGAAGCGCAAATTCCCTATGATTATCTCATCCAGGTGATGGACATCGTCAGGAGTGTCGAGCTACCTGTAGAAGGTCTAGTGGAAGGCGAAGAACAATTTGAGCTGTACACATTGTTTTCCGAAATCGCCGTGGGAGATGCGCCATGAGGAATACGCGCAGAATCAAACGAATGTCGCGAAACCGCGTAAGAATCACAAAGATCAACCTGACGTCACTCATGGACGTGTTCACGATTCTTGTATTTTTTCTACTGGTTAATTCAGGCGCCGTCGAGATAATGGAAACGCCCACGAACATTACGCTGCCCGAATCGCGGATCGAAGCCAAACCACGTGAGACGGTCGTGATATTCGTGAGCAAGGACGACGTACTCGTGCAGGGCAAGGTGGTCGCACAGGTGGCCGATATCCTGGACGGAAATTCGGAGATTCATGCTCCCATCACGTCGCGCCTCGCGGAAATGAGAAACAACATTGTCGGACCAAGCACGCTGGCTGTGGCGGGTAGCCTGGAAGTCACGATCCTGGCTGACAGATCCGTCCCGTTCATTGTGATCAGGAAGATCATGTCGATCTGCACCGGTGAAGGATACGAAAACGTTTCCCTGGCCGTCATTCAAAAACCGTCGCAGGTAGCGGCAAACTAGCACCGACAGGACGAAGGTTACACAGTGAGCTCAGAATTTTCTGCAGAAGAACACTCGCTTCGGGAGCAATCCGAGCAGTCCGAGCGCGTGCTGGGCGATCTCGAAATCGACCTGCAGGCGACCAATGCCAAGCTCGATATGCTGGCTCAGAAAAACGCTCAATACGATGTCCTGTCCAAGGTTTGTCATTCACTCGAGGAACTGGACGTTCTTGGCGCTTCGCACCTGTTCTGGGGTGCGCAGAGCGGTCCTGATGATGCGGCCGGGCGTCTTCGTAACGCCCATCGAATGATCGACGAATTTGGTGAAGATATCGCTTGGGTCCAGGATCATCGCCAGTCGATCATCGAAAGGATGGGCGAGCAGAGCGACGTCCTTGAATGCCTGCATTACGACCTACGCGACGCCATTGAAACGGAAGAAAGGCGCAGGAACGAGTGGATTGTCGAACGCGATGTCGACCAATTGCCGTATCGGTCCCAGGTTATGCCCTGGGCCAGGGGGTGCGAAGAAGATGAACGTTTTCGCAAGTCGCTGGCAGCATCGCTGCTGGTGTCATTCGCGGTCGTCTTGCTTGCCGGCATGATTGCTTTGCCGATCCTCGAACGCCCCGCGGTCATTGAACTGCCAGAACGCGTTGCCAGGCTCGTCCGGGAGGAGAGGCTGCCGCCACCAGCGCCGGAACCGATCGAAGAACCGACCACACCCGACGAAGAGATTCCGGAGCCGGAACTTGCCGAAGAACTGTCGCCCGAAGAGTTGCCGGAGTCGGCCGAGGAACCGGTGCTTGCCGACGCGGCTCCTCAGGAGAACAGGGAAAAGGTCAAGTCAAAAGGCATCCTGGCATTTCGCGAAAGCTTCGCCAGCCGCGCGAACTTGAGGCCGAGCGCACAGCTCGGTTCCCAGGCCAGGGTGACGAACGCCGGCGAAGACGCCGTCGGACGACCGGAGCGGCTGATGGTCGCGACATTGGCAGCTGGCTCGAGCGGCGGTATCAATCTCGCCAACATCAGTCGGGATGTAGGCGGTGGCGGGCAGGGTATCGGCGGGGTCCAGGTGTCCCGCGTCGCGAGTTCGATCGCCGGCGGCGAAGGACCCAATCGGCCTCTCAGTGGTGGCGCATCGGCGGGACGTACGGACGAAGAAATTCAAATCGTATTTGATCGTTACAAGGCGGCACTGTACCGGCTTTACAATCGTGAGTTACGCAGGAATCCGACACTGCGTGGGCAACTGGTGCTGCGCCTGACGATCGAGCCGGATGGTTCCGTATCGTTGTGCCAGTTGCAGTCATCGGACATGGACGCCCCGGTACTTGCACAGCAGGTGGTCGATCGCGTCCGCAATTTCGACTTTGGCGAGAAGGAAGACATCGTCGCAATGACGATTATCTATCCGATCGACTTCCTGCCGGCGGCCTGACTACGCGAGCTGTTAAACATAAGAAAGGATCTGGCCTGTCCGTCACTAAACGCCGACATAATATGTCTTACCGCTCTCCCTTTGTTACATAGTCCATCCTCAAAACGCTACTGCAGTCGCAGTTTCCAGCGTGTCAAAGCGATCTCCCCAAGGCCGTACGAAACATGTGATGCAGCTCACATTTTTGCGTACTTTCGTTGAGCCATAGTTCCGTTTCGATTCAGACAAAGGCAAACCCACCGAAAGGTGGCGACGCAAAGTCACCGGTCTAACGGGCACAAAGCCCTACGACAGCGGGACCACCCGAATCCAGATCTGTTAGCAGCTAGTCCGTACGGGTGATGTGTCTTCACTTTGGGTGGTAGGACCGGACATGGACCGTTGCGACATAGCCGACACAGCATGTTTTTGCATGTCCTGGAACACTCGCCGTCGCGTTTCACCTGCTCGTTGGACAGAGCGCAGTGATTAGTGACGATCATCGTAGGATGAAGATGATCAGGCAAGCAAGAACGTCACCGATGACAGAGATGGGAAGAGCGCGACAGGTGCTTCGCCTGCTTGCGTTCGGATTCTTCCTGTGGTCGACGGACGCGACTGCCCAGGCAGTGCCGCAGAATTGCCCAGGCAATCTCGCGACGGCAGACATCATCGATCACGATTTCACGGTTAGCTTTTGCGAACTGTGCGACGTTGGCAATGTACGACTCGTCATCGAAAATCCTTATCGCAGCCGGGATGACGTCGATTTCGCCGACATCGTCGTCACCGAAGACCTCATGATCTCCGGGCTGACCTACATAGCCGGCACGACGCGGTTCGATACCAACAATATCGCGCCGCCTCCTTTGGTCGAACCGGTGGTCAGTGGCCCTGACGGATCTGTTCTCACCTGGACCCTGAGCGATCAGTACGTCATGGACGCACCGTCGGGTGAATCACGTAATCGGCCGCGCCTTGCCATTGAATTCGACGTGCGTCGCCACGCAGCCGTCGGTGAGGAAGGGCTGGTGGGTGCGAATCGCACAATCGAGGGTTCAGTAGAATTCACTCCCAGCTGCGACACGAATTATCGCCACACGAGTACGACCGGCCCGGGTATCCTTCCACTGAATGAACCCGAACCGCAGATCATTAAGAGAGGTCGAAATCTGGACGCCGGCCAGGGTTCGAACAGCTACTCGGACCCTGTTTACGGTCACGAAAACGACGATGTTATCTGGCGCATCGAAGTTCGAAACAATGGCGTTGCGGATCTGCAGGATCTCAAGTTCAGCGACACGATTCAGCCGGGCAACTTCGAGATCGATTACGTCTGCGAGACCGAAGCCGAGGCAACGTCCGCGGCAAGCGGGGGCGGTGCCGGTAACTGCCAGGCGGTGCCGGGTGTCACCCAGCTGCTTGACCTCTCTGTTGCCGATCTCTTTGGTGGTGGCGGAACGCCATATATAGCGGCACCGGCCGGCGGCAGCGGATTCTACTTCCTGGTCGGACGAATCACGGACTCCTGCACAAATCGAATCAATACCGTTGACGACGTCGAATGGGGCTGCGAGATCGAAGCCCCGCCGGGTGGTATTGGCGCGACGTCGAGCGGCCTTATCGCGCAGGACGACGCACTTTTGAGCACCCTGGCCGTCGCGAACTCCCTCGACGTTGACGTCGCACTGACAGGCACCAACACATCGCAGCCGATGGGCAGCAAAGGCACTGTCACAATAACGATCTCCAACAATACCGGCGGCACGATCAAGGGTGGCGTCAACGGGCTCAGGCTTCGTGACGTATTACCGGCGGATTACGTTATTGATCCGACCTTCGACCCGACGGTGCAGATGGCGCCGGCCTATAGCAACACGTATCCCGGCATGCTCGATTCGATCGAGTGGACCAATCCGCAGCCAAACACGTATCCGTTGACCACAAATAATCCTGCCCTGCCGCTCGGCAACACGACGCTTGAGTTCCTGGTAACCAGCAGCACTGTACACCCGGACTTTGCCGATCAGTTCAACATGCTCCGGCACGGCGACGTACTAACGGTGACGTTTCGCACGGTTCTGATTGATCCACAGTATTACGATCTTGAGGCATACCTGGATGTACGAGCGGAGTCACCGAACAGCGACCCGCCCGACACCGACCCGACCGAAACCTTTCCTATTACCAACCAGCTGGAAATCTGGTTTGAGGAATTCTGTACCAATACCGAGCACTACCTGCTCTTCGACGACAATGATGATGCGGAACCCGAAGACATCGATGTTGATATCAGCGGCAGCGAACTTGTATTCATCCTGACCAACACGGATGTGCTGCCATTAACGGTGGAGCTACGAAACAACGGCGGACACGATGCGGACGACTACTTCGCCTACGTGACTTTCGGCGAGGCGATGGAAGTGCAGACGGTTCCCTCCGACTGTAGCGTAACGACGAACCCGCCTGCCATGCCGGAGTGGCAGGAACCGGTCGGCATTCCGGCGACGGCCACCGTATTCCAGTGTGATGTCGGCGTGATTCGTGCAAACCGCACGCATAGCCTCAACTTCGAAGTTGCAAAGAATCCTGATCCGACTGCCGACGATGATTTGACATTCCGTGTCGACGCCATAGGCGAGATTACGCTTAGCGACGGTACGCCCTTGTGGTTCCCGACGCCGATGCCACGTGGTGACGGCGTCACGGACCGCGCCAACAATTACACAATCGACGCATTGCGCGCACGAGTGGTTGGCTACAACCTGCTTAAGAACCAGCTTGGAATCTGCACCGAAAACAATCCGCCGCCAGGAAATCCGGACACCGAAATCCAGATAGGCGAGGAATGTGAATTCCACGTTGAATCCGGTGGTTGGTTCGGATTTAAGACACCCGGCTTTACCTATATCGCCGTGCAGGACATTCAGGTCGTCGACCAGATTCCGGACGGTCAGGGTTATATCTCATCCACGGATCCATTCGGCCCGGGAATGAGCACCGCCGCGATACAGGGCGTGAGCCTGAATCCGCCACCGCCACCGCTATCGGAAGACTGGTTCGACTGGACCTTCAACACGGTTGTACCCGCAGAACGCATCACCGAAAAGGACCACTGGTTCCGCGTCGATGTCACGACTCGCCTGTTGAACGACCCGATAGACAGCAGCGCTCCGCCTAACCAGCACGCCGACATGAGCCGCAACGTGCTGTCTTCGACTTTCGAAGCGGTATTTTACAATCCACTTACGGACCTTGAAGAGCTGTACACGCTCGGACCTTCGACCATCGGTTTCCCACCCGAGTTTCGCCGCAGAGTCGACCTCACGGTGACCGAACCCCACCTGATCGTCGAAAAGGAAGTCTGCAACGAGACGATTTACGGTATCGGCCCGGGCTGCAGCAACTTCGTGCCGCTCGCGGACGACGGTGATGCTTACGACACTTATATCTATCGGGTTACTGTCAGCAACGAGGGCGCCGCGGGCGGAGTTACACGAGCGCCCGCCTATGACGTCACGGTCACCAGCGATACCGACCCGACCGACCTGATTTTCGTCGATCCACTCGAGACCGACGGCCTGGACAACGACGCCAATACGGAGATCGATGAGGCGGCCGGTGAAGGCCAGATCGTGCCCGACAATACGGTGCTTGCCGGCAGCCCGGCGCAGATCATCACCGCGTACGATCACAGCGATGCGTTGCTGCGTATCGACGCCGGCGAGAGCATAACGTTCTACTATCGCGTCGATCCGTACGACGACGTCGCACCGCTGCAGCAGCTCACCAATACTGCCTACGCGACCTATGACAGTCTCGAGGGCGCTTCCGGAAATCAAACCAACCCGCTTGGCAATAATGGAGAAACAGGCGGCGCGCGGCAGTATGAATCGGAACCCGCCGAGGCGACTATCCAGATTATTCCGGTCGAGGTGCAACCGAAGCAGATTCTGCAACTCTCGAATACGCCGCTTATCGCACCTGCGACACCGCAACCGGTGTCGATCGGTGAAGAAATCGAATTCGAACTCCGTACACTAATTCCGGTCGCGCAACTTCGCAGTTTCGTCATCCGTGACGAACTGCCTGCTGGCATGCGCTGCATCGAGGCACCGATCGTCGACTTCGACGCGCCGCCGTACGATGCGGCTGGTTTTATGCCGGGCGGCGCATTTACGCCGTCGTGTACCGACACGGAAGTGACCTGGGATTTCGGCAACCAGACCGTCACGCAATCGCCACGCGTCGACCGGCGCTTCGATTTCGGAATCCAGTTTATCGCTCGCATCGACAACGTCGCCGCAAACCAGGACGGCGTCGTCATCGGTAACGGTGGCGCATACACGGTGACTAACGTTACCTACGTCGACGAAGCTAACAACGCGGTCGTGATCGACTTCGAAGCAGCCGAAGTCGTGGTGGCGGAGCCCCTCATCGAGTTGCAGAAGGATTTTGCCGTCGAAACGGCAGATGCAAGCGACCAGCTGACCGTCACGATAACGGCAACCAACAACGGTACGGCGACGGCTTACAACCCGCGCATACTCGATGACCTCACCGGTACTGATCTGAGCTATATCAGCAATGTCGGCGGCACGGCTCCGCCCACCAATGTGGACACCACGACCTACGGACCGGACAGCCCGCTCTTCAGCTGGGATCCGGGTTTCGCCATCGCCGTCGGCGAGCAGGTCAGTTTCACCTTTGTCGTTGAGGTCGCCAACTCGGTGCAGCCGCTCCAGGTGCTGGAGAATACGATTCAGGCCGACTGGACCTCACTCCCGGGTCAGGACACGGCCCTGAACTCGGGCGGCACCATCGGTGTCGACGGCGAAGTGGATGGTATGCGCATCGGCGCGCTGCCGAGCGCCGGCGATGCGGTCAACGATTACGAGACCGAGGCGAGCGATTCGGTCTACGTTCTGCCGCTCGCTACGGTGAAGACCGACCTCGACCCGGCACTACCGCCCGAAATTGGCGCGCATAAATCATTCGAGGTACAGATCAATCTTCCCGAAGGCACCAGCAACGGCGTGTCGATGAACGACGATCTCGGCTTTGGCAGCGTCAGTTACGTGTTTGCGGATAACGCCGACTTCGGGGTCAGTTACGAATTCGTTGGTATTTCGAGTATCAACGGCCAGGCACCCGCGGCGGCTGCATTTAGTGCGGTTCCGGCGGACGGAACCAGTGGAACTGCAATCTGGGATGTCGGAGCGGTTGTAACGGAGACGGAAGACGACGACGCCGTCCAGGACATCAACCCGTACATACGCATCAGCTATGCGGCCCGTATCAACAATGATCTTGATACTAATGGCGGCAGCACACTGCAAAACTCCGCGACGGTGTACTACCTCAACGGCGATACCGATGGCCAGGAATCCGTCAACGACACGACCGCACCCGTTGTTGCCACGGAACCGGTTCTCACCGCAATCAAAACGATCAGTAACGTAACGCCAGGCAAGGCGCCCGGCGATCCGATTGCGCTCGGCGACATCGTCCAGTACCTCCTGACGATTCCGAATTTCGGCAATGCAATTGCGCACGACGTCAATATCACAGACACCTTGCCGGTGGAGCTGACCCTTGATGGCGCTTACACGCCGATCGCTCAGATCGACGGCGTTGATGTTCCGGGTTTCGTCGGGGTACCGGTTGGCAGCCCCAACGGCCCGCTGGTCTGGGGAGCTGGTAACGGCGACCTGAGCCTGGATGTCGCACCTAGTTCGACGCTCGAAGTCACCTACCAGGTAATCGTGCAATTACCGGCGGATCAGGATGTCGCGCTTACCAACATAGTCTGGGTCGATTGGACATCGCGCAATGATGACAGCGTCTACGAGCGAACCGGCGCAGGATGTCCGACGATCACGGCGCCCGATGATTATTGTTACGGCCCGGCGACGGCAGATGGCACACCGTTGCCAATCGGGTCGCCGGACGCACTGTACAAAGCCAATACGCAGGCGACGGCGACCATTGGTGAGGCGTTCAGCTACCAGATAACCATCCCGGCCACGCCGTATCCGGTGCCACTGTACGACGTCCGCATCCATGATGACCTGGCCGCATCGGCCGCCGACCTGAGTTATCTGAGCGTGAGCAAAATCTCGGGCTCAGGGCCGTGGATGCCAGTCAATAGCGGGACGCCGACCAGCCTCGTGATCGAAGATACGGTGACCGGCATCGATATACCCATTGGCGGACAGATTGTTCTCGACATCACTGTGCGTCTCGACGATACACCGAGCAATGTGCGCGGCCTTACGTTTACGAACACGGCGTCATATACGTACAACCGTCTCGACAACAGCCCGGCGACGGAGTTGCCGGGCGGCGCTGGCACGACACAGCCAATGACCATCGTCGAGCCGGATGCTCTGACGCTCGAGAAAACCGGGCCTGCACAGATGCAGCTCGGGATGCCAGGGTCATTCACGTTGAACGTTCACAACGTGGGTGACTCGCCGGCATATGGTCTGACTATTACCGACAATCTTCCCAACGATGCGACAGGCGGCATGTGCGACGCTGCGCCGTCCCAGTTTACAGCGCAGGTTTTCGAGGCGAACGGCACCACAGCGGTTTCGCCGCTCCTCGCGGAAGGCACGGATTTTGCGGTCACGTTTAACGGCGATCCGGTCTGCACCGTCACGATTAACACGCTGTCAAACGCCGCAGCGATCGGTCCCGCCCAGCGCCTGATCGTCACTTATCAGGCGAACCTGGACCTCGATAGTCAGCAGGCCGTTAATCTCACCAATGTCGCGGGTGCCACAGAATGGTTCGGTCTCGACGTCTCAGATGCCGCCCTGGCGCCCTACGCCCGCACGTATACGCGCGTACTTACCGATGGCACCGTCAATGTGCTCGATCACGAAGACGCCCATACCGTGCTCGTGTTCGTGCCCGTGCTGATTTTCGAAAAGACCGTCGTCAACGTCACAAGCGGCGAGGATCCTGCGACCGTTGCAACGCCAGGCGACCGGCTGCGCTACAGCCTGCGACTTGAAAATGCCAGCGACACGCCGCTCGACGGCTTCCGCATTGTCGATGAACTGGATCGGCTCAATGCGACGCCGATGTTCCGGGCGGGAACGCTCAACCTGATTACCGTGCCCGCCGGTGCGGATGCGGGCAGCACTGATCCTGCCGGCGGAGCAGCAGCCAGCGGCCTGCTCGATGTCAGTAACCTAAGCCTCGGTGGCCTTGGCGAAAGTGTGCTGGTTGAGTTCGAGGTCGACCTGGTGCCCGCTATCGTCAATGACAGTTTTGTGTACAACCAGTCCGAGATTCGTATTGCCGGATTGCCGGTTGCATTGAGCGACGACCCCTACGTCAACGGCGCGGCAGATCCGAACGTCGCGGGCGATGAGGATCCGACCCAGGTACAAATAGTATCGGCCCCCGCGTTCCGCCTTGAGAAGATTTCCTCGTACATAAGCGGCGACCCGACGGTGTTGCTTGCAGGCGAGACCCTGCGCTATACGATTACGGCGCAGAACGTCGGCACGGATAATGCTGACGGAGTCGAGCTTGCCGACCAGCTACCCGCCAATACGACCTACGTTCCCGGCAGCACGACACTGAACGGCGTTGTGATTCCCGATTCGGCTACGGGCGGATTGCCGCTGGTCGACGGCATCCTGATCAACGCGCCGGGGGATCCCCCACCTGGCGTAATGAACGCGGCAGCGG
>Ga0255046_10000268_pt1 | contig 13307 bp, 7 predicted proteins | sample BC1_12_27_MG_FD_183632 | JGI IMG/M metagenome (GOLD analysis project Ga0255046, IMG submission 183632) | Seawater microbial communities from Strait of Georgia, British Columbia, Canada - BC1_12_27 | ecosystem: Environmental > Aquatic > Marine > Strait | place: Canada: British Columbia...
GGATGCCGCGAAGGGTTCTATTGTCGACCGGGTTGAGGCCGATCCCGTCGGGCTCGATGTCGTAGGTGATGTTGTCGATGCCGCCGTCGGGATGGCACGAGTGGCACGAGAACTGGCGGCCATAGGTGACCTCGGCCGAGTGGAAGACCCGCTCACCCATTCTGGTCAGAGTGATCTCCTCTGGGCCGCCGAGATCGATCGTCGCCAGCTTCCGCCTCTGAGCCACATCGATCACCGCAACGGTGTCGTCGAGCGCTTCCGCCACATAGACAAAGCGGCCGTCGGGAGAGACCGCCAACCCGCGCGGGCTCTTCCCCACCGGGATTCGCCGCTCCACGAACTCGGTGGTGACTCCGAGGTGGTTGGGCAGCAGATTCCTCCGGTCCTCCTCGCTCGCAGCATCGAGCACCGTGCGCATGCGCTGGATATCCACCACCGCCACTTCGTCGACCCCGCCCCCGGAAACGAAGGCGAGTCTGCCGTCGGGGGTGATGGCCACATCGGTCGGGTCGGCAAAGTAGTTGTCGGGCTCGTCGAGCAGGAGCTGGTCGATCTGACCGTCGCGCCACAGCACACCGATGCCGTTGGTGATCACCCAGCCCTGCATCACACGGGTCATGGGGACCAGGTTCTTGGTTCTGATCAACGTCACCAGGGCGAACTCGCCGCTCGGCGCCACATCGATTCCCTGCACCAGATTCGCCTCGGGGATCATCACGCGATCTTCGACCATCGAACGCTCGGTCCCAACGACCGTGACCTCTGAGCGCGACGGGGTCCGGAAGGGCACGAAGTGAGACAGATTGTTGGTGACAAAAATCTCGCCGCCATCAGGCGACCGACTGACCCCCCACGCTCCGCGCGCGGCCGACAGCCTTTTGACCTCGCGACGCCGCTCCAGATCGACCACCGAAATGTCAGCCGATCCGGCGTTGGCCACGAACAGTGTCCGCCCCATCTCGTCGGTGACCACGCCGTGTGGTTCGTCGCCGACCACGATCGTGTCGACCACTGCCATTGCCGAAAGATCGATGACTGACACCGTGTCGTCGCCGCGGTTGCTGACATAAGCCGTGCCGCCATCGGGCGACAGACAGACCCCGTGCGGGAGATTGCCCACCTCGATCTCGTCGATGACCGTTCGCGACTCGGTATCCACCACCGCGAGTTCGTCCGATGCTTCACAGACGACGTAGAGCTGTCGGCCGTCCGAGCTCACCGCGAGATTGAACGGCGTCTTGTACTCGACCGTGGCGGCCTGGCTTAGGTCGGCCCGCGAGTGGTCGACCCGCGCCAGGTAGCTCGCGTACTCGAAATCGGCGCCGTGGATACCCGGGGTGTGGCAGCGCTCGCAGGTGGCGCGTTTCGGAAGCGTGAGTCCAACGGCGTGAGACGCCATCGGGTTGCCGGCCGCTGCCTGCGTGGCATGACGGCTGCCGGGTCCGTGGCAGCTCTCGCACTGGACGCCACGAGTCGGCGAAAAACCACCACCGGTGGCATGGCATCCCAAACAGACCTCACTTTGCCTGGGGTCGTCGTCCACACCCTCCGCCGTGGCTATCGCCCGTGCCGCCTCGGTACCGAGGACCGCATACGCCTCTGCATGGCGGGTCAGTCGCCACTTGCTCGCGACATAGCCCATCGCCTCGCCGCGGTGGCAGGAAGCGCAGACCATGACCCCGACCGTGTGCGGATCATCGCCCGCCACCTCCACTCGGCCCGAGCCTTCCCGAATCTCGCCGCCAAAGCCAGGGTGGGCGATCTGTTTCAACGCCTCGTGGTGGTTGAAGGGTTTCACCTCGATCACCGAGGTGTGAGAGAACTTCACGTTGTGGCAGATCATGCAGGTGCGCCGATCGGGCTTCTGCAGCCCCGCCGCCTTGACCGCCTCCGGGTCGATCATGACCTCGGCCGCCATGTACTCGCTGCCCGGGCCGTGGCAGCGCTCGCATTGGACGCCATCATCGATGTAAAAGGTCGGATCGAGCTGCCAGGCCTCCGCATCGGAGGCGGTGGCGTGGCAGCCGAGGCAGATCGGACTTTCAAAGGGGTCCTCTTCGATACCCGAGATCCTCGCGATCTCGGCCGCCTCGGGCAGGGCGAGAGTGGCGTATGCGCGGGCATGCGGTGACCGGTACCAGGTTGCGAGCTGGTCGCGCTCGATGGTGTTGTGACATTCACCGCAGACCTCGGCGCCGACATAGACCGGCTCGGCAGCGCTCACCGGAATCGCCAGGAGCGCACAGACCACCAGTGGCAGGGCGGATCGCATCACTTCTTCTTTGCCTCCGGTTCGGTAACGGTCAGGACCTGGTTGGGTTTGACGCCTTCGAGGACCGATTTGACCCCGCTCGGCCACCGCACCTCGATGCGATCGATTTTCCCGATCGTGCCGAGACCGAAGTGGGCCCGGGGATCGCTCTGGCTCAGATAGCCGGAGCTCGACCGGATATCGCGGATCTGGGTTTTCCCTCCCGCAGTCAGACGTATCCGGGCGCCGATTCCATCCCGGTTTCCTGTCGTGCCGACGGTCCGGACCATGATCCAGTTGCCCTGGTTGCCGCCGTCGTTGCGATACAGACGCGCGGGGCCGTTGAGGTTGAGCACCAGGAGATCGAGGTCGCCATCGTTGTCGAAATCTGCTGTGGCTGAACCCCGACCAACACCCTTGAGCTTGAAAGCCGGGCCACTTGCAGCCGAGACATCCACGAATCGCCGACCGCTCTCACCTCTGAAGAGCGTGTCCTCCTCGGATTCGAGGTGGTGGGCATCACCGTTGACGACAAAGACATCGAGCACACCGTCGTGGTCGTAGTCGAGGAAATTCCCCGACCAGCTCGTGTACTGCCCGAGCACCGCGGCGATCCCCATCTCGGCGCTTTTTTCTTCGAAGTAGCCCTTGTCGGTGTTGCGGTAGAGACAGCCATAACCCATGTCGGGTACCAGGAGATCGATGAGGCCGTCGCCGTCGAAATCTCCAAACTCTGGCCCCATCGCCGATGTCGCCTCGCCGTTCTGTCCAAAGGCAGTGCCGGTGCGAAGCGCGATTTCATCGAAAGTTCCGTCCCCGAGGTTGCGATAGAGGTAATTCTCCATCCCGTCGTTGGCGACGTAGAGGTCCTCATCGCCGTCGTCGTCGATGTCGCAGGCCGAAACACCCATCCCGCGGCCCTTGTCGGTATCGACCTTGGCCGCGCGGCTGACGTTTTCGAAGGTTCCGTCACCGTTGTTGCGGTAGAGAATGTCCTTCTGTCCGCGATATGACAACGGACCCGGGAAGGCCTCCGCCGCGTAGAAATTCCGGTAGTCGGGGTCGAAGACCAGGTAGCCGCCGACAAAGAGATCGAGCAGACCATCCCGGTCGTAGTCGAAGAACGAGGCGCCGACGCTCCACAGCTCGCTGCCGACCCCCGCCTTCTTCGTCACATCGGTGAAGGTGCCATCACCGTTGTTGCGGTAGAGCGTGTCGCGGTCGTAGTTGGTGACGAAGAGATCGCGGTCGCCATCGTTGGCGTAATCCGCCGAAACGGCAGCCATCCCGAAACCCGTGTCGCCGACACCCGCCTTGTCGGTGAAATCGGTAAAGGTGCCGTCGCCGTTGTTGCGGTAAAGCGTGTTTTTGAGCTTGCCCGCAAGATGGCGGCCGCGCACCGAGCTCACGCTCTTGAGGTAGCGCCCGTTGACCAGGTAGATGTCGAGATCGCCGTCGTTGTCGTAATCGAAGAAGACGCAACCGGCGCCCGAGGACTCGACGATGTTCGAGAGCTCATCGTCACCGATGGAGTGTATGAAGCCGATGCCGGCGTCGCTCGTGATATCCACGAAGCGCGGCAGCGTCGGCTCGGCGGCGGCGGCTGCCGGCACTACCAGGACCGCCGCCAGGATCAACAAAGCGAAAATGGTCGGGAATGCTCTCATGGTTCCTCCTTCTCTTCGGGCTGACCGAGCCTCACGGCCGGCTTGACGAAAGCATCGGCGAGTACGTTCGGCGCCACCATCTCGCGATCTTCGTGGCAGCCAATACAGCCCCGCCACTCGCGGGGCATGACCCAGGTCCAGGAATCCTGCCGGGCCACCGCCGCCCCCAGCTCGTCGAGGAGCTCGAATCGGAGCGGAACCCCCGCCGGAACCTCGATGTGAAACGACCCATCGTCCTCGAGAGGCACCTCGCCCAGAGTCCGTTGACTCCACCGGGTTGCGTGAGACATCCGAACGGGCGCTACGCCCTCGATGACGCGCAGGGTCGAGGCGGTGCCCGCTTTCAGGTGCTCGAGGCCCGGCCGGTCGGTGAGGTGCGAGCTGATGCAGAAGAAGACCCCGGTCTCCTTCGAGGTATCCACCACCGACGACCGGCCCTTGACCCTCGGGTGGGGCGCCAGCTCCTGGGCGTCCAGATAGTGGAACTCGGGGTTGCCGTGAACCAGCTCGAGACGGTCCCCGGTGGCCGGGTCGATTCTGTAAAGACCGAAGACCGCATCGCGTCCCGGCGGACGAAACGAGGCCAGCAAACCGCCGTCGGCGAGCGGCAAAGGGTCGAGGTAGGCGCCATTGCCGGCGGCCGCAAGCAGCGTTCGGCTGTGGAGCGGGCGGCGCAGGGTGACGTACGCGAGGTCACCACCGCTCAGCGGGAAGCTTCTATCAGCCTCCACGAAATAAACCCGTCCGTCGCGGCCGACCCTGACGGAGTGGGGGTACGGTGGGCCGTCGTGGTTGTCGTGGAAGGCCATCAGATCGGTGCCGTCGCTGTTAACCGCCATCAGCGATAGCCGTGCGCCGAGAGGGCCCCTACCGGCAAAACCCCATCTGGGGAAGATCAGTCGACCGTTGGGGAGGACGTCGGGATCGAGATCGGACCTCGGGTGGAAAGAGATGCGGAGCGGATGGCGGCCGTCGAGATCGGCGGTGAAGAGCGCGATGACCGACCCGGAGGTCATCTCGTCAAACCATCCGGTCCCGGGGCTGAGGTATGCAATGCGTTCGGTGGGCGCCTCGTCGTCGAGGTGAAAGAGGGACCCGATCCACAGGGGCGACGTGAAAACGTTCATGCCGGAGGTGAGTTGAATCAGGTTGCTACCGTCAGCATCCATCCTCCAGATATGGCTCCGGTCGCCGGTTCGAAAACCGGCAAACAGAATCTGCCTCCCGTCAAAGGAGACTGCCGGGTCGCACGCCGCGATGAACCCGGGGGTCAGGACCCGCTCCGTCCCGTCGCTCGAAAGACGGACGATTTCACTTCCGGCGGCGCAGCCAGCGGGTGAGCGAATCAGCCTGCCGTATTCCGAACCTACCGGCTGCCGCACCACCACCAGATCGTCCGCGAACGCCCCTCCGCAAAACGCGAAAAAGAAGGACAGCAGCAGACCGATAGACCGCACGGGGACCATGGCGCGTACCGGGTGCCTCATTTCCCATCAGGTCGCGCGATGATCGCTGTCGCATCCAGCTCGACCAGCAAATCATCGCGGCAGACGTCCTCGATGGTGCAGACGAGCGGCAGGTTCTCGAGGCCCCGCAGCTGGAGGATCCTGTTCAGGCGCTCCACATCCTCCGAGCGTTTGACGAAGGCCGTGGCCTGGCAGATATCGTCGAAGACCGCACCCCCGGAGACCAGCAGCGATTCGATGTTGTCGAGGGTCCGCCTCGCCTGGCAATCGAAGTCGCCGGGATGGACCGTGTTGCCGTACTCGTCGATGGACGCCGTGCCGGAGACCAAGAAGTAGTGGCAGCGGTCGGTGGCGACGCTGAGCCCGCGCGAAAAGGACGAACCGTACTCCGGGGCCTCGATCTGGAGGGGGTTGCGCAGCCTCTCAACGGAGAGCTCTCGACCCGCCAACGGCCGCGTCGCGAGCAGGTCGAAGGTGCAGCGGTGCCCGCGGGCGTTGCGTCCGCGGATACCGGTGCTGGCGGGGATGACGCTCGTGGGCGAACCGTTGAGGAGACCGAAGCTCTCATAGGCCTCGTTCCGCGCCCGGTTGAAATCGTCGTACCAGGCGAGGATGTCGTCGAGGTAGAACCAGGTGCGGCGAACGTCCGCAAACGACCAGTCGTGGCCGCGCAGAATCTCCTCCGCGAGCAGCAGCGCGTCCCGTGTCTCGTCAGCCGGCTGGGACCGAGCCTCCGCCGGCAACAGCCGCGCCAGGTCCGACAGGGCCAGGTAGCTGGCGTCGTCGCCTTCGACACTGCGGCCGCACGGTGCGCCGTGCCACTCGATGATCTCCGAGGAGTCGGCAGTGGACGGCCGGGCCGCGATCACGTGGATGCCGGCGACACCGGATCCGATGCACGGGACCCCTTCGACATGGGTCGGCGGGATCACGGCGTTTTCAGAGTCCTCCCCGAGTGCTGCAACGCGGCTGTCCGCAATCGATGCCGCGGAGGCGACGTCGCCGAAGACGCGCTCGTGGAGGACGACCAGATCGTCCTCGCGGAGCCGCTGCCCGATCTCCGAGTAGGCGTGGCGGACATCCTCGCCCGCACCAGCGACGCGTGAATCGGCCGACCAGGTGATGAACGTGAGGTCTCCGGGACCCGAGTGCACCCAGAGCATCGCCGCTCACCTCCCGCCGTCAATCGAGGACACGCCGACCGCGCAGACACACCCGGCCGGGGCCGGCGGACCTCCCCGCTTCTCGGCCGGCCAGCTACAACGGTCAACACCCATGAGGACGGGAGCGAGATCGAGAGATTCCGGCGATGATAGGGGCACGCAGCGGTTTTCCTGCACCACCGGCTCATGCTAGCCGATACTCACCCGATCTGCCAACAACGGAAACGATTGTGCAAAAGGGTCTCATCCGGCATGCTTCGCGGACGGCGGCGAGAATGGGCTTCTGTTATCTCGAATTCGATTTCGGCCGGATCTGAAAAACACTGCGAAACATTCACTCCGATTTTCGCAAAGACACTTGGAAAAGGAAGACCTCGTACACCGCCTTCGAGATCTGGACGTCCTGGACCGCGACGCCGGTGAGATCGGCGACGGTGATCTGGGAGTCGTCGGTCCGCTGCAGCGCCGGGTCGACGATGACCTTGCCGAGCTCGCGGACATCGCCTTCCTGCAACACTCCGGTCTCCAGCGCGTGATGGATCTCGCCTCGCAGCCGGCATTGCTCGATGCTGTCGGCAACCACGAGATCCGCCTTGCGGAGAATTGCGGGCTCGAGCTCGTTCTTCTCCCGGGTATCCGAGCCCATTGCGGTGATGTGGGTCCCCTCTCTGATCTGCTCGGCGCGCAGCAGCGGATCGTGGGACGGGGTGGCGGTGATGATGAGGTTGCAGGTGGCGGCGATCTCGTCGCCGATCAGGGTGGTCTCGATCGTGAGCCCGTGGCCTTCCATGGCCTCGCGGTAGGCGTCGAGCTCCTCCTCACCCGTCCCCCAGACCACGACATCGCGGCAATCGACGATCGGCAGCAACGCCTCGACCTGCATCTTGCCCTGGACTCCGGCGCCGAAGACCCCGATGCGCTCGACTCTGCTCGGCGCAAGGTACTTGGCGACAACCGCGCCGGCGGCAGCCGTTCGCACGTTGGTGAGGTGGCACTCGTCGAGGAGGATGCACTCGAGCTGCGCCGTTTTCTGGCTGAAAACCAGCATCAGACCGTCGGCCGCCGGCAGGCCGAGCGTCACGTTGTTGTAGAAGCCGGAGGCGACCTTGATGACGAAGTAGTCGTCGCCCTTGATGTAGCCGTATTTGATGTGGACATCGCCGGGTGGATCTTCGAAGACCAGCTCCCCCACCGGCGGCACCACCACCTTGCCCTGTGAGTAGGCTACGAACCCCTCTTCGACGGCCTTCGTCACATCGACGTGTTGCAGCGCATCTTCGATCTGGGCACGATTGAATATTTCCTGCATCTCTCCTCCTTACGAGCTCGGCTGGAGGCGCAGCACCTTGCCGTACCTCTGCCAGCCTTCCCGTCCGTTCTGCGAAACCAAATGACCGTTGATCCACACCATCTCGATACCGGCGGCCCGGGCTTGGGGCTCATCGGTTGTCGACCTGTCCGCGATCGTGGCGGCGTCGAAGAGCACGAGGTCGGCATATGCGCCCGCCTCGAGCCGGCCCCGATCCGGAATACCGTGATGCGAAGCCGCCAGACCCGTCATTCGGTGAATGGCCTCCTCGAGCGTCAGGGCCTGCCGCTCGCGGACATAGCGGCCGAGGACGCGTGGGAAGGCGCCATAACCCCTCGGATGGAAGCCATCGAGATCGCCGTCCGTACAGAAATTGATGTGGGGCCAGGCGATGAGTTTTTCGATGTCGGCTTCCGTCATGCTCACCGCGATGATGCTCTCGACATCGTCATCTTCACCCTCGGCCCGTTTCTCCACCCGCATGGCTTCGGCCTCGCGGATCAGATCGATCAGGGTCGTGGCCGGGTCGGTCCCTCGCAGGGCCGCGATTTCGGCCAGGGTCTTCCCGGCCAGCGACGGGTCGGGCTCGAAGTCCGGGATCAACATCTCCTCGGGCGTGGAAAGCTCTTCGACCGCAAAAAGGGCGGCCTCCCGATCTTCATAATCCCGATCGGGGAACATGACCGTGAGGGTCGACTGCCAGTAGGTGTAGGGATAGATGTCGGCCGTCAGCTCGAGCCCCTCCGCTCGAGCCTGGTCGAGCAGGCCGAGCAGCCGGTCGGTCTGGCCGTGCGAGCTTGTCATGGCGAGTTTGAGGTGCGAGATCCGAACCGGCAGCTGCGCCTGTCGACCGATGGTCACGACCTCGTCGACGGCTTCCCAGAACCGCCTATCCTCGCTGCGAACATGGCTGACGTATCTGCCGCCGTGCGATGCTACGACCTTCGCCAGCTCCACCACCTCCTCGGTGGTCGAGTAGATGCCGGGATCGTACTCGAGCCCGGTGCTCATCCCGAGCGCCCCAGCCTCCAAATCCGCCACAAGGAGCGCCCGCATGCCCTCGATCTCGTCATCCGAGGCCGGGCGCTTGAAATCCTCGCTCATCACCTTGTCACGGATGGTCCCGTGCCCTGCGAAAGAGGCGATGTTCACGGCCGGCCGCCTCTCTTCCAGACCGGCGAAGAACTCGCCCAGAGGATGCTGCGACCCTCCGCACTGACCCGTGATCACGGTGGTGATCCCCTGGCTGATGTCGGCCACGGCGTCGCGATGTTCCGTGATGTCGTAGTCGGCGTGGCTGTGGGTATCGATGAAGCCGGGCGCCAGCACCAGACCCTCGGCGTTGATCACCGGTTCGTCGGCCCGGCGCCTCAGCTTACCGACGGCGGCGATCCGATCTCCCTCGAGACGCACATCGGCCATGAAACGAGCCCCCCCGGTCCCATCCACCACCGTTGCCCCCGTAATCAAAGTCGACGGAAAGAAGAGGTCGGTGATCCGATTCGCAATCTTCTCACCCTTGAATTCGTCGTGGTTGGACAACACGATGACGCTGAACCGATGCTCCGGATAACGGACGATAAAGGTACTGAAACCGACCCAACCTCCGGCATGGGACAGGCGCTGCCCGAGAGCGCCGTAGGGCTCGAGACGCCAACCAAAGCCGTAGGGAGCGTGCTCACCATTGTTGAAGGTTGCCTCAGACCACGCCTCCTCCAGGGCAGAACGGCGCACGAGCTTTTCGGTGTAGAGGGCCTGGTCCCAGAGAAAGAGATCCTCGACCGTCGAGTAGATTCCACCCGCGCCGAGAAGGTGGTTCAGGACGTGGTCGTCGTCTAGCGCGAAGGAGTCGTCAGCGCGCGAGTAGCCGAGGGCGCGATTGCGGATCTCGGGCTCCGAGTTGTCGCGGGCCACGGTAAAGGTGTCCTTCATACCCAGTGGCACGAAGATGTTGTCCTCCAGAAAGCGGCCAAAAACCTGTCCCGATGCCCGCTCCACCACCAGCGCCAACATCTCGTAACCCGGGTTGCTGTACTCATAGCGATCCCCTGCCGCAAAGAGCGACTCTCCCCAACCGGCGAGGAACTTCATCGCCGCCTCGGTGTCGGGCATGGAGTCACCGACCTCCTCTTCGAGAACGTCGTAATAGTCGGGCAGGCCGCCGGCGTGGTTGAGAAGATGCCGGAGTGTAATACCGTCGCCGAATCTCTCCAGTTCTGGAAGGTACTGTGTGAGCTTGTCGTCGTACGCGAGCTGCCCGCGTTCGGACAGGATCATGATCGCCATGGCAGTGAACTGTTTCGACACCGAAGCCAAGCGGAGCGCAGACTCCGTGGTGATCGGGGTCCCGGATTGAATGTTTGCGAGCCCGAAACCACCCTCGAAGAGAATCTCTCCGTCCTCGACGACCATGACGGCGGCGCCTGGAGATTCATCGACCGTGTAATCCTCGAAGAGCGCCGCCACCTTCGTCGTGATCTCCGGGTCTCTGATCGACGGTTCTTCGCCGCAACCAACAACGACCATACAGAGAAAATATGTAAGTACGAGTATGAAACCGTCCTTCAGTTTTCTTGTCATGGACCCCCCGTTTCCGATCCGATCGCGATCTGTCGTGGCCCGAGATTAGCAGAGCAGGACACCGTGTTAACCTGAGACAACTGGCCCACGGAGTACGTCATGCAGGTTGACCAGTTCGAGATGGAGAGGATGCAGTCGATCCACTGGCACGGTGTCGACTACGACCTGGAGATCGACTCGATCGACCTCATCAACAGAATTCGCATGGAACAGTCGGTACTGCTCGTGCCCGGGGGCATGTTCGGTGTCGGCCGCGGCTTTCGCTTTGGCTACGGCTACGACATCGAGCACACCTTGGCAGGCCTCGCTCGTGTCGACGAGGTCTTGGCTGAGATCGCGCGGTGACTGCGAGCCGGCCGCCGGAGCAACCCATTTCCAGTCGTCAATTCGTGTTGAGAAAGATGGTGCGGAGAAGTACCCTTGCCGTAGATTGCTTCTGCGGGAAGCAGACAGCGGAGGGTCGTCATGAAGTACTCATTGTTGCCGTATACCCTGGTTCTGACCAACCTGCTGACGCCGATATCGGGGTCGGGTCAGGAGAAGGCGCGTCGGCCCTTCCAGCCCGAGGACATGCACCGGATCCGCGACGTCGGCGACCTGGCCATCGCGCCCGGTGGCGAATGGGTGGCCTACACCGTACGCGAGACCGACACGAAGGCTGATCGTCGCAGCACCGACCTCTACATAGTGAGCTGGGATGGTCAAGCGAGCCTGCGGATGACCCATAGCAAGAGCAGCGAGAGTGGCCCCCGCTTCAGCCCCGATGGAAAGTACCTTGCGTTCATCAGGGCACGAAGCGGCGACGACACGGGCAAGTCGAAGGACCCGAAAACGAAGGGCCAGGTGTGGCTACTGAACCGCTCGGGGGGTGAGGCGGAGCGGCTGACCGAGATCGAGGAGGGCGTATCCAGTTTCGAGTGGTCGCCCGACAGCACGCGGCTGGTGCTCGTCTCCAAGGACCCGAAACCGAAGGATGAAGAGGGCCAGGGGTCCGAGGCGGATACGCCGAAGCCGATCGTGATCGAGCGATACCAGTTCAAACGCGACCGTGTCGGCTATCTCGGCTCGCGCTACTCGCGCCTCTATCTGTTCGACGTGGTGAGCGAGGCCACCACCCTCCTCACTCCCGGCTCCTTCGACAGCACAAATCCCGCCTGGTCGCCGGACGGAAAGAAGATCGCTTTCACCAGCAAGCGCGAGGGCGACCCGGATCGTCACGACAACACCGACATCTATGTTGTCGAGGCGCGGGAAGGGGCGGAAGCCCGCCAGATCACGACCTGGAAAGGGCCCGACTCACGGCCGACATTCAGCCCGGACGGGGCGAAGATCGCCTACCTCCAGGGCGGACCGCCGAAGTATTCGAACTACGCCCCAGCTCAACTGGCGGTGATCTCCACGGACGGCGGACAGCCGTTGCTACTCACAGAGGGTTTGGATCGCAACGTCTCCGCACCGCGCTGGTCGGCCGACGGCAACGCGATCCACTTCCTCTACGAAGACGACCGCATCCGATACATCGCCGAGGTGCCCGTCTCGGGGGGCAAGATCGAGCGACTCTTCCCGGGACCCGACGATCCGCGGGGGGTTGTGCGCTCGTTCGAAGTGGGAGCCGAGGGGACCGTCATCATCGCCACATTTCCCCGGAGTCCACCCGAGATCTACCGTCTCGCCGACAAAGTGCCGCTCTCGGATCACAATCGCGAGCTGCGCGAGGAGATCGAGTGGGCGACGGTCGACGGCTTCGATGCCGTGAGTAAAGACGGCCGGATGATCGGATCAATGCTCCTCAAGCCGCCGGGGTGGCGAGCCGGCAATGCCTACCCGACCATCGCCTATGTGCACGGCGGGCCGGTGGGCCAGGATGGTTTTGAATTCGACGCGACATCACAGATGCTGGCGGCCCAGGGGTACCTGGTGGTCAACCCCAACTACCGCGGGAGCTCGGGACGTGGCAAACAGTTCTCCCGGGCCATCTACGCCGATTGGGGGAATCTCGAGATTCAGGACATCCACGCGGTGATGGACAAGCTCGTCGCCGACGGCCTTGCCGATCCCGATCGCCTCGGTATCGGCGGCTGGAGCTACGGCGGCATGAACACGAACTACGCCATTGCCACTGACACGAGGTTCAGTGCTGCGGTGAGCGGTGCCTCGATCTCGAATATGATCACCGGCTACGGCACGGACCAATACATCCGGGACTATGAGAACGAGCTCGGCCTGCCCTGGGAGGGCATCGATTCCTACCTGAGAGTCTCCTACCCGTTTTTCCACGCCGACCGCATCAAGACGCCGACGCTGTTCATGTGCGGCGAGGAAGACTTCAACGTCCCGCTCATCAACTCCGAGCAGATGTACCAGGCGCTGTCCAGTCTCGGAGTGCCGACGAAACTGGTGATCTACCCGGGGCAGTTCCACGGACTGTCGAAACCGAGCTATATCCAAGATCGCCTGGAACGCATGATCGAGTGGTACGGCGAGTATCTCAGCAAGGAGTCGGAGACGCCCTAACCCGCATATCTCAAAGCTCAGCCTCTAGCAAAAAACCGGATTAATCAATACCTCGCTCTGGTAGATCACAAATAGACGGGATTAACCCAGCGCATTAAAGACAGTTTAAATAATTGTAGGCGCGTCCTTACAGCGCCGCTCCGCGGCTTGTGACCCACCGTCACCAGCGAGTGGTCAATGGCCGACCCCCGCCCACCCTTCCTTCTCGACCGTTGGCCACGGGTCGCTGCCGCCGGCGGGTTCGAGGGCGCGCGAGACGGGTATTGAGAGGGTCGTTTGCGGGCCCTGAAGGACCCGCCTACAAAAGAACGGCTGCGATTATTGCATGAGGCTGAGCTTTCTGCTGCAGGCGCCGAC
>Ga0255046_10000269_pt1 | contig 13286 bp, 13 predicted proteins | sample BC1_12_27_MG_FD_183632 | JGI IMG/M metagenome (GOLD analysis project Ga0255046, IMG submission 183632) | Seawater microbial communities from Strait of Georgia, British Columbia, Canada - BC1_12_27 | ecosystem: Environmental > Aquatic > Marine > Strait | place: Canada: British Columbia...
CAATGGTCACTCCTTTTGGAAAGAAGTAGGTGTCCGGAAACAGATACCCTTCAAAAGTTTCACCTTCCAAACCATTTTGACGTACACGGGCGCTGTCGGTGGCCGCCTGGATGAAGTCCGTCTGTGTGCCAAAATTGGTTGCTTCCACCAATTCGGCTATTTGATATAAATTGTAGCCTTCGGGGACCGTCAACTTGTAAAGCTTGACAGTTCCCCTGACCATGATGTCAAGAAGTTGAAGGGGTGTCATGGCTGCCGATAGAAGGTATTCGCCGGCTTTAAGCCGTTTATCATAGCCTTTAAGCCGGGCAATCAGGGTGAACTTCACCTCACTTTTGATTATGCTTTTCCGGTAGAGAATATCGGCGGTGGCATTCAGGGTTTGACCCGGGCGAATGTTGATAATAATCGGGTCAGAGGCTGATTCAGTTGCGGATGTCGAGGCGAACATCTTAAGTTCAAAAAGCAGACCGACAGCCATGCTAATGAGTATGAAAAGAGGAATTCCGATACATAGTAGCGCTTTTCTCAAAACAGAAGATACTCCTCCCGGTGGGCTATCCCTGATTGCGGTTATAGAGCCGAAAAAGTTCCTATTACCCATAAGTATATTAAAAAAGGGGTTACTTTGTCAAAAGGGTAATGCATAAACCACCGATTTTTTGCGCCTTTTTCTTGACAATAATCTGATAAATTAATAGCTTTAAACCCCTGAAAAGTGGTCCGCTAAATCCTGACTAAGATCGGATAGATTTCCAACACCAAAAAAAGAGTGGTTCGGATGATGAGAGGAATCGTCTATGGGGAAACCTAAACTGAAACAACACCACATCAACCGGGATTGGTGCAAAGGTTGTGGAATTTGTGTCGAGCTATGTCCAAAAAAAGTTTTGGAACTAGATGACACGGATAAAGTCATTGCAGCTCGCCCCCAGGATTGTATTTGCTGCAAGATGTGTGAGCTCCGATGCCCGGATCTGGCAATCGAAATAGAAATTGAAAAATAGGGTACTGAGATGAGTGAAAACAAAAAATTTGTCCAAGGCAACGAGGCCTGTGTGGATGGGGCTTTATATGCCGGCCTGGATTTTTACGCCGGCTATCCGATCACCCCATCAACCGAAATAGCCGAGTTGTTGGCTCACCGGCTTCCGCAATCCGGTGGCAAATTTATCCAGATGGAAGATGAGATCGCATCGATATGTGCGATAATCGGCGCCTCGCTCACCGGTCGTAAAGTCATGACGGCCACCAGTGGCCCGGGTTTCTCGCTGATGCAGGAAGCCCTTGGTTATGCGGTCATGACGGAAATCCCCTGTGTTATCGTCAATGTTCAGCGCGGCGGCCCCTCCACCGGGATTCCGACCCATGGCAGTCAGGGCGATGTCAACCAGGCACGCTGGGGAACCCACGGCGATCACGCCATTATTGCCATGACGGCTTCAAATCACCAGGATGTTTTTGCGGTAACAGTCGAAGCCTTTAACCTGGCGGAAACCTATCGGACACCGGTGATCCTTTTATTTGATGAGGTGGTGGCCCACATGCGCGAACCCGTGATCATCCCCGAGTCCGGAGCAATTCCGCTGGTAGAGCGGCTCAGAACATCGGTCAAAGAAGGGGTGGATTATCATCCCTACTTGCCCCGGGAGGACGGACGGCTGCCCATGTCTGATTTTGGCGGGGTGCACCGCTATAATGTCACCGGTCTATTTCACGATATGTGGGGGTTTCCGTCCACAGAACCCCGGGTGGTGCATGGTTTGCTGCGTCATCTGGTGGATAAGCTTGAAAATCGAACCAATCAAATTGCCCGCTACAAAGAATATTATCTGGAAGATGCAGAGCATCTTCTAATCTCTTATGGTTCGGCGGCTCGTTCGGCGTTACATGTTGTGGAAAACCGGCGTATGCGGGGAGAAAGACTTGGCCTGCTCGAACTGCAGACGCTGTGGCCATTTCCCGTGGACATCATACGTGAAAAGTGCCTTCACGCCAAATCTGTTATCGTCGTGGAGCTGAATATGGGTCAAATTTTGAGCTCGGTGAAACTGGCCGTGGATGACCCACATAAAGTATTTCTCGCCAATCGGATCGACGGCGTTTTTATTACCCCGGAGGATATCTTGAATATTTTGCGATTGATCCAGGGAAAGGGGGTTTGACAAATGGCAGTTAAAGATTATTTGCGGGAACGGTTTTTCCCACACCTGTGGTGCCCCGGCTGCGGCCACGGCATGGTGCTCAACGGCTTGTTGCAGGCCATTGAAAAATTAGGCATGAGCAAAAACGAAATTGTTATGGTTTCGGGCATCGGCTGTTCTGCCAGAATTAGCGGTTATGTGGATTTTCACACCCTGCACACCATACACGGCCGGGCTCTGGCATTTGCCACCGGAGTGAAAATGAGCCGGCCGGAGTTAAACCTCATCGTCCCGATGGGCGATGGCGATGCCCTGGCCATTGGCGGCAACCATTTTATTCACGCCGCACGCCGCAATATAGATATCACCGCTATCGTCATGAATAACCGCATTTACGGGATGACCGGTGGCCAGTTTTCGCCCCTGTCCGGAGAAGGCATCCTGGCCACAACGGCACCTTATCGTAATATTGACTACAGCTTTGATGTCGTGGAATTGGCAAAAGCAGCCGGTGCCACATTTGTCGCCCGTACAACCAGTTATCATGTGCAGCAAATGACGGACATTATCAAAAAAGCCATTTTGCATGAAGGGTTTTCCGTGGTGGAAGTCTTGAGCCAGTGCCCAACATATTTCGGGCGCAAAAATAAAGCCGGTGATGCCGTGGATATGGTCAAGTGGTTTAAGAATAACACCACTTCCATCGGCTCCAAAGCCAAACAGGAGAATCCGGATTTTATTGAACGGGGCATCTTTGTGCAAAAAGAGAGTCCCGAATACTGCAATGAATACGAAAAAATCGTCGAGAGGGCGATGGCGGTGGGAAAATAGGAAGGTAGGAACTCCTCCGTCAGCGGTAAGTTGTTATCCCTCAAAATGGGCAAAAAAATATTAACATCGAATGTTCGATGTTCAGTCTTAGGACGTTTACCTTTGCGGTGATCAGTCCGGGGAATAGCCCGTGCAAGGCTTAACACTGTATTGAATATAGGAGACTTTGAAGTATGGAAAGACTCAGGATGGTATTTTCGGGTTCAGGGGGGCAGGGAGTCATAACGGCGGCCATTATCCTGGCCGAAGCGGCCGTGCTGCACGAAGGCCTGAATGCCGTACAATCTCAATCCTACGGTGCCGCCGCCCGCGGCGGCGCAACCCGGACTGATGTCATTATCTCAGACTCGATCATAGATTATCCCAAGGTGATTCAGCCCAATTTGCTAGTATGCCTCACCCAGGACGCCTATAATAAATTTTACGAAATCATTCGGCCCGGTGGACTGTTGATTACCGATTCGCGTTATGTAAAAACTCAAAAAAAAGTTGATGCCCAGCAAAAAGAAATTCCCATATACAACAACGTCATGGAGAAAATCGGCAAGCCGATTGTTTTCAACATAGCCATGCTGGGCACCTTGATCGGTATCACTGAGCTGCTAGCGCCTGACTCTATTATGAAGGTGCTTGAAACAAGGATTCCTTCTGATTTTTTGGATTTGAACCGTCAGGCCCTGGATCTGGGGCTGGCTATGGGGGCGGAATATAAAACCTGAGCGTTCTCGTATCAGCCATTATATTTTTTTGCATACCGCGCTAAAGCATCGATTCTTTTAGAATATCGAATTTTGAACAAGGAATTTCGAATGTCGAAGTATTGTATCGTTGCGCTCTTTCTTTTGTAATAACAAAAATCGATCGTTAGACGCTATAGAATTATACAGGCAGAATTCCTTCCTTCGACATTCGACATTCAGAATTCGACATTCAGTATTCGCTTTACCAAAGCCTCTGGGCATGCTCTTTCGGAAGGCCAGCCGCCTTAATTTTCTTAACCACCGAGGCAATATCATAGGATATAAATCTGACATCAAGGGAGTCTTCCAACGAATCCCAGATTACGTATTTGGCATTGTTGCTGGAGTCCCTCGGTTGTCCGACACTGCCAATATTGATGATATATTTTTTGGCTGGATCGAGGCGGGATAATCCCTTGGGCAAGTCTTCGTATTGTATATCGTTTCCATCGTAGCTAAGGATTTCAAGGGTGTGGGTGTGGCCGATAAAACATAGCCTTTCCGTCATTTCTTCAAAAACTTCCTGTTTCCTGCTTTCAGATACCTGGAACATATAAATCAGCGGAGAATCCGGCGGGAATCCGTGAACAAAGCGACAGTCATAGGATGTGATAACCGGTTCAAATTGTGAAATATAGCGAATGGAGGTCTTACTAAGTAAATCGCGGGTTTTTATCAGAGATTTGCGTGCGGCCGGATTGAACCAGTTTAAATATTCCTCATCATTTAACGCCAGTTCGTGATTGCCCTGAACAGATGGAATATTGAGCGCTTTTAATTTTTTTATTACGCGATCCGACTCCGGGCCGTATCCGATGTTGTCACCCAGGCTGATCACGGCATCTACATCGCACGTGTCAATATCCTGTAGCACTTGATCAAATGCATCATAGTTGCCGTGGGTATCGGAAAAAATCGCAAGTCTCATAGCGTATTTTTGATATTGGATTTCGGCCCGCCCTGGCGCGACGGCTTCTATTAAAAAGCACCAAAGCAGATGGCCTGACAAATTTTGGCCTTTATAGACACACTGTTTAAAGCAGGTCTGGGCCAGGGATTGCGGATTGGAAAAAGGGAATAATTCCGGGTTTTAATTCCGCCATCCAGCAATTAGAGCTATGATTCACTAACCTAGTATATTAAAATACCAGATGATCAATTGGGTGCCGAAAAAAATATACGTAATGGCACCGATGGACAGAAAGGGTCCAAAAGGCACAGCCAATTTTGTACCTTGACGGGATTTCAGCATGACTGCCAGGCCGGCCAGGGTTCCCACCAAGGATGCAACGAATATCGTGAAAAGTACGCCCTGCCAACCCACAATGGCTCCCATCATCGCCAGCAATTTGATGTCACCGCCACCCATCCCCTCTTTTTTGGTGAGCAGGCTGTAGATCCAGGCAACCAGAAACAAACTTCCGCCGCCAATCAGGATACCCAGCAGGGAGTCTTTGTAGGTTATGGCCGGCAGGACAAAGCTGGCCGCAAAACAGATCGGTATCCCGGGCAGGGAAATCACATCCGGTATAATTCGGTGATCTATGTCTATAAAGGTGACCACCAACAAGGTGGCGATAAATAGATAATATATCAACGTCTCGAAGCTCAGGCCAAATTTCATGAAAACACCCAGTGCAAACAGGCCACCGAGTAACTCAACTATTGGATATCGCGCAGAAAACTTAATCCGGCAATGGCGACAGCGTCCCATCAGCAAAAGATAGCTGAAAATGGGGATATTGTCGTACCAGGGGATAAGGGTATCGCAGTTCGGGCACATGGAACGGGGATGAACTATCGATTTGGAGGCCGGCAGTCGGTAAATACAAACGTTCAAAAAACTTCCGATGCAAAGACCCATCAGGAAGATGAAAATTTCTATCAGATACGGGGACATGCATAATCCTTTGCGATTGTTCAGTTTTTCTTTCTATTTTGGCATGTTTCACTAAAAAATCAAAGTGATATTGTCAAAAAGTATAAATGTATTATTATTAGTGGTTAGGCTTATACTTAACCCGCCAAATAAGCCGGAGGGTAAATCCGCCAATATACAAGGCGGACAAAAATGAGCTATAATGCCTGATAAAGTTCGTGCACATAACGCCAAAAACCCATTAGCATGCTAAAACAACTGACAAATCGATTAGACGGGGTTTTGAAACCACTTCTATAAGATTTTTCGATCGTAAGGTTACACAGGAGCAAAAATGGCCGAAACCGATAAAGATGATCTTATCAGCATTATAGAGGATGACGACACGGATGCTGAAATTCCCGGAATTCTTCCCTTAATGCCCGTACGCGATGTCGTCGTTTTTACGGACATGGTTCTGCCCCTGTTTGTGGGGCGTGAAAAATCGGTGCGGGCTGTTCAGGAGGCTGTTGCCAAGGAAGGTTATTTGTTTCTTGCAACCCAGATGGATCCGTCCATCGAAAATCCGGGCACGGACGAGATTTTTACAACCGGCACTGTTGGCCGGGTGCTGCGAATGCTGAAACTTCCAGACGGCAGCGTTAAAATATTGGTCCAGGGGACCGCCAAAGCCAAAATTATAAATTATACCCGCCGGCGATCCATGTATCGTGTAAAGGTTGAAATGATTCTGGAGCCGGAAATCGATAAGATCAGCCTGAAGACAGAAGCCCTGATGCGGAACGTCCGGGAGCATTGTGAGAAGATTCTAGTCCTGCGCGGTGAGATGTCCGGTGATGTCATCACGATATTGCAGAGCGTTGAGGAACCCGGCAAGCTGGCTGATCTGGTTGCGTCTAATCTAAGGCTGAATATCGAGGATAGCCAGCAACTGCTTGAGATCGCGGATCCAAAATTGCGTCTGAAGAAGGTGAACGACCTTCTTGCCCGGGAGGTCCAGCTGTCGACCATGCAGGCGAAAATACAATCCGAAGTTAAAGAAGAAATGTCCAGGAGCCAGCGAGACTACTTCTTGCGTGAGCAGGTACGGGCGATTAACCGGGAACTGGGAGAATCCGATGAAGTCCAGATTGAGGTGGAAGATTATAAAAAGAAAATCAAACGTGCCCGGATGCCGAAGGAAGTAAACAAAGAAGCCACCAAACAATTAAAACGCCTGGAGCAGATGCATCCTGAGTCGGCGGAGTCAACTGTAGTGAGGACTTATCTGGATTGGCTCGTGGACATGCCCTGGAGCAAGTCATCTAAAGACGTGATTGACATCAAAAAGGCCAAGCAGGTTCTGGATAAAGATCACTATGGTCTTGATAACGTCAAAAAACGGATATTGGAGTATTTAAGTGTCCGCAAGCTCAATCCTAAAATGAAAGGTCCTATCTTGTGTTTCGTGGGGCCGCCGGGAGTCGGGAAAACATCATTGGGGCAAGCGATTGCCAGGGCCTTAAAACGCAAATTTATTCGAATATCTTTGGGGGGAATTCGCGATGAAGCTGAAATTCGAGGGCATCGCCGTACTTATATCGGCGCCTTGCCGGGTCGCATTCTGCAGGGCCTGAAGCAATGCCGTACGAACAACCCGGTATTTATGATGGATGAAATTGATAAACTGGGTGCTGATTTTCGGGGCGATCCTTCTTCAGCTCTTCTGGAAGCCCTGGACCCTGAACAGAATTCAGATTTCAGTGATCATTTTCTGAATTTGCCATTCGACCTGTCTAAAGTAATGTTTATCCTAACCGCCAATGCGACTGATACCATACCTTCGGCCCTGCTGGACCGCATGGAAGTCATCAACCTCGCCGGCTATCCCGAGGAAGAAAAATCGGTAATTGCCTTCAAGCATCTCATTCCTCGTCAGGTCAAAGAAAATGGGCTAAAACCCCGGACACTAACCATTAGTGCCGGTGCCATGAGTCAGATTATAACCGAGTATACCGCTGAAGCCGGGCTGCGAAATCTAGAGCGTGAAATTGGGACCATCTGCCGTAAAGCGGCCCGCCAAATTGCTGAGAACGGTCAAAAGAAATTTCAGGTGACCCGGGGTAATTTGCATAAGTTTTTAGGGGTTGCCAAATATATTCCGGAGATGGACCAGGAGAAAAGCCAGGTGGGATTGGCAACCGGGTTGGCCTGGACCCAGGTCGGCGGTGAAGTTCTGTATGTCGAGGCGTCTTTGATTGGTGGAAAGGGGGAGTTGATCGTCACCGGGCAACTCGGCGATGTCATGCAGGAATCCGCCCGGGCGGCCGTTACCTACACCCGGGCTAACATGGCCTCATTTGGCATAAAAAAGAAAGACTTTGATAACCTTGATATCCATATCCATGTGCCGGCCGGTGCGATTCCAAAGGATGGACCTTCGGCCGGGATCGCCATGGCCACAGCGCTGATTTCAGCATTGTCGAACAGGCCCGTGCGAAATGATGTTGCTATGACCGGTGAGGTCACCCTTAGAGGCCGGGTCCTTCCCATCGGCGGCTTGAAAGAAAAGGCGCTGGGTGCTATACGGGGCGGGACTCGCCAAGTTATAATCCCCGAGAAGAATAGAAAAGAATTGGTAGAGATTCCCAAAAATATCAAACGCAAACTCAAGTTTATTCCGGTAACAAATATGGAACAGGTGTTGGAACTTGCACTGTTAAAGAAGGGAAAATAACGATCAAAACGATACCAACATGAAGATTCTAGCGGTGGATACGGCCACCAAAAGCTGCAGTGCGGCAATCGTGGATGATGGGGTGGCGTGCGCGGAATTAACCACGGTTAATAACCAGACCCATTCCAAGCATCTGATGAGTATGATCGACACGGTTTGCGACATGTCCGGGCTAAAAATAGCTGACATGGATGGATTTGCAGTGACCATTGGGCCGGGATCTTTTACCGGATTAAGAATTGGTATCAGTGCTGTCAAAGGGTTAGCCTGGTCGCTGAACAAGCCCGTGGTGGGTATTTCAAGTCTGGATGCTCTGGCCTGGCAGTGTATGCCGGCCGCATATCCGATTTGCACACTGTTGGATGCACGCAAACAGGAAGTTTATTATTGCCGGTATCGTTTCCGGGATGGTGAATTAAAAAAAGATAGATCCGAGCAAGTCATTGCACCGGCCGAGGCGATCAATGATATCCGGGAACCCTGCATGTTTATCGGCAATGGCGCAAATTTGTACAAAGAAGAGATCCTTGAAAAACTGGGGGAGTTAGCTCATTTTGCGGGTTGGAATCAAGATATCATCCGGGCCTCATCTGTCGCCAGGTTAAGCCTTGAGCGCTTTATTCATCACCAAACGGATGATGTCGCTTTGCTGGTTCCGCACTATATTCGTAAATCCGATGCAGAACTCTATCGGAAAAAGGATAATATCTGACATTTGTTTTGAATTTTGAATTTGGGTCATTGGGATTTGCCTGCCCTGTTAAATAAATCGTAGATTTAATGCGAAGCATTATTTAACAGGGTAAAAGATTTGGTGTTTGGTGCTTGGAATTTTCATGATTTTCTTTAAGCATTCAACTTTCTTAAATTCAGTTGATTACCTGTTGAAATGACGTAACCCTGGAAGTTGTAAGGATATCCTTGACAAGAAGCCCGATTGCTGTTAATCATAAAAATTTGATTTCAGTTCGTCATACCGGTGAATATTGTCAATTGCCTGATTGAGCACAAAACGCTCAATCAGGCTTAACTTATAACGAAGAACAGATAACGAACGATTAGCCTATAGTTCAATTGGGGTAATCGTAAATAAAAGTACCTGCATTTAAATGGACAAATTTTCCAGGTCTGACCCGCCGAGTCAAACAGCATTTCCTGTTGCCAGCGCCGGCTATCCGTTTATACTTGTTGCCGCCTTTACCACGGCGATACTGGCACTGTTGGGGTTTACCACCCTTACCCTGATCGGTCTGGTCATAACCTTTTGTATCTGCGGTTTTTTCAGAGACCCGGATCGGGTTACGCCAGTCGATAAGGGCGTGGTGGTATCACCGGCCGACGGAAAAGTTATCGCCGCAGGCCTTGTGGACAATAGCCCGTTTTCAAACGGTGAGTTCATGAAAATCAGTATCTTCATGTCGGTGTTTAACGTGCATGTCAACCGGGTGCCATATAATGGTCGGGTAAAAGAAATAGACTATTATCCCGGGAAATTTTTTTCTGCCAATCTTGATAAGGCCTCCGAGCAAAACGAACACAACGCTGTTTCGATTGAGATGGAAACCGGGCAGCCACTATGCGTTGTACAGATTGCCGGTCTGATTGCCCGACGTATCATTTGTTATATAAAGCCGGGGGATCAAGTGATTCGCGGCCAGCGATTCGGCCTTATTTGCTTTGGCTCGCGGCTCGATGTATATTTGCCGGCCGACATAAAACTAAGATTAGCTGTGGGCGACAAAGTTAAAGCGGGTACATCGATACTGGGTCAGTTTGATTAGAAGTGGCCTTTATAATACCACGCTCGAGGTCTTTGCAAATATGATGCTATATAAAAATGGATCCTTGCGTATTCCTGCCTGAAATTGGTTTCAAAATACACATATCGACGGATATATTTGTGACAGATCAACTTTAAAAGTTGACCGGAAGAATCGTTTACTCCAATTCGGAAGAGGGGGGCAAATAAGGTGTCTGGAAAAAAAGTTAACGTGGCCGTTGCTGGAGCAACCGGTGCGGTGGGGAATCAAATGATTCGGTGTCTGGAGGAAGCGGACTTTCCTGCACGGTCCGTAAAATTTTTAGCCTCGTCACGTTCGGTGGGCAGAACGTTGCGGTACAAGGGTGATATGGTCGCCGTGGAAGAACTCAAAGAAGACTCTTTCAAAGGGATGGACATCGCCCTTTTTTCAGCCGGTGGCGGAACCAGTGAAAAGTACGCGCCATACGCCGCTAAGGATGGATGCGTGGTGGTGGACAATTCAAGCGCCTGGCGCATGGATCCCGAGGTGCCGTTGATTGTCCCTGAAGTCAATCCCCACGCCATTGCACAATACAAGAATAAAGGTATTATTGCCAATCCCAATTGTTCAACGATTCAAATGGTTGTGGCGTTGGAACCCATCTATAAAAAGTATGGTATCAAGCGTGTTGTGGTGTCCACCTATCAGGCAGTCTCCGGTACCGGCAAAAAGGCCATTGATGAGCTGTTTGATCAAACCCGGGCTATGATTAATTTTTTAAATTATGAGAGCAAGGTCTATCCCCATCCCATCGCATTCAACTGTCTGCCCCACATTGATTCGTTCCTGGACAATGGGTATACCAAAGAAGAGATGAAGATGGTCAATGAAACCAGAAAAATTCTGGAAGATGATGCCATCGGCGTCACGGCAACCACCGTTCGGGTTCCCGTTTTTTACAGCCATTCCGAATCCGTTAATGTGGAAACCAGGGAGCCCGTATCCGCCCCGGAGGTGAAAGCGCTTCTTGAGCAGGCTCCCGGTATCAAGGTTGTCGATGATCCGCGTAACAATCAATACCCCCTTGCAACGGACGCAGCAGGACAGGACTTGACCCTTGTGGGTCGCATCAGAGATGACGAGTCCGTTGCCAATGGAATCAACATGTGGATTGTGGCAGACAATATCCGCAAGGGGGCTGCAACCAATGCCGTGCAGATTGCCAGGGTTTTGGTGGACGAATACTTGTAAAAATTGAATATTTTCATTTGTCCATTCCCCGATAAACTGGATTTGCGCTACGCTACAACCGGCTTTGACGGACAAGGAGCAATAAATTGGATCGAGTACCGGTAACCCCGGAAGGGTATGAAGCTTTAAAAAAAGAGCTTGAAAATCTTAAACGAGTAGATCGCCCTCAGAATATAAAAGCCATTGAAGAAGCTCGCGCCCATGGCGATCTGAGTGAGAACGCCGAATTTGACGCCGCCAAAGACCGGCAGGGTTTTATAGAGGAACGGATCGGTGAGTTGGGGTTTAAGCTGGCCAACGCCGATGTCATCGACCCTAGCAAACTGCCAAAGGATCGAGCCGTATTCGGTACCAAAGTTCTGCTGGAAAATATAGACACCGGAGAGGAAGTCGAATACCAATTGGTAGGGCCTGATGAATCCGACATTGCGAAAGGACGAATCTCAGTATCCTCACCCCTCGGCAGGGCCATTGTAGGTAAAAAGCCGGGCGACGAGTTAACCCTGGAGGTGCCGGGGGGCAAGCGGATATATGAGTTAGTGGATATTCTCTAAAAAAAGGTTCAGGGTTCTGGGTTCAGAGGTTCAAAATTTGGAGGTTCAAGGTTCTGGGTTCAAAGGTTAAAGGCCTTTGATCCATGGCTTTGCAGGAAAATACATTTTAATAGATCCCTATGCAGTTTATTCTGACAAGCTAACCCTGAACGTTGAACCCTGAACCATTGAACCTTTTTAGTAAATAAGGCTGAATGGTAAACAAAAATTAAACTAGTAAACCCATTCAGATAGCATATTAAACCAAACACATGGAGGTTATTTCGTGGCACGTATTACGATTGAAGATTGCCTGAAAAAAGTCGAGAATCGATTTATACTTGTTAACATGGTGGCCAAACGGGTACGACAGATCCGCGAAGGATCGGATTATCTCGTAAGTTCACCTAAAAATGAGGACATCGTGGTCTCACTGAGAGAAGTTGCGGCCGGAAAGGTAATATCTAAAGAGGCCGATCCCGGGGAAGGAGCCGCCGAATAGCAGCTAACTGCCAATTGGCTTTTACTCAATTGGGGTTATAGAATCTTTTGCCGAAACCACGCAACAACACATATAAAGCGTTGAACCGGGCCATGGGCAAAGCCCTGCACCGCTATCAGATGATTTCCGACGGTGATCGAATCATTGTAGGCGTTTCAGGGGGTGCAGACAGTTTAACGCTATTGTGGATGCTAAACGAACGGCTCAAGCGCGTACCCATAAACTACGAATTGTTTGCGGTCTACATTGATCCCGGCTATGAAGGCAGCTTTGGAGAATCCCTGGAATGGTATGGTGACAAGTTGGGGTTTCCCATCAGATCTGAGTACACAGATTACGGGTTATTGGCACACAGCTCCGAAAACCGAGAAAATCCTTGCTTTTTATGCTCTAGACTGCGAAGAAAACGGTTGTTTGAAATTGCCGATGAACTTGGGTGCAACAAACTGGCCCTGGGTCATAACAAGGATGATATCATTGAAACCCTGTTTTTGAACATTTGCTATGCCGGGGAGATCAGCACGATGGTGCCTTCCCAGGCATTTTTTCAGGAAAAATTCACCGTTATTCGACCGTTGGCGTTTGCAGATGAACAGCTGATTAGAAAATTCGCTCGAGACCAAAAATTCCCTGAATTTATTAATGCTTGCCCGAGTGCCAACAACTCCAAACGAAAGGAAATGAAAACTTTTTTACAGCAGCTTTACCGATCCAACAAAAAAGTGAAGGGCAATATTTTCAGGGCTATGAGTCATGTGAATACGGATTATCTATTGAAGTAGAGCCTGGACTTCACCCGGGTTTGTGCTCGGAGGAGGACGCCTGAAGCCAGCCTGTCCGCCGTAGTCACAGTGTGGCGTAACGGAGGCGCGAAACCTGAAACTCACAGCATGCAATCACAATTATGAAAGATATCCAGAGCCAGCCTGATTTTCGTAAAATTCCCAT
>Ga0255046_10000270_pt1 | contig 13282 bp, 8 predicted proteins | sample BC1_12_27_MG_FD_183632 | JGI IMG/M metagenome (GOLD analysis project Ga0255046, IMG submission 183632) | Seawater microbial communities from Strait of Georgia, British Columbia, Canada - BC1_12_27 | ecosystem: Environmental > Aquatic > Marine > Strait | place: Canada: British Columbia...
AGCTCGCGGGCGCGTTCCGCGGGGTTCTCGCCGTCCCGGCGCGAAGGCAGGCCCCCCTTCCGCCGCCGAGCCATTAGAAACGGCGCCACGCCCCCCAGCGCGACACCGACGACGAGGGCGCCGACGACCCACACCCACAACGGCACCCCGGGCCCGGCACCACCCGCAGAAGAAGTGGCCTCGACCACGTCTTCCTCGCCGCCCATCGGCATCGTCTCGGTCACCGCCGGTATCGGTGTCGCCGGCGGAGGCTCCACCACCAGATGGAGCGGCCCGAGGGTCTGCCTTCGATAGTGGCCGGCGGCCGGATCAAAGACAGCCAGGATAACCGGTTGGAGCTCGATCTCTCCCGAGCTTCGTGGCACCAGAGTCGTGCGCCAGACCCGTCTGCCGTGGATCCCGTCGGCGTCCACGGTCACCTGGCTTTCCTCCTCGGGTGGATAGCTCTCGCAGTCCGAACACGTCGGCCACAGAACCGGCGCCTCCACCAGCGGCAGATTGCCGTTACCGCGCAGCTCGATGGTGAGCACCGCCGACTCTCCAAAGTCGATCGTTTCCGGCTCGAGGCTCGCCCGATAGTGAAGATTACCCACGGCCCCGGAGTAGCCATCCGGCGGACGGGGTCGCGGCGACACCTCAACCGGCGCCTCGAGGGTGGAGCGCTCCACAACCTGTTGCGGGGTGAAGAGACTCGCCGTGCGGAAGCCAATCCGGGCCTCGACCGAAGGGATGTCGAGCTGCCCAGCCTTGAGAGGAACGAGCACGTGGCGTGCGACCACGAATCGGTTATAGCGAACGCCCTCGACCTCCACCACCTCCCCGGTGACCCGCTCGGGCGGGTCGACCCTCTGCGCCCACCATCCCGGGTAGGAGGGCGCCGTCACCCACTCGAAGCCGTCGACGCCACCCGCGGTGGTGTCGAGGACGATGGTGGCTTTGACGGGCTGACCGAGCACGACCTGCCGGTCACTCACCAGCTGTCTGAGAACGACCCGCGCAGAGCGCGTCGGCTGGCGACGTGGGATGAGGTCGTCGAATGGATCGAACGGAACGCGTCCCTGCCGCCGCTGGCGGGACTGGGGGAGGATGCTGCCGGGGACGACTTCCGCCCTGACGACCTCGGACCTGAGTTCAACGCCATCGAGCTTCACCGTCACCGGGCCGACGGCGGACGCACCCACCTCCAGGCCCTGTATGACATAGGTGTAGCTGACGGCCCTGGTGGCGGCGCCGTTGATCCACGAAAACTCGGTTTTGGTCGACGGGCCGGAGACAACCTCGAGGTTTTCGAGGGTTCCGAGATTCACCTCCGGTGTCCCCTTCGGTTCGAGGATCCTCACCACCAACAGAGTCGCGTCCTCGATCCCGATTTTGCGTGGGTCGAGGTGTACCTCGAGGCTCGGTTCGGCGGCGGCGCCAATGGTCACTCCGAACGCTAACCATGCGGCCGCGAAGAAAAGGCGACGGATCACCAATCCTTCTCCACCTTGCCCGCCTTCGGCGTCGGCGAGCGCAGGGCCTCCCGCGCCTCGGCCTCCGCCCGCTCGAGGGCAGCAAAGAGCGGTTGGTTGGGGTTGGGTGTCGGCGTCGGACCGACGTCCTGGCTCTGCGACGGCGTCGGGGTCGGCTGCTGCCCGCTCTCGTCCTCCTGCTCCTCTTGTTCTTCTTGTTCATCGTTTTGCTGCTCATCCTGCTGATCCTGCTGCTGATCCTGCTGCTGGTCACGCATTTTGAGCGCCAGTTCGTAGTTGTGCTTGGCCTCGAGGTCATCGGGATCGGTGAGCATCGCCCGTCGTAACCTGTCGAGGGCGGCGTCGGCCTGGGACTGGACGAGCGCGGCGGTTCCCGAGTTGTAGGCTGCACCCGGAATCCCACTCTCTTCCGCCTTTTCGAGCAGGGGAGCTGCGGTCTCGAGCCTGCCCCCGGCCGCGAGGGCGGTGCCGAGGTCAAAGAGCCTCTCAGGACGGTCGGGGTCGAGTTCGGCGGCGCCGGCAAACGACGCCGTCGCCCTCTCGAATTCCTGTCCCCCCCACTCGGCAACTCCACGTCGAGCCAAACGGCGACTGCCACCCGGAATCAGCCGCTGCCACCACGAAGCCGAGGGCAGGGCCTCCTCCGCCGACGGCTGATCGCTGGTGGATGCAGGCGCCTGGACCCGCGGCGCCGAGGTCGCGGGCGACACGCCCTGAGCGACGACGACCGATGGCGCCGCGAACGCCAGGATCACGGCTGCTGTCGCCAAGCGCCGCCACGGGGACATCGCGAAACCGAGCGCAAGCAGTGTCGCCGCCGCGGCGAGGAAGAGCGGGAACCGCTCGACCCGCCGGATGTTGCGGGTCTCTTCGACCTCGCGGGTGCGCAGCCGTCCCACCGCGTCGGCGATCTGTCGCACGACCTCCGGATCACCGAGGGTGACGACCTCGCCGTCGACCGTATCGGCGATCTCGGCCAGTACCTCGTGGTGGGCGCGGGTGACCACCGGTTGGCCGTTCTGGTCGCGTTTGTAGTGCACGGCGCCGCGCTCGTCACGTTCGGGGATCGGCCCGCCCCGCTCGGTGCCCGCCACCACACCGAGGAGTCCGACTCCGGCCTCTGACAGGGCGGTGGTGGCCGCATTCACGTCCCCCTGGAGGTTCTCTCCATCGGTGAAGAGGAGCAGCACGCGCCCCTCACCCTCGGGCGGAAGGAGCTTCAAGGCACCATCTACCGCCCGCTGCAAATTGGAGCCTGGAAGGCCCACCATGCCGGGACCCACCCCCTCCAAAAAGACGGCGACCGCGCTCAGATCGGTGGTCAGGGGAACCAGCGAGTACGCCTCGCCGGCGAAGACAACAACCGCTACCCTGTTGCCCTCGAGCTGGGGCAGCAACCGGACCAGGGCCTCGGTGCTGCGGTTCAGGCGCGAAGGCCGCAGGTCCTCGCACAACATGGAATCGGAAACATCGAGGGCGATCACCAGATCGCGGGTGCGAATGGTCTCCTCGGCCGGCAGCTCGCCCCACTGCGGCCGCGCAATCGCCAGAACCAGCAGCGCGGCGCCACCGCACCAGGCGATCAAACGCACGATTCCGGTTGCGGGTGTTCCGCCCAGCAGTCGGCGCCAGACGCCAGGTGACGCGAGTCTGCGCTGTTGTTGGAGCCTGCGGCTGTGTCGATACAGGGCGGACACAACCGCCAGCGCCGGCACTGCCAGGAGGACCAGGCGCACGGGCTCGGCAAAAGTCACCACGGCGTCCTCCCGGCGACCCCCTCGAGGACGACCCCCGTTGCCAGGAGGACCAGCGCTGCCAGCGCCCACGGCTCGAAGCGCTCGCGGTAGCGGACAAGGCGTGTCGATGTGAAAACCGTTTTCTCCATGCGGTCGATCTCGGTAAAGACCTCCGCCAGGGCCTCAGGGTCGCGGGCGCGGAACGAGGTTCCGCCCGTGCTCCGTGCGATCTCCGCCAGCAGCTCGGGATTGATATCCACCTCGACGTTCTGGATCTGAGAGAATTCGCGACCGGTCCGCGGATCTCTCATCCACACCGGGATCGGAACCCTACCGCCCCTCCCGACGAGCACGGTGTGGACTGTGATTTCCTCGTCCCTGGCGAGATCGGCGGCGGTTCGCGGGTCGAGTTGGCCGGCGTTGTTGGAACCGTCGGTGACCAGCACCACCACCTTGGAATCCGATGTCGACGACCGCAACCGGTTGACCGCCGTCCCGAGCCCGAGGCCGATGGCAGTGCCGTCGGGAAGAGTCCGCAGCTCGATCTGCTCGAGGAGGTGGCCGGCGACCTCGTGATCCAGGGTCAGTGGACAGATAGTCACCGCTGCGCCGGCAAAGACCACCAGCCCGATTCGGTCGTGCGGCCGCCGGTCGAGGAAACCGGCAATCGTTTCCTTGGCGACACCGAGGCGGTCAGTCGGTTGGAAATCGAGCGCTGCCATCGAACCCGAGATATCGACGGCGATCACCATGTCAACGCCCTCCGCGTGCTCGAGCTGCCTCGATAACACCTCCTGCGGCCGGGCCAGCGACACCGCGAGCGGCGCAAAGGCGAGGGCGGCGAGCATGCCGGCAGTCGCGGTCCAACTCAAGCTGCGGCGGCGGCGCGCCTCGACCCGCCCATCGATCGGAAACGGGTAGCGTTGCCAACGCCGGCGGAGTAGCCACACCGCAGCTGCCAGGACACCGGCTCCGCCCAGGGCGAGCCACATCGGGGCCGCCAACCGGATCATCCGACCGCCTCGAACGCCGCCGGTTCCTCGTCATCGACCTCCAGGTGATCCTCGAGACATCGCGCCGTTTTGCGGCTGCTCTCGATCGCCCGCCACAGCTCGTTGTCGTCGGCCGGAAGGCGGCCGAACCGAACCTGATCCGCCGTGCTCATCACAGCATGGATGCCGCGCTGAACCGCATCCGGCCACTCCTTCGTGCGCGCCAGGAGCCGCAGCTCGAAGGAGGTCATCTCCTCCGCCGGCTCACCACTCGCGCGCTCCAGGTAATGGCGAAGGCCGCCCGCCAGGCGGTCACAAATGCTCTCGGCAGGCTCACGGCCGACCCGTCCATCGAGTCGATCGAGGAGAGCGGCGAGCTCGTCGAACGGCGCCAGCACCGCGACCCCCTCACCGGACCCGAGTATTCGACGACGACGTCCCCACCAGGCGAGTGCGGCCGCCATCCCGAGGACCGGTACCGCCAACGGCAGCACCCATTCCCAGGGGAAACCGCTGACACCCATCGGGCCGCGCAGCGGTGCCGGTTGGGCCTCCTGATCGGTGGGAAGGACGGAGACGACGTTTACGGTCGGCAGCTCCGCGGCCTCGACCTCTCCCGCCTCACCGTCAGCATCGCGGACCCCGACGCCGAGGGAGGGTACGGCAAGCTCACCGACATCCATCGGCGCCAACACGAGCTCCCAGGCCGGCGGACGGGCGCCCGTCACCTCTCGCGGACCTTCAATCACCGCCCACGAACCGGCTGCTTCGACCGCAACGCGCAACTCGCCCCACATCAGGTCCTCACCGCCCCGCGCGGTGACCCGCACGGTGACCCGGTCACCGACCCTGACCGAGGCTGAGGGCACCATCACATCAAGGGCGGCCGGCGCAGCATGGGAAATCGTCGCCAACAACAGTGAAGCCAGGACCAGAGAAGCATGGGCAAACCCGAAAACCGATCTCGTGTCTGTGCAGCCGAGACGGCTGCACCACAAAATAATCCCAAAGGCCTTGTGGTGCAGGCGTCCCGCCTGCACACGCTTCCATTTCATGAGCGGTGTTGGGATTCGCTCAGTGCGCACGGCGCCGCTCCCGTCGCTCGAGCATTGCCCGCACCGCGGGCAGGTAGTCCTCGCCGGTGTGGAGCTCGATCACGTCCACGCCCAACGGCGGGGACTGTCGTTCCAACGCGCCCGAGCCGCGGATGACCCCACGGCCGCCGCCCTCGGCCTCGACCACCGGCAGGCTCGCGCCGTCGAGCCCGTTCTCGAGCAGATCGTCTCCCAGGCGTACGACCACCACCTCGTGCCGTCCGGCGAGCGCCACCAGCTCGCGTCGCGGCAAAGGACAGGTCTGGTCGGCGAGGATGATGACCACCCCGCGTCGGTGCAGCATTCGACCCGCCGCCCACACCGCCTGGTCGAGGGCGGTTCCGCGGCCCCGGGGCTCCGCCCCCAGCACCTCGCGCACCACCCGCAGACCGTGCCGCCAGCCGAGGCGGGGCGGGATAACTGTCCGTACGCCGTCGTCAAAAAGGATCGCGCCCACCCGATCGCGACGAGCCGCGGCGAGGGCGAAGAGGCCGGCCACCTCGGCGATGAGATCGTGTACCGTCATCACCTTCGAGCCGAACCGGGTCGAGGCCGACAGGTCAACGAGAAGAAGGACGTTGAGGTCGCGCTCCTCGCGGTAACGCTTGACGTGGAGAAATCCGGTCCGCGCGGTAACGTTCCAGTCGATGGTCCGGACGTCGTCGCCGGCCCGGTACTCGCGCACCTCCTCGAACTCCAGCCCAAGCCCACGGAAAGCGCTCTGGTACTGGCCTGTCAGGCCCGATTCCATCGCCTGGCGGGCCCGGATCTCGAGCCGCCGCACCTGGGCGCGGAGCTCAGCACCGGCCTCACCCGACGTAGCCTGCGGCCGGGGCCGACCGAAGTAGGAGGCGAGATTAAGGGGCACTTTTCATGATCTCGTCTTCGGGCACGGAAACGGAGACGGAGACAGGCACGAGAGGTTCACGGAACCTCCACCGCAAGCAGGATCCGCTCGGTGATCTCCTCGACGGTTGCCCCCTCGGCCTCGGCCTCGTAGGTCAGGACAAGCCGGTGGCGCAGCACCGATGGCGCCAGCTCCTTGACGTCCTCCGGGGTGACATAGGCGCGGCCGCGGACCAGCGCCAGCGCGCGGGTGCCGATGGCGAGGGCGATCGAGGCCCTCGGTGACGCGCCGAACGCGAGCAGCGGTATCAGATCCCCGAGACCGACCTCGGCCGGGTCGCGGGTGGCAGTCACCAGGTTGACGATGTAGGAGCGGATGCGTTCGTCGAGATAGACCTCGCGCACCACCGGTTCGAGCTCCAACAGTTCTTCAACCGAGCTCAACCGCTGGGGCGTGGGAAAGGACTCCGCCAGGTGATACTCGAGGACCTTTCTCTCCTCCTCACGCGCCGGATAGTCGACCAACACCTTGAAGAGAAAACGGTCGAGCTGCGCCTCGGGCAGGGGATAGGTGCCCTCCTGCTCGATTGGATTCTGGGTCGCCAGCACGACGAAAGGCTCCGGCAGATCGTGGGTGGTATCGCCGATCGTGACCTGGCGTTCCTCCATCGCCTCGAGCAGTGCAGATTGCACTTTAGCCGGCGCACGGTTGATCTCGTCCGCCAACACCAGGTTGCAGAAGACCGGACCGCGATGGGGAACAAACTGTGAGGTCCTGGGGTCAAAGATCTGGGTGCCGGTAACATCGGCCGGCAGCAGATCAGGGGTGAACTGAAGGCGTTGGAAACTGCCGCCGATCACACCCGCCAGGGTGCGTACAGTGAGGGTCTTTGCCAGACCCGGCACCCCCTCCAGGAGAACGTGCCCACGGCACAGCATCGCCACCAGCAATGACTCCACCAGGCGATCCTGACCCACCACCACCTCAGATACGGCCCGTTGGATCTCACCGAGCCGCGCCGCGGCGCGGTCGATCGCCTTCTCATCCCCTCGCGCTTCGATATTTTCCATAATTCCCCCGCAAGCCAGTTGGCCCAACGGCACAATACAGCAAGTATCGTGCCCACAGTTAGATCGGGGGATGTGCGCCTGGCGGGCGTCGATTCGGCCGACAGGACGCCAGAAAGGCACGAGGAAGGGAGTTTGCCACCCAAGAACTCGAGCTATGGGCTATGGGCTATGAAGGCACACAGCCGATCGCCTCTACCCGTGTTCCCTCCGGCGACGGTCGGCGGTCGCTGGAGTGAAGGGCTTCGTCGCGAGGGCCGGGAGACGTCGTGAGATGGCGTCCGCTTGCGGGCGCCAGATTGCGGCGGATCGCGGTCCGCAGCAGAAGCCTGAAAGCGACAGCGGGCGGAGGCAGTCCGCAGGCGCCGCAGGCGCCACGCCGACTTCGGGCGTTCACCGACAGGAGCCCGCCTCACGAAATCGCAGCGACAGCGGAGATTTCGTGTCGCGCCGAGATTGGGCCTGGGGCTGCGATGAGCGACAGAGGCAAGGAGAGATTGACCTCGTGGTCATCTCGACGCAGTCGACGAGCGAAGCGCGGTTCCAGGTCCGGAATCGGCGCGATTCAAAAAGGAGGGAGGGGGGTGGGGTGACCTCCATAGATCCCTCGGCTCGCTTCGCTCGCTCGGGATGACAAGGAGAAGGCTCGCCCGCGCGCCGCAGGCGCGCAGTGGACGAGGTCCGAGGATCAACGAGAGCTTGCTCTCGGAGAGCCGGAGGACCGAGGACGCGTGGCCGCGATCGCAGATCGCGGCGGGCGGGCAGCTGGGATCGGAAACGGAGACGGGCGCAGAAACGGGCACGGGTCCAGATACAATGAATGCTGATGTCTGAGAAGCGAATTGGACGCTATGAGATCGAAAAATCCCTCGGCCGTGGGGCGATGGGAGTAGTTTATCTCGCCCGTGATCCGATCATCGACCGCATGGTGGCGCTCAAGACGCTGCGCGTCGACCTCGACGCCGAGTTCGCCGAGGAGTTTCGAGAGCGCTTCGTGCGCGAGGCGCGGGCCGCCGGCCGACTCAACCATCCCGGGATCGTCACCGTCCACGACGTCGGCGAGGACCCCGAGACCGGCCTCATGTACATCGCCATGGAGTATGTCGAGGGCCGGGATCTCAAACAGATTCTCGCAACCGGCCACCTATTCCGGCCCTCCGAAGCGGCGAGGATCGCGGCCGACGTCGCGACCGCCCTCGATTACGCCCACTCTCTGGGTGTGGTCCACCGCGACGTCAAACCGGCCAACATCATTCTCACGGCCGACGGCACGGCCAAGATCACCGACTTCGGCATCGCCCGCCTCGAGACCTCCAACCTCACGGTCGACGGCCAGTTCATCGGCACCCCGAACTTCATGTCACCGGAGCAGATCACCGGCAAGGGCGTCGATGGCCGCTCCGACCTGTTTTCACTCGGCGTCGTCCTCTTCACTCTCCTCACCGGTCAGCGCCCCTTCGGGGGCGACACCATGCATGAGGTGACGCTCCGCATCGTTCAGGACCCGAGCCCCATTCCGTCGACCGTCAGCGAAGAAATCCCGGCGGCGCTCAATCCGATCGTCCTCAAGTGTCTGGAGAAGAATCCCAAGCGCCGCTTCCAGACCGGCGGCGAGCTCGCAAAGGTCCTCGGTGCTCTCGCCCGCTCACTCGTAAAAAGGGATCCGGAAGACACCGGCAGCACCGGCATCCATCAGCCCGATCTCGCAACGCGCATCCACGGCGGTTCGCGACCCGAGACGGCCACGCCCGCATCACGACTCGCCGGGCTTTGGCAGCAACTGCGCGATCGAATCGAGCTCCCCGAGTGGGCCGCGTGGGAGGTCGAGCCACGGTGGGCGTGGGGCATCATCGGCGCCGTGGTCGTGCTTCTGGCTCTCACCGTATTCGGTCTCCGGATGAAGCTCGACCGGGGACCCTTTGCCGCCCCATCGGTCGCCTCGACTCGCAACCTCAACGCAGTGGTCGAATCCATCCGATCCGCCGGCAGACACCTCGAATCGAGCAATCTGACCGGCGCCCGAAACGCCATTCAGACCGCTCTCGACCAGGTCCCGAGCTCTCCGGCGGCAAGGCAGCTGGCGCGCGACATCCACGGCGCGATCGAGATCGAACGCACCAGCGCCGAAAATCAACGACTCGTGGCGGAGATGGTGGCCGAAGGCCGGAGGCTGTACCGGGCCGGTGATTACATCGACTCCGGAAACTCCTTCCGCGAGGCTCTCGAGCTCGACCCGCTGAACGAGATCGCGGCCTCGTACCTCGAACTCTCCGAGGAACGGGTCCAGCGTGCACAGACCCGCCGCTCAACCGCCCGCTCCACACGCGCATCCGGCGGCACGACGGCGGCCGCCGCGCCGCCTCCAACCCCCACGCCGGCCTCGGGCATCGCCCGCGTGACCCTTTCCTTCGACTCTCCCCTCACCTCGGGCATAGTCATGATCACTCTCGATGGCGAGTCCCTTGCGGAGGTACCGTTCGACTTCTCCTCCAAGGGCATCTTTGGATTCAAGCGCAAAGGCCGCGGCACCGTACGACGGGTCATTCTGACACCATCGGGCACGCACGAGGTCGGCGTGCAGTTGTTTGGAAAGGAGCGCAATTCCCTCGGCTCGAAGAGGTTCTTGAAGACCCTGGCACCCGAGAGCCTCTGGACCCTCCGCATCGATCTTCCCGGCAAGCGTTCCGATCCCGGTTTCTTTCTCGTTCAATCCGCAAAGTGAGTGAATTTCGGTTGCGCCGTCTCCAGCTCGACACCTCGTGGGGAGAGCTCGCCATCGTCGGCGGCTCACGCGCCGGCGACGGGACCGTAATCCTGCTGCCGCAGCTCCACCTCGCCCTCGACGCGGGCCGCGCCCACCGCGCGTTGCCAGCCATGACCACGGTGTTGACCAGCCACGGTCACGTCGACCATCTCGGCGGCATCGCCTACTGGGCGAGCCAGCGCCAGCTCCAGTCGATGGGCACGGCGCGACTGCTCGCGCCACGCGCAATCGCTCCCGGGATCGAAGAACTGCTCGCCACCCACGCCCGGCTCGAGGGCGGCGAGCCGTATGAGATCGAGGTCGTCGCGGTGAACGCAGGCGAGCGACATCCCCTCCGGCGGGACATCGACCTCGTCTTCTTCGCCACCGACCACTGGGTGCCGACCCTCGGCTCGCGCCTGCTGTGGCGTCGCCACCACCTGCTGCCCGACCTCGCCGATCTCTCCGGTGAGGAGATCGCGCACCGCCGCCGTTCCGGCGAGATCGTTACCGAGGAGATCGAGACCAACATCCTCGCCTACTGTGCCGACTGCGGGCCCGGAGTGCTCGAGCACCAGCCCGAAGCCCTCGCGGCGGAGGTGCTGCTCATCGAGTGCTCCTTCTACCGCCCCGGAGACCGCGAGAGAGCGACTCGCTACGGCCACATGCACCTCGAGGACCTGCTGGAATCGATCGATCGATTCGGTTGCCGCCACCTGGTCCTACTGCACGCGTCACGAAGGCATCGGCTGCGCGAGGTGGAGGCCATCCTCGACGAACGCCTTCGCCCCCTCCTCGATTGCTCGCTCCACCACCTGATGATCGACTGGGACTGACGGGAACGTCAGGCCGAATTGTGGGGCGAACCGTGAGAGTTGAGTTTTGAGTTATGAGTTTTAAGTTATCCCCCACCCACCCACGTCGCAAACACGAAGACACGAAGGCACAAAGAAATCACAAAGCCCGCCCGCCCACCCTTTAACGCAGAGGCGCAGAGACGCAGAGAGAGTATTTGGAGACTTCATCGCACGGCGAGGTCCCGGCCGTCCAACGACGGCCGGGAACCGCTGGGCCAGGAAACCGCCCCGAAAACAAGCTTTCGTTCCAATTCCCTGGCCCAGCGACCTGCGCTCAGAGAGCGCAGGCCTCGCCAATTCTCTTCTTCATTCAATGGATGGGAAGGGCTCGCCCCTCTTCCCCCAAATGAAAAAGAAGAGAGGCAGAACCGACGCGCCACAGGCGCGCCGGCCGGTGAGAAGGCGGGCGGCGACGAACGCTTGCGTTCGGAGCAGACGGTCTTCTCACCGGCGACAGGCGATCACCGATCGCCTGTCGATCTGCCGCCAAACCGCGGCACCACCAGCCAAGCTCAGCGACCGCCTCTTTGTGTGGGCGGGTGGATGGTTGGCCTTCGTGTCTTTGTGTCTTCGTGTTTGCGACGAGGAGGGTGGGGGATCTGCGTTATCTGCGGTTCCTCTGTGTCTCTGTGCCTCTGTGGTTCTCCTGGAGCTCCCGTCGGCCTCAGTCCCCGAAGTCGCCTGCAGCGGTGACGATGATCTGTTCGGGGTGGAGGTGGGTATGGATAGCGGCCATCACCTGGTCGCGTTCGACGGCAAGAAGTTCCTCCGGGAAGCTGTCGAGACGCCCGATCGACTCATCGGCTGTGAGGGCCGTCACCAGCTCGCGCGCGACTCCCGAGTTGGTGGCCAAACCAACGCGGTAGCTGCCGGCGAGGGCCAATCGCTCGTCCGCCAGCTCATCCTCCGTCGGGCCATCCTCGACGAAATTCGTGATCACCTCGCGGCTCAGCTCCACCGCGCGATCGAGATTTTTGGCAGAGACGCCGAGCGAGGCCGCCCAAGGGCCCGCCACCTGGAGGGTACCGAAAAACCTGCTGTAGATTCCGTAGGTCAGACCGGCGCCGTCGCGCACCGCCTTGCCGAGGCGCGAGGTCAGGGTCGACTGCCCCAGACAGGAGTTGGCAAGCACCGACGCCGGGTAGTCAGCGTCACCACGCAAAAGCCGCCCACGGTGGCCGAGAAAGACGTCGATGTTGGGTCGATCCGCAATCTGAATACGCTCCTCCGGCGGTCCGGGTGCGCTCTCATCGTCCATCTCAAACGCCGCCTTCTCGGCACCGTCCCATCCCGCCAGCTCCCGCTCGAAGAGCGAAGCCACGTTTTCGGACTCGACGTCGCCAACAACCGCAAGCGCCATAGTCGCTGGGCCATAGGCTGCTGTGTGGAAATCGGCCAGCTCGTCGCACGTCAGCGACCTCAGTTCTTTCTCCCGGGCCTCGATCGGCCGCCGGTGCAGCGGATGTCCTGCCGGGAAAAGGCCGCGCATGAGGGCCGCAAAGGCACGCGCAGAGGTCTCCTCGCGCTCGCGAGCGAGACCCCCAAGAACCTGTTCGCGAAGCTTGTCGAGCTCCTCTGTCGGGAAGCTGGGCCGCCGCAACACCTCGACCAGGAGCCTCACCAGCCGCGGCAGCTCCTCGGCCAGGCCCTGGGCTGAAAAGGAAACAATGGTGGGTGTGCTGGCGGAGGCACGCACGATCAGCTGCAGGCCGTGGTCCTCGAGCTCGCGGGCAAGCTCCATCCGACCGTGGTCGGTCGTGCCGCGGTCGAGCATTGCGGCCACCATACCCGGCACCGCAAAGCGACCGTCAGAGGCATAGGCCGGACCGGCAAGAAGAGTTCCGGCGATAGTCGCAGTCGGTGCGTGGGGATTGGCGAGCACCGCGAGCCGCGCACCCCCCTGCAATCGGTGGCCACTCACCCGTTCGGAGAACGGCTGTCGGGATTTCATAGCGCCACCCATTGCACGGCGGATTCCCGCTCGACAGGTGAGGACCTGGCTTTTCGGCCAATCATCGATGACCACCCACCCTGTGCAGGCGAGACGCCTGCACCACAAACTGTGGTGCGGCCGTCTCGGCCGCACGGAGACTGGCACGGGCCGGAAAACCGATTCATGACGGATTCCCGATCGTATTGGAGGTGCTGTCGTCGGGCACGAACCAGCCGACGGTGAGGTTGCGTTCCGAGAGATAGGTCGCGGCAACCCGCTGCAGATCCTCGGCGCCAACCGATTCAACCAGCTCGAGCTCGCGCACGAAACGCCGCCAGTCACCCACAGCCACCGCCTCGGTGAGACCGCCCAGGATCTGGCCCGGCGATTCGTGGTGGAAGGCGAGATCGGTTCGGGTCTGGGCCAGCGCCCGCGCCACCTCATCATTTTGGGGCGGCGTCTCCACCAGCTCCGCGACCTCGGCCCGGATCGCGTCCTCCACCTCGCGGTGATCGACTCCAGGGGAAATGGTGGCGATGAT
>Ga0255046_10000271_pt1 | contig 13282 bp, 11 predicted proteins | sample BC1_12_27_MG_FD_183632 | JGI IMG/M metagenome (GOLD analysis project Ga0255046, IMG submission 183632) | Seawater microbial communities from Strait of Georgia, British Columbia, Canada - BC1_12_27 | ecosystem: Environmental > Aquatic > Marine > Strait | place: Canada: British Columbia...
TATATGCAACGTGCGCCGGGAATTGCCTTCAATACGATGGAGACCAGCACCCTGCAGATACTTGGCGGGCCTCAGGTTTCACAGATGCTCGAAGATTCCCATCGTTTCGTCGAGGCGGTCGAGCAACTGGTACAGTTATTCGAAGACCTGTCTGAAGAACGTCTCGCCGTCATCGACCAATTCATGGAAGGATTGGAGCAGCAGCGCGAGTCCCTGTTCAGCGACTTCAACACTGCCAGTCCCGAGGCCCAGCTGATGCTCACCGATTTGCGCGCAATCATCGAATCCTCCGAACGCATCGCCGCTACGCTAAATGCTGGCAACGAACCGTCCGAACCGGTCGATATCGCAGGGTATCGCGCGCTTACTTCGGACGTTACCCAGGCGACGATCGAGCTTACGAAGCTCGTTGACGCAGTCAGTGGTATCACTGACAGTCCCGATGACATTGTTGCTATTGCCGATCATGTTGCGGCCGGACAAGAACGTGTCTTGAATCGCCTGCTCGTCATCTTGCTAATCAGCATCGCGTTCTTCTTTGTCTGCATGTTTGCTTATCAATATGCGATGGTGAAAAGAAGGGATCTGTAACAAATAAGGGCCCCTCTTCGAGGGACCCTTATTTTTTTGGTAGCGGGGGCAGGATGGCCTTCGCGGCTGTCGCCGCTCAGTTGGTCTCGGCGCCTTTATTCCGATGCTACGCATCGGGGCGCCTCGGCTTGAACCTGCGACCCCTGCATTCGGACGGTAGTGCTTCAACCTAGACCAAGACTGTGGGACTTTTGCGGGAGTCGTTCCTGCATCGTGATGCACGATACTGCCATTACGTCCGCGGACTCCTCTCGATTAGTTTTCTAAAACAGCCTGTTAGTTTCCAGCATCCGGATTCGGGAGACAGGTGCCGCAATTAGGGTACTGACAAGTTAAGTATTACGTCCGACCGAATCCCCGCTGATTATCGACCTACAAAGCCACTGCTTTTTCCCAAGACGTAAATGCCCGCTGTACCCCAAGGGCAGGCTTCGCGCTCGGAAAAACTGATAATGATTCGCCGATATCAAATGACGACCCAGGTTGAACAAGTTGTGTACAGCGGCGTGCGTACTTAGAAAGCTCCGCGCCTGACATACGGATTTGAATCGCCTCATGCCTCGCTCTCTGACTCGCGTCGGCTGATGTGAGAGCTCCGCCCGATTGTTGGCGTATTGAGCGGTGTCATGAACGACATCCGGCATCAGTTCTCGGTGAGCGACACCGTAACTGCGCAGCTTATCTGTAACGATCCTCCTCGGTTCGCTGCCGCGCACTCTGATCAGGCGCTTGAAGAATCGTTTAGCCGCATTGCCGTCCCTGCGTGACTGCAGAAATACATCGACCACCTCTCCGTCTTGGTCAACAGCTCGCCACAGATAGTGCTGTTTGCCCTGATTTTTCACGAATACTTCATCTATATAGAAAGTGTCACCGTAGCCCCGGTGATTTCGGCGAAGTCTCTTGGTGAATTCGGGGCCGAACTTCGCGCACCAAAGCCGGATGGCCTCATAGCTCACCGCAATACCACGCTCGGCCAGCAAATCCTCAATATCTCGATGACTCAAATTGAATCTGTGGTAGAGCCAAACAGCGTAGCTAATTATCGCAGGCGGGAATCGATGGCGCTTGTAAGTGATCATCCTGGATTATCCATCGGTAGCTGTTAACTTGTCAGTACCTCCTTGGTCTGTAAAAAGGTTGATGTACTGTGAGTAGTTGAAGACACGGTTGCGCGCGTTGCCAGTGCCCTCTACAAGAACTTCGATCTCAACCATGCGCTCAATCAACCGATTCGCAGAAGTAAAGCTGACGTCGAGCATTTCTGCGATCGGATTGACCGATATCAATGGGAAGCGAAACAGCAACTCATGAACTTTTAGAGCATTGCCCGCTACTCGCCCGAGCTCATTGATTATCTTGTCTCGATCCGTTTCGCGAAGATCCACGATCGCACGAGCTGTTTCTGTTGCCTCTCGCGATACATCAGCAACACCACGAAGGAAGAACTTTAGCCAGGCCTCCCAGCCACCGTCTTCCCGAACGTTCTGCAAGTGTTCATAGTATTCGGCACGGTTGGCTTTCAAATAGTGCGAGAGGTAAAGGACTGGAGACTGCAGCGTTCCTTGCTCGCAAAGCAGAAATGTGATGAGCAAACGCCCTACACGGCCGTTACCGTCGAGAAACGGGTGGATGGTCTCGAACTGAGCGTGAGTCAGACCGATTCGAATGAGCGCCGGCATTGAGTCTTTTGAGTGAATAAAGCGTTCCAAATCGCTCAATGCGTTTGGCACTTCATGTGGAGGAGGCGGAATAAAGGTTGCCTCGTTAAGGGATGCGCCGACCGGCCCGATCCAGTTTTGTGATTGCCTGAGCTCCCCGGGCTGAAGGTGGGTGCCTCGTACACCTCTCAATAAGCGCTCGTGGATCTCCCGAATTAGGCGTACGGAGATTGGCAGGTCAACCAGTCTCTCAAGCCCATAATTCAGCGCCGCAACATAGTTTGAAACCTCTTCGACGTCCGCCGGCCTGTCAGGGTCCAGTATGCGAGCCTCAGCACGCAACAGGTCATTCAGCGAGCTTTGCGTGCCCTCAATCTGGCTGGACAGGACGGCCTCTTTGCGAACGTACATTAGTACAAACAGATCCGAGTCCGGCAGGGTCTGAATCGAACCATCCAATCGACCCAGGGCACGATCCGCTGCCGACAGCAGCGTTTGAAGTTCGTCGTCCATGGCTATCGGCGGATCCGGCGGCAGTGGTGCTGGGATAAACGCCCGATAGCCTGTTGTCTGTTTTTGGAAGGTGCCAGATCGCATAATGGTGTTTCCGCGGAAACTCTATATTTGCAGTAGGTGCAAATATAACAGAAGCTAGCCTCCATATTAAGGGTTACCGCAAATAAGCAAGACATCTGGCCACATGTGAGCGCCTAGCGTTAATAATGTGAAAGTCCGTCACGCCTTTTATGCGCTTAATGGTCAAAAATTCGCGTCGCCATATCAAGAATCTTGGACATATCATCTGATTTCTTTGACTTTCGAATTCTCGGTGAACCGTGGCTCTTGCTAATTGTATTCGGCAGCATCGATTTCGTAACGGTGAGATGACGCAGAAAAAACTCGCAGAATACGTCGGCGTGAGCCGTCAGACGGTCAACGCAATTGAACGCAACAAGTACTCACCATCCCTGGAAGTTGCGTTCAGGATTGCCAATATATTTGGAACATCGGTCGAAAACATATTCTTCTACGAACCCGATATCGAGGCCGAACACGAATTCGCGGACCGCGCGATCATCGATGTGTCATGGCAAGGGGACGATAATAGCGGCGGGAATTAGCGACGTGCCCGCGTCACTACCAGAAGCGAAGCGCTGTAGTGACGCGGCGCTCTGAACCAGCAATGACGCGCGTTCTGGCGGGATTGTGAGAGTTCTCGGTGAGTGACGCGATACTAAATTCGTGCTTGCACTCTGATGCGAAAGAACCTCCCTGTATCCGCTCGGACGCCGGTGCATTCCCGCGGAAAAACCCCTGCATCGACTTGATTGGCTTATCTATAGACAGAACTTGATTTTTGTACTAGCGTAATTTGCATGATACGCAACCGCTGCGTCTAAAGCGGTACTGGGCAGGGGTTACCTGCCAGGGTCGACGGTCTGTTTTTTTGGCCGATCGACTCAACGACGCGCTAGCGTCGATTAACTCAGCTGAACCTCAGTGTTCGGCATCTTCGATAAAGCCGGGCTTCTCTGCTTGGCATCTTCATGCACGGCTGGACTGTGGTGTTCGGCTGCGCGTTCTCATACGCCTTTGGCGTTTCTTTGACTCATACCTAAAGGAGGTAGATATCCACTCGTTTTGAATCTGGCCCTTTGGGCCAACTGGTAGCTGCCGGCGGAACTCAAAAGAGATCTCCGGCGAACCTGATCGAGGCTTCAGGCCTTAAGGGACTGGTGTCCCGTGACCTTTTCCGATCCTGGATCGGACCTCGTACGCCCTAAAGGCTGCGAGCTGGTCATCCAAACTCACCGAATAGGAAGTACGCACCATGAAAGACCTGAACTACCAGTTGATGAAGCTCTGCCGAGGCAACCGAGACGGGGGATTTTCGACCCAAGCGACACGGAGAAGACTATTGGATCGGATCGCGAACCAACTCCATGAGCTGGGATTTCGGCGCATGCAGCCGAGATCCTTGAAGCCGAAACACGTGGATGCCCTGGTCGGTCTTTGGAAAGACCAGGGCATCAGCATCGGCACGCTGAAGAACCGCCTATCCGCCCTTCGCTGGTGGGCGAAGAAGGTGAACAAGCCCAGCATTATCGCCAAAGACAACAGTGTGTACGGAATCGGAACCCGAAAATGCGTTGCCGAGGAATCCAAGGCCCAGGAGCTGGATGAAAAGAAACTGTCCGAAATCCCGGATGAATACGTGCGCCTCAGCATTCGCCTGCAAGCCGCGTTCGGTCTGAGACGCGAGGAATCCATCAAGTTCAGTCCGGGCTACGCGATCCGCGACGATCATATCCTGCTCAAAGCGAGCTGGACGAAGGGTGGCCGAGCCCGGACGGCACCAATCACGAACGAAGGCCAGCGCCGGCTACTTGACGAGGTTAAAGCTCTGGCCAGGGGCGGTGCTCTAATACCGCCCCACCTGAACTATGTGAAGCAGCTTCATCGATACGAGAAACAAATAAGAAATGCAGGGCTGTCTCGTCTTCACGGCTTGCGGCACAGTTATGCTCAGCGGCGGTATATAGAGCTCACAGGATGGGTTTGTCCAGTGGGAGGTGGTTTGCCATCCAAGGAACTGGACCCCGCACAACGAACGCTCGATTATGAAGTACGTACCTTAATCAGCAGCGAACTTGGCCACGCTCGAGTTGAAATAGCGGCTGTGTATCTCGGCCAATGAAATCCACAAGTACGAACGTCGTTTTGTTACCGCGGCTCGTGCGTCATCGCGACGCACCCGCGTATCTCGGCATGGACCGCAACCGCTTCAACAGCGAAGTCCGGCCTCATCTCACGACGATTCCCATCGGTCGGCAAGGCATTGCCTTCGACCGGCTTGAACTGGATGCCTGGGTAGACGACTATGTCTCACGCAATGGGCGTCCCGCCGAAAGGAGTGAAACATGGGACGCAAGAAATCACCTGGCCTCACTAAACGAGGCCGCATCTGGTGGATCGACAAGAGAATCAAGGGATACGGAAGAGTGGCAGAAAGCTGTGGCACAACTAACCTCGCGGAGGCGGAACAATACCTGACGTTTCGGCTGAACGAGATTCGTAACGCCATGGTCTACGGCATTCGACCGACACGGACGTTTCAAGAAGCAGCAGTAAAATTCCTGGAAGATAACCAGCACAAAAAGCTCCTTGAGCGATACGTGTATGCTTTCGATCGCGTCATGCCGCACATCGGACACATGCGGCTGGATCGTATTCATAACGACACTCTCTCGAGCTATCGCCGGGCCCGTCGCGCGGACGGAGTATCAGCCGGCACGATCAACAAAGAACTCAGCTGTGTCCGTCGGATTCTAAATCTGGCGGCCAGGGTCTGGCGTCACGACAACGGTATGTCGTGGCTGGATGCACCGCCGTTGATCGAGATGGAACAGGGCATCACTCGCAAGCCCTATCCGCTGAGCTGGGAGGAACAGGACCGTCTTCTTCGTGAGCTGCCGGCGCATCTGCAACGGATCGCGCTGTTCAAGGTGAATACGGGCTGCAGGAAACAGGAAGTGTTGCAGCTGCGGTGGAACTGGGAAGTGCAGGTGCCCGAGCTGGAAACGAGCGTTTTCATCCTACCCATCAGCGATGACTTCCAGACCAAGAACGGACAGGAAAGAATCGTGGTGCTCAATGCGATTGCCCGACGGGTTGTCGATGAACAACGCGGCAAACACGCCGAGTTCGTTTTCACCTACCGTGGCAATCCGACGAAGAGCATTCTGAACTGGGGTTGGAAGCTCGCCCGGGACCGGGCGAAGCTGCCGCAAGTTCGGGTCCACGATCTTCGCCACACGTTTGGTCATCGCCTTCGGGCTGCCGGCGCGAGTTACGAAGATCGCCAGGATCTACTCGGCCACAAGTCCGATCGCATCACCACGCACTACTCGGCGCCCGACGTCGCAAGACTGATCGAAGCAGCCGAAAGTGTGTGCACGAGAAGGCCGAACACGGTCCTGCGAATCGCTGCTCACACAAATCTCACACAGTCTGACAATTCAGGCAAAGCGGTGAAGGAGGGCCGCGCATAACTGTCTGAATAAAAAAGGGAAAATGGCGCGCCCGACAGGATTCGAACCTGTGACCCCTGCCTTCGGAGGGCAGTGCTCTATCCAGCTGAGCTACGGGCGCTTTTTTTCTGGTGCTAAGAAACTGTATCTCGTCCGATTGCAGCCGCGGTTGATTCCTCACTTTGCTCGTCACCCCTTCGGGGCGCCTGCGGCGTCCTAACCGGCTCCGCCGATTAGTCGCACGGCAGCAGTACTCCTCTCGTCGCCGTGCTCCTCGAGCCCGGCCACTCGCCGGTAGGCTCGTGGCGTTCGCTCCTGGCGAAGCAGTGCTTCGCCTCACCGGTTGATTCGGGCCTGCGGCCCTCAGCCCTTCGGGCCAACGCCATTGGCGTTGTCCAAAACCGCGGTTGCGGTCTTGTCGCGGTGACCGTCGCTCACCCGGCTGAGCTACGGGCGCTGAGGTAGATAGATATTTTCGCCATTCCTTCGTGCAGGGCAATGCTGTTTGATACAGACATCGTTAATTCGCTGGGTTCCAGACCTTTAGCGAATCGTCTGCAGCATCTTCGCCCGGGCCGGCCGCTAGTTTGTTGCGGCCATCACCGTGTCTTCGACGTAGATTGGCGGGAGCGCCGTCACCTCGACGCGAATCATCGATCTCGCCTCCGCAGCGCTCAGAATCGGCCTCTCGTATGTCTCGCTCAGCTGCTGTACGGAAACGGTGCTGCAACCGCTCAATGCCAGAAACGCCGCCACCAACATCATTATGTTCACTTTCCCTGTCTTCATCACGGACCTCCCTGGTCACCTGGTTTTTCTGCCTGCTTCTACTAACGTCGCTGGTCCTTAGTGGTTGACCCAGGCTCGATATATGACATCAATATTGCGATCCTCGGCACCCCGGTATCGCACAGTCAATACGCGACAACCGCTACGCCCGAGTGGGGGATGTGCGCAACTCAATTCCTGCGCGACAAGGTACAATCGTTGATCCATCATTTGCGCATCGATCAGGGGATCTGGGTAATAGACGATGTTTGATTCAGCCGAGCTAGGCCAGAGCGTCAGTAAGTCCGAGTTCAAAGAACGCGAGCGTGATCTGCGCGCACGCCTGCTGACGTTGCAATATCGCTCACTCGAACTAGCGCGCTTTCCTGTGCTGATCGACTTTGCGGGCGTCGACGGCGCCGGCAAGGGTTCGACCGTCAATATGCTGAACAAATGGATGGACCCGCGCTGGCTGAGATCCATCGGCTACCAGCTGCCGACAGAGGAAGAGCGAGCCCGGCCACGCTTCTGGCGTTACTGGCGAAACCTGCCACCGAAAGGTCGGATCGGCCTGTACCTGAGCGGCCGCTATTCGCGACCCCTGCTCGGCCGGGTCTATGGCGGCATCGATGAGCTCGAGTTTGACAGGCGACTCGCAGAGATCATCCGCTTCGAGAACGAACTGGCAGATGACGGCGCGCTGATCCTGAAATTCTGGATGCATCTCAGCAAGGAACAGCAGGAGAAGCGCTTCGATGAGCTGTCCGCTGACCCGTTGCGCAATTACCAGGTGACCGCCGACGATCAACGCAATCACGAACACTATGATGACTTTATTGCTGCCGCCGAGCAGATCATCACGCGTACCAATCGAGGCGGCGCGCCGTGGAATATCGTCGAGGGGGTAAATCCCAACTATCGTCACCTCAGGATTGGCGAGACCTTGGCGGCTGAACTGTCGCGGCATCTTGACCAGCACACATCCTCCGCGACTGGCGCTGCGCCGCCACGCGTAGCCGAGGCGCCAACTACCCAACAGTCAACCGTTTTCGACAAACTGGACCAGACACTGAGCGTGCCGAGGCACGAATACAGGAAAAACATAAAGACAGCCCAGGCGCGCTTGGGCGAACTCGGGCGCAAGGCCTTCGACGAAGGCGTTTCGACGGTGTTGGTCTTCGAGGGTCCGGATGCCAGCGGCAAGGGCGGGGCTATCAGGCGCACGATCTGGAGTCTCGATGCCAGGAAGAGTCGCGTTCACCAATTCGCTGCACCCACCGATGAGGAACAGGCACACCATTATTTGTGGCGGTTCTGGCGAAAACTGCCTCGCGCAGGCTACGTCAACGTATTCGATCGTAGCTGGTACGGTCGCGTGCTCGTCGAGCGTGCCGAAGGATTCGCGACAGAAGACGAGTGGCGACGCGCTTACAACGAGATCAACGATTTCGAACACCAGATCGTCGATCACGGCATCCTGCTGCTCAAGTTCTGGCTGCATATCAGCAAGGACGAACAGCTTGCGCGGTTCCAAGAGCGTGAGAAGTCGCCCTACAAGCACTGGAAGCTCACCGACGAGGACTGGCGCAACCGCGAGCAATGGGACGCCTACGAGCTATTTGCTCAGGACGTAGTGCAATACACCAGCACGAAGAAAGCGCCGTGGATACTCGTCGAGGGCAACGACAAGCTGCACACCCGGCTCAAGGTGATAAACACCGTTATAGATCACCTCAACGAGCGGGTTAACGGTTCCTAGAGCCGCCAAAAACAGACTACATCAGCGACTGGCCTGGAATACCTCCGCCTCCAGTGCCATCTTCAGGTCATCCATCGTCGCGACTTTTGGGCTGTGTGCCGACGCGATTTTCGTCACTTTCACGTCCAGGCGAGCCAACGCCTCTGCGAACGATACTGTCGATGGCACCGCCGGCGGGATAGGCCCGACACGCGGCAATGAAAAGTGGTCGGCCTCGAACATGATTCCCTCATCCGGCAGGTAGGCAACCAGCAGGTGGTCGGTGTGCGCCGTCGGGCCGATATCTATGATGTCCACGCGCCGATCATTGGTCTCCAGCGTCATGCGATCTTTCACTGTCTTTAGAGCAAGCGCTTCCCCATCAACCGCTGCGCGGCGCACGATCTTCTCATGCTCGCTTGACGCGATGACGGTGGCACCTTCCGACTCGTAGTCCGTCACCGCAGCAACATGATCGAAGTGGTGATGCGTCATCATGGAATATTTAATGGGCTTGTCACCAACGACCTCACGAAGTGAATCGATGCGGTCTTCGCTGCCTCCAGTACCACCAGCTGCGAAAATGTAGTCGCCCATGTCGACGAACATCCCGTACGTACCATTGCCGCCTATCAACCAGACGCCGTCTGCAATTTCCTGACGAGACAATGGGTCGGGCTGTACCTCCGCGATCGCTTCAAGGTCCGCGTCAACAACCATCAGGTCGTCGAGTGGTTCATTGACATCAACCGATACTATCGCTCGCTCCAGATTCACGTCGCCGTTTAGAAGCAGCACGAAGTTGCGGTTGAATGGCACACCAGCGATGTCTTCATAGTCCTTGAACTCGTACTCAACCAAGCCGAACCCCGGAAACACACGCTCGCTTCGATGCAAGAGCTTTGTTTCCTTGTCGAAATAGAGGCTGATTGCCGGGCCAACGGTCATCGAAAAACCAATGACATCGTACTCACGATCGTCGAGTTACGTTTCGCCAAGATAGTGAGCGTTCGCAATACGATCGTTGAGCGTGCGTAGCAGTAACGCCGGCGTGACGCGCACAAACGGACCGGAGGCAGTTGCGTAGTCGGGTTCTGCGATCTTCGCAACCGTTCCCGCCCGAAAATTGATCTGGCGACTGTCTTCGGCGTTTATGATCGTCGCAGTCTCGCCGACAAAACCGCCGCCGTTGTTCACGGCCCGTGTCACGAATATCGAGTTATCGAGATCTATGGCGTCGACGCCGTTCGCGCTCGACTTGTCCCAGGGTGGCTCCGTGCCCCGACTCTGGTCCACGGAATAGTTAATCGTCTCGTGCCTGATCCTGAGTGTTTGTAGATCCTCGAGCATCGCGTCGCCACCATGCGCATCCAGTGCAGCGGTGATGATGTCCTTCGCTTTTTCTGCGTTCGCCCGGGTAAAGTTCTCGGCGTGTGCCAGGTTAATCGCGAGCAACCCGACCAGAGTCAGGCTAATAAGTGCTTTCATGGTTTTTCCTCAATCGACAATCGGTATTGCGTTCGTGCACCGCACGTCCTTTGAGGAGAGTTTGGCTAATCTGAGCCACGAATGTGCCCCGGATTCGACGAACCGCCCCAATATGTCGGTGAACGGTGCAAAGCCTGAGCGTCGTCGTAAATACATCGACTTCCTCAACAAACCCAACGGTGTCTGCCACTTGAACGAGGTCACCGAGTTTGTAGGGCCGAAAAATGATCATCAACACGCCGGCGACAAAATTGGCCAGCGAACCCTGAAGCGCGAGGCGAATGGCAAGACCAGCAGCACCGATGATAGCGACGAGCGATGCGGTCTGAATGCCGAGTGCGCCAATCGCTGCTATGACAACAACTAACACCGACTGACACCAACCGAGGCCGGCACAGCCGGTCGACAGACGCCAGAGGCGAGGCAGCGAAGCTGCCGCTCCATTTTGTCGGATACACGTCAGTTTTGGTCACGTTTTTCGGTGCCAATTTGGCAGGTGTTTCACTCGGAACGCACGTCAGCTTTCGGCTTCCAACCCTAGATGTGCGGGCGAATAGGGGGGCAAAGTGAGGGCAATCATCCGACGCCCAGTGGTCATTCTCATGCTTATCGGCGTTCGCAGAGAGGCTCGCCGATGTCGATGCCAATGATTAAATGGGGGGAGGGGCTGGCTATTGGTTATCGGCCAACAAATTCACTGCCGATGAATAGACGGCAGAAATTCTATCTTCCGACGGCCAGCATTCGCTCAACCGCTGCGCGTGCCCTGTCTGCGACCACCGGATCGATGCTCACCGCGGGTTCAAGTGTTTCGAGAGAATCCTGAATATTTGCGAGGGTAATGCGTTTCATGTGTGGGCAAAGATTGCACGGTCGAATGAACTCGACGTCATCAATGCCGGCCGCTATGTTGTCGCTCATCGAGCATTCTGTCACCATCAACACCTTGGACGGCCGCCTGTTTGTGACGAAATCCTGCATCTGCGCAGTCGAGCCGACAAAGTCGGCGGCACCGAGCACGTCCGGGGGACACTCGGGGTGCGCGATGATCGTCAGGCCGTCGTGACTGTCTCGAAAGTCATTGAGCTCGTTCGCCGTAAATCGCTCGTGCACTTCGCAATGGCCCTGCCACGGAATGATTTTGACATCGGTCTGCTCGGCAACGTATGCAGCCAGATACTCGTCCGGAATGAAGATAACCTGGTCTGTGCCTAATGACTCAACCACTTCGACGGCATTACCCGAGGTACAACAGATATCGGATTCGGCTTTGACCTCCGCCGAGGTGTTCACGTAGGTCACAACCGGAACGCCCGGGTGCTTTTGACGCAGTGCACGCACGTCTTTGGCAGTGATGGACTCTGCGAGTGAGCAGCCTGCCCGAACGTCCGGAATAAGCACCGTCTTTTTAGGGTTCAGGAGCTTTGCTGTTTCCGCCATGAAATGGACGCCGGCCATGACGATGACGTCAGCGTCGGTATTGACAGCCTTTCTTGCCAACGCGAGCGAATCACCGGTGATGTCGGCGACACAGTGAAAAATTTCGGGCGTCTGGTAATTGTGGGCGAGGATAACCGCATTGCGCGCTTTCTTCAGGTCGTTGATAGCAGCGACGTAAGGCGCATGAAAGGGCCATTCGATGTCGGGAATGACCGTTTTTACCCGCTCATACAACGGAGCGACGCTCGCCAGATCTGCTAAGTGTTGGGGGTTGGCTGCCATACTCCACCTATATAAAAGCGTCTCAATACCCGAAACAGGGTCGTTAAATTATATGCTCTCTTCGAGCATATTGCTTATACTCACAGAGAGCATATAGTGTGTCAAGCACGATATTCACGGAATTTAAGGTCGAGACGTCAAATTGATGCATAAACAGGTCGAAGCTGTGATCAACCTGCTGGGCGTCATCGTCGCCGTGACCGATGAGGTCCCGCGGGTCCTGGTGGTCGATCACGGCGATCAGTGCGCTTTGCCAAACGGCCCTTTCAATCCTCCGGATCACGCCAGTCTTGAGGATGGACTGAGGCGCCTGATCGAGGCGCAAACCGGACTCGGCCTTTTCTATGTCGAGCAACTGTATACATTTGGTAATCGTAACCGCGACCCGGCGGAGATCGACGGTGGCGCGCGTGTTGTATCGGTCGCATATATCGCTTTGACACACGAAGATCATGTCGTCGGCGACAACGTCCGCTGGGCCGACTGGTACCAGTTTCTGCCCTGGGAGGACTGGCGTGATGGTCGGCCTGATGTCATTTCGGAAAGTATCGAGCCAGCACTGCAACGCTGGGTCGGCCGGGCGAACAACCCGCAGCGGCGCAAGAATCGGCAAGAAAGACGCAACGTTACGTTTGGCGACCGTAGTTCCGCCGAGATGGATGCGGTACTGTCGCTCGAACGATTCGAGTTGCTTTACGAAGTCGGCCTCGTCTCCGAAGCACAAAGAGATGCGTTGACAATATCCGATGCATCGGCCGGCAGCGCCAAGGCTGCACTGAATAAGAATATGGGAACACCGATGGCGTTCGATCATCGTCGTGTCCTGGCTACCGCCCTGGGGCGATTGCGAGGCAAGCTGGCCTATCGACCGGTTGTATTTGAATTGCTACCGGGCGAATTTACGTTACTGCAACTCCAACGCGTCGCGGAAGCACTCAGCGGCGCCAAACTGCACAAGCAAAACTTCAGGCGACTGGTGATTAACGCTGACCTCGTAGAAGCTGTCGGTAGAACCACCGCTGTAGGCCGCGGTCGGCCGGCTGAGTTATTTCGGTTTCGCCGCGAAGTCCTTGGCGAAAAACTTACCGTCGGCTTGTCGCGTCCCGTCATGCGAAAAGAAATCGCTTAACTCGGGCGTTCTTCGGGCTCACACAACCAAACCACATATCTCAAAGGCTTCCCGGATCGCCGTTTTCTCCGCATCTGTCAGCTCTAGCATTGGGCGTCGCACACGGCCTCCAACCTGCCCAAGCAACTCCTGCCAGTATTTGCCGAATGCCTGC
>Ga0255046_10000273_pt1 | contig 13251 bp, 20 predicted proteins | sample BC1_12_27_MG_FD_183632 | JGI IMG/M metagenome (GOLD analysis project Ga0255046, IMG submission 183632) | Seawater microbial communities from Strait of Georgia, British Columbia, Canada - BC1_12_27 | ecosystem: Environmental > Aquatic > Marine > Strait | place: Canada: British Columbia...
TTATTTTTTTATTATAATACACAGAAGACCGCCGAAGCGATCTTCTATATATTAGTATTACATGTTATGAGAGTTTTTTCTCTACAGATTTAAAAACTTCAATACCTTCATCTGTTTTGAAGAAAGCAGCCATAGCTGAGTATGGATGTTCATCAAATGGTACTGTCATTAATTTTCTACCATTTGTAGCCCAAGTAAAAGTTCTTTTGTCTGGTGATAAATTAATTATGCCAGCTTCTGTAGCTTTTACAGCCATGTTTCTAAGTTGTACGTTTTCATCGTTAGCTAGATTAAGAAATAAACTTGGATTTCTTTTAGCAAATAAAAGTAAATCTCTTTTTATCTCTCTACTACTCATTTTAGAAACTTCAGATCCAATTTCAACTCTTAATATAGCTTCAGCTTGATCAACGTCTATAGCTCTAGCTGCATTTAAAGCTTCTATTTCTAACTCTAAATCATCTAGTTCTGTTTCAGCAACCGCAACTTTGTTAAATTCATAATATTTTTTATTTAACGACGGATGATATACAGATAAAAGTTTTTGTAAGTTTTGTTTTTCCTTAGATACAAATAAAGTACCGTTTTCAAAAACTATATGCCCAAGTGTTGCTTCACCTTTTTGGTCTTCAACTAATGGTGAATTTTGATTTGTAGCATATCTTATTTCTTTTTGTTCTCCAGTTTTTTCATCAAACCACAATAAAGGATATCTATTAGAATGTTTTGATGGTAATGTGAACGTCAATGGAGAAAATGAGTTTTTTAAAATATAAACTCTATCTTTTATTTCCCAACTTGGTTTAGCTGGTGCTTGTTTAACTGGTGCAGTTTTTGCAACAGTAGGCTGAGGTGCAACCTCAACAATTTCTTCTGCTTGGACTTTTTTAGCCATGATATAATATAATAAAAATGTTAGTAAAAATAATAACTACCCCCGCCGATAAGACGAGGGTGGTTATTATATAAAGTATTCTTAGTCAGTAAACAATACAAAGTTGTTAGCACCTTGTACACATAGACATCTTTCAGATAGGAAGTGTACTTCCATTGCATCAAGATCAGAAGTGTAAGCACCTCCAACAGATCCAGTCAACCAAGACTTCATACGACGATCATCAGCTTGTGAAGCTCGGTAACGTACGTGTAGGAATGGACGACGGATGTTAGTTCCTAAAACTTGATCATAAACTGTAGAAGTTCCAGCTGGAACCAATACACCTTCGATACCTGAATCAGCAACAGCTCCACGAGTAGATGCGTCGTTTAAGTATTTCCAGTCAGTTTTGTAAAAGTCATAAGAACCTCTTCGGAATCCAGAGAAACCAAGGTTAAGTGCCATATCTTCTGAATTTTCAAACAATCCAAAAGCAACACCACCATTAGTTCCACTTGATACACCACCTAGCATATCATCGATAGCGATTGAAGTACCTCTGTTCAAGAAAAGCATGTTTTCTTCAATAGCTCCTTGAGTATCAAGATTTTTAAGAATCTCATCAAATTGACTCAAGTCTCCAGAAGCTGGTGCAAACGCAGAGTAAACATTTCCTCTTGATTTTATAGCAGCGAAAAGACCTTCAGTACCTTTTTTGCCAGCAGCTAAAGCAGCAGAACCAGCAGCGGCCAAAGTACCTTCAACTACAGACATTTCTAAATAATCTTCAAAACGTAGACGAGTTTCAGACTCAGCTTTCAAGTACCAAAGATATCCTCCAGTTCCGTCTTCAGTAGCAACTTCAACCCAACCGATTTGAGCAGCATCAGATCCAGAAATAGCGTATTTAGATTTGATGATGATAGGTGAGTTAGAAAATTGAGTGAAAGAAGGAGTGATTGATTTAATATCATCATCTCCAGTTCCTTTAGCATATTCAGAACCGTAGACAAAAATCTTAAGACCAGTTACTTCACCAGCACCAAAAGTAGCGTCAAGATCAGCGCCAGTATAAGGAGCAACTTCAAGAGTAGCTAAAACAGCACTTGTGTTAGTACTAGTTTCAACTAAAGCAGTTACTTCAGTTCCTGTAGCGGGATCTAAAATTACGATAGTTTGGTTTGGTGAAATTACGTTTGCAACGAAACTGTTTCCAGCAGCAGCATTAAGGACAAAAGTTAAGTCTCCTCCAGCTGTTTTGGTAACAGAATCATAAGCGATATGTAATCGGTTTTGTTCAGACCACACTACTTGGTCAGAAGTCATAGGCATTTCAGCGCCTACCATTCGCAAGAATCCAGAAAGAGTTCTGTTTCCATAACGCTCTACTTCTTGCTCATAAATTTCAGGTAGATATTGTTGTGCAAAATCATTTCCTGATCCATCTGTAAAATTTAAATAGTTATCAGATAGTATTTGTTGTTTTTGACTCGGTTTAATTGAACCGAATGTTGGTGATAAAGCCATTTTTTAATTGTTTTAATTGTTAAATCCTAATTTTTTAATTTTTAATTTTGATGCACTTAATGCATCGTTGTTTAACACTTTTACTTTAATACCATCTTTAAAATCACTTTGAGCGATTTGCCTTGGAGCTAAACTAGGGTTTTTAGAACTATTGACAACTTCTTTAACAGCGTCAGCTCTACCTTGTTCATAAAAATGATTTGCAATAGTGTCAGCATTTGAAGCAGCGTACATAGCTTTGTGATAACCAACCGGATCTTTTACACTACCATCTTCGTTAAGGAACTTCCCTACAAGATTATTAATGTTTGATTGGGTTTCTGCAACTTTTGAAGGATCTTTTACACCATATCTAAACTTTTTTTCACCTAAGTTGAAATCAAAACCTTTGAAATCTTCGTTAAAAAGTTGTTTAGTTTGGTTTTTAAACTCTTCATGTTGTTGCTCAGCTTTTGTTTGCTGATCATTATATCGATTGAAAAAGTCCATTGCTTTTTTTTGTTCTTGAGTTACGCCCGGTCTCAACTTGATCTCGTCGTAGTATTTACTCTTAGTTTCCTCTAAAAAGTTTTTGGCTTTTGCAACTTCTTCTTTAAACGCAAGCTTTTTCTTACGTATATCTCTTTCCTCGTCTAAATCTTCATCATAAGAAAATTCTTCAAGTAAAAGATTTATATCATCACCTTCTAAATAAGGTTTTGTTTTTTTATAGTATTCTTTTAATAACGTGTTTGAATCAACACTAGAGTAATCAGCGTTCAAACGGACATAATCATTAATATCACCTCCTGTTTCCTCCATAAATGAAACTAGTTTTTCGATGTTTTCTGGTAGTGGTTTACCTAATACCTTTTCATCTCTAATAGCTTCTTTTACTTGTTGCTCAACTTGTTTTACTTCTTCTTGTACTTCTTCCTCTTTTATTTCTTGAATGATTGGAGCTTCATTTTGAACGGTGCTTTGTTCTGATGATACTTCTTCAACCACTTTTTGTATAACTCCGGATTGTTGATCTGCAGCCACGTCTGCTGCTTCTTGCTTTGTATCGGCATTTTCTTCTGGTTGTTTTTCTTCTGAACCAATTACTACTTTAGTAATTTTTTGTTCAACTTGTTTTTCTACAGGAGTTGACAAATCAACTTTTACAACTTCATTTGTAGATTTTCCTAAATCTTTTGGTTTAGTTTTCTTACCTTTTAAAGAAAATTCTCCCTCTTGTTTTACTTCTGACATAATATAATATAATTAAATAGTTAAAAATTTATTCTCACCGAGGTTCAAACTGTTCAAGTCCAAAACCTCCAAGAGTATCAAACCCAGCAGATTCAAAGTTTTTAGGTAACTCATCGTTTTGTCTTTGAGCTATCATCTCTGATTGTTGAGTTGCTTGTATTCTTGTTCTTTCGTCTTTACGATCTTCTATTTTTTCTTCCTTATCTCTTTCTGCTTTAGCTCTTGCTTGAGCTAATTGTATTTGATAACTAAACTCTTCAGCCATTAACTGCTTTTTAATTTGAGCCTCTGTTTGCATGCGTTGTATTTCAAATTGAGACTTAGCCTGTTCTATACTAACTTTTTCTTGTGTAAGAGCTTGTTGTTTTTGAACTTCAGCTAAAGCAGCTGCTTCTGAAGCTTGAGCATTAGCCTGCGCTTGAGCTTGAATATTAGCTTGTTGAGCTGCTTGATTTTCTTGCTGTCTTTTTTTCTTTTTAAGTTTCAACAATTGGTTAGCCATTTTAAGGTTTCTAACCTGTCGTATATCAATAGCGTCATCAAGATCAATACCACCAGACTGTAAAGCAACTTGTATATTTTGCTCTAATTGAGCTTGTGCTTCTTCATCAGGTTCTAACTCTAAATAAATACCAAAATCATGAAGATTTAAAGAATCTATTTCTTTAAGAGTTTGAAAATTATAATTTGATATACTTTCTTTTAAAGAATTAGCTGTTAATGGAAAAGCTAATGAATCAGCTATTTTTAAAGATATGTTTTCACAGACTCTAAGAGTTAGATAAAGTTGAGCTTGCATAAGATGTCTAGTAGCAGTATTCGAAGCGTTTACAGCTAACTTCTGTAATCCTAGCAAAGAGTCTTTATCTGGTGAAGAACCATCTCTAGCTTCGTTTAATCCAGTTACATCACGTATCATTTTTAAATAATACTCATATGTACCAATTAAACTTTGTATTTTAGCTTGACCAGAAGATGATGCTAATTCTTGAACTGGAACTTTACCAGCGTTCATTCCACCATCTTGTGTAAGTGATCTACCTACAACACTACCAGTCTGGAAATACATGTTAAGAGCTTCAGCTGGGTTGTAATTTGTACCATTACCTAGATCAACTTCTGCTAAACCATCCATATCTAAGAATACACCATCAGGTACTATTCTAGACATTACTTGCTGTAGTTTTAAATGAGTTAATTGAATCATATCAGCAAAACCAGTAATACGACTTACTAAAGACTCAATTCTACCTTTATACATTCTAGGCGCGCATATAGAGTAATTCATCTCTACTTTAGTAGTATCAGCGTATGGTCTTGACATATTTTCTGATAATTTCCACTCTAGCATATGATTATTACCTAAAACCTTAGCTCCACTATATAAAACCTCTATACTTCTACTAACTCTTTCAAAATTATCATTTGGCGGGGGATTAAACTCATCAGTTTTTTCTATAGCTTTTAACAAACCGTTTTCTGTTTGTTTTATTTTAAAAACCTGATTCATATAAGTTTTGTATTCAAAATACATAACTTGAACGGTGTTTTCATCGTAATTACCCCAACCAGTTATATACTGAGAATTTCCTGGCATTTTTTGTATTTTATCTAATTCAGCATCAGATATATTAGGAAATTGTTTTTTAAGTTCAGATATAGTTATAGATTTAACTTCACCAACATAATACACGTCATCAAAGTTTGGGTCTTCTGTATATGAATACACCATATAAGCTGGATCAACATACTCTATATTTATACCGTTAGAAGGATTGAAAGTAGTTTTAACAGCACCAATACCTAACACAGCTAAATCGTAATTTATTCTACGTCTAGTTAAATTATATTTATTTCTAGCTAACGTATTATTTATTACTTCTTCCTCAGCAACTTCAATACCTTGTTTATAAGATAATTGCATATGAAGCTCTAACTCTTCTAAAGTTTGAGGTAGTTCGTTTGGTGGTATACTTGATCTTGAAAAATCAGCGCCAGTATTAGCTTTAGCTTCTTGTATTAAATCCTGAGCAACCATATCGGCAGCTATATTATTAGCATGATCTGTTCTTTTCTTTTGAGATTCAGGATCTTGAGCATAAGCGATTATATCGTATTCTTTGTTAGACATTCCGTTAACTACGATATCTACGAACTTAGGTATAACAGGTACAGGTTTCCAGTCTAAATTTAAATAAGATAAATCACCATTAATTGATAACTCATCTTTATATTTAGCTATTGATTGTTCACCTCTAGCATATAATCTTAATTGATGAAAATTACTATAACTTTGAGCATATCTGTTTCCAGATCTACCTTCTTGAAACCACTCTCCTTCGATAGCTCTAGCGACTTGTATGCCGTAGTCTAAACTTGCTTTTACTTCATCGCTAACCACTTGGCTAGGAAAAGAGCTGTTAGTATTAGTGTATACTTTCATTTATCTTATAATTTTTGACGATGTTCCAGTGTTATCATATCGTTTAATTCCTAAATCGATAGGTTTGTATTCTTTTTTAGTAACAGGTGTATATCTATTTTTATTGCAAGCCATTATAGCTAAACCAGAGCTAATAGAAGCATCGTGTTTTGTTCTGTTATTTATATTAAATTTAGCCCAATCTTCTAATGTTCTTTGAAAATACATGTTGCCATAACCATCAACTGTCTCGCCTACATTTTCCTCAATATAGGTTTCAATAGCAGCTGCATGTGCTTGTTTCATGTCTTCACTAGAGTTGGGTATTCCACCAATATCTCTTTCTGTTACAGACAACTTGTTATAAACTTTATCTGGTCTATTTATAGAAAAACCTCTATAACCTCTTCTTTTAAAATGATAAAGTAATCTTGGTTTATTATTTTCTGCAAGAATAGGCATACCGTAAAAAACACAAGCCATTAAAACATCTTCAAAAAATATCTCAGCAGTTTGCGGTCTAGCTATGTATTCTAAAAAAAATAAATTTGGTGGTACGTTTTCCATTGAAAACTTTGTAAGCCCGTGTAAAGATCCGTTAGAACCTCTTTTATCAACTGTACCAGATATATCATAGCTATCACAACCAAAAGCACCGCAGTGTTCATTTCCCGGATATTTAATACCGTTTTTAATAACTATTCTGTTTTGTAAATCAGATGGTGGTACCCAAGATATTTTAAACCTACCGTCTTTATTTGGGTAAAATAAAACTCTAGTATCTTTAATACCATTTTCCCATTGAAAGCTACCTGTTGTTATGGTAGCTGTATTTTGTAAATCAGCGTTATAATCTATTTGCTGATATATTCTTGTTAAGTTAAATAAAGACTCTTTTGCTTCATCTCTAAAAGCATGCTCCTCTGTACGAGGAAATTGTCTATAATATTCATTTAAACCATCTTGGTCGTTTTTTAAACCATCGACTTCATTTTGCCAATGCTCTATTACGCCTTGGGTTATTGGATCTCCAAAAGGTCCACGTGTATCTTCTGTTGGCGTTTCGAATACAGGTGCGCCATAAGAATCGATGAATCCTTCGTAGTTCCATTCCATAGGTATGAACAAACTATATAATCCTGAGCTAGTCTGTCCATTGCGGTTTCTTTTTGTGACATCTGATGCATAATAAAGTTTTTTAAAGTTTTCACCACCTTTATCTAAAGCATTTGATGTTGAACCCATCATACACTTACCAATGATTCTAGAACCTAATCGTAAACAAGTTTTAGTTACTCGCCAGTTGTTTAAAATATTATTAGGTCTTTCCCACTTTCCACTTTCATCGTGTACTAGTAGTCTTAATTTTTCACCATCATAACTGTTGTCTCCAGTGTTTTTCCAGTCAACGGTTGTATCAAGCCCTTCAAGTTCTTCTGGTCTATCTGTTGAAGTGATGTTCCGTCTTGTGAGCTTAGACGCTGGAACTCTATACGCAAGTTCTGATTTCGGTCTATCCATACCGTCTTGTATGGGTTTGAAAAAGAACGGGTAGTTAACTGAAATAGGTACAACCTTGTCAGTAAACATTTTTTTTGCATCAGGTCCTGATTTTGATAATATACCAAATCTAGCATCACTTGATATTGTAGCTTGGTTAACAATTTCTCCAGATCCCATAAAAGAAAATCCTGATCGTCTGTTTTTAAGATAACACATGCCGAAGCATCTTCTATCTGCTTTACAAGCTTCCCAAAATATATAAAATAACCTATTTGATTCTCTAAAGTCTGGGTTTCCAACGTCAATTTTGGACCACTGTAAATACATATAGTGAGCGCCAGTAATATAAGTAGGTTTGTTTTTGTTATTAAACCAAAAACCTTGTTCACGACGTTTAAACTCATTGTCGATATAATCGTACCATTTTTCTTTGAAATCTTCATCGTACGCTTTCCAATCGAATATAGTTTTTATTCTTTGTAATTCTTTTGGATATTCAAACGGTTTCCATTTGTTATCTTCAAACTTATAAACATCTTGACTTTTTGGTAAAGCTATTTTTAAATTTTGTATTTCGTATATATCACCTATTTTACCAGTCTTACTAATTACAACAACATCAAACTCTTCATTGTAACCGTACTCCCATTTATTATACCTATTTTTTTTATCTATTACTTTAGGCTTAATGTGGTTAGGTAATATTTTAAATAATGATTGCTCGTACATTATCTAGATCTTCCTTCAGCAAAACCTTTAAAAGAATTTTCCTTCTTTTCTACAGTTTTGTTATTTAGTATGTTTTCCTCGTCTTCAATACGTTTAAGTATTTCAAACGCATCAAATATAGCTAGCTTTTTAGTTGCAGCTGCATTTTTAAGACGATCAGCTGATAAATCATCATCTGAATCAACAATAGCTTCTTTAGCTACCTTAATTAATTCCTCAACTGCTTTTTGCCCAGCTAGGATTATATTCTTTTTCGTCTCCTTGGTATTCATACTTAATTACAATATCATTTGATTTCATACAATATAATCGTTCGTCGTCTATAATAAACTCAAACTCACCAAACGGTGTGTAACCAACTAGGTCACCAGGAACGATTTTAGCAGCTTCTAAGGAACTATTACCATATTTAAGTATTCCTATAAGCTTTCTTTCTTTATCTAGTGTTAGATCGTTATTATCTAACAAAGGTTTTATAAAACATCTATCTTGAAAAGTTTTCCAATTATTATCACTTTTATATAGATAAATTTGGTCGGGTGAGCAGAAGTAAAGATCATCTATAAATTTAGATCTGCTATCTTTTCGCTTACCCCTAGCATCAAAGAAACTTCTGAACACATTGTGGTGAATAATTACTATATCACCTTTTTTAATTAAAGTAGAATAAGCAGATGGTGTTGAAACAACCACTGCTGTATTACTTACTGCTCTAAAGTTTTCTGTGCTAGCATTAGTTACTAGGCTTTTGTCACCTATTTTAACTTCATTATCGTATCGCTTATTAATAGGCTTTACGATAAAGTCAAATAAACTTTTCATTAATATGTTAAATCATATTCAACGGATATAGCCATGTTAGAATTGAACTTCTTCCATGGCAATACCTCGTTGTTTTTTTTAATGTGTATACTGTAAGAGTTGTCAGACTCATTATGTAGTATATGAGAAATTTCATGACCACCGTAAACCTGCTGACCCACAGCATAATGCATCGCATCATTTTTGTAATCAGAACCTATACTTATTTTTCTAATTACACTACTCATTATTCTTCTGATTTAACAACGGCTAACTCACCGTTATCTTCTTTTTCAATTACAGTGTAAGAACCGTCTTGCATATTAATATTAATAGCGCCATATTGCTCTTCAAGTTCTTTTTTTGTTTCTTCTATTTCTTGAGACAATACAGCTTGTGCGTGCATTGCTTCGTGCTTACGAACTTCTATTACACCGATCTCAGTTAAAATGTTTTGTAATTTTCCTTGTTGCTCTTGGATTTTTTCCAATTGCTCTTTTGTAATTTTACTCATTTGATTTAATTTAATTAGATTATTTTAATTACTTATCTTTATTATCACTTGATTTTTTACTCTTTTCCCAGGTTCTACCAACAAAATAAGCCCCATACACAGTTATTAAAAGTGATTGGAATATTGGTATATATTCTTCAGCTACTTGAAAACCACCAACGTTACCATCAGCGAAAGCTAAAATAGTAAATATAGAAGTTAAATAAACAAGTACAAGTGGACGAATATTTTTAGATAAAAACGAATCAGACTGCATGTCCATTTTCCAACGCTCTGTAATTTGATCTTGAGCATCTTTATCCGCTTGTTCTAAAAGTTCTTGCAATTTTTGTTTTGCAGCTAATCTTTCTTCATCTGTAGTAGTTAACCTATCGATAACGTTGCCAATATCTTTAATTAAACCACCAGATATAAGACTTAATAGCTTTTTCATTTATAATCCTTTTGAAGCTTTGTAAGCTCTAACTTTTTTAGCTTCTTCTTCATTTATAGTCCATTTACCTGGTTTATCAGCATAATGCTCTAAACCTGGAACTTTTTTCAAATAACTAGAAGGTAAAAGTCCACCGGCTTCTCCTCTTGCACCAGCACTTTCTGCAGCGCTAAAATCTACAGAGCTAATTTTTTGTGGCTCTCCAGATGTTTCATCTACTTGATTTTGCATAAAAGGCGTGGTAGCGTTCTTATCGTAACCAGCTCTTTGTAGGGGTCCGTTTTTTAATTTCATAGTTTAATTTTTTTGTTTTGCTCTATGTTTTTTAGCATCATCGTGGTAAATCTTCAATACCTTTAAATCCCATTTATCCGGACTACCAAAAGCATCAATTGTGCTATATTTTACATCAGCCATATGCGAAGGTTGTGGATTTTTAGCATTTTTGAATCGGTTTGCCTTTGAATCATCTGGTACCCCATAACCCATCGATACGGCCTGTAGGTTTCTTTGAAATCTATTTATAACTTTTTTAGTTTTTTCAGGCAATTTCCCGGAAATAACTGGACCTGAAGTAAAGTCTCCTTCAGGAACTAAAGTACCAAATTCGTCTCTTAGTCCAGGTGCTATCCTAGTTCCAGATGTTTCATCTTGTTGAAAAGGAGATGTAGCATCTTTGTCATAACCAGCTCTTTGCAATGGTCCTGATTTTTGTTTGTAACCCATGATTTTAATTTTTAATAGTTTATTATTTTTGTTAACTTTATTGTTTTATTTAAGTCACCTGTAAATTTTAAAACAAGCGTATCTTTATGTTGCATTCTATAATCTATGTTAACAGTATAACCGTTAGATGGGTTATGAAGTAAAGTTTTTATATTATCTTTTGTTTGTGATAAAATTTTTTCTTCAATAATTTTGTTTTCGTAAAAACTAAAATTGTGAATATTTAAAACTTTGTACTTACTTGCTAAAACAACTCTGTAATAAGTTGATGTTTCGCTTATCCAAGCACCTTCAAACTGTTCTTGCGCTTTTAATGATAAAGATGTTACCATTAAAAACATAACTAATAATTTTTTCATTTAATTTGATTTAATTTAATTTAATTTATTTAATTGGTTTTTCAACCACATATTTAGCACCAGGAAATACATAATCATGACCAGGGTACATTATCTTACTAAAACCATTATTATCGGTTCCTAGTACTTTAAACTCAACTCCTTTCATTGTTATTTTATTACCAGCAATAATATTTTGTGGCTTATTAACATCAGGGCTATTTTTTAAATATCCTTTTTTTGAAGTTTTCATTTTGATTTTTTATAAGCTTCTTTTTCCCAAGGTAAATTTTTATTTCCTTCGTCCATTGATGATCTTAAATACTTTTTACCTTTCCAGTATACGTATTTATCGTCATAATCTAAATCACCTCTACCATTTTTGTCTACATTCCTACGCATTTGGTCTATATGCACTTTTTCGTGTTTAATAACTTCTTTAGCTTTTGCTGGACTTAAATACTTAGATATAAGTATCGTACCATTGTTATTAGCTAAACCTAAAACACCATCCTCCATATCAGTACTATATATAGGTGTATTATCACAGTCAAACGGAGACTTTAACTTAAAAGCCATATTAGTAGCTACAACTTTTCTTTTTAGCTGGAGAATCAGATTTATAATCTTCATCAGCTCGATGCAACTGTTGCTTAGCATCGTAAATTAATTCTCTATCGTGAATCATCTCCATTTTTCTACTGCATCTAGCGTTGCCAGTATATTGTCCGTAGTGTCCTTTTTCCATAATTACCATTTTACTTTATCAGCCCACCAAGCAGCAGACATTTTACCTTTTTTAATATTCTTAGCGTGTCTAGCTTTAAAACTAGCACGTCTTGCTTTTTGCTTATCTGATTCCCCTTCTTTAGGTTTACCAGCTGTTGTTACACCTTGCTGACCAAATCTAATTATTTTCTCTTTACCACTTTCACAAGCTTTAACAACATGCGACTTAGTTGGGTGACTTGGAGTTTTTTTAGGCTTATTACAAGCCATTTTAGATTTACTTACTTTTGCCATTTTCCCCTTTGTTTAGATAATACCATTTTTGAACAGTATACCCAATTGACACAGCTAACAATGTTAGTTTTAAAACAACATCTATGTCAGCTAGTGATACTGCGAATGCGCTCGCGTTCAATACATATAGTTTTATATCACCAATTGATCCCATTATTTTTTAGCTTTCTGGGTGATTGGCCCAGAAGAGTATGGTACACCATCCAATTTTAACTTCATTCCAGTAATACCACTACTTGATCCTGACCCATGAGGTCTTCCTACTTGGCTTAACGGACCATCCCATAAAGTGTTTTCACCAACAGTTCCGTAAGCATCTTTTGTTTTCTTTGCCATAATTTATTTATTTATTTTTTATATCCTTCTGTTCTAGCCTTTATAACATCGGCTTGTGTAATTTTACCATCACCCGTTTGATCTTTAAAATACATAGGAGCTGTAATTTGACCAGATGCATTTTGTAATGATCTTTGTCGTTGATCTACACCACCAAAAACTTGATTACCAGCAGCTACAACATTATCATTAAACAAAGGTCGAGCTGTACCCATCTGGTTAGCTGGCATCGGTGGAGCATATGTTAATTGTTGATCTGGCATCTGTTGCCCAGTAATAGGGTCAACATACATAGTAGGTGCATTACCAGTAGTAGCTTTTAAATCTTGATTGTAAGTAGGCATAATTATCTTTTTTTATCGTTATTAACGTTATATATGGCTGTAGTTAAAACCTTATCTGTATAACTATTACCACTTATTATTTTATTTCTTCTTGAACTTGTTGGTATATCTTCTTCACCAAGCATAATTCTGTACATTCTATTTATTAGTTGTTTACACTGAAAAGAAACTTCATATATATTATATTTTTGAGTGGTTCTATTTCTGTGCCTCCAAACTTTAATCCAACCATTTTTTAAAAGCTTATTCCATCGACGGTTATCCCAACTATAAGAGTAAGTACCTATTTTAAAATCTTGTTTAGAAAAATATTCCATGCAATCAAGATATATTAGAAGCTCTAATTCAGCGTCATTAAGGTTATTGTTTTTACAAGCCCATTTACGTATTATACGATAATGTTTTAACAAGTTTATATCTTTAATATCTCTTGCTTCTAGCCTTT
>Ga0255046_10000274_pt1 | contig 13251 bp, 8 predicted proteins | sample BC1_12_27_MG_FD_183632 | JGI IMG/M metagenome (GOLD analysis project Ga0255046, IMG submission 183632) | Seawater microbial communities from Strait of Georgia, British Columbia, Canada - BC1_12_27 | ecosystem: Environmental > Aquatic > Marine > Strait | place: Canada: British Columbia...
AATCCGATGTAATACTTCCGTCCTTTGGGTCTAGTATACCATTAGTACCAGCCTTTTTCTCAAGCTCCGACACCGTACTTGGGTTCTGATAAAACAATCCAAAGTTCTCTGGGTCGTTGTTACCCATCATAAGGTTTGCAATTTCCTCTGGCTTGATGGTGTATGTATCACTATCGTTACCCATCTCTGCGTTCAGTCTTCTTACAGCCTCACCCTTCATTACGATACCCATCCTGTGTCCAGACTGGTTGTCGTACTCCATGTCGTAAGACACCGAAACATCCTGACCAGATGCTGGGTTGGATGCAGCGTTTAATAAACCTAGGTATGGGCTGGTAAACTTTCTACTTGTCTCACCCTCTCCGTTACCCATAGGCATTTTCTTAAACTCCTCCTGTATGTATGCAACAGAACCAAAGTTAGTCTCAGAGTTCTTTATAAAGTCCGTTGCACTCTTTATGTATGCCTTGTCTGTTTGTGTGTTGAACACAACATTACCATCTGGGTCCATCTCTTCGTATGGCCCACTGGACTGCTTAAGTCTAATCCTTGCGGCAGATAGTTGACTGACCATGTTACTCATAGAGTCGTTGAGCGATGTGTAGTCAACATTAGTCTTGTTGGCAGCTGTTCTTATACCAGCCTGTAAGTCAGCAGCATACAATGACTCCTCCTGCTCGATTCTCCAGTTAGATTCCTCACGCTTTCTGTTTATTTCTGATAATCTCTTACGTTCAGCCTCACGTTTTGCTTCATTAAGCGCAGCTTTTTCCTGAAAAGTTGGACCCTTGTCTGAAACATCTATTGAACCTGAAACCGAAGTTGGTTGACTCCTATAACCCATCTTTATATATTTTTAAATTATCCCCCAAAACGATCACCTAACCCTGTTTTATCTAAAAAACCATCAGCTAAATTACCTAAAAATGAGGCATTGTTCTTCATTTCTAAAAGCTGCTGGTCCATGTTGTATTCCTTCTGGTCTGACAATGCCTCCTTATTTGCTGCGTAGTCTAAGTCTGCGTTTGTTCTCTCCTCCTGAGCATTGTAAACATACTCAATACCAGCCATTTTACCCTGCTGTATCCTTGTCTTTTCTGCCGCTATTTGTGCCTGTAGTTGTGCCTGACCCTGCGCCCTCAACTTTTGATTTTGTGCCTCTTGTGACTGTATGTCAGCAGCGACACTGTTCTTGCTTTGTAGTGCGGCCTGAGCAAGTGCGGTAGCGCCTCCAGCCCCTGAGCCTGTAGCCCTAAGTGTGTCTAGTGTGTTTGCTAATGCAGCGTCCGTCTGCTCCATCTGAATCTCCGCCGCCTTTGTTGCAACACCTAAGTTTGCGTATGGGTTAGAGAAGGTACCACTCAGGTCCTCAAGGGCTGTGGACGGGTCAATTATTGCCTGTCTGTTTTCCTTTAACGCCTTTACCTCGTTAGCAGCCTCAGCCTCCTCTATCTGATATTTTTTTTGATTATTTCTCGCCCTATTCATATCCATGCCTTGGTCGAAAGCGGTGGCGAAAAGTGGTATAATTCCTCGCATAGTTTTTTTATTTTATTGTGATGAAAAAACATTGTTAGTGGACACCGCAAACACTTGCTTTAAGCCACCAACGTCTGTTGTTGCGTCTGTTTTTACTTTTACTGTTGCGTAGTACCCCTTTATTCCTGACATGTCTACCCCGTATATAACCTCATCAATTCTTGCGGTACTATTATTAATAAGATTAGACACATACTTACCTTCCTTCCTGTCAAACCCTGCTCGGTATGTAACCCCACCTTCTGTGTACGAACCTTCATCGTAGCTATAGACGTTTGAAGTTACGTCTTGGTAGTCATTTAAACTAGGTGGACCAGAATAATTATTAAGATCAACACCCTGAGTATCTGACTTAAAGCTCTCAACCTCCCATCCATTCATACCCTCGTATGATACGGTGTTAAAGTTTTTAGATACACTCACCTGTGGGTTAAACACAAAGGTTACACTGGTGTCTGTCTGTACCCCGTAGAACTGGCCCCTGTTCTTAGCCGTACTAGCATCGTAGTGCCTCCATATACTACCACCCTTGCATGTGTAGTAGTTTGCGTTTAGCGTGTCAGCTAGATTGGGTTTATAGTCCCAGAAGCTATTCCATCCGTTGTTAGAATCGTTAAAAGATACCGTGTCGTATGTGCCATCACCAGCGGATAAGTCGTTTACAGAAGGCTGTATGGATACAACATACGCATCTGCGTAGTTATCAAACCCACCCACAACCTTATCCTTAACTAGCTTGTACAGGTTTAGTGTACCAGTTCCAGCACCTATAGACTGACTGAAGGTTATGTTTGCTGTAGTTGCTCCAGTTAAGGATATGTCTGTAACATAAGCACCAGTTGCACCACCATAGTTTCCGTATATACTCATACCAAGCTCTATAAGGCTTACATCACCAGTTAACCCTATTGTTACTCCAGCACCAGATACTGTAAAACTAAGTAGGTCACTTAACTTATAATTACTTGTTATTGGTGAAAATGCGTCCCTAAAGTGGTCTCTCATACCATACTCACTAATCTCTGTAATACCATCCCTAGATAACCTAAGTACAGCACCCCTTGACTGGTCTGCCCAGTATATCCTATATCCCTTCTTTGCGAATGACTCTGGGTTCTTACTTATACCATACTCACCAGCATACGGTGTCACCTGACCTATAACCAGGTCGCTAGAGGTTACAGTTGCGTCACCCTGTGCTGAATATATTGCGGACTTGTTTATCAATGCCCTACTTACTTTGTCCTCTTGGAACACCATCAGGTTACCATCGTTGGTGTATATTCTCTGTATGCTTCCGTATGTTGGGTCCACACTCTTTGTAATGTTCTCACCAATTGAGAATACGTTTGTCTCGTTAAAGTCTGTAAGAGCATTGTATATACCAGAGTATGTTAGAGAGTTTGATGACACTATCTCATCGTCATTCTCTTCTGTTATGTAAGCCCTTACACCGTACCCAGCCTCTGTATTGTTGTACCCACCCCTTATTCTAGACTCCTCTAAATACCACATGTAACCTGTACTTGTTGATGCTGTTTGAAGAGAGCCAGTTGTTGTTGGTTTATTATTTGAAGGCCATGTTATTGTGGCTGGTGTAATAGGTGGAGCAAAAACCGCACTATAAGGACTCCAAGGAAGACCAGGCCACATAGCAATAAAGTCTACGTCATCAAGAACCTTCTTTAGAATAAACGAATTAAAATACTTTACCTCTATTAATGCACTCATATTAGTCTGTTCTATTTAGTACGATAGGTGTTGTCACAATTGACGCAGTTAGACCTGTTCCGCTTGCATCCGTTAATTTTAGTGTAACCCTTACAGATGTCGATGTCCTGTTTTGGTATGTGTAAAGAGCTGTAGTATTTGTAGCGTTTACATCCAGACATATAAGCTGGTTGTTGTACTGTAGTGTTTCTGGAATAGACTGAGTCGACCCACTACCCTTAACTACTCTGAACATGTCTGATACTGGTGTATTGTATTGTGTCCAAGTACCACCATTACCAGTCCACTGAAACTCAACCTTTGTTACCTCCCAAACCAATCCAGACTTTTGGTCAGATATTTGTGCCGCACCATTATCACCATCCAATACAGCAAAATCACTCCATGTTGACGGTGGTCTTATCTCTGGTAATGGGTCATTTTCAGTAATAGTCCCTGTTGGTGCTACATTTGCAAGGTAGTTACCATACCCCGTAGATATTAAAGATATCCCACCACCAAAACCAAACCCACTGTCTGCCTCGATTGTAAACGTGTAGTTGTCTTTTACAGGACTAAACTGTGTGTACTTAAAATACGTTCCCGATGATATTTTAAGTCTAAACTGCTGATATCCCTCTATACTTTTTTCTAACTCAAACTTGTTTGTGACAATACCACCATTACCATCCCTGACCTCTATTAGTTTTGCAGTCTCAGAACCACTAACTATATCTTGTCCACCAGCGGTTGCTAAATCAAAATAACAAACTGTATCTGTTGGTCCATCGTCTTCAGACAAACTCCAAGTAAAGTTATTTAGTTGTACTGGAAGTACAGAGAAGTTTTGTTCCACGCTTCTATTTAATTCAGATATAAGACCAGAGGTACTAGACTCCCAGAATATATCTAGGTTTGAGGTAAATGGGGCTGTTTCGTATACATTAAGCCTTACCATTAAGTTTGTAACTTTTTCGTATGGTGGGTCTGTAGTTAAATCACCACCACCAAAAGTACCTATCGTAGACATCGTTGAAACCCTTCCTATATATGGGTTTGCTCCCTTTAGGTCTGCACCATCACCAGCAGTATCCCCAATACCTTCGGTTGGTATACTATAGAACGGTGAGCTATAGTACTCATCACCGCTTTCGGTTTTATTTAAACCTATCTCATCCCTATCACCTATAAGTATTACCTCGTCAGCGATATTACTCGGAAAGTATTGAAGGTTAGTTCTTCCTGAGGGAGTTAAAAAGCTTTGATTCCAAACCCTTCCGAATAATCTAACAGAGCTGGAAAATTGAACGTCTTGAGGACCTACCTCTTGCAGGTCTCTAGGAACCTTATTTATGTTGTCAGAGAAGAGAGTTATATGTGCCTGGTCTGTGGATATTTTGTATGTATTTAAATCAGATGCCTGAAGGGTTATAATTAAATTACCCGTAGCACCACCCAAAACACCACCAGACCCAGTAACCGTTATTGTATCACCATCAGCAAACCCAGTACCACCATTTACCACCGTTACGGTTTGTGCAGAACCAGAGGTAGTAGATACTGTTACCCTTATTATAAGCCCTGTGCCACTACCGCTAGTGGTATACCCAGGCGTTACCCCGACTGTTCCTGTATAGGTTCCTGCATTAAAATCTGTTTGATTAGTGGTTATACTGTCGGTTAGTGCGCCTGGTCCTTCGGAAAGTTCTGTTCCAGTATCAACATCTTGTGGATACCCGTTTAGTATGGTTGGTAGGTATACGTTATAATAACTCTGCTCCTGCTGCTTAACCACAAACTTGTAGCTATACCAACCCAAGGGATTTGTTGTTTCGTCATACAATCCCACATACCCTAAGTTTGAAGAGTTATTTGGTATTGGTGCGTTGAACTGAACCTGTAGTGAGTCACCAAGGTAGTCTAAGTCCATTACCGAACTCTTGTAGGGGTGAAACACTGTTGAGTTAGGGGATAGTATAACATCTGATTGTCTTCCATACTTGTCAGATAAAACAACCCCCACCTGGTATGTTCTGTTCTGCTTTAGTGTATGGTTTGGGTACTCCCTTTGTGATGTAGAGCCATAATCCCCAAACGTAATTTTTTCATCCGTTGATACACTGTAATTCAGTGAATCTAAAGATGCGCTTCTTAAAGTTAGGTTACCATACATCACCCTGTTTCCTGCAACTGCCTGAGCCTTAGCTCTTAACGGAACCCTATCACTAACCCTAATAGTTTCTTTTGATGGTAAAGACCTTATTGGTTTTGATGAATTGTATGTATAAACATAGTCGATGTTAGAGTTAGCTGTTTCTATCTCATCAAATGTTATTGTGTCCACCACCCTTATCGTTGTACCATCAGACTCTTTGTACAGTACATCTATGGATGTAACCTTGTAATTATCGTAAAGGTTGTTATTTGTGCCGTCTAACACTACACCTTCAGGCATAGGTATACTTATATCTACTCTGTTCACCTTATTCTCAAAAAAGTCAACCACAGTGCTTTTGACGGTATTTAACTCATCACTGTTAGCGTCATTGTCTAGTACACTTGTGGGTATAGAGTCCTCTAAAAAATACCCATCCTGCTTTGGTATAAACGCAGCCTGAGAGAATGGTGCTATCAAAGAGTATTCGTTGTCTTCAAACTTAAATCTGTAGCTAAATCTCACAAACTTATCTGAAATAAACTGTTCATCGCCCGTGAATGATGATTCGTAGTAAGGGTTTGATGTAACCCCATCAGGCAATAGTGGACTGGTAACATCCCACATGGATGGTACTCTAACCATGTTCTCTCTACCAACAACAAATACCGCATCTGCAAAAGCAAATAAACCTGTGTTATCAAAACCAGAAGTAGCGTTTGCTAAAGTAGCTCCTGGTATAGTTATAGTGTCACCTGGCTCGTAGCCTAGTCCTCCAGACGTTATAATCCCTGTACTTAAGGTGTATATTCCTGAAACAAGATTAGTTGCCACAGCCAAAACCTCAAAACTTAATGTCCCTGAGCCAGCACCACTTGTTGTTACTGGGAATGGTGTACCAACTCCAACCGTAAAATTTTGACTGAATCTTGTAATGTTTGACATTGTAGAATTAGTCTGTACTTGTAACCTACTACTTGCAAACAAGTCTCCATCACCTGATAGAGTTGTAATGTTTGGTGCAAGGCATGGGTAATACTTAGCTACAGATACATGGTCCTCAGATGTGTAGTATGGGTTTGCGGAACCGTATGGGTTTGCTAACGCTAGGTTTACGTTAATCTTTCTTGGTTGGTTTCTGTTGTCAGTAAAGAACAGCAGGTTCTCTATAAGGTCGATACCTAGAACCTCGTGAGTGTCTGAAAAGTTTAGGAAGCTACCACCCACCAAGACTGTGTAATCGTTTGATATTGTGTTATATACAGCTATATAGTGACCCGATGCAGCTGGAGCAGGGTTTGTTAGACTCGTGGCAGATGAGTCCGTGTAGTTAGTTAGAAACGCAAATAACCTGTCGTTAGTGGTGTCCACATAGAAACCTATAATCTTTAGATTGGCGTCTGATAAACCAAAATCTGTCAGCTCGCTGTTACCAAAAACATTTTCCAATACCCCTGAGTCTCCACCAGCAGAGTCTGTAACCGAAGCGTTTCTAGCCTCTATGTATTCTCTGTTCGAGACAAGCCTTGGGTCAAGGTCTTTGTTCATCTTAGCCCCAAGAAAAACATTTTTAGTTTCAGCCATTTAATTCTAGTTTTTAATCATCTTAGATTTACCCCTCATTACTTGAGTGAGTTCGTCTATCTTGAGGTTAGAAAGTCTAATCTTAGCGTTCCTAAGTTTAGCATATCTATCTTGTTTCCAGCGTCTTACAACGTATTCTGGCTGGTTTATCCGTGTTGATAGTATACTATAAACAAGGTGTGAGTACATTGCGTCCTCTGCCATCTTAGGAACCCTAGAGTCCTCATGGTAAGCCAGTCCGTCAGACACATACTCCACAACAACCAGCTTATTAGCTAGGTCACTTGAGAAGCTAAACGAGCCAGTTCTTTCGTTTACAGTAAACCAACCGTTGTTCTGTGTCAATGCTGGGTCTAATCCGTATCTCTGCCCAAAGTAACCACCGTATCCCCAAGCGTAACCCTGACCGTATCCCCACCAGTCGTACCCTTGGTTTACTTGGTCTTGGTTAAATATACCCGTGATTTGATTTGGGTTGTTTGTACTCCACCTTTCATCCGTTTGAGACTCAAGCTGTATGTTAGTACCAAAGCCATCCTGCGTAATCTGACCCGTAGAATCCTGCTCTGGGCTTTGTATTGGGTTGATTGTTAAGTTGTTAGCTGGATATATAATGTGCTTTACGCCTATAGAGTCTATCCAAGAAAGTCTAACGTAGTTGACGTAGTCTTGTGGTAGTGGTATGCTAAGGCTTGCTGGCACGGTTAATTCTATTGAACTTACACTCTTCAGTGTGTCGTAGCTAAACTCTTGCAGACCTCTCTTTGCGTGAAAGATAACATCGGTTCTCTTAACGCTAGGTATAAGCTTACCAGCCCCAACGTAAGCGATTAAAAAGTTGTTTATGATGTCACCCAGCTTGATGTACGAGTAACCCCCGTAATTCGACTCTAATGCGGTTACAAACAAGGCTATCCTTACAAGTATGCTTGGCCCTAATACTACTGGTACAGCGTTTGTGCCACTTACTATAGTCGTGCTTGTGTTTGTTTTAACCTCCGATGCAACGGTAACCCATGTTACTCCGTTATCGTTACTTGTCTGTAGGTAGTAGTTTCTGTCATACTCCCCCACAACACCGTCAGTAAGCTCGGTGTCAAATGTTGTTACAAACTCACTTTGAGTTGATGCCGCACCAAGTGTGTAAACCTTTTGGCCAACATAATACTCTTCATTTGTTTCGGTAATTAAACCTCCGTTTGGTGTTGACATATTCTATTAGCTTTTTTCGTTTATCTCCTCAGCCCTTGCCTCTTGCATGGCAACCTGAATTATTTGTGGGTCTCTAATCACTACACCGAAGTAGAACAACAGCTTGATTATAAAGTCAACCCTCTCTGATACATGTAGTTCTATGTCCGTTGACCCGTATGTACTTGAGTTATTAAAGTCAGACGCTTGGAGTGTTATTTGCACCGCTGTGCTTCCACCTCCTAATTGCCCTGCGGTAATCTCTATTACGTCTCCTACTACATATCCTGTACCTGCCGTGGTGACACTGAGTGTTACGTTTGTAGCTGTGGTTACAGTTGCGGATATTACAAGCCCTGTACCAGAGCCGCCAGTGTATGATGGAGTGTATGTCCCGATAGTGCCTACAGTAAGACCAGTGGTTATACTACTTGTTAGGGTGTTTGTGCCTGTGTTTAGTAGTGCCTCCCCGTAAACGGTAGGGTCGTATATGTACTGACCAAGTGTACCCACGCTGTAACCCCATCTTGGGTCCTTAGGTTTCCTTAGGTAGTTTACAGAAACCCCTGAGTTTATACTGTCTGGCTTAACATAAATCCTTTCATTTTCGTAAAGGTATGTTGGGAAATATTTTGTCGATGCTGTTAGTAATGACTTCTGTATGTTGTAAAAATCATGTCTCTGTAGCCTCTGAAGCTCTACTTCACTGTTATTTAAACCAGTGTAAACCACTGTACCTAAGCGATATAAGTCAGATGGTAGAGTATAATAAGGTGTGGTTGGAGTTACGACATTGTCGTATGTTGCGTCACCGAAAGACTTGAATATAGAAAGCTTCTCATCGGTGTTCATTATCCTGTCCGAATAATCTGAGTCAGCCTGTGGGACACGAAGCTGTTGGTTTAGTTCCTCTGCATAGTTCTCAAACATCTGCAACTGAACCTGTGTGGCTATTTTATTAAACTCATTAGGAGTAACATAACCCCTCTGCTCCTTGTTAAGAATCAGTAATGCGGTCTTATATACCTCGTTAACATTTATAGCCATATTTATTTTTTATTAATTATAGGGGCTAGGCCATTTTTGTTCTGACCTAACCCTATAATATATATTACGTTGTTACATTAGTTTTTTCTCGATAGATGAGAATATTTCCATACCCTCGTCTGTCTTGAAAAATGAAGCCATAGCTGAGTATGGGTGTTCATCAAATGGAACGGTCATTAGCTTTCTACCGTTACTAGCCCATGTAAATGTACGCTGGTCTTGAGATAACTTAATAATACCCTGCTCGGATGCCTTAACAGCAAAGTTTCTGAGCTGAATATTGTCATCCATTGCCAGACTAATAAACAGCCTTGGATTACTTTTAGCAAGTATCATAAGGTCTCTTCGTATCTCCTTGCTTGTCATCTTAGAAACACTTGAACCCTTTTCAGACCTAAGTATAGCCTCTGCATGGTCAATATCAATCTCCCTTGCGGCTGTCATTGCGTCAAGTTCTATTTCTAAGTCCTCTAGTCCGTACTCAGCCTCCTGTACAGGGTCAAACTCTCTATATAGCTTATCCTTGTGTGGGTGATATAAAGACAATAACTTTTGAAGTGACTGCTTCTCTTTAGGTACATTCAAAACCCCATCCTTAAAAACAATGTGTTCCATTGTTGCAGTTCCATTCTGCTCATCCACAAAACAACTCTTCTGATTTGTTGCGTAGCGTATCTCCCTCTGAGTATTTATCTCAGTATCAAACCACATCAGTGGATGCCTTGGGGTATGCTTACTTGCCAATGTATAAGTTAGTGGTGACTTACCCCCTGTCAAATAATATTGACGGGCCTTAATCTCCCACTCGTCTTTCTTTTTAGTTTCTTTTTTTACCTCAACTGGCTCATGAGCTACTGGAGCTTCAATTACAGTTTCAGTTTCTTGTACAACCTCCTCTACTTGAGGTGTTGTTATTTTTCTAGGTCTAGCCATGATATAATATAATTAAATAGTTAAAAAATAAAACTTGGGGCCACATAATATGACCCCAAGCTTATAAGATTAATGCTTACGCAGTAGCCTTGAACAACACGAAGTTGTTAGCAGCCTGAGTAACCAAGCAACGCTCAGAAAGAAAATGAACCTTCATTACGTCCTCTCCTGAGGTAGCAGCACCACCTACAGAACCTGTAATCCAAGACTTCATTCTTCGGTCATCAGCTTCAGAAGCACGATAACGAGCGTGAAGGAATGGTCTACGAATGTTAGTACCTAACATCTGGTCGTAAACAGTAGTTGTTCCAGCAGGAACCAATACACCCTCTATGTCTCCTGTAAGACCACGAGTAGAAGCATCGTTAAGATATTTCCAATCAGTCTTGTAGAAGTCATAAGAACCTCTTCTAAATCCAGAGAATCCTAAGTTAAGAGCCATTTCAGAGCTGTTCTCGAATACTCCGTAAGAAGTACCACCAGCACCGTAAGAGTTCTGAGCAGCAAGCATATCATCCATGTCTAGTGACGTAGCACGATTTAAGAAAAGCATGTTCTCCTCAATAGCACCCTGCTTGTCAAGGTTAGCTAGAATCTTATCGAAATCAGCCAAACCAGTTGCGGCAGAAAAGTTGTTGTAAACATTTCCTCGTGCCTCTATAGCAGCAAAAAGACCCTGTGTACCTTTTACAAGAGCAGTAGTACCACCAGCGGCAGCCTGTCCAATAGCGGCAGAAGTTGCGGTTGCAAGCTCACCCTCTACAGAAACCATCTCTAGGTAATCCTGAAAACGTAGACGAGTTTCACCTTCAGCCTTCAAGTACCATAGGTATCCAGAAAGTCCAGCCTCGTCAGTAACTTCAACCCAACCAATTTGAGCAGCGTCAGAACCTGAAACCTCATACTGGTCCTTGATGATTACTGGGCTGTTGTTGTACTGAGTGAATGATGGTGTAATAGAACCAGTCATAGAGTCAGTACCCTTACCAAATTCAGAGCCGTACACGAAGATTTTAATCTCTCCACCATTAACATCGTTACGAACGTCATCCAAGTCAGCAGCAGTGTAAGGAAAAGCATTAACCTTCCAGTTATTTCCTGGAGCGTTAGTTACAGGTTCAGCATCAACAAAACACTTGAGAGAGTTTAGACTCACCGTGTTGTAAACAACAATAGTAGAACCAGCTCTAATGATAGGCTGAATAGAATTTCCAGCAGAGTCCTCTCCAGCTATGTTTGTAATTAATGTTGCACTACCACCAATAGTAATATTTGATGCGTTAGCAGGCACCCCACTACCACCCATACCACTCTCGAAAGAAAGGTGTAGACGGTTTTGCTCAGACCAGATAACTTGGTCAGAAGTCATTGGCATCTCAGCCCCAACCATACGAAGGAATCCAGAGATTGTACGGTTACCGTAACGCTCTACTTCAGCTTCATAGATTTCAGGTAGATACTGCTGTGCGAAGTCGTTTCCGCTTCCATCAGCAAAGTTTAAATAAGAACCTTGAGTAATACTCTTAAATGGAGTAGGTACCAAGGAAAACGAACCCAACGGGTCGTTAGTTGCAAATTGTCCCATAATTTTTAATTTTTGAACTTGTTTTTATTAATTTTAAGTTTGGAGGAGTCGATACCATTGACGGCCTTAACCTTTAAACCATTTATAAACAGACTGTCGTTTGACGTTTGTCTAGGTGCTTCACCTGTTATGTTCTTAGACTTAACAGCAACATCCTTGATAGCGTCAGCCTTACCCTGATCGTAAAAGTGTGAGGCAATTTTGTCAACATTTTGGGCTGCGTACATTGCCTTATGATACTCATCGAGTTGTTTAACATTACCCTTGTCATCGAGAAACTTTCCCAATATGTTGTTAATGCTAGACTGAGTCTCAGCAATTGAGTCTGGATTACTTACCCCGTATCTAAACTTCTTTTCTCCCACATTGAAATCAAAACCTTTGAAATCGTTTTGGAAAAAGTTTTTAGTGTTAGATTTGAATAAACTTCTAGACTCCTCAGCTTGTTGTTCACTCTCCTTGTAGCGATTAAAAAAGTCCATTGCCTTTCTTTGTTCGTTGGATTGCGTGGGCCTCGACTTGATTTCCTCGTAGTATTCATCCTTCAAATTATCTAGAAAAGAACGGGCCTTTGAAACCTCTTCTTTTTGAGCAAGTTTTTTTAACTTGATGTCTCGCTCATCATCAAGGTCTTCATCGTAAAGGAAGTTTTCTTCCATTACAAAATCTATTTCCTCATCGTCAAGATGTGGTTTTGTTTTTTTATAGTACTCTTTCAATAAAGCCTTGTCATCTACGTTAGAGTAGTCTGCGTTTAGTCTTACATAGTCCTGCAAGTCTCCACCTGTCTCTTCAATAAACTTTACGAGTTTATCTACACCCTCTGGTAGGTTTAGCTTAACCTTATCCTCTGTCTGTTCAACAACAGGCTTTACCTCTTCTTCAGTAATTTCTTGTATTACTACTTTTTGCTTACCCCCATCATCTGAACTGGTGACTTCTTCGGTAGTGCCTTCAGGTTTTGATTCGGGTGTTCCTTTCTCCACTTCTCCGCTAGTTTCGGATTGCTTGAGTACAGGTACTTCATCTGTGCTTGGCTCTTGAACGGCATCTTCTTTTTTCTTTGAAAGGTCTAACTTAGTTACTGTTTCCTTAGCCTTCTTTGGCTTGACTTTTGACAAGTCTACTTTTACTTCTGACATAATAATATAATATATAATTGTTTAAAATCACCTCGGCTCAAATTGCTCTAAACCAATACCACCCAATACATCGTTTCCAGAGGACTCAAAGTTTGTTGGTAGTAAGTTGTTTTTTCTTTGGTTGATGAGTTCACTCTGCTGAGTTCCCTGAATCTTAATTCTCTTGTCTTTTCGGTCCTCTATACCCTGTTCTTTCTGACCCTCTGCGTTAGCCCTTACCTGTGCCAACTGCATATTAAAGTCAAACTCAACCTGCATTAACTCTCGCTTAATCTCAGCCTCGGCCCTAAGTCTTTGTATTTCAAACTGAGACTTGGCCTGCTCTATACTAACCTTTTCTTGTGTCAGCGCCTGTTGTTTCTGTA
>Ga0255046_10000275_pt1 | contig 13213 bp, 7 predicted proteins | sample BC1_12_27_MG_FD_183632 | JGI IMG/M metagenome (GOLD analysis project Ga0255046, IMG submission 183632) | Seawater microbial communities from Strait of Georgia, British Columbia, Canada - BC1_12_27 | ecosystem: Environmental > Aquatic > Marine > Strait | place: Canada: British Columbia...
TCTGGCTCCATCTCGAAAACTAGAGTTCTCATGCGTCGCCAAGATCCAAGCCAGATTATTGAGCACCACCGTTGAATCAGGGCTAAGACTCAATGCCTTTTGATAATGCTCTATGGCCTTGTCGGTCTGCTCCTGACTGAGCCAAACCAAGGCAAGTTGTATATGGGCGATGGTGTTGTTCGGTTCAATCCTTAGTGCCTCGTAATAATGGTCAATGGCCTCCTCAATCCTGCCTTGTTTCTCTAAAGCAACTGCCAGATCGTTATGTGCGTTTGCGTAGTCGGGCCTAATCCGCAGGGCCTCCGAATAATGATCGATGGCCTCATTAAACTTCCCTTGATCCGCTAGCACAACTCCAAGATTGTTATGAGCCTCAAAATTGTCAGGTTTGATCTGCAGGGCTTGTGAGTAATGGTCGATCGCTTCTTTGAACCTTCCTTGACTAGCCAGCACATTTGCCAAGTTACTATGAGCCTCTGCATCTTCTGGTTTGATCCGCAGGGCCTCCGAGTAATGACTAATGGCCTGGTCAAACTTACCCTGGCTGGCCAAAGCATTTCCTAAGTTGTTGTGTGCCTGCGGATAGTCCGGTTTGAGTCGGATTGCTGTAAAGTAGTGGTCAATGGCTCTATCAACGTACCCTTGTCTTGCCACAGCAAGACCCAGGTTATTGTGGGCCTCCGGGGAATCGGACTGGTACCGTAGAACGGCAGAGAAATGGGTAATGGCCTGCTCAACGTCTCCCCGCTGGAGCAGAGCAATTCCAAGGTTGGTGTGGCTGTTCATATAGTCGGGTTTGATGCGGAGGGCGGCGGAATAATGATCGATTGCTTCCCCTATTTTACCCTGTTGGGCCAAGGTATTTCCCAGACTGTCGTGAGCGAGGAAGTTGTTGGCAGTGGTATTGAGTGCATGCTTAAAGAGGGTCTCATTGTTTCTCCAATGTCGGAGTTGCATCCAGGTGCATACCATCAAGACTGCAAGCAGCGATCCTGCTGCCATTCTGAGCACAACCCTTCCATAGCGCCAGCCACGAGTGAGCTCGGGAATACCCCAGGCAATCATGATAAACAGGCCGATAAGGGGCACATAAGTGTAGCGGTCGGCCATTTCCTGCAAACCCACCTGTACCAAGCCAATGACCGGCACCAGGGTGCCGAGGTACCACAGCCATCCCACAGCCAAATAGGGATGGCGTCGCCCTGCCCGCATGACCGCAACGGATATGCCGAGCAGGAGCAAGCCCGCTGCCCCAGCCAGCCACATTGGCAAGCTGCTGCCCTGGTGGGGGTAGAAGACTGCCAGATGCTGAGGCCAGATCATCTTGTAGATGTAGCTGACATAGGAAACCAGCCCGTTGGCGATGCGAATGCTCAGTGGAAAAGACTCAACAGATTTTACCGCTCCACTGCTCTGTTGCACCAGGAAGGTCACGGCACTCGAGACTGCCGCAAGAACAAAAAATGGAACTTTTTCCCAAAATAGCCGGAGAAGGAAAGATCTTTGTGGGCTGGAGCTCAACCCTTTTTGGGCACCGGAGTTGATTGAATCTTCAGGTTGTCTCAAGGCCAAGCGGTCCAGAGGCCAGTAGTCGAGCAGAAGGAGTACACAGGGCAGAGTCACCAGCATTGGTTTGGCCATGAGGCCGAGGGTAAAGACAACAAGGGTCAACAGGTATCTCCCGAGCCTCGGATGCTCGACATAAAGAAGGTATGTCCACATGGTCAACATCCAGAAAAGTGTGCTCAGGACATCCTTGCGCTCCGCCACCCAGGCAACCGACTCGACATGGAGGGGATGGAGAGCAAAAAGGGCGGCAACAAGAGCGCTGCGGTAGAGGGAGGAGGTCATGCGGTTAAGCAGGAGAAAGAGCAACAATGTGTTTGCAAGGTGAAGCATCAGGTTGGTGAGATGATGGCCCCCGGGGTTTAGCCCAAAGAGCTGGCAGTCCAGCATGTGTGACAGCCAGGTTAGAGGGTGCCAATTGCTGGCATAACCAGATGTGAAAGCCCAGATCACACTTTTTCGGGTGAATCCCTCTTGTACTTGAGAATTTTCGCTAACGTATACATCGTCATCATAGTTGAGGAAATCATGACTGCGCACCTGCCAGAATACCCCAAGGGTTGCCACGATCAGCAACAACCCTATGAGAGGTTTAGCAGGTATGATCTTACTGGACTGCGGTTCCATGGTCTTGCTCCAGTGGATGCTGGTCTATTGGTTTTCCCCGTTTTTTGCAAAGCAAGGTGCAAATTATCGCGAGCCTGTACATGGTCAGGCTTGATCCGCAAGACTTCCGAATAATTTTCGACGGCCTCCTGGGGCTTCCCTAAAGCTTTTCCGGTTCCATAAACTCGTCATCAAGTGTCCCTTCCGTGCCGTCTCCACAGGTTAATACACCGAAAGTTTGCGTTGCCTTTTAATGAGCGTTGACAAGAGGATACATACTTGATAGGAGCAATCTTGTCAAAGCAGGTTGGTGGCCGCTAAGGTGACTACCTCGGCATGTTATGCACTGCAACTGATCATCGGATATGTGGGCCACGGGGGAGGGGATAAACCTCGCCCCTACTCCCGACAGGTTCTGAAGAATAACGTAGGGGAGGGGTTCACCCCCTCCCGCCAAGCACGTTATGGAGTAAACATCTATTCACCCTCTATCTCAGTGTCGCCGTGTCAGGTCTAAACTTGGAGCCTGAACGGCCAAGGAAATGAGACCATGCAAAGGACAGTCTACTACACCCGACTCGACTCCCCCTGGGGTTCCCTCTTTCTGGCAGGGACAGACAAAGGTATTTGTGCATGCAGATTCATGAACGGTAAGGATGAAGCCGGGCCAATCGCCGCTGTGATGAAAAAGAACTCTGAGGCCCTCATAAAAGAAGATAGAGTCCCTCTGACTCCAGCCGTCGAGCTTTTGCGACGCTATTTCTCAGGTGAACTAGAGCGTTTTCTTTATCCCCTGGATCTCCGAGGCAGTACCTTTCAAATCCGGACCTGGTCAGCATTGCGGGAGATTCCCCTGGGCGAAGTTGCCACCTACGGAGAGATAGCCGACCGGATTGGCAGCCCCCGGGCTGCCAGGGCAGTGGGACAGGCCTGTGGCAGTAATCAGGTGGTCCTGTTTGTTCCATGTCACCGGGTAGTGGCTGCTCATGGTAAATTGGGAGGCTTTGGCGGTGGCCTTAAGTTGAAAAAGGCTCTTCTTCGGCACGAAGGATTTTTCAGCGGTCAGCTGTCAGCTGTCAGCGATCAGAAATGATTATTTGGTTAGGATTGAAAAACCGCGCAGGTGTTGGGAGTTGAGTTCATGCTTGTGAATGGTATTCTACAAGTCTGGAAGCTGAAAGCTGATGGCTGATCGCTACCCAAAAAAGGTGTCCACTTCATGTTTCAGTTCACGCTGCATTAACTCTGCCAGCGCTTTTTCTGCTGGTTGGTCCTCATAAAGGATACGGTACATTTGCTCGCAAATGGGCATCTCGATTCCCTGTTGCTGAGCCAGATTATGAACAGAACGAGTGGTTTTGACCCCCTCCGCCACCATTTTCATCTCGGCAAGTATCTCTGCAAGTTTTTTACCCTGTCCAAGCTGATACCCTACATTGCGGTTGCGACTGAGATCACCGGTACAGGTGAGAACCAGATCACCCACGCCAGCGAGTCCCAGAAAAGTCAAAGGGTGGGCCCCCATACTGGTGCTAAGGCGGCTCATTTCAGCTAATCCCCTGGTCATCAGCGCCGCGCGGGTGTTGTAACCCAGGCCGAGGCCATCAGTGATGCCAGCAGCCAAGGCTATGATATTCTTCAGCGCCCCGCCCATTTCCACCCCAATCACATCTGTACTGGTGTAAACCCTAAAAAATTCAGTGGAAAAAAGCCTTTGTATTTCCTGCGCCACTTCCCTGGAAGTGGAGGCCACTGTGACTGCCGTAGGCACCTTCTTAACTACTTCGCGGGCAAAGCTAGGGCCTGAAAGCACTGCATACTCCCAGTCCATGCCAGCCGGCATGATCTCACTCCAGACCCCGGACATGGTTTGCAGAGACTCATTTTCAATACCTTTGGTGGCGCTCACTATCACAACCGGTCCCTGCAAGAATTCAAGCATCTGCATGGCAAGGCGCCGATGCACGTGGGAGGGCACGGCCATGAGCACAATCCGCTTCCCGGCCAGCACCTTCTCCAGGCTATTGCCTGGCTTGAGCAGTGGTGACAGTTGTACCCCCGGCAGATAGAGCGTATTTTCTCTGGTCCTTTGCATTTCTTCGCAAAGGTCCTCTTCAAAGACCCAGAGGGTGACGGCAATACCCTTTTCGGCCAACAGATTAGCGAGTGCGGTTCCCCAGCTACCGCCGCCCACCACGGCCACAGCCTCTGTAAAGCCCTTTTGCGTATTCTGTTCGTCCATTAATTCTCCGAGAGTGGCACTATACTAGGCACTAGGGATTAGGCACTGCAGGGAGACGCGGTGAAACGGCGAGACGGAGACTCGGCGAAAAAGCCAGAAGTTGAGAGAAACTCAGTCGTCATTTCCCATTTCGCAATCCGCATTCCGAAACTCCAAATCCCAAGCACCAAATTACAAGTAAATCTCAAATTCCAATATTCAATGACCTAAACATATCTACAATTTTCTTTTTAAAGATGATGTGAACGTTTGGAATTTTGAATTTCGGTCATTGGGATTTGTTTGTTATTTGGGTTTTGTGATTTGTAATTTCCATCGCCTCCCGCCTCTCCATAGCAAGAACAAGGACGAGTTAAATTCTCATTTCGAAATCTACTCTCTTCCTGCTGCTAGCTGCCCCCTGCCTGCTATTTTCTGCTCTATGCCTTTTCAAATCCGCAATTCGAAATTACCAAAGTGCTTCGTTCCTAGTCTCAACTTCCCTCTTCTTGCTCTTCTTCCTCCCCAGCCGACTCCTCCTCTTCCTCCGACTCTGCCAAAATGGCCATATCCACTACTCTTTCATCTTCTGGGATGTTAATAAGGCGAACTCCCTGGGTAACCCGACCAATTATGGAAATCTCATTGACCTTCATTCTAATGAGAAGCCCACGATCAGTGATAAGCATGATTTCGTCACTATCCCATACCTGCCGAAAGCCAACAACGGGGCCATTTCTCTCGGTTGTCCTCATGCTCAGCACCCCTTTGCCTCCCCGGTGACGAAGGGGATATTCCTTGGTCCGGGTGCGTTTGCCGTAACCATTTTCGCTCACCGTTAGAATAGTGGCCTCTTCACTCACCACCTCCATGCCCACCAGGGAGCTGCCGTCCACATTCATGCCCTTGACCCCCCGGGTCACCCGACCTATGGGCCGAATTTCCTCTTCACGACAGCGAAGAGCCTTCCCCGCCTGGGTGGTAAAAAATAGCTGTTGACTGCCATCTGTGAGCCGAACATTGATGAGCTCGTCATCCTCGTCAATTTTCAGTGCTATGATACCGCCAGCTCGTGGTTTGCCATAGGCCATCAGTGCGGTCTTCTTTACCACACCTTTTCTCGTGGCCATTACCACGTACATGTCGGTCTCAAATTCCCGCACCGGCAGTATGGTGGCCACCCGCTCCGCCTCCTGCAATGGCAGCAGGTTGACTATGGCCTTTCCCCGCGCCAGAGGGCCGGCTTCAGGCAACTGATACACCTTCAACCAATGGATACGTCCAAGGTTGGTGAAAAATAGGAGGTAGTCATGGGTTGAAGCCACAAAAAGAAGCTCAACGAAATCTTCCTCACGCGGCCTGGTACCTGATCTACCTTTGCCACCTCGTCGCTGGCTGCGGTAGAGTTGAACTGGACTCCTCTTGATGTAGCCGGCGTGAGAGACCGTGACCACCATGTCTTCCTCGGTGATGTAATCTATCAGGTCCAACTCCTCAACGTCCCTGATAATCTCCGTGCGCCTGCCGTCTCCATACTCTTCTTTGAGCTCTATAAGCTCTTGGCGCACCACGCTCAACAAGAGGCTTTCATCTTCCAGAATTTTTCGCAACCGGGCAATCTCATCGAGAATTTTTCGGTGCTCCTCTAGTATGCGCTGGCGCTCGAGCCCGGTGAGTCTTTGCAAGCGCATCTCAAGGATGGCCTGAGCTTGTTTGTCAGTGAGTCCATATTCTCCCATCAACTGAGCTTTGGCTTCCTTGGGATTGGGCGCCCGCTTTATAAGCTCAATAATGGCATCAATGTTTTCCAGGGCAATTTTCAAACCTTCCAGGATGTGAGCCCGCTCCTCGGCCCGCCGTAACTCAAAAACTGTACGCCGCATGACAACAGTGCGACGATGTTCCAGGAAATGGCCCAGTATTTCTTTGAGAGAAAGAAGTTCAGGCCGGTTGTGGACAATGGCCAGCATGTTGATGCCAAAAGTGACCTCCATATTGGTCTGCTTGTAAAGATTGTTCAGCAGAACCTCAGCATGCTCATCTCTCTTCAACTCTATGACTACACGCATTCCTTGCCGGTCTGATTCATCACGAATGTCCCGTATCCCTTCAATCCTTTTCTCTTTGACCAGTTCAGCAATCCGTTCCAATAGACGTGCTTTGTTTACCTGGAAAGGCAGCTCATTGATGACAAGACTTTGTTGTTCCCCATCTACCCCTTCCACTTCCACTCGAGCCCGCACCTTTATTAACCCTTTGCCTGTGGTATAGGCCTCACGGAGTCCTCGGGCGCCGTAAAGCAAACCTGCTGTCGGGAAATCTGGTCCAGGGATAATTCCGAGTAATTCCTCGAGCTCTATTTGGGGATTATCGATGGTGGCGATAAGTGCATCGACAACTTCATTCAGATTATGGGGTGGAATGTTACAAGCCATACCAACTGCAATTCCAGATGCCCCATTTATGAGGAGGTTGGGTACCAAGGTCGGCAGAACCGTGGGTTCATCGAGGGAGGAATCGTAGTTGGGAGCGAAATCAACCGTCTCTTTGTCCAGATCGGTGAGAAACTCATGGGCCAGCTTGTTCTGTCGGACTTCAGTGTATCGCATGGCCGCTGGTGGATCTCCATCTACCGAACCGAAGTTTCCCTGACCATCAACCAATCTATAGCGCATCGAAAAATGCTGAGCCATGCGCACCAGAGCATCATACACTGCGGTATCACCATGGGGATGATACTTACCAATTACGTCACCGACAATACGGGCGGATTTCTTGTATGGCTTATTCCAGTCGTTACTCAACTCCCGCATCGCATAGAGTATGCGTCGGTGCACCGGCTTGAGCCCATCGCGCACATCTGGAAGGGCCCTGCCGATGATAACGCTCATGGCATAATCTAAATAAGAATGCTTTAATTCCTCTTCGATGGTGATACGTTGGGTGCTCTCTTGTTGGCTCATAAGTTTTTCTCAGCAAAAATGGTTACATGAGTTGTTTCTCGTCCGTGGTCCCCCATCAGGCCCACCACTGAATCGCGGCTGGAAAGCCGCTCCCACAGAATGTTAAGGACCACTGACAAAAAAACAGGATGAAACGTCCAAAACCTGAACCTCGCCCCAGACCTTGGCGCCGCCATCCTGCTCGTCTTCATCTAGCTCGGATATTGCATGAATTGCTGTCGCGAGACCACGAAGATGGGAGTGCCACCTGGCAACCGCAAGGAGTTGGTCCCGAGGCGTACCTGAACGGTACGTCGCAGGGACCGACATCCGAGGACGCCAGGAAGGACGACCATATCCGTGGTCGCAGTAAGTCATTCATGAAATATCCGGGCTAAATATCCAATTCTCTCACTTGCAAAGCGTTGCTCTGGATGAACTCCCTTCTTGGCTCCACCTTGTCTCCCATAAGGATGGTAAAAATTATATCGGCTTCAACCGCATCCTCTACAGTTACTTGGAGCAAGGTGCGTTTCTCGGGATCCATGGTGGTCTCCCATAATTGCTCGGGATTCATTTCCCCGAGCCCTTTATAACGCTGAAGGCTCAAGCCTTTTTCTCCTTGCTGGCGCAGGTATTCCAGCAAACCCCTCTTGGAGTGGATGGGCATCTCCTTTTCGCCTTCAACTACTCTATAGGGTGGCTCGTCAAGGTCACGTAGTTGTTGTCGCTTTTCCAGAGCACGGCGGAAAGCCACCATATTGAACAGATGCCTGCCAACCGTAATCCAACCCCAACCATTCTCTTTGGCCCGTACTTGAATTTCAAACGTTCTATATTCCTCATTCTCCCGGAGATCACCCACCTCGAAGTTTTCTTTCTTGAACTCTTCCTGCAGCCGGGCCATACTCGCCCGATCCGCCTGAAGCTGCTGCTCCGAAGAAAGTCTTAAGAGGATCTTCATCAAATCGGGATCGTAGCCCCTTTTCTGTAGGGAATGAAGCACATCAAAATAACCAACCATTTTCTCCAGGAGCTCTAACAGATCATCGCCGCCGAACACCTTGCCGCTCTTTTCCACGAGCACTTTGCGGTCTTTGGTGGCGCGCTGCAGCAGAAAGCGCTGGAATGAAGATTCATCTCGTATATAGGTTTTTTGCTTGCCATAGCTCACCCGCAGAAGCGGGGGCTGTGCAATATAAAGGTGTCCATTTGTGATGAGTTCTTCCATCTCCCGGTAGAAAAAGGTGAGCAGTAAGGTGCGAATGTGGGAGCCATCCACGTCGGCGTCAGTCATTATGATTACCCGGTGGTAGCGCAGTTTGGACAGATCGAAATCATCCTTACCCACACCGGTCCCGAGTGCAGTGAACATTGTGCAGATTTCCTGGTTTTCTAACATCTTGTCGAAACGCGCTTTTTCCACATTGAGGATCTTACCGCGCAAGGGCAATATTGCCTGAAATTTCCGATCTCGTCCCTGTTTTGCCGATCCCCCGGCGGAATCCCCCTCCACTATAAATAACTCGCTCCGGGCTGGATCCCTTTCCTGACAGTCTGCCAACTTGCCTGGCAGGGAGTGCTCTCCCAGGACACCTTTCCGTCGAGTAAGATCTCTGGCTCGCCGGGCCGCCTCTCGCACCCTGGCAGCTTCCACCACCTTGGTGAGAACGGCACGGCCTATTTGCGGATTCTCCTCAAAAAAGGAGCTGAGATGCTCATAGATCAGCGTCTCCACCAAGCCTTTCACTTCACTGTTGCCCAGTTTTGTCTTGGTTTGGCCCTCGAACTGCGGGTTGGCCAATTTGACGCTGATGACAGCAGCCAAACCTTCACGAACGTCGTCACCTTCAAGCTTTTCCTTCAGGTTCTTGGGGGTGGCATCACCTGCAACATATTGATTTATTGTTCTGGTAAGGCCCGCCTTAAAGCCGCTGAGATGGCTGCCACCCTCCCTGGTGTTTATGTTGTTGGCAAAAGAGAATATTTTCTCGCTATAGGTGGCGTTATACTGGAGGGCGATCTCCACCGCAATGCCATCTCTGGTGCCGGACAGGTGGATCACATCGGGATGGACAACATTTCTGTTTTCGTTGAGGTATTGCACAAATGAGATAATCCCACCTTCATAATAAAACTGCTGTCTTCGATTCTTGCGCTCATCCTCTATGGTTATTCGAACTCCCTTGTTGAGAAAAGCCAATTCACGCAAGCGATTCAGGAGGATTTCGAAACTAAAGTTAATGTCTTTGAAAATAAGCGGATCTGGTCTGAAAGTAATCCTCGTCCCTCTGCGCTTCGTGGTACCAATAGTTTGTAGGGGCGTTACGGTTTCGCCGCGCTCATAGCGCTGCTGATGCACTTTACCATCCTTGCGAATTTCCACTTCTAGAAACTCACTCAGCGCATTTACCACCGAGACGCCGACGCCGTGAAGTCCTCCAGATACCCGATAAGACTGATTGTCAAACTTGCCGCCGGCATGAAGTTTGGTCATCACTACTTCAACCGCAGGAACACCTTCTTTCTCGTGTTTATCTATAGGTATGCCCCTGCCGTTATCATCAACGGTGATGGTATTGTCAGCCTGAATCTGAATATCTATCTGATCACAAAAGCCAGCAAGCGACTCATCGATACTATTATCGACCACTTCGTAGACAAGATGGTGGAGGCCTTCGGTGGAAAGATTGCCAATGTACATGGCTGGCCGTTTGCGGACCGCAGATAAACCCTCCAGTACCTTGATCTTGCTGGCGTCGTACTCTTTCACACCAATACCCGGCGCTTGATCTAGATTTTCCATAGGCTCCATCACAACTTTTTTGAAGTTATTTAAACGTTTTATTATACCAGCTTGCCACCCATAAACCTAGCCCGGATATTTCCCCTCTTGCGGCAGTCTGCTGGAGTGGTGGAGTCTATGAAATTCCAAACTCCAAGCACCAAATTACAAACAAATCTCAAATTCCAATATCCAATGACCAAAACACAAAACAGGTTTGGAATTTCGAATTTTGGTCATTGTGATTTGTTTGATATTTGAGATTTGTTATTTGGAATTTTTAAGCACTCCTATCATCACAACCGCATCGGCATAACCACCGAAAAGAAGCCCTCGTCTTCTTCACCAGCGATTATGCATGCGCTTGATTCATCGATCATCTTTGCCGATATGACCTTGCTCGTCATAACTGCCAGAATCTCCATAAAATAGCGTGGATTAAAGGCGATAGTCATCTCTTCGCCCTGGTAGGTTACAGGAATCTCCTCCCTGGCGTCGCCTATCTCTGGATTGTTGGAAATGATTTCCATATGTTCTGGATTGATCTTACAGCGTATACCGCGGTACCGATCAGTTGAGATAATGGACATACGTCGTAGCATTTCCATGAATCTCGGACGATCAACCTCCAGTACCCTTTCACAATTTTTCGGTACCACTGTGTCATAATCTGGGAAGTCGCCATCGATGAGTCTCATAATCAAGGTGGATTCACCTTGTCTGAAGATGGCAGTATTTTCTTGAAAGGCCACCTGCACCTGCTCGCTTTCTTCTAGAAGCCGACTCAGTTCCAGCATTCCCTTTCTGGGAATGATAATACCCTTGTCAAAAGCGAATTTGGTCACTTGTGGAAGTGGCTTTTGGATGAAGGCGAGTCGATGACCGTCGGTGGCCACCAATTTTAGGCAGATGGGATCCTCGGTCTCCACTTTTTCAAAATATATTCCAGAGAGATTGTATCGTGTCTCCTCCGTGGAAACAGCAAAGATCGTCTTGTCTATCATTTCCTTCAGTAAGGGCGCTTCCATCTCAACCCACTCTACATCCTCATATTTCATCACTTGAGGGAACTCATCCGCTGGAAGTCCCACGAGATTATACTCTGTAGTTCCACTGGAGATATTTACCCACTGGTTTTCTTTCTCAGTGATGCGGAGTTCAGGAAACGGAAGTTCTTTAACGATCTCATAGAATTTTCGTGCCTGGATAGTAACCGCTCCTTCTTTTGTGACCTTGGCTTCGTGGCTTCCGGTAAAACTGACCTCCAGATTGGTTGCGGTTAGATGCAGTTGTTGCTCTTTTGCTTCTAAAAGCACATTGGAAAGAACCGGCATTGAGCTGCGTTTCTCTGCAACAGACTGGGATTTCTGTAAACCTCTGAGAAGATCATCTCGTTGAATGGTGAGTTCCATTACGCCTCCTTATTACAGGCTTTGATTATTTATATTAAAGTATTGGTAAAGATAATATTAAACATAAGGCCTGTATATTTGTAAATAACAACACTAGTCCTTTGATTTTCCTGTTACTTCTTCCTTATAATCTTCCAATAGTTTCTTTTCAATCTCAACGATTCGTTCAGCAAATACTCTATTTCTTCTTATCTCAGCACGGACCTTGCGACAGGCATAAATAACTGTGGAATGATCCCGACCGCCAAAGGAGTCCCCAATGGCAGCGTAGGTTGAGCCAGTCAGCTTTCTGCTAAGGTACATCCCGGCTTGGCGGGCAACTACCAGGGGACGGGATTTGGTTGCTCCTGGGAGCGCTTCCAAGGAGACACCATACGCAGCACACACTTCCTTTTGGATGGCTTGCATGGAAAGTCTTTCCGGTCTAGGAGTGGTGTTTCCATGGATTGCAAAAGATCTCTCTTTCAGGCTCGGAAGACTGCCCTCCTTTTCAACAATCGCTTGCAACTTTTCTACAAAGTCCTTGATCTCGTGAAAATTAAGAGGACCATGTTCTGCAAGATAGCGGCAGATCTCTTTAGATGACGGCATCTTACTTGCGCCGAGGAAGGTTTCGATTACTTGGTAGCAACCGTCAATATCCGGCTCTTGAATGCGTGCTATCAATCCCCAGCCTAACCGAGAGCGAAGGCCTAGGGAGAGATCGGGGACCTGGTGAGGAAGGCGAGTGGCAGTAAACACCATTCTTGTCCCCACGTCGTAGCACCAATTAAATATTTCTCGGAAATGTTGCTGGAAATTGCCCTCAGGAGGCACTTGATGGACATCATCCACCAATAGAACCTTGAGGTCGCCCAGGGTCTGCCAGAGTGCTTCGTATGGGGAAGGCGGTATGGAGGGACCGAAGACAAGGAGATTTCGACAACTGAGATAGGCGACACTGCCATCATTTTTGGCCTGCCAATCATTGCCGATAGCGTGGAGAAGATGAGTCTTGCCTAGTCCCGGAGGCCCTTCAATAAACAGAGGATTGAAGGCGGCATTGGCGTCCTGACAGACATCCTTGGCTGCAGCAAAGGCAAAGCGGTTAAAGGGAGCTAATACGTAGTTCTCAAAGGTCTGCGAGGTCTGGAAGGTTGTCGCAAGCGGTACATTGCCGATGAATGGGCGCTGGGTTTTGGAGGACTTGCCCTGACCATCAGGCTTTTGCAGGAGAAGCCGGACACCGCTATCTATCATGCGGCAGGATGATTGCATGAGTGCAAGGTAGTGTTCCTCAATCCAGTAATAATGGAATCGGCTGGGGGTCTGCAAGACAAGGTGGCCGCTTTGCAGGGTAGTAACCTTGAGAGGCTCTATCCATTGCTGGAACTGCTCAGCGGTCAGAGTCTGTTTCAAAACCCTGCGTGCCTCGGGCCACAGGGAGTCCATGGGCAAACCTCGTTTCCAAGCCGGCCTCGCCTGCTGTGGCGAAAGCTGCCGAGGGAGATATCCATACTAACGGGATTGGTGTCGTGACCTATATCCTTATAAACTCATTGATTTCTCTATAGGAATCTGTTCGTTACTATAGAGAAAAACAGTTCAAAATTCAACGGATTTTTTACCTTAGAGAATCGCCTCTTCCGAGGCGGACTTCATTTTTGTCTTGACAAAAAGATGAAGCTGAAATAAACCTTTC
>Ga0255046_10000276_pt1 | contig 13195 bp, 25 predicted proteins | sample BC1_12_27_MG_FD_183632 | JGI IMG/M metagenome (GOLD analysis project Ga0255046, IMG submission 183632) | Seawater microbial communities from Strait of Georgia, British Columbia, Canada - BC1_12_27 | ecosystem: Environmental > Aquatic > Marine > Strait | place: Canada: British Columbia...
ACAGTGCTTCTTTGAAGGATTCCGATCCTGATAAATTTTATTCTTTGGTAACTACTGTATATAAGAACGTCTGTAAAAGTCCTGATTTCGATTGCGGCATTAAAGAGAGCAGAACGGTTACTCCTATGCCTGGCTGGATGCAGAGGCAATTTGATCATAATGAAGAAATTATTGACGGTTGGTCGCCTGCCAAACAGGAATGGGCTGGTAGGTTGCCTAAACTGGCTGAGGATCTAGGAGAGTTTTTGGGGGTGACAAACGATAGCAATGAGTGTAAAGTTGAAGACATGAAAAATTTAATAGAGAAAAAGACTGAAGAGAGTAACGAGGAAGCAGTAGCTAGACTAATGAAGGAGCTATCTGCACTTGGAGTAAAGAAAATAACTCAGGATCGTGATGAGTTATCTATTTCTTCAGGCGAAAATGAGGCCTTTCTTACCGTTAAAAACGGTAAAGCTAGACTTAATATGACTGTTGTCAAGAAGGTTTCGTTATCGGCCAAGGAGATAGCTAGTGCTCTTAAGAAAGTTGGAATTGTAAAATGAAAAAATTAGAGAAAGCCCTTGGTAACTTAATAGAAGGCATTTTGGTAGAGAGCAAGGGTTCTGATCAGGCGAAATTATTTTTAGACAAGGGTATTATGCCCGACGGCGAGAAATGGCCACGTAGACCTGATATTTTCGTAGGTTTTGATGGAGATGTATCAGTAAGCGGTATCAAACGTACTGATACCAAGAAGGGTGTTTCTTTTGTGTTTGATCTAGTGCTTAAGCCTGGCTCTGGCGGCGGCGCGGGCGCTACTATTGAGGCAGCTGCTTCTAATCATTTTTTTAATCTGGCTGGCACTGGAAAAAGCGCGCTAGCTGGCATGAGGGCTGCATTTTTGAGTGCTGTAAAAAAAGACACGAAAAATTTAGGCAAGCAGCTACATAGATGGCTGAGCGTACCTGATAATTGGGTGCATAGATTAGTAGGCTGGGAAGATCGCAAGAATTGGACTAAACCAGCTGTAAGAATTGGCGCGATAAAAACGAGTGGTACTATGATCGATCCTACGCGCAGAAAATGGCCAAGTGGTAGGACTGAGATCTGGGTACCTTTAACTGTAACAATTTACGCTGAAATGAAGAAGAAAGCATGAGGTCCTTAATAGAAAGCAAGCAGAACGATATCAATATAGAGGGTTCTCCTGAAGATAAAGTTGAAATTCGTCTTATGGTAAGTTCATATGCCGCTAAGGAATTAATCCCTCTGCTTGAAATGTTACAATCAATGGGATCTATGGGGGCAAGCAGGACTATTAAAATCGAAGACTGGGGTAAGAGCAGCGTTTTCGGGTTCGACGGCGATGGCTCTAGTAAAATTGACAAAATAACTGCCTTTGTGCACAAGAATCAGGAGAAATAAACATGACACTATCAGTATCAACACAAGTATCACCAGTAGGCTCTAAGCTAATTAAAAACACAGATGTAGGGGCTACTGCTTCTAACGACGTTACTGGAACTTCAGGCACTATATACACAATTGAAATTGACAACACTGCTAATGGGGTTGATGCGGCGCATTTTAAGATTTATGATAATGCCTCTCCTACTATTGGCACTACTGTTCCTGACTGGGAATTTAAAATTGCTGTTAATCAAAAGCGAAATATCGTTTGTCCGGGCGGATTAGATTTTACTAATTTGTCTTTCGCATGCGTCACTGCTGGCGGAACTGCTGGCACTACTGCTCCTACTAGTGCTGTTATCGTTAATCTGGTCACGTCCTAATTTCTCGTGAACTTGAGTTCGCAGCCTGTTGACAAACCATATAAAGCAAGCTAAGCTGTATTTAGATTGATAGCCAATGTGGCTAGTTCAACGGAGGATTAATGTTTGTTTATAGCAAGGGTTCTATTCCAGATAGATATACATGTAGTTCGTGCGGAGCGCACGGCGTTAAGCTGTGGCGAGGAAGGCGTGTAGCATATGGAGGTATTATTTGCTACAGTTGTATTAGTGACAAGAGCTACCCTTATTATCATATGGCTCATATTGGAGACCGACTGTTTGCAGCTATACCTAGTAAGGATGAGAAATTCTTTTGGGGTGACAGCGAGGTTCCTGGTAGTGCTATGGCGTGGTGGAGAAAGTTACCATTGGTAAACGGGTGTACCAATGAATCTGTTGATAATGAGAGGAACGCCAAGGAGTGCAGGGAATTAGATAGTTTTGCCATGATTAGTGATTATTCAAAAGAATGCTCTGAATCAGCGGAAGGTCGTGTTAGCCGCATTGAACGATTTGCTCTTTTATCTGACATGATCAATTCCCTAACTCACAATGAGTCTCTGGCTATTATTATGCGATTTGGACTAGATGGGAAGGGTAGTCGTACGTTTGATGAGATCAGCAAGAGTTGTAATAGGACCACTCAAGGTTTAGTATCCGTATCAAGGGCTAGTCAGATATTTGACAAAGCTATCGTAAAACTAAAGAGAGCATATAATAATGAAGTTGGCCAAGGAGAGTTCAAACGATTGACTGTGCAACTTTTTCACAACTACGCAAATCCCTGCATTCTCTCCAAACACGTATAATTACTCAATAATTTAGAGTAAGTGTGATTTCGCTATGAAATAGTTGCGCGATCTGCTGATTCTTGCCGAGCTAAAACCCTTTATTCGCGCGCCTAAAAACTTGGCATACTGTATGCATTGCTAATAGGGTGTACGCAGTGATTGCAACAATGGAGATGAAATGAGTAAACAAAAGAAAATGATAATCAGCGACTGTTTTGACTGCAAGCATCTGGACGAAGGTGAATGCCTGGAAGGTAAGTTCTACTGTAATCATCATAAAGCCCAGCAGGATGGTGAATACTCTGTTGTGTTCAATGCCAGTGATGGTTTTCCACATTGGTGCCCACTAGACAATGATTGAAACAACAATAAGGCGATCGCTTCAACCGGCTGGGGCAGATAGACGAACTCAAGTTCGCGAGGAGAGTATATGACAACGATGATAGATGCAGTTAAGCGTGAGAAGATAGTAGAATGCCCATATTGCGCAAGAGCTGTCAAAAGAGATATAGTTGAGGATTGCAAGCAGTTGATAGTATGCGGATGCAATGAGGTATTTGTAGTAGACTATGTTGCGTATAAACCGGTTGCAGTGGAGGCGACCACAGGTTCGCAGGAGGAGGCATTGAGCAAGCCAGATACCCTGAGCAAGTATGATTTCGAGGGTTTAGCGGATGCATTTCTAGAGCTAGAGGAGAAGGCAAAGGAGCAGGAGGAGGAGATTTCTGAACTTGAGTGTGATGCTAGAAAGAAATGGAGATATAACGTGACAAATTCAGAAGAAAAAGAAGAAACTATTGATCTGGTAAAGTACATAGTTGTAGCTGGAAATCCATCCCTTGACGGATACACTGGCACGGTAGCATTCACTAATCTCATTAAGGTTGCAGAATGTTACACTGAGGAGGAAGCCAATAGAATTAGCGAGGACAACTATGAGGAGCATTGTGGCTTAATTGGAGTGTTCAAGGTTGCACTTTAGCTTCAAACGGCCACATATCAGGGTTGAACGTTAATTAAGCTATAGAAGGCGCACATCCATAGTGGAGAAATAAAATGACAATAGTAGAAAAAGAATTGAGAGAGGGATTATGATAGACAAATTTGAAATACAGTGCTGGAATTGCGGGGGTGCTCTTTTGATACCGGCTAACAACGATGAAGAATTTCATTTATACGCTGCAAAGATTTACAGAGGCCTCCATTGCACGATCTGTAATGTTGATAACATTCCTTCTCAAAAAAAGCAGTATGATTTCGTGACGAAGCACGAGGAGGATCCGCTTATGTGGTGGGGCATAAGTAAAAACGGGTCACGCCACATCAACAGGCGCGAATATGTGGAATCCAGACGTGTATTCACGCCCTTGTTTGATAAAATAGAATACTCAAAAGAAGCATGGATTTTAGAAAAAGGAAATTATGACTGTTGGGCGTGTAAAGAAGAGGGTTTCAAAGAGGTCTATTATAACGAGCAGATGGGACGCGCACTGGATGGATTAGTGAACCCAGCAGAGTGGATGTGTCCCAAGTGTTACGACAAATATTTTATTATGAAGAAAACAAACAACAAGATGGAGAAATAAAATGACAAACGAAGTAAAATATCAAGTAATCGACACTCGCCGGTCAAATAGTTTGGATTCCGAGCATGACAATTTTAACGACGCTCTTGATAGTGCAGAAGCGCTAGCGTACTATCAGGCGAGAGATGAAGATATTGATGGGTCAACTATCGACGTCTACGAGAACGGTGACAACCCCAGGGATGAACCGTTTGGTGATTGGAATGCAGGAGCATGCCCTGAGGATAACGACGGCGGTCGTTGGCCATATATCAGGGTTGAACGTTAGAGGATAGAGAAGGCAGCAAGGAGACAAAATGACAAATTCAAATCAAAAACCGTGGTGTGCATTAGACGACGAGTTCCCTATTGAAGAAACCCAATTCACGGATTACTTAATGTGTCTCAGCTATTCGATAACTAGAGAAGAAGCAATTAATAAGAAGAGGAAGCTTTTCTTTCTCACTAAAAAGCAGGCAGTACAGGCATGGGATAGGGTCTTCGGCCATAAAGAATAACTGTTGACAAATTGCTTAGTAGGCATTAAATTTAACAAAGGTTGAGGGAAAGATTCCCTTAAAAGGAGGAATAATGGACAATCTAACAATTCAAAATAACAAATTTGTACTAAGCTCGCCGTATAATCCTGATTCGCTGGACGTAATTAGGTCTATTAACGGTAGGCGATGGGATCCCAAGAATAAAGTCAATAGTTTTCCGCTTAATGAGGACGCAGCACAGGCTGTAACTGATATGTGTCGCCAGTTCGGCTGGAAGATCGCCCCGAGTGCATTGGAGCGCATTGAGAGCTTAAAGGGTGTAGCTGATAGGCTACGTAACGGGTCCAGTGCTTCTGATGCCGATATAGATGTTGAGGGTTTTGGTACTGATGAATTGAAGCTTAGGCCATTCCAGCGCGGGGGTGTTAAATATGCTTTAGACGCTGATTGCAGGACGTTTATAGCTGACGAAATGGGGCTTGGCAAGACCATACAAGCGCTTGCTGTTATACAAGCTAAGGGCGCTTATCCGGCGCTTGTCATCTGCCCAAAGGCTGTAAAGCTGAACTGGGTAAGCGAAGCTGAGAGATGGCTACCTGGAAAAATCACTAAGTCAATTAAAGGTAAAAGCATCCCTGAGGCTGATGTCCTTGTTATCAATTACGATATAGTAGTAAAACACAAGGCAGCCCTTATTTCGGCCGGATTTAAGGCTATTGTTTTAGACGAGAGCCATTTTGTTAAGAACAAGGGTGCAAAAAGAACAAAAGCTATTGTCGGCTATTGGGACAAGGATACGCGAACTCGTGTTCCTGGCATTGCTAGCGAGATCCCAATAAAGCTTGCGCTGACTGGTACGGCTATTTTAAATAGACCATCTGAGCTAGTCGCTCAATTGGACTATTTGGGCAGGCTAGACGAGCTAGGCGGTTCCTGGAGTTTCTTGCAGCGATATTGCGGCGCGAAAAAGACTAAATTCGGTTGGGATATGAGTGGATCCTCTAATCTGGCTGAATTGGCTGACAGGCTCAGGTCCACTTGCTATGTGCGGCGCGAAAAAAGCGTGGTTGCTACTGAATTGCCACCGCTACAAAGATCTATGGTTCCAGTGGCGCTGTCTAATGTGAAGAAATACAAACAGGGCCTTGCAGATGTTATTTCTTGGATGCACGAGAAGCGCGCTGAGAAGGGTGTTGCGTTCAATAGGGATGCTGCGTATAGAGCTGAGGCTCTAGCCAAGATAGAAGGGCTTAAGCAGCTTGTAGCCATGCACAAAATGACTTCCGTAGTGGATTGGGTCAAGAACTACTTAGAGGGCACCGAAGGTGGCAAATTAGTGTTGTTTGCTACTCACAGGGACGTGCAGAAAAAGCTATTAGAAGAGATGTCTGATTTTAATCCCGCGAAAATAGCTGGTGGAGATACTGATATCGATAGAGCAGCCAGTATTAACAAATTTTGGAACGATCCAAGCTGTAGGGTGATAGTGGCCAGCTTGAAGGCTGCGAGTGTAGGGGTTAATTTGCAATGTGCGAGTGCCGTAGCGTTTGCTGAATTTGGCTGGAACCCAGCAGATCATGATCAAGCTGAGGCGCGAGTGCATAGGATTGGTAGTGAGCATAGTAGTATAAACGCTTATTGGTTGTATGCAGAGGGCACATTTGACGACGAGGTGATAGCGCTAATTAATGAGAAGAGAGCTGTAGTAGACGCAGTCAATAGGGATAGCAATCTAGAGGTTCACAATTCTAAGGACGTTGTTTCATGGTTTGAGGATATATTTGCAAAATAAGTGAACTTGAGTTCGTAAACGGTGTTGACAGACTAAAGAAGCTGTGTTAACTTTCAATAAGAATTAAGGGAAATATTCCCTGGAAGGGTAGATGAAATGGCTGAAAAGGATATATTTAATTTATACATCGATGGACAAGTTGATGGCAAGAAGGTTGTTGATTTTCTGAAGTACAAGAAAAAGGACGTAGCTGCCGCAGTTGGTATTGCACAAAAGTCTGTTCGGTATGACAATAAGATGCCAGCTGAGCTTTCAGGGCGGCTTACCGAGTGGGCCGTGGCGATTAATCTAGTTGGGGACCATTTCCAAGACGAGCACAGGACAATGCTGTGGTTTCAAACTGTAAATCCTATTTTGGGTGGTGTCTCTCCACAGGCAATGATTAAGGCCGGTAGGGTTGACAAACTTCTTAAATTCATTCAAACGGTGGACTAAGGGAGATATCCCCTCGAAAGGATAAATGAGATGTCTAAAATAATGAAAATCAAAAACTGTGAAAGCTGCCCAAATATGGAGAAGGGATGGGACTCCAGAACAGAGGAACCAGCGTTGTTCTGCATGGCCAAGGATGAGCATATTAATGAATACATAAGTATTCCTCTATGGTGCCCACTAGAGGAACAGAGTGACACTGTATCCCCTTTAACAGCTCAATTATTGCTAGAAAACAGAGTAATGATTACTGCATTGAGAAGGATAGACAAATGGTTCGGGGAATATCCAGATAGTTTATGTGGAAGCAATCCTATTCGCGACTATATGAGAAATGTTGCCAGAAAAGCATTGGAAGAAATATAGACGAACTTGAGTTCGTTTAAGGAGAGGAATATGGATAGTTTAGAATTTGGAGAAGTAGAGAGTCTAGCTCTAATGAGTGTTTATTCCAGGAGGAGCGCCCTGTCTGTTGGAGAGCGCTTAGACGACAGAGTGAGAATTTTATTAGAGCTGATAAAAGACCTGCGCACCCGTGATCAGAAGGCTTTAGTCATGCTTTTTGGACTGGATGGCAACGGTCACCGAACACTCAAGGAGATTGGTAAACACTGCGGATACAAAGGTCCAGTTACAACAGAGAGGGCTAGACAGATAACTCTAACAGCAATTAGAGCGCTTAAAAGGTCTTACGGTCTAAAAATGTCAGATGAAAGAAAGATATCAAAGGAAAGGCGTACTATGAGAAATTGTTCACGATGCAAAGCAATGGAACCAGACATCCATCCTGGTAGTTCCCATTGGGAGAGAAGGGAAGATGTATCACTAATCCCAGCTTGGTCTACACTTTGTTATAAATGCGGAATTGAGCTTTACAGAGATGCCTACGATGAATGCGATGGATGTTTCGAGGAAGACTATAAATTAATAAAGAAAAAACAAAAGAACAGTGTTGACAAACTAGAGCTATCATCGTAAGTTTAGTAGAGATTGATGGCGAAATGCCTGAACGGAGGGGACGAATAGAATGGATATATTATTAGTATTAACAGGTTTCGTGGCTGGAGTAGCTATTATGATTAAAGCTGAGGAGTGGTATATTCATAAGAAGACTGGATACACGTGGCAAGAAATCATTGAAGATGTAAGAAAAGGTAAAGCTAGTGAATGCAAGACATGTGTAGCCATGGCCAAACATATTAGTGAGCAGGGCGCATGTGACCAAACCCTTAGAAAGAAACTGGACCACGAGTGCAGAAAAGAAGTATGTGGTGGCACTAAGTCTTATAAGTGTTGGATACTATACTTTAAGAAAATAGCGAAAAAGGAGCAATAATGAAACTATACACAAGAAAGATAAGGGCCAGCGAGGCATTGAAAAAGTGGAACCATCAATATCCAATTGGAGAGGGTTTTGATGTAAGAAGAGGTGAACTAGAAAAGCTGGGGCCGAATCCAGACCCTGACGATGTGGATCGCATAACTGGGAATACCTCGTGGACTGACATTCCAAGATGTCTTGAGTGTGGAGCAGATGGGGTTACTACGGCAATGGTAGGGGAAAAAATAGATAATGATCTGTATACTTATTTATGCTTTGAGTGTCTATCGTCGGCATTGAAGTTGTTTGAGGACATACAGGATGAACGTTAAAGAATTAAAACAGCAGATTGAATCGTTACCTGACGACACTGAGGTATTTATTCGCGTGGCGGTTAATCCATGCGGGAATGCCCTCAGGGCTAGGAGTGCGGAAGTTTTTTGTTTTTTTGGAGAGTCAATAGACGGTGTGATTATTGAGCCAGAAAAATGGGAGTTGAGATAACCAAAGAGGAAAAAGTATGAAAAACAACAGAGAAATAGCAATAGCAGCTGAGGGGTTAAATTTAAAGGATGTAGAGGGTGTATTAGCCAGATCAGTGTTTGGAGGAAGAAGTAGGATTATTTCTGTCAGGCTTGATAAGCCGTGCACTGATTTTCTTGAGCATTTCAGCCCAGCGAAAGTTCTAGGTATGATAAATGAGATTGATCGTCTCAAGGAGGAGCGCGAAGAATGGGTAGAACGAGAGGCTGCATGCTGTCCAGAAGATCGGCCTTTTGATGAGGTTATCGAGTATCAGAACAAGGAGATTGATAGGCTTACTAAGCAATGGGAAGACGTGCCAGAACCATATGAGAATTATGATGATTTTGGGCAATCCATGTTGGAGGACAATGACCGATTGACATATAGAGCTGTAGAGCGAGGAATGGACCGGGATGAGGTTAAGGCTAAGCTTGAAAAAATGACTGCTAAGGTTGAGGTCCTTGAGGATAAACTCAAAAGTGAGGATGACGAGATCGAGGGGTTAATGAGTATTCTAGACAGGATGGCAGGGGAATTATTGGAGCATGAACAAGGCACGCGAGTCAAGGAGCTTACCGAGCGCGCTGAGAAGGCAGAGAGGTACTTAAAGGATATGCATGATGTCTGCTGTCATATGGCCAGGACTCTCTCTCCAATGTGGCGTGATGAGTGCAATAAAAAGCCTATGGAAGAAACATCTACTCCGCGTGATGTAATTAAAATGTATTGTCCTGGATTTGACGAAATTAATGAGTTTGTAGATGTAGCTAACGATGAATAAAATCAAAGATTACGATGGAGTATGCGAATATTGCAGTGAGTGTGGTGATTGCATAATAATTGACGATAAATGGTCCTGTCTTGAGTGCACTTATGATCGTGTTGACAATGACGCTGAAAAGATCAAAGAATTGACTGATCGCGCAAAAAAGGCTGAGGATAGAATAACAGTGCTAGAGGATGCAATTGAACGTATTTGCTTGGTTCAACCTGAAGATGTAGCCAGAGCTATAGACAAGTACAAAGATGAGGGCTCTCTTGCTATGGCTAATGCTGCAATAGATGTATTTGCTCTAGCTGTAACGCCTCCCGAGAGTCGTGAGCTGTCTGATCTGCAATTTGTTTCATCTACTGGATGGAAATGGTATCAGGACGGCAAAGATGACGATGCATATATGATGGAAAATCTGACTGATTACGACCCAAACGAGGATCATGATTGTATGCAATGCGGGGGTGATCTCCCAGGTAGATTTTTGTTTTGCAGCAAAGAATGCCGTGATGCCCTAGAAAATTGCATGGAGGCAGATAATGAAGACTAAAGATTTAGAAGATCAAGTAATGATTGCTATTTTGCCTGTGATTTATCAGCTCGCACTAGACGAACACTGGTATGATAGTGCTAGTGCTGCGGATAAATGGGTAGAGAAGATCGGTCAAGAGGCTTATTCCAAAGCGCGAAGGATTATTGCTATGAAAGATGCAAGGGTGAAATGAAATGAAGAGTAATATAGACGGAGAACTCTTGAAAATATGTGAAGCTGCTATTAAATACAGTGACAATCCAGATAATTGGCCTGGCTTCCACGATCTTTTACTGTATGACGACAAGCTGCCCCCTAAAACAGTTTACTCTTTATTGGTTGAACTCAAGGCTGCGCGCGAAACAATAGAAGATCAGAATATGAATGTAAAAAGACTAGAACGAGCATGCAATGAATGGGATCGCTCGTACAGAAAGCTAGAAAATAAGGTTGCTAGGTTGCAACTAAAACTTAGGGATGCTTGCAATGACTAGAAATGAATTTTGCGTAAAGAGCTTTTGTTGGGTCTATATGGATGATGTCTACGAGGAATTGGGGTTGTTATAATGGCACGAACTCAAGTTCGCGAGGCATTGATTGACTTGATCTCCTGCTGAAGGTATGATCGTTCCAAGGAGTTTCCAATGTCATACCGCCCAAAGCCACCTACCACAATAAAAATTGGCCCTATACCGTTTGATGTAATAAAAGAGCCTTCTGAAAATTCAGGGCTGATGGAATACGAAGATCAGAGAATAACGCTAAACGATTCTATGGGTCTACATTGCGAGCTAGAGACATTACTACACGAGAGTTTCCATGCCATGCTGACTTGTATCGGCAAAGAGGAGCTGTCTGATAACGAGGGTTTTGTTCAGGCGGCTTCCAATGCTTTGACTGCATTATTGATAAATAATATAGACCTAATTAGATATATCAACGAAGTGGCCCGCAAGGCGTAAACGATAACGCTTCTATAACTACCGTAATGATTTACAAGTGCACAAAAATGACCTATCATACTTGCATGTGTTCAAATGTTGACACAGATGATTTAGGTAAACATGCAAAAAAAAGGAGACTATTAATGGATGCTGACACGTATATCAAAAGCATTGCAGCGCGAATTGAGCTACTGGAAGGAGATGAATTAGCAATGGTAGATCGGCTCTTAGCTCGCCTTGAGCAAGGGCGCAAGGATTATGGAGTGTGGGATGTTAACGATGATCGCAATAACAGTACTGAGGCTCTGGAAGAGATTTGTGACGCCTTGCATTATTGTGCCGCAGAATTAGTTAAACTAGACAAAAGGGGTAAGTGATGCCAAGAGGTGAGCCGTATTCGGATTTCGAGAAGACGATTATACATCAAATGAAAGAAAACAATAAGTCCCCCATGGAGACCGCGCAGGCTTTACGGCAGCAGGGGTATAAGCGGAGTAACCGTAACATATCTGACTATTTGTATTCTCACGCCAAAAAAGTGCCTCGTGTTAAGCAAGAGGTTAAGCCTGAATTTGATAAAGCGCTGGAGCAAATAGAGGAGCAACGCGCTATCATCCCTGATTTAATGAGAGATCACTACATTAATATCGGCAGGAACGTAGAGAAGAAGGTCAAGGTGTTGGTATTAACAGATCTGCATGTGCCTTACGAGTTGGATGATGTAATCCAGCACGCGATTACTAATCATGGGGATGCTGATGTGCTGGTACTTGGCGGCGATGTACTAGAAAACCACTCTGTTAGCTGTTTTAAAAAAAATAAGATTATTCCATTCCGTAATGAGTATCAGGCCGCGATGGAATATATAAAATTATTTGCCGGTATGTTCAAAAGAGTAGTGTTGGTATCTGGAAACCACGAGAGAAGACTGCAGAATTATGTGACTGATCGCGTCGGAAATATGCTAAAGGGCCTTATTTACGATGATCCAATGGCTATGTTGGCTAACGGCATGGATTTTGGCGAGAATGGCATGCTAGAGAAGAAATACAACCTGCCTAACGTTACTTACGAGCCTAGCCCGCGCGGGGATTATATTAAGATCGGCAAGTTGATCGTAGCGCACCATAACAACTATAGTACTGTACCTATGAGGACTGCCATTAGCGTAGCTGAGGCTTATTTGGGCTTCGAGGACTATCAGTGTATTATACTGGGCCATACCCATGCGATGGGCCAGCTGATTTGGAAGAACAAGTTGTTGATAGAGTCAGGCTGTTGCTGTATGCCCCTTGAGTATGTGTTTAACAAGGGTAGACTGGCCAAAGGTATACAGACCTTTGGTTATTCGGTAGCTTACCTGGACGACGAGGGCAATGTTGACTTTAACAGTACCAGGGCTATCTATTGCGGCGTAGGACGCATCCCTAAAAAAGATGCTTATGAGATGACAGAACTAACAGGAGGACAACAATGAAGGTTGCATTTATCGCAGGGCCGTTTCGCGGCAAAAACGCTTGGGAAGTCGAGCAAAATATTAGACGAGCTGAAGAGGTAGGTTTTGAAGTGGCAAAGCTTGGCATCATGCCATTGATTCCTCATACGAATACTCGTTTTTTCGATGGCACGTTGACCGACGAATTTTGGCTAGAGGGTACGCAGGAGCTTCTTAAGCGTGCAGACATGGTAGTATTGACTAGTCCAGACGCGCCAAAAGTGTCAGAAGGTACATTTGGAGAGGTTGAGCTTTCTGGTACTATCAATATACCCGTTTATGAGAGTGTAGAGGCTCTTAAGGCTTCTATTAACAAGCCATTGGAGGCATTGTCTCCTGACGAGCTAATAGATATGGTTGTAGGTCTTAAAGTAGAGGTAGAGAGTCTTAAGGACGATAAGCGCGAGTACTTCAGTCCATGCGTACCATATCCTATTGGCTCTACAAATGCATCTGGTCCAATATGGCAAATCCCACCATACTACACCACCACAACAGGCGGCTAATTTCACTCCTGCCTGTTGACAAACCAATAAATCCATCTTAAGCTATCTATAGATATTGGGCGAAGTGCTCATATAGAAGGAGATCCAAATGGAAGTTCAAGGGGTGGAATTCGTAAAGCTATTAAATAGAGCTAGGGGTATTCTTGCATACGTTAGTGAATCAGAAGCTATAGAGTTGCTATCGCAGGATGTGACTGCTGATATCGCATATTTAATAGTCAAGGCCGCTTTAACCATTGGTTGAT
>Ga0255046_10000279_pt1 | contig 13164 bp, 16 predicted proteins | sample BC1_12_27_MG_FD_183632 | JGI IMG/M metagenome (GOLD analysis project Ga0255046, IMG submission 183632) | Seawater microbial communities from Strait of Georgia, British Columbia, Canada - BC1_12_27 | ecosystem: Environmental > Aquatic > Marine > Strait | place: Canada: British Columbia...
TAGATCCGAGAGCATTTTTAATATTAGATGATTGTTTATATGATAATAGTTGGGTTAAACATAAAGATGTTAGGTCATTATTTATGAATGGTCGTCATTATAAAATATTATTTATTATAACTATGCAGTTTGCTTTGGGTATTCCACCAAATTTAAGAACAAATATAGATTATATATTTATTCTTAGAGAAAATTATGTATCAAATAGAAAAAGATTATATGAACATTATGCTGGTATGTTTCCAACATTCGAGATGTTTTGCCAGGTTATGGATCAATGTACGGAAAATTATGAATGTTTAGTTATTAATAATAATGCCAAAAGTAATCAATTAGTAGATCAAGTGTTTTGGTATAAAGCAGATTCTCATCCGGATTTTAAAATTGGAGCACCCGCCACCTGGGAATTTTCTGAAAAAAATTATAGAGAAAATTCTAAAGATTCTACCCAAGAAACATTAGCAGCAGCAGCAGGGGGGAGAAGAAATAAAGATAGATATAGTGTTGTTAAAAATATGTAACTATTTAGTAGCATTATTAATTTCTTTTTCCATTTTACTTTTTTCGATGGCATTAAATTGTGATACATATACTGGTTCACTCCCACTAACATCTTCAACAACAAATGTAGGGAATCCTTTTACTTTACCTTTATATTTTCCAATTTCTTCTTTATCAGTATCTTTAATATCACGTAGTTCAACATTATTAAATTTATTCTCTGATACCAATTTATCCCATTCAGGTTTCGCTTTTTTACAATATCCACACCATTCAGCATGAACAAGTGTTACACGATGTTTTTTCCCATTGTTTCCATTTCTTCCATTATTTCCATTGTTTTTTCCATTATTTCCATTATTTCTTCCATTGTTTCTTCCATTATTTTTTCCATTATTTCTTCCATTATTACTGATGATGTTATTATTTCTATTAACAGGAGATGCCTGATCTACCATACCTGTATCAAATGTTCCATTATTATTAGTTGGAACTGCTATATTTGCGGCATTCATACTATTAATATTATCTGAATTATTAGAGATTACATTTACATTTAAATTATTCTCTAAAGAATACATATCATTATTATTAGAATTTACTGGAGCCAGTTGAACAGCATTATTAGATGTAGATTGAAGTTCGGCTAATGAAGTAATTAGAGAATTTACTTGCATTTGATTTGGTTCAGTAGATATTGATATATCTAATGGAGAACCAACCGGTGAAGAAATACCGACAATATTACCATGCGTTCCAGTTAAATTATTATTACCATTAGATATTGGTGCTAAATCACCACCAATATTTACATTTCGGGAATTATTGGCTATGTTGTTATTTCTATTAACATTGTTCTTTGATGGATGTACATCTCCTTCCATTAAACTACCATCTGGCATTCTATGCATTCCAGATGGAACATTATTGTTATTTCTATTGTTATTTCTTACATTTACATTGTTATTTCTTACATTGTTATTTCTTACATTGTTATTTCTTACATTGTTATTTACATTGTTATTTACATTGTTATTTACATTGTTATTTCTTACATTTCTTACATTGTTATTTACATTGTTATTTCTTACATTTCTTACATTGTTATTTATATTTTCATTAGATGCTTCAAATCCTTCGGTATTTCCGCATAACCATAAAACAAAAAATAAAACAACAACAACAACAACAACAATTCCAATTAAATTCTGCTTTTTACTCATATTTGAAAACATTTTTTTTTATAATATAACTTATATTTTATTTACAGGGATATATTCTTATATTATATTATAAATAAATCCTCCAATTTCCAATATTCAAAACTATTTCCAATATTTCTTTTAATTATAAATGGTATTTTTTTTAATCTTAGTTCTTCAATTACAATATCATAAATTGAATCATATTTTTCTGGGTTATCAATAAATACATCTGCTCCACCATTAATTAATTGCATCCTTTCAAAGATTACTTTAGTTTTTTCATATTTAGACAATGTCTTAGATGATTGATTATTCTTTACATCATATTTTTCATAAAAATAATTACTATCTTCATCTCCAATTAATGTATCACTATTTAATTCAACGTTTTCGTATATAATTGTTTCTTCATCGCTCATTTTATTTAATATATATATTATATAATATTGTTTTAATTAATTTCAAATTATTTAAAACAAATTATTAATTATTTCTCCATTTTTGACCACAATGATTACAAGAATACATATATAACATTTCATCTTTATTATATTTAATATATGATATATTACAAGGTAATCCTTCTACAATTGATTTACACTCTGTATTTATACATTTAATATTTGGATTATCATAAATTGTTGGTAATGTAATATCACTACCCAAATGTTGATTTGTATTTAATACTTTACTTAAATCTAATTCATACTCTGTTTTGTAAATATATTTTTTATCTTTCTGTTCTTCTTTATAACCACACACTTTACACGCATTATAAATTTCATGTGTTTCTGGATTAGCATAAGTCCACATAAAATTATCACAATTATCGCAAATATTTTTGTTCATTTTATATTAATATATTATAATATTGTTTTTAATTATATTTTTTTATCATATTTAATTATCAAATTTTTAATTATTAAATTATTAAATTTTTAAATACTTTTGATTTAATAATGTATAATTGATTGAATGATTTATATTATATATTTTTAATTTAATATCAAATATTTGGTCCCGATCTTTAAATTTATTATATACATCTGTTTTATTTTTAGAAAAGTTTTCTTGAAGTATTAGTCTAAAATTATTCAATGAATCTGGTAATTTTAATAATTGATCAATAATCAATGAATTAATTGAATTATATTTGATTAATTCGTTATAATCATTATTTAATTTAATATTTTTTTCATTTCCAGTAAGTATATTTTCAAATCCGGGTTCATGTAATAATGGGTTATTATCAAGTAAAGATTGAATTGTTACTAATACATTTGTTATATCCATAGCACACGTCCAAGAAGGTCCAGCCCAAGTTCCTAATATAGATAGACATACTTTACCATTTACATATATATTAGGATGAATTCTAACATTATTTTGAGCTATATATTTAAAATTTGGGGGAGAATAAGGATAATTATTTGGAAATGTAATTTCAAAGAATAAAAAAGCATTTTCATATAATGTATCTTTTGGTCCAATAATTAATGCTTTTGCATTTAGTATATTGAATTCATCAAATATTATATATATACCTTGAGATTCTAATGGATTTTCATTTAATCTTTTTATATCAATATTAATAATTCGTTTAATTACTGCTTTCATTTATATATTTTTTTTTGTAATATATATATTCTTAATTTATTTTTTAAATAAAATAAAATTGTTTATCTTAAAGAAGGAGGTATAAAATTAGGGGAGATTTGTTGTTTAATATTGAATAATTCAGTTCTCACACCATAGTCAGTATCACACATTATATTACCATTATTATTAATTCCTGCATAATTATAAGGATAACATATATCACCATATGGTTCAGGTTTATCTGTTTTAATATCTAATATCCCATTATTAATTATTTTAACATAATTAGAATCATTTACATCATATAAATACCCTTGATTATTTCTAAAAAATTTAAATTCTTGTTCAACATCATTATTAATTACAAAATCATTTTCAGTTGGTGTTGGTTCCATCCCTGTATTTAAATTTACAACAAAACCTTCTAAATTATTAACAATATCATTATTATTTTTTAAATTATTCATATTAATATTATTTAATATTTCTATATTTCTATTATCATTAAAATCATTATCAAAAGCATCAATTGAATCATTCTCTAACGATAATAAATTAATATTACAATTATCGGGACAATTATAATCTATATCATTTATACATCTATTTAACATTGAATATGCATTATCTTTCATGGGATTTAAATAATTACAAAGATGAAATTGTCTAATATTTCTAGTATTATCCATTTATATATATTATCTATATATAATTAAATTAATTAAATTTTGAAAAAATACCATATATAATTATAGAAAATATAAATAAAAACAAAGCATATATTTTATCTTTATAAAAAGGCAAGTTATCATTATTATTATCATCATCAATGAAATTGAATAAATATACATACCAAATAGCACTAAATATAATAAAACCTAAAGCAACCTTAGACAATTTATTAAAAACACCTGTATATTCATTATTTCTATGACTTAATATATTTAATGGACCAATGTTTACTCTATTCGGACCTTGAACTCTAAAACTCATTATATATATATATATTTATATTTATTCTAATTTTTTAAATGATACTCTATATATTGTTGGTATACCTGATTTTGTTTCAGAATGAATTTGATAATAAAAATCATTTAATATTGTGTTATCATTTATTAATAATTGATTTCTAAATACATCTGGTTTTTTAACAAAGTTATTTTGCGAATAAACATTTACAATACATTTAAATCCAAAAGAATTAAAATATTTTTTTACTTTCTTCAAGTTATCTTCAGTTAGTTCATTTGGATCAACTTGACCACCAGAACCATATAAAAATTTAAAACCATCAGAAAATATTTGAAGTAATTGTTGAAATACGTGTAGATTAAAATTAACACCCTGTGAAGCTGGTTGAAGTTCTAATTTAATACTATTTTTTTCTTTAGGTTCTTTTCCAAAAACAAATTTAGTAAAATTGACACTTACACCATCTTCAACATATTCGGTATTTTCATTTTCAGACATTATATATTAAAAATTAAATTAATTATAGATTTTAATCTCATGTAGATGCAATTAAAGGTTTAGTATATGGATTATTTCTAAATGGATCAAGGATATCAGGATTAATTTGTTCTAATAGAATATCAGAATCATCATTATATATTTTATTTTTGGTAAATTCTTGTTTATTATATGGATTTAATCTTTGATAAACTTTATCAACATCTGTACTTTGTTTTTGAATATAATCAGATTCTCTTTTAACTATATCAACATTAACATTATGATTTAATACTTTTTGACCTTGTGGTCCAAATGATCTCCCCTTGGATAACAATTCTTTTGTTGGATTTGTTCTACTAGTTAAACTAGACTCTCTACTTACATTTTCGTTAATATTGGATGAAGCGGGACCAGACCAACTAAAATCAACAGTTTCTTTTAAACTAGGTCTAACATTATCTAATAGATGTGTTTCAGGTTTATTTGTTGAAGTAGATACATAACCTTGTTTATTGGGATTATCTATTGTTGTTTCTTTAATTGAATGTCTAACATTATCTAATAGATGAGTTTCGGGTTTATTTGTTGAAGTAGATACATATCCTTGTTTATTAGGATTATCTATTGTTGTTTCTTTAATTGAATGTTTTATATCATCTTGTATTCCAACCATTTCTGCTTGAACAGTTGTCCCAACATTAGATTGATGTGTTCTTTCACTTGTAACATCTCGTTCATTGGAATTTAATTCATAACCCAAATCATCATAATTTATATTACCAGAAATATGACTACCCATATTTCTTTTAGTATCATTTGTTAATTGTTGTCTCATACCCCTAAATACTTCAGGTCTTTGGGATTGACCACCAACCCCATTTTGTGGAGCAGCAGATCCCATTAAAGGTTTATTTAAAAATTGTCTATTTGTATTTGGTAGTATTTCTTCTGGTCTTAAAGTAGCAGCTTGAACAGCTGTAACACTTATTAAATTTCTTTCGGGTCCAGTTTCAACAGTTGTATCTATTAAATTTTTAAAAACTCTACCTTCTTCGCCTCTTCTACTTATACCACCACCAGGTAAAACTCTACCTTCATATGAAACCTTTGGATTATTTAATGTTCTTAAAGCATCAATACTCCGCGCTTTTGCTGATATGGCAGATATTTCACGATTTAATAAACTTTTTTCTAATATTGGAACAATTTGTTGTTGTTCAAATGGTAATTCATTAGTTTTAATATCGCTTGTTATATATCTATTTTGTTCGGCAACAGCACCATCAAATTGTTCACCATATATATTTTGGGGTTCTGGATTAAAAAATAAAGAAGTTTCTACTTTTGGTTGTTTATTAACAGCCGTGTAGCCACCCTGTGTTTCAAGGAATCTATCATTATTAGCTAAATTAATTAATGGTGCTTGAGTTCCTTTAAAATATGGTTGAGGAGCTATACCTCTATCATCTGTTAAGAAATCATTAGAATTAACATAAGCATCTAATTGATCACTAAATATTAATCCATCGGGATCAGCACATTGTTCAGAATCAACATATGTAGTTACATCACTTGTACTATTAATAAAATTATGAATCATCTCACCTTCTAAAAACTCATCTTCTTCATTTTTCTTTTGAATATTTTTATATGGTTCAATTTTCCGTTTAACATTATTATTATCATCATTCGCACTATAACCTAAACCAATTAATCCGAGTAATATTAATGCTTCCATTTTATATTTATATATATATTAATAATATAATTATTTATTATATTATTAACATTTGTTATTATTATTGTTTTTAAAGATATAATTTGATATAACTTAATTTTTAAAACTATCAAGAGTATACTGAACTGTGTCTACACCTATCCTTGAAAATGGTTGAATTACATTTTCTTGTGGATTTCTTAATAATTTATAAAATCTATTTGGACCAACACCTCTAATATCAAGTGTTGGGTTATTTAGTCTTGTTGATTCTTGATTAATAAATCCATCATTAAATTTTAATTGATTTGATTTAGGATCAATTGAATTAATATATATATCTTTATTTAATATTCTATCCATATTTAAAATTTTAGAATTATAATCTATTAATGATGGTGGAACTTCATTACCTAATTTTTGAGTTCTAATATTGGGATCAACTGGAAAAACATTATTATCGGATACATTTTTATTTGTATCAAAATTATAATTGTAAATATCATCAGATATATCTCTTTGTTCTATTTCTTGATATATTATATTATTTTTAATTTCATCTACTTTATTATTATTAACACTAAAATCAACATCTGCATATTCTTCCATAATATACTATAATATATATTATTATTTTAATTATTGATATTATCATCCATATTTCTCATCATTTGTCTAGTTGATTGACCACCTCTAACCCAATTAATATCTGAATTTTCAGGTATTAGATAATCGGGATTTTGAATATTTTCTTTTAATCTACTAATCATTGGTGTATAATAATGAGATAATAATGATACACCTGATAAAGGATCACATGATTTATGAACATCTGTTTTTTCACCGGGTTGTAATTTTGATTCTGCTTCAACATCATATATACCGCGCACATATGGGGTGGTTGAAGTTAATCTTGTAAATATTTGATTAATATAATTTTTATTTGTTAATGTATTGGTCCTTAATTGATTATCTATATCCATTAAACAACCATTTTTACCACCAGTATGTCCAGCATTAAAACTAATTGCTGGTTGACTGACTTGAATATCCCTGGCTTTTGTTTGACCACAATCATCTGGCATAAAATTAGCTAAATCATATACACCTGTTTTCAGTGATTGAATTGTATTTAATTCTCTATAATACGGGTCATTTCCAATACTTGTTAAATTAAATAATCTCGGATTACTCGTTTCTTGAAATACACCACTAGTTGTAATATTTACATTGGGTAATTTATCAATTTGTTCAGACATATTATATTTAATATAATATTTTATTTATAATTTAATATCTTATATTCCACCACTCTTGAGCCACTCCCCAACATGACCTAATTGAATTAAACTCGGTATATTTGAAGCACATTGGAGTCCATTTCCTTCTTTACAAGTTGGAGGTGTTCCATACAACCATTTACCTAATTCTACCTCGTGATTATTTACTGTAGTATTGGGCATAGTATAAAATTGTCTATTTGAATTTCTTGTCCCCCATATATCATTCGGATCTTTATATAATCCAAAATTTAATTTTTCATCTACAATATCTGCTATACATACATTATCGAATGTTGGAATTGCTTGTAATTTATCAGTCTCCCTAATACCATTTGGGGTTCCAGTTAATAAATTTAAATTCATCATTGGATTATCTATCGTCGGTTCTCTATAGATTGTTGTATCTATATTATTACAATCTATAAATATATCTGAATCTACTATATCATTTAAATTTCTTTCTGATAAATTAATTGAATTTGATTTAGCTTTATTATTATTAACAAAACTTTCTAATGTTGTATCAGCTTTTTTTTTTTTACTATTAGTATTCATTGGATATTTATATAAATAAACTGTTAGTAAAATCGTTATAAATGGTAAACAAAAAATACTATTATTATTATTTATTATAAAAACAATAATAGCATAAACTATCGTAAATCTCATAATTGCATTTAATTTTCTATTATAACTATATTTTTTTAATGGTAATATTTCAAATAATGAATTATAATTTATCAATATTAAAGGGTCATTATACCAAAAGGGGACTTCCATAATATTATATATAATATATTAATTACTATTTTTAATTACTATTTTCTTTCTTCTTTGCTAATTTTTTTCTGAGTCTTTCTTGTGTTTCATTTTTGACTGGAGTTTCAGAAGATCCTTTATTTTGTTGCATTTGTTGTTGCATTTTTTGTAATTCTGGATTATCCATCATATTTTTAAACATTGGATTATTTGCAAAATTACCATATAATGATTCCGCTTCACCACTTAATGTCTCTTCTGATATACTACCACTATCGATTTGACCCCTTACTTGTTCATTAATATTTTGAAATAAATTCATAAAATTACTAGGGTTCATCATATTTTGCATCATTTTGGCAATATCTGGTTCTTCACCTCCCGCATCTTTACTAATACCCATATCTCCCATCATTGCTTCAAAATCCATATTTTCAGCAATATTTTTAGCTAATTTACCAATACCCGTATTTTCAAATACTCCTTCTAATCCTTCTAATCCCTCTAATCCCTCCATATTATTTTCTTTTTCACGATTTTCTTCTTCTTTATTTATATCATTTATACTGCTTTTGAGTTTTTTTATTTTTTTTAAATCTTTTATGTCTTTTTTATTCTCTTTTTTTATTTCGGTTGATTCTCCACTTAATAATTGTTTTAATTCATTACTTGAATTTAAATTAATATTAATAATACAAAATGTCTGAAGGAATTTCCATATTTTATTTTTATCAACATCTTCCATATAATCAGACCATATTGTTTTAATTGGTATATATTGAATTATATTTTCATCAAATATAGATTCATCTTTATTTGTAATTTTTGTAGATATTTTGTTTAATCTCTGTAAAAATTCAGATATTAATGAATTATCTTCTAATTTCAATTCTTCTAATTTTAATATATCTGAGTATTTCTCTAGTATAACTAATTGTGTTTCACCTTCAGGTAAAATGTCTACAATATCATTTATCATATTTTTAAAAAGTAATAGTGTTTGCTCATTTAAATCCATCAATATATATTATTAATAATACTTTTTATTTAAATTATTTACCGCGGTCTTAATTCGGGTTGTTGGAGTTTTCTAGATTCCATCATTCTTTCATAATCAGTATCCATTTGAGCACTTTTCTCTTTTCTTGTATCATTTTGTAGTTTATTATTTGGACCTGTTTCATTTTGTGAATTATCTAAATATTCATAATTATCTTGATTTATTGATACACCTTCATCTAATGAAGCAAAACTTAAATCGCATATCCCACCAAAACAATATCCACCCGGACCTTCCATATTTTCTAATGGACCACCATCTAAATCGCCATTTGTTAATTGTTCATTATTTGAATTCATTTTTTGTGTTGGCTCTCCAGGTAAATTTGTTTTTGGTTCTGCTTTTTCATTTATTAATAGATCTAAATATTTAAATAATTCTTTTCCTGGTAATACTCTATTACCCATTACCATACATGGAACACTGCTTACTGTATTAGGATATGATTTTGTATCTATATCAACGACTGGGAATTTAAATATATCTTTATTTTTATGAAGAGTTATTAATAATTCATGACAATGTTCGCATCTTCTACTTATATATATAGTTTTACTCATTAATGATTATAAATATATATATTTTTATATATTTAAACATAATTTGATATTATTTAAAAATATTTATATAAATAATAATAATAATAATAATAATAATAAATGTCTGATTTAACCCACCAAAAATTTACAGTAGATATTACTAAAATCAAGAATCCAAATGAAAAAAGTTTATTATTTGAAATAAATGGAAATAAAGAATATGGTTTTAATAAATCAATTGTGAATGGAATTAGAAGAACATTATTGACTAGTATTAAGACGATAGCATTTAATGATAATGATATTATAATTGAAGAAAATACGGGAGCACTTCATAATGAATTTTTGAAAAGTCGTATTGGGTTAATTCCACTATATATTGACCCGAATGAATTCCATAAATCATACTTATTTGAATTAAATATTGATGGTTTTGATACACCAATTATTAATATTACAGCAGATATGTTTAATATATATGGATTAAATAAAACAACTACCGATACAATTGAAAAACAATCACTAATGGGAGATATTCCTGATGAAGAAAACATATTACTGAAAATGAATAATATTAGTAAAGAATATTATAATATGGATAAGAAATTACCCGATAAACTTAAAAAACAAATTTTTAAACCATTCAATTTCAATGGTAAAGATAATTATTTCTTGATTACAGAATTAAAATTAACTAATTCTGATTTTGATAATGAAAAGATAAAACTATATGCATCTCCAACTATTAGTACATCTAAAGAGAATGCCCGTTTTAATAATTTATCTACTGTTGTTTATTCATTTAAAAAAGATAATGATATATTCCAAAAAGTATTAAAAGATAAATTACAAATTAATAAAATTACCAAAAAAAAAGAGGCCGATTCATTTGGTAAAAGTTTGTATTTATCTGAAAGTGAAAGATATTTTCATAAAGATAATAATGAAGAACCATATTGGTATAATTTTGAAATTGTTTCCAATCATCACTTTTCACCTAAAGAAGTTTTAATCCAATCTATTGATATTTTAAATAATAGATTTATTAATATGGAAAATAACTTAAAAATGATGTTAAAACAAAGTGATATTAGTAGTGGGAAATATAATATTAATAGATTTAAAAATGATCAAACATACCAAGTATCAATTGATAATGAAGATGATACTGTTGGGTCTATTATTCAAAGTCATGCCGTGAATAAATTTATAAATAATGAAACTTTTATTCAATTATGTGGATATAAAAAACCACATCCATTAATTGATAATATTATATTTAATGTTATGATTCTACCAACAGATTATACAGAAATTCAAAAAGTTACATATATTACCGAATTTTTAATTAATGTTATTGTTGATATCAAATATATTCTTGAAATTATTAAATCTCAATGTGATTCTACTATATAATAAAATACTAAGCAATTATATTTATATCTCTTTTTTCTCTTATAATATATAAAGTTAAATTTCAATATATATTTATAATTTAATTTAAAAATGCCTAGTAGTAAAAATGGAAAAAAACAAAATACGGGTGTATATTTCACTAATGGTATTCAATATAGAAATGTATCACATAAATACTTTAAACCAGGGACGAGAGTAATTAAAAATAAAACAGGTGAAGTTGGTATTGTTCTTGAAAAAAATGTTAAAGGTCCGAGATCTTTAATAAGAGTTCAATTTGATAATATAGAATATGTATATTCTAATTTAATGCATATTGAAGATTATTATAGAAATGAACAATCTAGACTATGTAATAGATATTCTAAATATAGAAATAATAAAAATAATAAAAATAAAGATAACCTTGAAAGATTATTATTAAGAGAAGAAAATAAAAAAAAAATTAAAAATTTTAATGAAGCAAAGAAAAAATTAAGAGAAGAAATTTTAAATAATGGATTATATGTTTCTAATATTAATGGTAAATATAATTTTGATATTAAAGTTCATTCAAATAATGAAATTATTAATAATATAAATAAATTAAATTTACAAAAAATTATTAATTATGATAAAAAAATTAATTCTATATCTTCATTGGCAGTTAATGAATCAATATTAACTAAATATCAATTATTTGATATTTTTTATTTATCCAACTGTAAATCTACTCAAGTATTAATTCCATATGTTAGTAATAAATCAGATTATTATAAAGTTATTGAAAAATATCGTTTAAGTTTAATAGAATAATAATTTATATTATTCAAGTTATAAAATGTTTAGAGGAAGATATAATAATTATCAACCAAGGAATGGACAATCTATTGATAATATTCGTAGACAACAATATGAACAATATGAACAAATGTTATATATCAATAGACAAGAAGAATTACAAAAACAAGAAGAATTACAAAAACAAGAAGAATTACAAAAACAAAGAAATATTAAAGTTAAAACAAGAAATATTGAAACAATCAATGAACCATTATTAGAACAAGATCAAGATTACCTTGATTTTTTAGAATATAAAAAATCAAAAGTTAAAGTTAAAGAAGAAGAAGAAGAAGAAGAAGAAGAAGAAGAAGAAGAAGAAGAAGAAGAAGAAGAAGAAGAAGAAGAAGAAGAAGAAGAAGAAGAAGAAGAAGAAGAAGAAGAAGAAGATAAAACAATTTTAGATATAGAAAGTATGTCTACAGATATTAGACATATTTTAAATGATGATAGTATAAAATATACAATCAAAAATAATATATTTAATTGTAATGAATTTTTAAAAGAAGGTGACCCCAATATTAAAAAGGGAGACTTATACTTACATGATATCAGTTGTTCGGGTGATGGGCCATATGTTATATGTTTGTTTATTTAATATTATATTTATTTATATGTTTAACTGTTTGATTATATCCACTAATTAAATCTTCTTTTTTTTTATTTGATTTAATACAAAAATCCATACACTCGTTTGAGTCAGATTTAATTATTATATTTCTTTTATTATTATAGAATTCATTATTTTTATATTTATTATTAGTTGATTGGATCATCCTTGTAATATATTTAGTAAATGTTAAATTATTGG
>Ga0255046_10000280_pt1 | contig 13163 bp, 13 predicted proteins | sample BC1_12_27_MG_FD_183632 | JGI IMG/M metagenome (GOLD analysis project Ga0255046, IMG submission 183632) | Seawater microbial communities from Strait of Georgia, British Columbia, Canada - BC1_12_27 | ecosystem: Environmental > Aquatic > Marine > Strait | place: Canada: British Columbia...
CGGCCTTGAGCGCATCGAACACTCCGTGGCCGGTGAGCGCTACCGACTCGAAGTACGGCGCGCGCTCGATCCAGGTGCCGTCCACCTGCTGGATCAGGAATTCGCCCTGGTTCCAGGGATCGGGGGCCGGCCTCTGCCTGGCCGGATCCTCGACCGGCCACCCCGGATTCAGCTGCCCCTGGAGGTCCTTGATGGGCGCGGCGTTGGGAAGATCCCGCTTGTTGTACTGGATGATGAACGGGATCTTGGTCAGATCGTACCCGTACTCGGCCATGTTGTCGTACAGGTTCTGCATGGACTCGATGTTCGCTTCCATGCGCTCGATCTGGCTATCCCCCACGAACACCACCCCGTCGACGCCCTTGAGGATCAGCTTGCGCGAGGCGTTGTAGTAGACCTGCCCGGGCACCGTGTAGAGGTGGAACCGGGTCTTGAAGCCGCGGATGGTCCCCAGGTCGACGGGCAGGAAGTCGAAGAACAGCGTGCGCTCCGTCTCCGTCGCGAGCGACACCATCTTTCCGCGCGTATTGGGCGCAACCTTGTTGTACACGTGCTCGAGGTTGGTAGTCTTGCCACCGAGCCCAGGCCCGTAGTAGACCAACTTGCAGTTGATCTCGCGGGAAGCGTAGTTGATCATCGACATCGTCGACCGCGCCTCCCCTCAGTCCCCGAACAACTTGTCGATTTCATCATCAGCACCTGCCAGCGGCCCGCCCTCTTGCTGCGCTCCCGGTGGGGCGGTCCGACTGAACATCTCTTCGAATAGCTTTGCAAGCTCGTTGACTGTGTGCTTCACACGGAGGCGTACCATGCCGACCGTGGTGCTCTGATCGAAGAGCACAACCAGGATCACGCGCCGGCCGACGTCCGCCAGGTACATCGACTCCTTCTCTCCCTGGTGGAAGAGGGAGGCGAACTCCGGTTCCCCGATCATCTTTGCCAGCTGGTCGTTGGCGCTGAAGTCGGCGGCCGTGAGCGACGCGAACGCGGCAGGATCGAACGAGAGTTGCTCACCGGCGTTGGCCACCAGTTGACCGGTGCGGTCCACCAGCAGCGCACAGCGAGCACTCGACTCCCGCAGCAGCGCGCGCAGGTGTTCGGTGATGCTCTTGTAGTCGTCCGCGCCGAGTGACCAGGTTCCCGCGCCAGTGCCCATTCGTGTCCTTGTCTATCCCAATTTCGCTTCCATGCGGCGCACGATTCCCTGCGCGCGGCGCCGCAACATCGGATGCTGCTCCCAAGCCAGGTAGTCGCGCAGGAGGCGTACGGCCTCGACGCTGCGGTGCCCGTTGAGATAGCCCAGGGCCGACAGCCGGCGCAAGGGGTGCGCACTGAACAGGTCCCGGCGATGCCGGCCCATCGAGTGCTTGGCCAGTGCCGCGCCGAGCGCGGCCCCCAGGCCCAGCCCCACTGCCAGTGCGCGTCCTCTGGGTCCCATCAGGCGGTCATCTCCCGGCGAGCAGCCATTGCCTGCGCAATCGTGATGCTGTCGGCGTACTCAAGATCGCCACCGACCGGCAATCCCAATGCGATGCGCGTCACACGAATCCCCGGCTGTTCCACCACTCCTCGCACGTAGGTCGCCGTCACCTCACCCTCCATGGAGGGGTTGGTGGCCACTATGACCTCGCGCACAGTAGAGCCGTTCTCGAGACGCGTCCTGAGCCCCTCGATCCGCAGATCCTCCGGTCCCACTCCGTCCAGCGGTGACAGCCGGCCGCCCAGCACATGGTACAGACCCCGATACTCACCGGTTCGCTCGATGGCACCGATGTCGGAGGCCTCCTCGACCACGCAGACCACGGAGCGGTCCCGGCGTGGGTCCGCGCAGATGGCACACGTCTCACCCTCGCCCAGGTTGCCGCACTCCGAGCAGGGGCGAACCCGCTCGGACAATACCTGCAACGTGCCGGCGAGTCGCCTGACGGCTTCAGGAGGCTGCTTGAGCAGGAAGTAGGTCAGACGCGCTGCGGTCTTCCTCCCGATTCCCGGGAGCTTGGTCAGTTCACCGATCAGTTCATCGATCGCTGACACGGCCCTCAGAGCGGGAACTGGAACGGAAGCGGCAACCCGCCGCTGAGCTTCTTGAGCTCGCTGCGGTAGAGTTCCTCCGCCTTGCGCTGCGCGTCGCTCACGGCGGCGAGCACGAGGTCCTCGAGCATCTCGACGTCCCCCTCCGCGGCGGCGGTGGGGTCGATCTGAAGGGCACGGATCTGGCCCCGCCCGTCGGCGGTCACCTTCACCATGCCGCCTCCCGCCGAGCCGGTTACGCTGCGCTCGGCGAGTTCGGTCTGAATCTGTGTGAGCCGGCCCTGCATCTGCTGGCCGAGCTGAAACAGCTGAGAGAGATCTGCCATACCTGCCAGTCTAAGTCGTTGCGAGTGCTACACTATGCGTCGGTGCAAGCTACGCGGGGGCAGAATACCCCGCAAGCTAGTCCAACAGCTCGAGATCCAATGCGTCGGCCACCGCGTCGAGTGAGCCGTCCTTGGCCCGATAATGCCTGAGGCGCTCGTCCCGGTCTCCGTCGCGGTCGAGGCGCTTGGGCTCGGCAGCCGGCGGCTGGGCGCGCTGCTCCGCGGTCGCGCGGTAGACGATCCGCACCGACTTCCCAACCACACCAGCGATGGCCCCGGCGACCAGGTCCCGGCTCCGCTCGAGACCCTCGAGGTGAACCTCCGAGTCGGAGACGTCGAACGTGACCTCGTCCCCGGCGACCGCGGCCGGGGTGGCGTGCATGAGCGCCTCGCGCACCAGGCGCCGCTTCTTGCCGACGGCCTCGACCACCGCAGGCCAGTACCCGGCCAGCGCCTCAAGGGTGAGCTCTCCTTCCAGCCGACCCACGGGCGCCGGGGGCGGCTCGGCCGCGGGCGGCTTGGCGGGCGCCGCCCGCGATGCGTTCCTGGCGCCACGCTCGCGCGACACCCGGCGCTTGGGGGCGGCCGCGGAGCCGCCCTGCGACTCGGGCTCCGGGGCGCCGCTTCCGAGCGCCGCCATCACGTCCTCCAGCGCCACCGTTCGGTCGAGCAGCGTCCACTGCAGCAGCAGCGTTTCCACGTGCAACCGCGCGTGCGGGCTGCGGCGGATCGCGCCCTCGGCATCGCGCAGCAGCTTGAGCACGCGCAGGATGTCTCCCTCGCTGTACTCGCCGGCGCGGCGCTCGATAGCCTGCCGCAGCGCCTCGGTCAGCCCCTCTGGCTCACCGCCCAGGATGCGCACCAGGAGCGCCCGCCACGCCTCTCCGGCACCGCCCACGAACTCCACGAGGTCGGCGCCGCCCTCCACCAGGCGCCCCACGAACGGGAACACGTCCTGCCTGCGGCGCTCGGCTACCAGGTCCAACAGCTCAGCGTAGAGCTCGTCGTCGATGAGCCCGAGGGCGTCCCGCACGCGGGCAGCGGTCACCGCGCCCTCCCCGAACGCCAGCGCCTGGTCAAGCATCGATAGCGCGTCGCGCATGCCGCCGTGCGCAACACGTGCGATGATCAGGAACGCGTCCTTCTCGACCTCCACACCCTCCTGCTCCGCCACGTACTGCAGCCGCTCGATGATCGTGTGCGGACCCAGTCGCCGGAAGTCGAACCGCTGCAGCCGGCTGAGGACCGGCGCAGCCGTGTTGGCGATCTTCTGCGGCTCGGTGGTGGCGAACACGAATACCACACTGGGCGGCGGCTCCTCCAGGATCTTGAGGAGCGCGTTCCACGCCTCCCGCGTGAGCATGTGCGCTTCGTCGATGATGTAGACCTTGGACCGGTCCGGCGCGCTTGCGGCGTACATCGCCCGCTCGCGCAGATCGCGGGCGTCGTCCACGCCGCGGTTGCTCGCGGCATCGATCTCGACCACGTCCAGGTTGGCGGACCCGGACCAGATGCGGCGGCAGGACTCGCACTCTCCGCACGGCTCGCCTGCATCCGGCCCCTCCTGGCCCCTCTCGGCGCAGTTGAGGGCCATGGCCAGGATCCGCGCCGCGCTCGTCTTGCCCACGCCGCGCGGGCCGGTCAGCAGATAGGCGTGCGCAACCCTGTTCTTGGCGACAGCACCAGCGAGCCCCGCAGCCACGTGGGCCTGCGCGACGAGATCCGAAAAGCGGGTGGGTCGGTACTTCCGGGCGAGTGCGGTATGGACCATAACGGATAAAATAAGTGCCCCAGGCACCCCGAGGCGACACGCGACATCGCTTAGCGCTGCTACCTTCACGGTCCTGACGCGGTTCGCGCGTGCGCGCCCCTCGGACCTGGGGCTCTGTAAGCTAGCCCCTGTACAGTCGTAAATCTACGGCGCTCGGGATCTACCGATGCCCTCCCCACCTCTCCCAGGTAGAGGGTATGACGAGCACCAGCAGCGTGTAGAACTCGAGCCGTCCCAACAGCATCAGCACCGCCAACACGACGTGCTCGGGAGACCCCATGTGTCCGTAGTTCCCGGCCGGACCGACGGCTCCGAGACCCGGGCCGATGCTCGACAGTGCGGCGAGCGCGGCGCTCAGGGACGTGATGAGGTCGTTGCCCATGGCGGCGATGATCAGCGTGCCGATCCAGTGCGTGAGCACGTAAAGGGCGAGGAAGGCGAGCACGTTATGCAGCACATCCGCCCGGATGGGCCTATGTCCCAGCTTCGTCACCACAACTGCGCGCGGGTGCAGGATCTTGCGGATCTCGCCGAACACGTGCTTCAAGACCACGCTCGCCCGCACGACTTTGAACCCGCCGCCGGTCGAGCCGCCCATGGCGCCAACGAACATGAGCCCAAGCAGGATCACGAGGCAGACAGCAGGCCACAGGGCAAAGTCCGCCGTGGCGAAGCCGGTCGTCGTGATGATGGCCGCAACATTGAAGGCGGCGCGCCGCACGGCGCTCTCGCCCCACTCACCAGTCGCGAACCCCAGCGCGACGAACACGGCGATCGCCGCCGCCAGCCCGAGCACTACGTACCAGCGCCACTCGAAGTCCTTCCAGTAGACCAGCCACTTCCCAGAGAGGAAGCGGTAGTGGAGCGTGAAGTTCGCGCCGGCCACGCCCATGAACAGCACGGTCACCCACTGAATGGACCCGGAAAACGCACCGATGGAATCCGTCCGGGTCGAGAAGCCGCCGGTGGCGAGGCAGCTCATGGCGTGGTTCACCGCTTCGAACAGCGACATGCCGAGCAGCAGGTAGATCACGGCCAGTACGGCGGTGAACAGGGCGTACACGCCCCACAGGAGGCGGGCCGTCTGTGCGATGCGCGGAGTCAGTCGGTCGGAGGGAATGCCCGGCGCCTCGGCGCGGAACAGCTGTGCGCCGCCCATGCCGAGTAGCGGGAGGATCGCCACACCCAGCACGATGATCCCCATGCCGCCAATCCAGTGCGTGGTGGAGCGCCACAGGAGGATGCTCCTGGGAAGCTCCTCCATGGTGGAGAACACTGTAGCGCCCGTCGTCGTGAAGCCCGATACGGACTCGAAGAACGCCGCAGCCACGGTGGGCGCGATGCCGGTGGTTATGAACGGAACGCTCCCCGCGACCACGACACCGATCCACCCGAGCCCAACCACCGCGATCCCCTCGCGCGGATTGATGCTGTACTGCCTCGGCGTGAGCCACCAGACTGCGGCGCCGAGCGCACCCGTCCCCACGAAGGCGACGAGCCACGGGAGCGCCAAACCCTCGGTGATGCCGAACGCCACGGCGGGGGCCATCGCCGCCGCGGTCCACACCAGCAGCGCGCCGACGAGGTGAAAGACCTCGCGCAGGTTCACGAAGGGAACATGGCCGTGACATCCGCGATCGCGTCGGACAGAGCGAACACGATCGCCGTGTCGCCGGCCTCGAACACATCGTTGCCGCGCGGAACCGTCACATCGGTGCCACGCGCGATCGCCGCAACGATGGCTCCCTTGGGAAAGTCTGCGTCCGCGAGACGCTTGCCCACGACAGGTGAGTTCGCGGAGACCTCGAACGCGATCGCCTCGGCGTCGCTCCCCTTGAACGTGGCCACGCGCGTCACACTGCCGCGCCGCACGTAGCGCAGGATCGCGTTTGCGGCCGAGAGCCGGGGGCTCACTGCGGCGTCGATGCCGATGCGGCGCGCCAAAGGCACGTAGTCCTTCTTGTTCACCAGCGTGATGACGCGCTTGACGCCGGCTTGCTTGGCCACCAGCGAAGAGAGGATGTTGGTCTCGTCCATGTCGCTGAGGGCCACGAATCCATCTGCACCGTCCACGCCCTCGAGCTCCAGCAGCTCGACGTCGGTCGCGTCGCCGTGCAGCACCAGGATGCGGTCCAGCTTCTCGGCCAGCTGCTGCGCCCTGGCGCGGTCGGCGACCAACATCGTGACATGCACATGGTGCTGCTCCAGCAGCTGTGCCAGGTAGAACGCCTCGGTGCTCCCCCCCGTGATGATCACGCGCCTGACCGAGGAGCTCTCGTGGCCGAGCAGCTCGAGTGCGCGCGGGATCTCGGTCGCGGTAGCGGCCACGTAGAGGTGGTCACCCACCTCGATCACGGTGTCGCCGGTCGGGACGATCGTCTCTTCGTTCCGCTCGACCGCAACCAGGAGCAGCGGGCGATCTCCCTCCTCCGCTGCGAGGTCGACCAGCCTGCGGCCCGCGATGGGAGCGCCCTCCTCCACGTCGAACCCCAGCAACTGAAGGGCGCCGCCCGCGAACACCGCGATGTCGGTGGCGGCAGTCGAACGGAGCAGCCGCACCGTCTCGAGCGCCAGCTCACGCTCGGGATTGATCAGCACGTCCACGCCGAACAGGTCCGGCTTGAGATTGCGCGCGTCGCGATAGAAGTCGGGGTTCGAGACGCGCGCGACCTTGGTCATGCCGGGCGTGCTGCGGGCGCTCATGCAGGAAACCAGGTTCACTTCGTCGCTGTTGGTGACCGCGATCAACAACCCAGCCTTGCGAATGCCGGCCTGCTCGAGCACGGCGGGGCTGGTGCCGCTCCCCTCCACCACGGCGACGTCGATGTGGTTGGCCACGTACTCCAGCCGCTGGAGCTCGACGTCTACCACCACGACATCGTGTTGCTGGTTGGAGAGGCGCTCGGCGACGTGGTACCCGACTTCGCCGGCGCCTACGACGACGATATGCATGGCAGCCTTTCTACCGCTGATCGACGCCACAATAAGGCATCGGGCGGCGCTTTCGGCAACACTCTCAGGAGTCCAGGACCCGGGCCACCGTGTCGGCGGCCCACACTACGTCGTCGCGGGACACGTCGATGTGGGTGACGGCCCGCACGCGGGTCGGACCGAAGGGAACCAGCAGGACGCCTGCGTCGGCGAGCCGGGCGAGGGCAGCCTCCGCGGTAGTGCCGACGAGGTCGAGCATCACGATGTTGGTATCGGGCTCGAGCGGCCGCACGCCCTCGTGACCTTCGAGCCGTTCGGCGAGCAGCCGCGCGTTGGCGTGGTCCTCCTCGAGCCGCGACAAGTTGTGCTCCAGCGCGTAGAGACCGGCCGCCGCCAGGATGCCCGACTGGCGCATGCCACCGCCGAGCCGGCAGCGTATGGTCACGGCGCGCTCCATGAGATCGGCCGGCCCCGCCAGGCAGCTCCCCACCGGGCAGCCGAGCCCCTTGGAGAGGCACACCATCACCGTAGTTGCACCCTCCGCGAGGCGCGCCGGCGATACGCCCTGGGCTGCGGCCGCATTCCACAGCCGCGCGCCGTCGAGGTGGAGCGGCACCCCGCGATCCGCGACGAGAGCGGTCAGCTCGTCCCAAACGTCTACCGGCGTCACCCTGCCGCCGGCGGCGTTGTGCGTATTCTCCGCCGCGACCGCGCAGATGCGCGGCTCGTGCGTCGACACCGGACGCCAGGCCTGCGCCACGAGCTCGGCCGTGAGCACTCCATTGGGCGCCGTCACGGGGCGCACCTGCGCTCCCGAGAGGCCGGCCACCGCCGCCGACTCGTAGTTCAAGAGATGCGAGCCGGCTTCCAGGATCACCTCGGTCCCCCGCTCGACGTGCAGCCAGACGCCGGTCTGGTTGGCCTGGATTCCCGACGGGAAGAACAGCGCGGCCTCCTTACCGAGCAACTCCGCGACGCGCTGCTCCAGACGCCGCGTCGTGGGGTCACCGTCAAGCACGTCGTCACCGACCTCGGCCTCGGCCATCGCGCGCCGCATCGCTGCCGATGGTCTGGTGACGGTGTCGCTCCTGAGATCGATCACTCGGTCGGACATTCTCTCCGCCCTCTCGCGCGGGCCGCGGCGCTCACTCCAGAATGGCCTTCTGCTCCCGCTGGCGGCGGCGCAAGTCGTAGGTCTCGGCGACCTCGCCGCCCACCAGGAAGATGCAGGCCATGAAGTAGATCCACACGACGAACAGGAGCACGGCGATCGCGTTCGCATTGGAGACGAGGCGGTCCACCGTGGCGACGCGCGTCAGGTACAGCGTGAAGAACTTCTTCGCGATCTCGAACCCCAGCGCGGCGACCGCTGCGGCGACCACCGCCGTGTCCCACCGCATCGTCCGCGTCGGCGCGATCGTGTAGATGATGAAGAACAGGGAGAGCCCCACCAGGTAGACCGAGATTCCGACGACGAAGCGTCCCACGAACGGATAGCCCGCCACGATCACCGTGAGGAGCGCGTTTGCAACGAGCAGCACGAGCGTCACGATCAGCAGGAACAGATCCACGCCCTTCCCCACGAAGTAGGAGCGTGTCTCGTAGGTGTCGAAGATCTCGTTCAGGGAGGAGCGGATTGCGCTGAAGAACCGGGTCGCAAACCAGAGAAAGAGCGGGACACCGTAGATGGTCAGCTCTGCACGGCTGTTCATCACACCGGTGATGATGTCCTCGGCTCCCGCCAGCGGCCCGCCCCCTTCTGCGGTCCCGCCCGGCAGGATCTGCTCGAGCAGGGCCAGAACGTCCGTCATCGCGTTCTGGCCGCTCACGAAGTAGCCGAGTGTGGCGAGGAGCAGGACGACGAACGGGAGGGACGCCAGGAGCGCGTCGAAGGTCAGCGCGCTCCCGAGGAAGAGGATCTGGTCTTCGTAAGCGCCGATGAAGACCCGACGCACGAACCCGATGGGGGAGGAGGCCCACCCCCGTCGCGGCAGGGCAGTCACGCCTGGAACCGCGCTGCTAAGCTAGGCCTCGGACTCGTCCTGGTCCTTGCGGCGCGAAGAGCGGGTATCCGAGAGTCGCCGCTCCAGCTCGTCGCGGGCAGAGCTCACGGCGGCCTTGCCGGCGTCCAGGGCACTGTGCGCGTCTTCCCGCTTGTCCTTGATCGTGCGCCGTGCGGTCTCGAATCCCTCCTCGAGACGCTCCTTAGCCCGGTCGTAGCCTTCCTCGACCCGCTCCTGCAGCTCCTCGGCGCGGGTGTGCGCGTCATCCCTGATTTGCCGGCTGCGATCCCGGATGACCTGCCTGGTCTGCTCACCGCTCTGCGGAGCAAACAGCAGCGCGGCACCGGCTCCCACCAGCAGCCCCAGCAGGAATCCACCGATCCCGCCGTTCGACTTCTCGACGATGATCACCGCACCGTCGTCTCGTACCTGTGGCATAACTCCTCCATCGCCTCACACGCCGAGACGCGCCCCGGGACCTCGCCCGACGCACACTCGGCGTCGCTGGTACTCGTATTCGGTTGTCTGCATTGAAATTACCACCCCGCGAGAGGCCCGTCAAAAGGCAATCTCGAGTCCGTCGTATGCCGGTGATACCCCGTCAGGCAGCCGGGATTCCAGCTGCGCGTGGGAGAACCGGTGGGTCAGGTGGGTGAGATAGGTGCGCCGCGCCCCGACGGCGGCGGCCAACTCCGCGGCCTCATCGATGGAGAGGTGCGTCGGGTGGGGGCGGTCGAACAGCGCGTTCACCACCAACGCTTCCACCCCGTCCAGCCGGTCCAGTGTGGCCTGCGGCACCCGCTTCACGTCGGTCAGGTACGCCACGGGCCCGAAGCGGTAACCGAACACCCGTGTGCCACCGTGATCGCACTCCAGCGGAAGCACCGCGATCCCCGCGACCTCGTACTCCTCGTACGGTTCCAGGACGGTGGCAACGAGCTGCGGCTTACTGGTCCCCGGCGGCGGTGCGACGCCATCGTCGAAGATGTAGTCGAAACGCGCCTCGAGCCGGGCCATCGTCTCGGCGGGGCCGTAGACGGGCAGTTTGCCCTGCTCCAGCCTGACCGAGATCGCCCGCAGGTCATCGATGCCGTGGATGTGATCAGCGTGCTCGTGGGTGTAGAGCACCGCGTCCACCGACCCCACTCCCTCGCGCACCAGCTGCAGCCTGAGCTCGGGGGGGGTGTCTATCAGGACGCGGGACCCACCCACCTCCACGACGGCGCTGGTGCGCGTGCGTCGGTCGCGGGGGTCGTCGGAGGAGCACACAGCGCAGTCACAGCCGATCACCGGCACGCCAAACGACGTCCCCGAACCGAGGATGACGAGGCGGTCGCTCAAATCGTCACGACCTTGAGGAGATTCGTGGTGCCGGGGACGTCGAACGGCACGCCGGCCGTCACGACTATCCTGTCGCCCTCCTTCACCACGCCGCGCGCCATCAGGCGCTCGCGCGCGCGGCCCAGCATCGCCTCGAACGTCGGGAAGTGCTCGGTCAGCGCCGGCCGCACTCCCCACACCAGCGAGAGCCAGCGGCAGGTGGCCTCTTCGGTGGAGATGCCCGCGATCGGCGTCACCGGCCGGTGCGCAGCGATCTTGCGTGCGGTGAAGCCGCTCGACGTGAGGCACACGATCAGCGGAGCGTCGATCATCTCCGCGGCGATCCCGGTGGCGAACGCGATCGCGTCGGCCGTGGAGTGGGGTCGCACCAGGGAGGTGGGCGCATCGCTGCGGCGCCGCCGGGGGGCGCTCGGCCCGACGGTCGAGCGTTCGATCTCCTCGATGATGCTGGCCATCGCGCGTACCGCGTCGACCGGGTACTCGCCGATGGCCGTCTCGGCGGAGAGCATGACCGCGTCGGTGCCGTCGAGGATGGCATTGGCCACGTCGGACGCCTCGGCGCGAGTGGGCCGCGGGTTCTGTACCATGGACTCCAGCATCTGGGTGGCCGTGATGACAGGCCGGGCGCGGCGGTTGGCCCGCGCGATGAGGCGTTTCTGGGCCAACGGCACCTCCTCGTAGGGGAGCTCCACTCCGAGGTCCCCGCGAGCCACCATGATGGCGTCCGACGCCTCCAGGATGCCGCTGATGTCCTCGATCGCCTCCGCCTTCTCGATCTTGGCCACGATCCGCACACCGTCCGGGACGAGCCCGCGCACTTCCTCGACATCCGCGGCCCGCCGCACGAACGAAACGGCGATCATGTCAGCCTCGTGCTCCAGCGCGACCTCGAGCATGCGGCGGTCGCGCTCGGTGACCGTCGGCGCGCTCACCGCTACGCCGGGCAGGTTGATCCCCTTGTTGCTTCTCAGAGGCCCACCGTGGTCCACTACGCCGTACACGCGGTCGCCCTCGACACGGGTGACGTCCACCGCCAGGAGGCCGTCGTCGAGCAGGACGCGCACCCCTGGTGAGACGTCCTGAGCCAGGGCGTCGTAGGTCGTCGGGATCTCTCCGGCGACCGCCGATTGCTCGGGCGCGAAGACCGCCTCAGCGCCCGATTCGAGCGTCACAGGCGCCCCAAGCCGGCCCACGCGGATGCGGGGGCCCTGGAGGTCCACCAGGACGCCAACGAAGCGCTCAGCGGCCGCTGCGGCCCTGCGCACGCGCCCGATCCACTGGCACCACTCTGCCGGGTCGCCATGCGAGCTATTGATGCGGACCACGTCCAACCCGGCGCCAATGAGTTGAGTGATTGCTCGCTCGTCACATGTCGCCGGACCCAGTGTGGCTACTATCTTAGTGCGGCGAAAGTGTTTAGCCTCTGTCATCGCGCTCCTGGATGTGCTTCAGTCGGGCCCAGTACAACCCTGAGACAGCCGAGCGGGGCCGATTCGCTCAGGCAGTCCCCGCGAGCGCAGCGGCCAGCTGCGGCAGGGCCTCTCCTGCCGTCGCCGGCCAGTGTAGCGTGGCGCGCGGCGAGAGCGGCGTGCGGCCCGGGTTTATCTCGATCACCGTGGCGCCTGCCGAGAGGGCCAGGTCGGGAAGGCCGGCGGCCGGGTACACGACCGACGAGGTGCCGATCACCAGCAGGGCGTCGCTCGTCGTGACGAGCTCGTGGGCCCGCCCGATCGCGTCGCTCGACAGCTGCTCCCCAAACCAGACGACACCGGGCCGAATCGGGCTGCCGCAGGTGTCGCACGCCGGCGGCTCGACGTCGCCCTCTTCGGGCAGGTCCAGGTCCCGGAACCGCTCCGGATCGAATGGATGTCCGCCGCCCACGCAGCGAAACGCCTCGAGCGACCCGTGCAGCTCGATTATGTCCTCGCTGCCGGCGCGCCGGTGCAGGCCGTCCACGTTCTGGGTCACGACGGCGAAGTGGTCGAAGCAGCGGGGCAGATCGGCCAGCGCCAGATGGCCGGCGTGGGGCTCAACCTGGCGAGCCATCCTCCAGCGGTACACGTACCAACCGAAGACCCGGGCGGGATCGGTTCGGTACGCCTCGGGCGTGGCCAGCTGCATCGGATCGTAGCGCGCCCACCAGCCGGTCAGGGCGTCGCGGAACGTCGGTACACCCGACTCCTGGGACATACCGGCGCCCGTGAGCGCCACACCGCGTCCGCAGCCGGCGAGAAGCTCGGCCGCGCGGCCGCACTCAGCGTCGCCGGATCTGGATCCGGTCATCAACGTCCCCACAATTTGCCCACATGGAGTCTCAACATGCGTGTGGAACGCTGGCGCCGCTACGGAAGCTCCAGCAGCCAGAGGTTGGCCGAGCCGACGCTCAGGGGGACGCCAGTCGGACCCGTCACAGTCCCCGTGGCCACTTCCACCTCGACCACGTAGCGACGGGTGCCAGACACAGCCGCCACACGCATGACCCGCCCACCGAGAATTCCGACCGTGTTGCTGGCGCCCGTGGCGAGGTCCAGCGCCTCCACGACGGCGCCGGCGATGCCGGCCACTGGGACCCCATCGACGTTGGCCAGGTCGTACACGGACGCCGAGAAGGAGCCGATCTCCTGCGGCGTGGCAGAGCCCTGCGGCAGGTGAAAGAGCCGTGTGGAATCGGGGCGCTGCACGATCCACACCCCACCGTCCGGAGCCGGCGCGTACGCAATCGCCGACTCCGCGCCCGGCACTACCGTGGCTTCGAGCGTG
>Ga0255046_10000281_pt1 | contig 13162 bp, 20 predicted proteins | sample BC1_12_27_MG_FD_183632 | JGI IMG/M metagenome (GOLD analysis project Ga0255046, IMG submission 183632) | Seawater microbial communities from Strait of Georgia, British Columbia, Canada - BC1_12_27 | ecosystem: Environmental > Aquatic > Marine > Strait | place: Canada: British Columbia...
AGCCGATACGAAATTTCACTATGTTCTTATCACCGCCGCCCAAGAACAGGTTATCAAAGCACCTGGGTTCCCGCAGATGTATATTGATACTTTGATTCTGTCACATACCAACCAGACAGAATTTGACTCATTCAAATCGGATAAAAAGAATGAGGCTCTGCATGACAGGATGTACAAAGTACTTGTACCGTGGAACTTAAGAGTGGATGATGAAATTAAGATTTATCAAAAGATGATTAATGAATCTGATTTCAGAGATATCCATATCGCCCCCGGAACTTTAAGGGTTGCTGCTGAATTTGCAATTCTTTCAAGGTTGATTAAGTCAACCAAAGTTTCCAATAAAATCACCAAGATGAAACTCTACAATGGAGAAATTCCAACAGAGTTTAAAAAGACTGACATTGACATTAGGAAGTTAAGAGAAGAAGGAAGAGAACAGGGTGAAGGTATGTTCGGTATTTCACCAAGGTTTGTTATCAATGCTCTTAACCTGGCTCTTGGTGCAAAAGAAGAAAAGAAGTGTATCAATCCGATTGATATGATTAGATCACTTCGTGATAACTTCGACCATCACATTGGTATAGCCGATGAAGATGTTGAAACCTTTATGAAACTCTTGACCGGTAACAAAGAGTCAGTCGCATCCGAGTTTAAGGATTGGGCTAAAAAAGAAGTCAACATGGCTTTCTTGTGGGCATATGATGAACAAGCCCAGGAACTCTTTGACAGGTACATGACAAATGCTGAAGGTTTCTGTAAGAATATTCAGATCAAAGATTCAGTGACCGATGAATATCATAATCCAGATGAAAAGGTTATGAGAGCGATTGAAGAACTTATCGGGGTTCCGATGGAGTCAAGAAAAGAATTTAGAAACGGAATCTTCGTTTATAAATCAGACTTCTTGAGTCGAGGTAAGGACTTCACTTTCAAAGATTACGATCCTTTGAGAGAAGGTATTGAAAAGAAATTGATGGGTGATTTGAAAAATGTTGTATCACTATCAATTGCCGACACGACAAGTACTAATCCGAAGCGTAAGGAAAGAAGAGAAGCCGCCCTTGGAATTTTGATGGAAAAGGGATACTGTGTAAAATGTGCTTCAATGCTTCTAAGCTTCATTGGTGAAATACTTCGTAAAGAAGACTAAATTAGGAGTCACATTGGTGCCTCCTTGTTATCCGGGTAACCGGAGTGAAGAACCCCCGGTGCTAGCCACTGGGGGTTTTCTTATTTGGAGTGAAGTCATTTACATCCAAACATTATTATGATATAATAAGACATGAATAAGAAAATTATAAATTTCATTATGACTATATTACTTATAAAGGTGTTCGTCACATCCGCATATAGTGGCGCATTAGTAATATATTTAATATTTTTTTGTTCTGATTGGTTTGTGATATTATATTTAACTGATAAATTTAATTATGAAAGGAAAGAACATGAATCTTTACAAAAAGAACATGGGGTTCTTTATCAACGCAGCGTTCTGGACACTAGCACTTTTCACCGATCCAATTTGGATTCTAATTAAAGAAATGGGTCCGGTTGCTCTTTTGTTACCTGCTATGTTTGGTCTTCTTCTTGGACATTGGGAAGCCGACATTGACTGGGAGTTATAATGATAAGATTCATATCAAGAAAAATAACTTTTGGTGCTACTTATACTGGCATATCATTTTATAATGCTTTGATTGAAGCATATACTGCTTTGAAAAGCATGGGTTTATTTTTGATGTGGTTGTTGAATTTCTGCACCTATGAAGTGGAAGTTGCTGATGAAGAAGGAAATATCATCCATCATTTTCCACAAATAAACCATGAGGATGACGATGATTTCTGATAAGAGAGAAGAATTAATAAAAGAATTGCTAAAAGATCATTACGATCAAAAGATAAGTAGCTTTGCTGCAATGATTGCTTTACGGTTAATTGTTGATCCTAAAAAACCAAGTGAGGAATTTATGGAATTTCTAAAGACAAGCATAGAACTCTATAAAGATAGGAAAGAATATGAAGATTGAAGTCACTTTAACTGTAGTGGAAAATGAGGCCGTTGAATATACCATAACCACTGGTGCTGATACATGGGCAGACATTCATACAATAATTGATAATGCTGAAGATATTAACCTTCGTAAAGATAAAGCTAAAAGAAAATCCATTCAGGGTTTTATAACGAGAAGTCAGAAGGAATAAAAAATGAGTTATTGGATACCGATTCCTGGCATGATGAAAGGCATAAGAGCAGAAATGGTGCCAGTTAGCAAAAAGAAAAAGAACAGAAAAATGAAGAAAAAGAGAAAAGAAAGGAATCAAAATGACAACCGTATTCCACGATGATTGGGACTTAAGCGAAAAGGGTCAGAAAGACGCTGAAAGACACCAAGATAAAATTGATGATGCGATTCGAAAAAATGTTCGTGATGTTATTGGAGAAGAGTCAATCATTACTCAAAAGGGTAAACGAAAAGTTCGAATCCCTGTAAGAGGAATGAAGGACTATAGATTCGTTCACGGTGATAATAAAGGACCTACTGCCGGTGTTGGTCAGGGTGACGGAAAACCCGGTGATATTATTGACCAAAAACAAAGACAACAAGAGGGTGGAAAACCTGATAAACCAGGTGACCAACGAGGTGAAGACTACATGGAAGCAGAAGTCGATATTGACTACTTGCTTAAAATAATGTTCGAGGACCTTGGCCTACCTTGGATTGAAGAGAAAACTAAAGCCGCAAAGATGGTTCCTAAAGGTTGGAAGTTTGAAACAATTTCCAAAAAGGGTATCATGCCAAGATTGCATAAGAAAAGAACTATGATGGAAGCAGTCAAACGAAATATCATGTTGGCCGCTGAAATTATGAGAGAAACTGGTGTTGATGAACCAACCGCCTACAAGGCTTTGAACCAAGCCTTCGGTGATATAAATTATGCAATCGACCTGATTGAAAAGGATGAAGTGGTATCGGATCAAGATGCCATCGTTATCAACGAGGATGACTTAAGATACAAACAAATTGAGGAAGATGTTGAATTTCATTCCAATGCTGTAGTCATAGCAATGATGGATGTATCTTACTCAATGGGTAGAGAAAAGAAGTACTTATGTAGAAGCCTTCTTTTCTGGTTGACTGAGTTCTTGAAAAAACGATATGACCATGTTGATATTAAATTCATTCAACATACCACAGAAGCACAAATTGTTGATGAAGATACATTCTTTCATACCCATACAACTGGTGGTACTATGTGTTATACTGCTTTCGAAAAAGCTAACTACATGATCGACACAGAATATCCATTGAATGAGTGGAATGTTTACTGTATCTATGTTGGTGATGGTGAAGATTTTGAACCAAAGAAAACCGTAACTTATATAGACCAGATGCTTAAGAAAGACATCAACATGTTAGGTTATGTTGAAATTGATCTTGACCATGAGGATGATGGTTTTGGTTATAGAGATGCCATGAGAACTCTTCTTGTTGAAATTAAAAAGAAGTGGAATTTTTTCCATAACCGTGAAAAACAAACTGACTTCTATAAGAATGAAAAACAAAGATTTCTCTGTGCAGTCATTAGAAATAAAACACATGTGTGGCCTGCCTTGAAACATATGTTATTTGAAAAGGAGAAGAGCTAATGGAATTAACAAATGAAAGAAAATCGGAAACCGGAGATTATATATTCGACATTGAGTGTACCGCAGAAGAAATTGTACATCTCAGAACTTATGCGGTTCAAAACGGTCAGGATATTGCAAACATGACCGATGAAGAAATAATCCAATTCTCTGTGGTCGGATTGCTAAAAGAGGAAATGGACAAAGAGAAAGGAATGGAAGATGAATAAAAATGAACTTCAAAGACTCTTAAAAATAGAGGACAGAATTTATCAGATTGCAGAAGAAGAAGGACTTGAGTTCTGTGATATTGAGTTCGATATTATTCCAGATCAGAAAATGTTAGAGATCATGGCCTATCGAATCCCTGGTAATATTTCAAACTGGAAATATGGTCGTGACTACGAAAGACTTAGAACCATACATGAAAAGGTTCGTGCTGGTCTTCCATTAGAAGTCGTTATAAACTCAGACCCATCAAGAGCTTATTTAATGAAAGACAATACTCTGGCAATTCAAGCACTTGTTATGGCTCATGTTGTTGGTCACGTTGCCTTCTTCACAATGAATAAGTACTTTATGAATACAAACAAGGATATTATTCCTTACATGAGTGCTGCGACCAAACGATTCAATAAGTATGAAAGAATGTATGGTATCAATGAAGTCGAAAGAATAATTGATGCTGGTCACTCAATTCAATTTCATTCGAGTCCTTTTGACAATGGAACTGAAGATGAAAAAAGAGAAAGACTGTATGAACAAAAAATGCAACAGGCTCATACCAGAAGGAAAGCTAAGTTTGATGATATTGTTCCTGTCGATGAGTCATACAAAGATATGGATGTTTCTCTTTTCAATCAACGACTATGGAGGTCATTGAAGTTAAAGACACCAGTTGAGCCAACAGAAGATTTGTTAAGATATGTAATTGATAACTCATCAACTCTTGAAACATGGCAGAAAGATGTTCTTGAAGTACTTAGAAGAGAAGGCAGATACTTCTGGCCTCAAATGAAAACCAAATACATGAACGAAGGTTTCGCTACCTACTGGCATGAAAAGATTATGAAAAGATTGTTTGATGAAGATTTATTGAACATGTCAGATCATGCTCAGTATAACTTTTCTAACTCACTAGTCAAAGCCTCTAACAGAGTATCTTTGAATCCCTATCTTGTTGGTTCCAAAATGTGGGAAGACATAGTAAACAGATGGGACAAAGGTAGACATGGTCGAGAATGGAATGAATGCAATGACAGAAAGTTAAAAGATACATGGGACAACAAAGCCATGAAAGGCAAAGAAAAAATGTTTGAAATAATGAGAACCCATACAGACTGGTTCTTTATGAAAGGATTTTTGACAGCCGATTTGGTAGATGAAATGGAACTTTACATTTTTGTTGAAAGAACAACTCATGCGACACACGATCTAGTCATTACAAAACAAAAGGCTGAGAAGGTTGCTGAATTGATTATTCAAAGTTTCACTCACAGTCATGTACCGAAAGTCGAAATCACAGATGGTAATTATGACCAAAAGGGATACTTATTCTTAACTCACAGATGGTCTGGAGCCAATCTCGAAAGGGATTATTGTAAGAAAACCTTACAACATATCGCCAACATTTGGGGTAAGAATTGTTATCTTGAAACAAAAGACGGACCGGATAAGAGATTGTTATATAAAGTTGAAAGAAAAGCAAAACTCGGAGGTCCTTCAGTAACAGGTGGCAGTCCTTCAAGATCAACTCCATCAAGTAATGTTTGGTCAACTATGGTCATTTCTGAATAAAAAAAACCCTGTAATCTACATAAATAGCTAAGTAGATATACAGGGTTTTTTTATGCTCTGTAATTGTAAATTGGAGAAAAAGGAATGGCAATAAGATACGATGAGCAGTATGTAAAGAGGCCAAGAGCAGAGTGGGAATATGAACCAGATCAAATAGTTGAACTTCAAAAATGTATGCAAAGTGTAACATACTTCCTTAAGTACGTTAAAATTGTGAACCCAGATCAAGGAGAAATTACTTTTAAGCCCAGAGATTATCAATGGGAACTCCTTGAAAAATTCCAAAAGCATAGATTCAATATTGGATTATGCTCAAGACAGTCTGGTAAAACTACCATCGTTTCTGCTTACGTCCTGTGGTATGCTATTTTTCACTCAGATAAAAATATAGGTATCGTTTCAAACAAAGAGACAAGTGCTAAAATGATTTTAGCAAGACTCAAAAGAATGTATGAGTCATTACCAATTTGGTTAAAGCCAGGTGTTACCGAGTACTCAAAAACATTTACTACATTTGATAATGGAACAAGAATAGTTATATCAGCAACCTCACCCGATGCCTTTCGTGGTGAGTCAATGAACCTCCTATGTTGCGACGAGTTCGCATTCGTCCCAGGTATAGCAGCCGAAGACTTCTGGGCTGCTAACTATCCAACCATTTCCGCATCCAAAGAAGCAAAAATCATAATCATATCTACTCCAAATGGTCTGTTCAATATCTTCCACAGAATATGGACACAAGCCAAGGCTAATTTGAATACTTTTGTTACCACAAAAGTAAGCTATGAGAGAGTACCTGGTAGAGATGAAGAGTGGGCTAAAGAACAAGTTAAAAATCTTGGAATGTTAAAATTTAATCAAGAATTTGCAGTCAAGTTCATTGGTTCTACAAACACCGTTCTTAACTCAGAAACTATTAAAGTTCTTTTATCTTCTCATAAAGACCCTAAATATATGGACTTAGAAGATAGATTAAGAATTTGGGAAAAACCAAAAGAAAGAGCAGTATATGCTTTAGGAGTAGACCCCGCAAAAGGAACAGGAGAACACTGGTCTACAATACAAGCTTTTGAAATTATATCTTTAAATCCAGTACGAATGAATCAGGTTGCTGTATTCGAACATAACTTAACCGATGTATATGATTTCTGTGATATAATTGACAGACTCTCAATGTACTATAACAACGCATATATTATGTGTGAAAATAATGGTGAAGGCGCTGCAGTAATTCAAAGACTGTGGTGGGATATAGAAAATGAAAATCTAGTTAACTCTGGTTCTAAGACTGCAAGTCTTGGTATTAGAGCATCAAGAACAACAAAACCAAAAGCCGTTTTACTTATGAAAAAACTTATTGAAGACGGTAGTGTAAAAATAGTTGATAAAAACACCATCGAACAACTTAGTTCTTTTATTGAAGATAAAAATAAATTCTTTGGTAAAGATAAACCGGATGACTTAGTCTCCGCTCTTTATTGGTGTCTATACTTATTAGAAATGGATATTCTTGATGAAAGTTATGGGTTCATTAAAAGAGAAGATGAAGATGATGCTTGGGGTATTTTATCAGACGTAGAATCAGACGTAGAAGATTGGACTTGGTTAACGGATACAGAAGTTTTTGAGTAAATAGATAAATAAGAATAAGAGGAATTAGAATGGCTACAACAAAAAAGCAGTTGGCAGAAAAGATAAAACGTAGACTGGGTTATCCTATGGTGAAAGTAGAACTTCACCCACGACAAATTGAGGATGCAATTGACTACGCCCGTGATAAATTTATCAAGTGGGCTACAGGTCAAGCAACATCAGAAACCTTTTTTACTCTACTACTATCTGCTGGACAAAACTTTTATGACTTACCAGTTGGTGTAACTGAAGTATTATCATATGATGATAAAGGTTCTTCATGGGGTATCAATACATTATTCACAATTGATAATTACTTATACTCCAGAGGAGTATTTGATCCTGTAATTTGGGGATCAGGTGGTGACTATAACTTAGTTTCATATCACATAGCCAGAGATTTTTTAGATACGCTTAAGCAATATACACCAAGTGTGTATAATTGGAAGTATCATAGATTTACAAATCAATTAGAAATTCATCCACCACCACCCTGTGGTAACGCTTTACCAGTTCCTATAAGTGGAAGCGAATGTGATGGAACCATTGTTTATGCTGATGCTGATTCACCAGGATATGTATTATTAAGAGCTTATATGTTAGAAGCAAGTCAATACTATAATACAGATAGAGGATGGACACCACAAGATAGCTTTGAAGATTTCTACACAAGTGATTGGATTTTTGATTATGCTTTGGCAGAATCAAAAATAATACTTGGTAGGATAAGAACAAAATTTTCACAATTTGCTTCAATAGGAAACACAGGCATAGCCTTAGATGGAGAAGCACTTATTAGTGAGGGTATAGAAGAAAAACGAGAACTTAAAGAAACACTACAACTAGAAGAAGTATGGGATGGCCTTGGTATATCCATGGGCTAAAGGAGATAACATGTCAGAAATAAGCGCATATGAAAAAATGTTTAAAGATGGAACAGCTTTTAATCCAATTAAAATAGAACAACCATCACCACAAAATCCGGGTGGAGGTATGGGTAGAGGAGCTGACCCAGATGAAAGTGGCGTTGACTACAGTTTATTCGACGATCACATGGGAAATATGGTTCAAGAAAAGATAGAAGCAAAGAAGGCAGCAGTACTAGGTAATCCAGCAAGACCCGATCCACCACCATCACCACAAGCTGGTGGTGATAGAATTATAAGACTGGAAAGAAGAATTGAGTTGCTGGAACAAGCACTTAGTCTTGTAATGGAAACACAAACCAAATTAATGAGAGGATAAAATGGAGCTGACAGAAAAAATAGACTTATATCTTACTGAAAAAACAAATATAAAAAAGCTAAGTCAAGAATACAAAGATAAAATGAGAGATGAGTCAAGTCAAATGGCATTTCAAAAACTAGGTAGCGATTTTGTTAATGCATTTGTTGATGGTAAGATGAGTGACTTAGGTGCAACCGAAGATCAAATGGGAAAAATAAATAGTTGGGGTCGTGGACAATCACCACGGTCCGCATCTAAAAAATTGAAAACGCTTAGCGCCAAATATAAGTCATTTATAAATCAGGCCGAAAAAGCATTAAGGAAAATTGAGATAGAACTCGAAGAGGAATATTAATGGACCTATTAATAGAAAAGTACTTAGGAGAAGAGCAGGAATTAGACTATGATCTAACATTTGATGAAAGGATGGAAGATGATATAGAAAAGCTTCTTAGAAAAGTCAAAGGATATATGGATGACCCAGACTATGAAGCTGGTGATGCTAGAAGTTTTGCATATATAAGTAAAAAATATGCAAAGCAATTTGAAAAAGCATTGGACAAAATGGGAGTTGAATGGGACGGACCATAATGGATAAAGTAGATAAGTATATCACAGAAGAATATAGACCAAATAAAAAAGCAGAAATAAGAATAGTTCTATCAATACCACCTAATATTGGAAAAACTCAAATGGACAATTGGGTTAAATCTAAATTTAAGCATGTAATTAAACAGGGTGGTGTAATAGAATATGATATAAAAATAGTATAATGGGAAAAGCAGCAAGACAAAGACGCCCTGAGTGGCAGTTATATGATATACACCACAATATAGAACATGACTTATTTGAGGAATACATAGTTGAGTTTACTGATATTGCTGGTATTGTATGTAATTACTATATTAGGGATAGAAGAGTAGAGTTAGATACTCTTTATGGTGAATCAACCAATACCAATTACTTGAAGCCAATACCAACCAAACTTATCTATGAACCAACAGAAGAACCAACTTTAACTAGAGGGTTTGGTATTCATTCAGAAGAAGTAATTCAATATGCTTCCGTTCCAAAATTTACTTTCACTCGTGATGTAAGTGCTGGTTATCACCCAGTGCCAGGAGATGTTCTTGTAACACCTTGGAATAATAGAGCATATGAAATAGCTGATGTAAGTGAAGAAGAACATATTTTCCAACTTAAAAAATTCATTTGGGGTTTTATACTTAGAGCGTTTAGATTCAGCGATCAATCAGATGGAGCAGTTGGACTTCAAACAACCGTTGGAGCTAAAGAACCTTTCAGAGGATTCAGAGACCCAACAAATAAAGATATTGATACATTTACAGAACCACTTACTGCCTTTGGTGACAATGAGTGGTTAGAAGAAGAGAGCGAAGAAATATTTGACTATGAGGGAATAGACACAAGTGTCTATGGTTATTAAGATATGAGATTAAAAAACTTTTTAATGGAAATGATGAACAAAAAGCAATTGAAAATGATTGCTGGTATTGTTGCTAGAGATGAAGAATATGAAGTTTTTATAAAACAGTTAATCAAAAAACATGGTAAAGACGTTACAAAAATTCGTAAAGAGTTTGAAAAGAAATATTCTAATGCTTCTGCTGAAGTATATCAAAAAATATTAAGGAGCACAAGATGAGATTAAAATTATTTATGGAAGGTAAAATGAAAGAGCTTCACATGGAAATCACGGATTTTCTAAAGAAGAATCCAAAGCCAAAAGATACAGAAATCCATGCGCTAGCTAAAAAATTAGGAGTCGATCCACATAAATTTGAAGAGCATGTCTATATGATTCTTGGTGACTTACTCAAGAAAGAAGATAAGATTCCAGGTGGTAGAGCAGATAAGTTGACTTCAAAGGATATTGCTGATAAGCATAAGGTTTCTGTTGAAGAAATTGAAAAGCAAATAGCTATGGGTGTAAAAGTAGAAATGGAACACGTGGATGATAAAGAGTTAGCAAGAGAAATATCTTTAGATCACCTTGAAGAAATGCCAGACTATTATACTAGACTAGCAAAGATGGAAAAAGAAGGCGGCATATCACATGAGTAATTTGATAGACAAAATTGATAAGCTTCTAATTGAAGAAGATGATATGAGTAAATGGAAATGTCCATGTGGATGGGTGTATGATCCAAAAGAACACGGAGGAAAACCATTTAGTGATTGGTCGGGACCATGTCCTGAAAGTGGTACACCAAAGAGTAAATTTAAAAAGTTAGGTGATTAATGAAAGGTTATTACTACTATGAAGTAATCAGGAAAATGATTATTCAATTCCTCGATGCTTTCAATGATATACAAGTTAAAAGATTAGAGCCTGATAGTGATACTGTAAGAGAACTAATACATGTACCAGTTAAGCTTTCTGTCAAGGAAAAATTTTGGTATTGGCTACAAGAACGTAAAGACGATGAAGTACTACCAATGATAACTGCTTGGTTAAGCACAATTGACTATGCTTCTGATAGACAAGTTAATACATTCTATGAGTTATGCACAAGTACTGATCCTGAAACTGGAACATATGAAAAATTCCCACACCCAACTCCATATAACTTTACTTTCTCACTAAACATTTGGTCACTTTATCTATCTGATATTGACCAAATATTAGAACAAATTCTACCGTTCTTTGCACCGCATATTTTTATACGTATTCGTTTAGATGAACTGGATATTGAATATGATGTTAAAGTTATATTTCAAAGCTGCACACCAGAACTAAGTCTTGATATGCCTGACGAGGAATACAGAGTAGTAAATTACTCACTTGAATTTGTCGCTCAAGCTTGGTTATTTAAACCAGCTATTACAGATGGTGGATTAATAAAATGTATATACACAAATTACTCCACAACAGTAGAAGGACTTGCTAGATCATTAACTGATACAACAAGTACTTTTTCATCTGGTGCTTCTGGTGGTGAGTCAACTTCTCTTTGTTGTTATCAAGACCCAGATGCACAAATTATATGTGATTATGAAACGTTTGGACCTGGGGATTCATCAGGAGATGCTTGCGAGGGGGACGAATAATGCCATTAGTTTGCGCTGAAAGTGGATTGGTGAATTTGGGTAAGGCAACACCAAGTAACTATCAGTTAATCATTCCACTGATACCAACAGAAACTACAATATCTGCAATCAATCCATTGATACTAAATATTTTTAGTACTGTTATACCTGGTGTTTCCATAGCAGAAGAATTATTAAGTTATCAAGCGGCTCAGACAAAACGAGCACAGGGACCATTAGTTTATGAACAACTATCTATTGGTTTTGTTGTTGACTCTTTATTTGCAGACTGGAAAGTATTAATGAATTGGTTAAAGTTTATAAATGATAACTCAGAAAAAATGGCAGAGTTGCATAAAGAATATTCGGTAGACGCAACCCTTGCAATTACTGATAACTACAGACAGCCTCTTATGGCTATAAGATTTGTAAGTGTTTGGCCGATAACTATAGCCGAAGTAGGATTAAGTCAAAGAGAAGGTGAGAGCCAGTTAGAATGTTCAGCAACATTTAATTACGATTACTTTTTAATAGAAGAATGATAAAAACGATAAATATGACTAAATATAAATAGTAAAGTGAACAAAAGCTTACCTGAAAAATAATGTTTCAGGTATAAGGAGGAAAGAAATGGCACTATACTTAAGCCCACTAGTAGACGTCAATGAAATTGACCTATCTACTACAATTCCAGCTGTGGCAACCTCCATAGGTGTATTGGTTTTAAGAGATACATGGAAAGGTCCGGAACTAAAAAGACAACTAGTAAATAATATAGATGAGTTGATTGAGATATTTGGTGAACCAGAAGATTCTTCATATAAAGATATTTTTTCTGGTATAGGATTCTTAAAATATGGTATTAATTTGTATTGCACAAGAGCGTTAGCTCCAAGTGCTACATTTGCTGGTCTATATGGAACAATGGCATCAGCAGGAACATTAACCGCATACGCGTCTGGCAATGCTTATCAATTAAGTGATTTTGAATCAGAGGATTCAGATGAGTTTAATAATGAAAGCACTGTATTCGATGCAGGCAGACCCGATTTTGGATCGCAAGTATCTTATATAGGAAAGGACAGAGGTGAGTGGGGTGACTACGTACAAATAGCTTATGTAGGCAGAGATATTTATAACGGTGTTAGAAGAGTTTATGATGGATCAGCAAATTCATCTACAACAGCGGCTTCATTGGGTATTTCAGCATCACTGTATGATGATATAGCCGATATTGATAAAGCTTTTAATACTGATGATTCCGGGAAAAAACAATTCTTAGTAATTGTTAGATCAGCCCAACAAGAAGACTTAAATCTGAATCCAATTCCTTACCAAGTAGTCGAAAGTCATTTGGTATCAACGGACCCAAGAGCACTTGACGACGGAGGCCAAAACACTTATGCACCAATTTGGATAAACTTAGTTTCAGATGTTATAAGAATGGCTGCATCACAAGCAGCAGGGTTTGATAACACAGACATGAGTGCTGTTTATATGGTCGACTACCAAAATATGGGTGGAGGCGTAAGAAATCAGGGAGACTCTGTAACCGACGCTGATATTATAGAAGCTTATGAGTTATATTGTGACCCAGAAGTAGTAGATGTTAACATCTTTATTGATGGAGCCAAGTCAACAACCGTTCAAACAGAACTTGCAGCTATTAGTGAAAGCAGAGCAGACGCAATGGCTTGTCTTGATGTACCACAATCACTAGTAGTATTCAACAAAGGAAACGAAGCAACCGATTGTAGAGATTTCAGACTTGGACAACATAGTACTTATAACTTAAATCTAAACACAAGCTCGGCACACCTATTG
>Ga0255046_10000286_pt1 | contig 13107 bp, 7 predicted proteins | sample BC1_12_27_MG_FD_183632 | JGI IMG/M metagenome (GOLD analysis project Ga0255046, IMG submission 183632) | Seawater microbial communities from Strait of Georgia, British Columbia, Canada - BC1_12_27 | ecosystem: Environmental > Aquatic > Marine > Strait | place: Canada: British Columbia...
GCGTGGACATGGAAGTCAAACTTGAGACGGCGCGCATCGTCGCCGAGTACGCGCAATCCGAGGGCGCGGACTCGCTGGTATTCCGCAGCGATGACGGTGGCCTTGAATTCTCGCCGGTAACGGCCGCTAGCGCACAGGAGGGTTCGGCATTCAAGCTGGCTGCCGAATTCGATGCGGGTGCCTGGTTCGGATCACCGGATCGCCTGCTGGGCAACGCATACTACAAGCAACTGGATGCCGGCTTCATTTCCAATGGCAACTTCTCGCTGACTGACGACCGCCAGTATGGCGCCGTACTGAATTACAAGGTCAACGACCGCAATTCTGTACTGCTCCAAGTCGACGATCAGCTCCAGGATCCAGGCATGTCGTCGAGGAAAACAACCCTGAACTGGCGTCATAGCCGCGACCGACTGGTACTGGAGGGCGAGTATCTCGATCGGCAGGCCAGCACCCTGGGGACCAGCGGATCTGCTGTTGCGCTGCGCGCGCAATACGACTGGACCGACCGTCTGAAGGTTTCATTGGAACATCAGGAATCGATGTCCGGCGATGCCCTAACGCAGTCGGCCGCCGGTGTGGAATACGCTTTCAAGGAGAAACTGCTGCTTTCCGGCCGTGTCGTCGTGAGTGCGGAAGGCGAGGCATTCCAGGGAGGCGCCAGTTGGGACACGGCATTCGGCAGGCTCTACGCGCAACAGCAGATGCTTGGACCGGAGTCGTCCGATGACACTGCTAATACGGTGCTCGGCGCTGAAGCGCCGTTCGGCGCCGGCGGCACTGTCTATAGCGAATATCAATGGGATCGCAGTGGCGATCAGCGCGGCCTACGCTCGATAACCGGCATCAGGCGCGACTGGTCTGTTACGGATGGATTGTCGCTGCTCGTGTCCGGCGAACAGACAACGCTGCAGGCGCTCGACGGGAGCGAAGGCGAACTGAGTGCGTTGATCGGCGGTGCCAGCTTTGACCGCAACGGCATCAAGTTCAATACGCGAAACGAATGGCGACAACAGCGAGGCACTAAATCGTTCGACCAGTTCACCACGATCAACACTGGCGAAGTGAAATTGCAGCCGGCGTTCACGATCCTCGGCGAGTATCGCCAGAGCAAGTCAGAAGACCTGTTGCTGCCGGATCAATCGACGAGATTCCAGGAGGCGAGTCTCGGATTTGCGATTCGACCAATTGATCATGATCGCTGGAATGTACTCTTCAAGTTCTCGAGCCTCGACAGCGATGCGACCCCGACGCAGATCGATCCTCACTACGACGACAGCACTGCTGATCTCATATCGACGGACTGGTCCGTGCAGCTTCACCAGCGCATCGAGTGGGTCGGCAAGCAGGCATTCAAGAGGAAGCTGACCGAACTGGACGGCCTGTCGGCTATTGAAACAAACACATCGCTGAGCATTCAGCGACTGAACTTCGACATACCGCGGAATTTCTCCCTTGGCGCAGAGTACCGGCGGCTTCATCAGAAGGAAGCCGATGACGTCCGTGCCGGCTGGTTAGGCGAAGTGATGTGGAACGGCTACGAACACGTGGGCATAGGGGTGGGCTACAACTTCACCGAATTCTCAAGTGATCTCCGGTTTGACAGCGACTACTCGGAGTACGGCTGGTTCCTCCGCGTTCAGGGCAAGTACTAATTCGAGTAACCAGACGCAGCGCCGCACACGAAGCGAGCTGCGCGCACCTGCATGCTTTTTTGTACAATTTCTGCGACGGAATTGCGGCTCCGTATATCTACTTACGAAAGGAGTTGTGACCGATAGCGCTGCTTGCGTTATGCTTTTGGGAAACGAGAATTGAGAGGAATAAGCAGATGGCCTATGGTTCCAACGACATTCGTAACGTGTGCCTGGTAGGGCCGAGCAACTCTGGCAAGACACAGTTGACAGAGGCGCTTCTTCACGCGGGTGGTGCCATCAACGAATGCGGTTCGGTTGATAAGGGCGACACTGTTGCAGATTTCACCAAGCGCGAACAAGAGCTCGGGCATTCGCAGTTTGCATCGGTATGCCACTTCGACCATGCCGGCATACACGTCAATCTGATCGACACCCCGGGGTATCGGGATTTTTATGGTCGCGCATTGTGCGTGTTGCCCGCCGTGGAAACGGCTGCCGTCGTGATCAATGCCCAGGCCGGGATTGAAATGGTCGACCGCCGCATGATGAAAGCGGCTCACGACCAGCGACTCTGTCGCATGATCATCGTGAACAAGATCGATGCCGAGGAAGTGGATCTCGAGACTCTTCTTGAGGAGATTCGGCTGGAATTCGGCCCGGAATGCCTGCCACTCAATCTGCCGGCAGCCGATGGTGAAGGCGTTGTCGACTGCTTTTTCCAGCCCAAGGGCGCCGATACCGCGTTTAGCAGCGTCGAGAGCGCACATACGCAGATCGTTGATCAGGTGGTCGAGGTCGATGAGGCCTTGATGGAGCTTTACCTTGAGCAGGGAGAAGAGCTCGAGCCCGATCAGTTGCACGCACCGTTCGAGACAGCGCTGCGTGACGAGCACCTGATACCTGTCTGCTTTGTGTCGGCAAGAACCGGCGCTGGCATACCTGAGTTACTCGACATATTCGAACGCCTGATGCCGAACCCACAGGAAGGTAATCCACCGTTGTTCCTCAAGGGGGAGGGCAGCGATGCCGAGGAAATCGTCATCTCGCCTGATCCGTCGCAACACGCGATCGCCCATGTGTTCATGGTGATGATCGATCCGTTCAAAGGCCGAATGGGTGTATTTCGTATTCACCAGGGTACGATCCGACCCGGAAATCAGCTCTATGTGGGCGATGCCCGAAAACCGATCAAGGTCAATCAGCTCCTGAAACTCAATGGCGGCGAACACAGCAAGGTGGACGAGGGCGTGGCTGGAGACATTTGTGCCATCCCGCGTGTCAATGAGGTGCACTACGATGCGGTATTGCACGATTCGCACGATGAGGATAATTTTCACCTGAAGTCCATCCACCTGCCGCGACCGATGTACGGTCTCGCGGTCAAGCCGGGAAACGATTCCGAAGCGCAGAGAACATCGGACGCGTTGCACGCGGTTGAGGCGGAAGACCCGTCCCTGCTTCTCGAGCACAACGCCGCACTGAACGAAATCGTGCTACGCGGGCTCGGCGAATTGCACCTGCGTACGGCACTTGAGCAGATCAAAGATCGATACGGTCTGGAAGTACAAACTGCCCTGCCATCGATCGCCTATCGCGAGACCATCACTGCGGCGGCGGAAGGTCACTGCCGGCACAAGAAACAAACCGGCGGTGCCGGTCAGTTCGGCGAAGTGTACCTGCGGATAGAGCCGCTGCCGTCCGGCGGCGGATTCGAGTTCGAGAGTGCCGTCGTGGGCGGATCGATTCCGTATCAATATATTCCAGCGGTCGAAACCGGTGTTCGCCAGGTGATGCAGGCCGGCGCTCTTCACGGTTACCCGATGCAGGACGTCAAGGTAACGGTCTATGACGGCAAACATCACCCTGTCGATTCGAAGGAAATCGCATTTGTTCAGGCCGGTAAGAAAGCGTTCCTCGAAGCTGTCGCCCAGGCCCGGCCAATCGTCATGGAACCGATTGTGGACGTCGCGATTACGGTACCCAGCACGAGTGCTGGCGGCGTTACCGGAGATCTGACCTCGATGCGCGGCATTGTGAGCGGTACTGAAGTACTACCGGACAGTCGCATGGTTGTTTCGGGCCAGGCGCCACTCAAAGAAGTGCAGGGTTATCATTCGCGATTGAAGTCGCTGACAGGCGGTGACGGTAGTTTCACGATGGACTTTAGTCACTATGCTGAAGTGCCGAGGGACGCGCTCGACCAGGTCGCGTCGAACACTCCGGCGTCCGGTTGAAGCCAGGTTCCTTCCACTAATCCTGGCAAGGTGACGTCTGCTGGCCCAGGGAACGCTCCAACATGGGAAATCTTTCGGCTATACTTGCCGGCTGGCATGCGAAAGTGGCGGAATTGGTAGACGCGCTGGCTTTAGGTGCCTGTGGGGCAACCCGTGAGAGTTCGAGTCTCTCCTTTCGCACCATGCCATATTGATAGTTAAGCGATTGTTTTTAATAGAATTGATTTGCCTCGGGCGGCTCACATGGCCGCCCGGTGGTCGTTAGAGGAAAGTCAACATGCAGGTTACTGTCGAGTCGATCGGAACACTGGAGCGTCGCATGCGCGTCGAGCTGCCGGCCGAACGCATCGAACAAGAAGTGAACACACGGCTGAAGTCCGTCGGTCGCACCGCCAAGCTGAAGGGATTTCGGCCGGGCAAGGTGCCGGCGAAAATCGTGAAGCAACGCTATGGCAAACAGATCCGGCAGGAAGTGGTCTCTGAGCTAATGCAAAAGAGCTACACCGATGCCGTGATGCAGGAGAACCTGACTCCGGCCGGGGGACCCAAGATCGAGCCGGAGGCCACCAAGGACGACAAGAGTTTCGCCTATGTCGCGACGTTCGAGATCATGCCTGACGTTGAACTCAAGGACCTCGACAAGCTGACGATCGAGCGGCCGGAAGTCACGATCGACGACAGCGACCTGGATGAGATGCTCCAGAAATTGCGGAGGCAAAAAGCGACCTGGGAAACCGTCGAACGCGTGAGTGCCGATGGCGATCGTGTCATCGTTGATTTCACCGGCACGCTCAAGGGAGAAGAATTCGAGGGCAGCAAGGGCACCGAGGTCCCGGTCGTGCTGGGACAGGGTCAGATGTTGCCGGATTTCGAGAAGGCGCTTTTCGGCATCAAGGCGGGTGATGAAAAGAGCTTCAAGGTCAAGTTCCCGAAGGATTATCACGCTGAAGATCTGGCCGGCAAGAAGGTCGACTTTGCGATCAATACGCACCGTGTAGAGGAAGAAATTCTGCCTGACGTGGATGACACCCTTGCCGAGGCATTTGAGGTCAAGGAAGGCGGCATCGAGCAGTTCATGAAAGACGTCAGGGAAAACATGACGCGCGAATCGGAAACGAAAGTGAAGAACGATGTGCGCGAGCGAGTCATGGCCGCGCTCATCGAAGCGAATCCGATTGATATTCCGCAGACTTTGAAACAACAGGAAATGTACTCCCTGCAGCACGAAACGATGCAGCGCATGGGCATTGAAGATCATGACCAGGCTCCCGCGATCGAGAATTTCGAGGAAATGGCCGAGAAGCGCGTGCGCCTGAGCCTGCTGGTCACTCAGCTGATCAATGATCAGAAACTGACTGTCGACGAATCAAAAGTGCGAGCACGCGTAGAGGAAATGTGCGCCAGTTACGAGAACGCGGAAGACATGGTCGAAATGTACATGAGCAACCCAGAGATCGTGCAACAGATTCAGCCGTTGGTGCTCGAGCAGCAGGCGATCGACTGGATCCTGGAAAACGGCAAAACGATTACAAAGAAAGTGTCGTTCAGTGAGTTCATGAAGTAAGTGCTACTCACAAAGTAGCATTCAGCGAATATATGAATCCCAATGCGCCGATTTTCGTGAGAAAATAGGCGCAGCAAACAAAGACAGGAACGGCAATGAGCGCACAGGCACAAAATTTGGTACCGATGGTCGTTGAGCAGACGGCGAGGGGCGAGCGCGCCTACGACATCTATTCGCGGCTTCTCAAGGATCGGCTCATCTTCATTGTAGGGCCGGTTGAGGACCATATGGCCAATCTCATCGTGGCTCAGCTGCTCTACCTCGAGTCCGAAAATGCCGACAAAGACATCCACCTGTACATCAATTCACCGGGCGGTACGGTGACGTCGGGCCTGTCGATCTACGACACGATGCAGTTCATCAATTGCGACGTCAGCACGATCTGCTGCGGTCAGGCCGCCTCGATGGGCGCATTGCTGCTGGCCGGAGGAAGCAAGGGCAAGCGCTTTGCGCTACCACACTCGCGCGTCATGGTGCATCAGCCCAGCGCAGGCTATCAGGGGCAGGCGACGGACATCAGTATTCATGCCAGAGAGACGCTCGAGTTGAAGGCGAGACTCAATGAGATCATGGCGAAACACACGGGTCAGCCGATCAAACGAATCGAGCAGGATCTCGAACGCGATAACTTCAAGAGTGCGACTGAGGCTCTGGAATACGGACTCATCGACACGGTATTGGTGGAACGAAAGGAAATGGACGAGTCCAAGAAGGACTGATTGCTTAAATATCAGATAGTTATATGCAGCGCTTGTCCCTTCTGGGACATAGTGCTTTGCACCCCGAAATGCTCCATGTTATATACACACCAAGCTGTAACACGCTGATTTTTATGTCACAAGAGGCTTGCCCTGAATGAGTGATGAAACCCGCGGTAAGAACGAGGACGGCAAACTCCTCTATTGTTCTTTTTGCGGCAAGAGCCAGCACGAAGTTCGCAAGCTGATTGCGGGTCCGTCCGTATTTATCTGCGACGAATGCGTTGAGCTTTGCAATGACATCATTCGGGAAGAGCTCGAGGACACAGGTGAGCCGAGCCACGATAAGCTGCCCAAGCCGAAGGAAATCAAGGATATCCTCGACGAGTACGTAATCGGCCAGGGGCGGGCCAAAAAGGTCCTGGCGGTCGCCGTATACAACCACTACAAACGGCTCAACGATCGCCTCGACGACCGTTCCAAAGAAGATATCGAGCTCGCGAAGAGTAATATCCTGCTGATCGGCCCGACAGGCTGCGGCAAGACGCTGCTGGCCGAGACGCTGGCGCGACTGCTGAACGTACCGTTCACGATTGCTGATGCCACGACACTGACCGAAGCCGGTTATGTCGGTGAAGACGTCGAAAACATCATTCAAAAACTGCTGCAGAAGTGCGACTACGACGTCGAGAAGGCGCAGACGGGCATCGTCTACATCGACGAAATCGACAAGATTTCACGCAAATCTGACAACCCGTCGATTACGCGCGATGTATCGGGCGAGGGTGTGCAACAGGCACTCCTGAAACTCATAGAAGGCACGATTGCATCCGTGCCGCCCCAGGGTGGTCGCAAGCATCCGCAGCAGGAGTTCCTGCAGGTGGATACGGGCAACATCCTGTTTATCTGTGGCGGTGCCTTTGCCGGTCTCGACAAGATCATTCTGAATCGTTCGTCCAAGAGCGGCATCGGCTTCGTAGCCGACATCAAGACGGAGGAGAACGAGCAGAGCATTGGCGAACTGTTAGGCGAGGTTGAGCCGGAAGACCTGATTCGCTACGGACTGATTCCCGAATTCGTTGGCCGTTTGCCTGTCGTGGCAACGCTCGAAGAGCTTGATGAGGACGCACTCGTCCAGATTCTGCTCGAGCCGAAGAACGCGCTGACGAAGCAATACCACAAGTTGTTCGATATGGAAGGTGTGGAACTCGAATTCCGCGATGATGCACTTGCCGCTGTGGCGCGACGTGCCATGGAACGAAAGACCGGTGCACGCGGTCTGCGCACGATCCTAGAAAATGTGCTGCTTGATACGATGTACGATTTGCCGTCATCGACGAGCGCAAAGAAAGTGGTCGTGGACGAGGCCGTTGTCACGGGAGAGACTCAGCCTTACGTCATTTACGAGTCGGAAGAACCGTCGACCGTGAACATCGAACAGCAGCAACCGCCGAGACCGACAGGTTCCGACGGGGCTTAGACACTGGTGCTTTGAGTGTGAGGTCAGAGCCCTTTTCTACGAAAAGGCTCTGACCCCTTTCGAGCTTGAAATGTAAGTTTACGGACGCATGTTCGTTAGCTGAAACCGCAAGAGGTAAATCCTGGTGTCTGAACAAGATCTGATCCCGGAAGTTGAATTAACGGACGACCTGTCCGGAGTACCGGTTCTGCCGCTCCGGGATGTCGTCGTTTATCCTCACATGGTGATTCCACTGTTTGTCGGTCGCGACAAATCGATCGTTGCGCTCGACAGGGCGATGGCCGTCGGCAAACGAATCCTGCTCGTGGCACAGAAGACTGCGGACGTGGATGACCCGCAACCAACTGATTTATATGAAGTTGGAACACTTGCGTCGATCTTGCAGTTGTTGAAACTGCCGGATGGTACCGTCAAGGTCCTCGTCGAGGGCAGTGAGCGGGCGCTGATCGACCGGATCGATGTCAGCGATTATTTCTCTGCCGAAATCACGATGCTCAAAGAAAACGATCGTCATGACGAACGTGAGATCGACGTGCTCGTTCGCTCGATCATCGCGCAGTTCGAGCAGTACGTGAAACTCAACAAAAAGGTGCCGCCCGAGATCCTGACATCGCTGTCCGGCATAGACGAGCCAGGTCGCCTGGCTGACACAGTTGCCGCCCATATGGCGTTGAAGCTCTCGGAGAAGCAACGTGTGCTCGAGGTCCAGGACATCAAATCCCGGCTTGAGCTAATCTTGGGCACTATCGAGGGCGAGATCGACGTCCTGCATATCGAAAAACGCATTCGCGGTCGCGTCAAACAGCAGATGGAAAAGAGCCAGCGCGAGTACTACCTGAATGAGCAGATGAAGGCCATTCAGAAAGAGCTCGGCGAGATGGAAGACGCGCCCAATGAGCTGGGCGATCTCGAGATCAAGATTGAAAAGGCCGGCATGTCCAAAGAGGCCAAGGAAAAGGCGACCTCAGAGCTGAACAAGTTGAAGCTGATGTCACCGATGTCAGCCGAGGCGACCGTCGTACGTAATTACGTTGACTGGCTCCTCAAGGCGCCGTGGAAGAAGCGCAGCAAGGTTCTGAAGGATCTCAAGCGCGCTGAGGAAGTTCTTGAAGAGGATCATTACGGGCTCGAGAAGGTCAAGGAGCGCATTCTCGAGTATCTGGCCGTACAGCTGCGTGTGCGGCGCCTCAAGGGGCCGATTCTGTGTCTCGTGGGTCCACCGGGCGTTGGCAAGACCTCGCTGGGTCAGAGCATCGCGCGTTCCACGAACCGTAAGTTCGTACGTATGTCTCTCGGCGGAGTTCGCGACGAGGCCGAGATACGCGGACACCGCCGCACCTACATTGGCTCGATGCCGGGCAAGATCATCCAGAACCTGGGCAAGACTGGCGTGCGCAACCCGCTGTTCCTGCTCGATGAGGTCGACAAAATGGCCATGGACTTCCGAGGCGACCCCTCATCGGCATTGCTCGAGGTGCTCGATCCGGAACAGAACTCGACGTTTCAGGATCACTATCTCGAGGTCGATTTCGATCTTTCGGACGTCATGTTCGTCTGCACGGCGAATACCCTGAATATTCCGCCGCCGCTGCTCGACCGCATGGAAGTCATCCGCATCCCGGGTTACACCGAAGATGAGAAGCTCAATATTGCGCTGCGTTACCTGATTCCAAAACAGTTGAAGGAAAACGGCCTCAAAGAGGCGGAACTCCATATCTCCCCAAGTGCCGTGCTCGACATTATTCAGCATTACACACGTGAATCCGGTGTCAGAAACCTCGAGCGCGAGATTTCGAAGATCTGCCGCAAGGTCGTCAAGATGCTGTTGCTGAAACCGCGCGACAGTCGTGTCTCGATCACGCCGAAAAGCATAGAAAAATACCTCGGCGTGCGTCGCTTCCGTTACGGCAAAGCTGAAGATAATGATCAGGTCGGGCAGGTAACCGGCCTGGCCTGGACCGAGGTCGGTGGCGAGCTGCTGACTATCGAAGCAGCGGTGGTTCCGGGCAAGGGCAAGCACACGTATACGGGTCAATTGGGCGAAGTTATGACCGAATCGATCCAGGCCGCGATGACTGTTGTTCGTAGTCGGGCAAATGTTCTGGGCCTCGAGGAGGACTTCCATCAGAAGTACGATGTGCATATTCACGTGCCCGAAGGCGCCACTCCAAAGGACGGACCGAGTGCGGGAGTTGGCATGTGTACTGCCCTGGTGTCGGCATTAACCGACATCCGTGTGAAGAGCGATGTGGCCATGACTGGCGAGATCACTCTGAGGGGCGAAGTACTGCCGATTGGCGGCCTCAAAGAGAAGCTTCTGGCGGCCCATCGTGGTGGCATTTCGAGGGTGTTAATACCCGACGAGAACGAGAAGGACCTTGTCGAAATTCCGAAGAACATCAAAGACAAACTGACGATAGTTCCAGTGAAATGGATCGATCAGGTTCTGCAGCACGCACTGCAACATATGCCCATGCCGGAGGCCGCGGAAGGCGAGGATAAAGCGAAGTCCAAATCGCCGGCCGAAGAGGCAAAATCCGAGGATATCGTCCGACCCCACTAAAGCGCTGAAACCCGCGTGGTTAAAGGAAAGTTGACGGTGTATTTGCCGATTGGTATAAGCATCGCAACTGTTCGTGGATGCACGGAGCCTCGGACGGCCATTCAGCGGATTGCGACTCGTGGGGAGTTCGCTGGATTGATCCATTTTTCTTTAATCAATCTGCAAGGGTGAAAGCATGAATAAAGGTGAATTGGTAGATGCAGTTGCGGGTGCCGCAGGATTGTCGCGTGCTGATGCAACGAAAGCGGTAGACGGAGTACTTGACGCTATTCAGACCACGCTGTCACAGGGCGGATCTGTTTCTCTGGTCGGCTTCGGAACCTTCACAGTAAAGGCGCGTGCAGCACGTATGGGACGCAACCCGAGAACTGGTGAAGCGATTCAAATCAAGGCGAGCAATGTTCCCGGATTCAAGGCTGGCAAAGGCCTGAAGGATGCCGTAAACTAGCGCGCCGCTCGACCCAGAGGGCCGGGCGGAATGTATGTTGGAGTGCCTCTTGAGGCGCGATTTTCGCGCTCCGAGATGCACTCCTACAACATTCGGGGTGCTTAGCTCAGCTGGTAGAGCATCGCCCTTACAAGGCGAGGGTCGGCGGTTCGATCCCGTCAGCACCCACCAGGAATTGGAGTGGTAGTTCAGCTGGTTAGAATACCGGCCTGTCACGCCGGGGGTCGCGGGTTCGAGTCCCGTCCACTCCGCCAAATGAACAAGGGCCTGCCCCCCGAAAGGGGGGTGGGCCCTTTTTCTTGTCGCGAGCGACTGGATTGAAGCCGCGCAGCGGGTTTGACAAATTGCGCCGCAGGCCAATTTGGACGCACGCAGTGCGCCCCGTAGGGGTGAGGCCCGTCGGGCCGAATCATTCCCGTCCACTCCTATACACATTAACCTGTCTCTCAAGTAGAATCCCACGCCTCCTAAGGCTCCACAGACTCAATCATGCTGACCAAAATTCGTGAAAAATTCACCGGTGGCATTGCCGTCGCGATCCTCGCCCTGATTGGCATTCCATTCCTGTTCTTCGGCGTGAATACGAGCATCACTAGCCAGCAGTTTGCAGCCAAGGTTGACGGCAGCGAGATCGAGCTCGGCCAGTTCGAGCAGGCCTATCGGAATCAGCTCGATCAGAATCCCTCCTGGGCCCAATTACCTGTCGAGTACCGGGCGCAGATCCGTCAAAGCATTCTTGATTCGTTGATTCGGGAACGTCTCGTCGAGCTGTACCTGATCGATGACGGTTACCAAATTAGCGATCAACGGCTCACCACGGCCGTTCAGTCGATACCCGATTTTCAGGTCGATGGCGCCTTCGATATGGAGAATTACCGTATAGTGCTGTTGCAGAACGGTCTGGAACCGAAGCAGTTCGAGGCAAGCCAGCGACGCGCACTGCGCGCTGACCAGCTGCGACGGGCGATAGGCGCAACGTCGCTCGTGACACCGGCCGATTATCGACGTTACCTGAACCTTTTCGCTGAGCAGCGACTGGTGTCCATGGCGACGTTCGACATCGCCAGTGTCGCAGACGACATTGAGGTCAGCGATGAAATGGTCACTGCTTTTTATGACGAAAACGACACGATGTTCCTGACAGAGGAAAGTGCCGACATAGAGTTCATCGAGATTCGACGCGATTCCGTCGCTGCAGCGATTGACGTCAGCGAAGACCTGTTGCTTGCACACTATGAAGACAACAAGAGTCGTTACCTCCAGGACGAGCAGCGCCAGGCACGTCATATCCTGATTCTTTTCAATGACGACAAAGATGCGGCCGAAGTAGAGGCACGCGATCTTCTCGCGCGCATACAGGCCGGTGAGTCATTCGAAGACCTTGCACAAGCTCACTCGGATGACGACGGAACGACTTCGCGAGGTGGCGATCTCGGTGCGCGGACACGGTCTCAGCTGCCCGGTGAACTTGGCGGCGCAATATTCGCGATGCAGCAGGGTGACGTTGAAGGCCCGATTGAAAGTGACTTCGGATTCCACGTGATCAGGCTCGACCGCATTCTCGAGCAGGGACCATTGCCACTGGAACAGGTCCGGGGCGAACTCCTGACCGAGCTGCGCGAGAGCGATGCGGAGGATGCATTCCGCGAACTCGAGCGGCAGGTCTCGGATGCGTTGTTTGACGCTGCCGACATGCAGGCGATTTCTGCGGCTGTAGGTATCGACGTGCAGATGGTGGCACGATTCACGCGAGCTGGCGGTGAGCCCCTCGGTGCGAATCAGCCCGCCATTGATGCCGTGTTCGATGAGCTTGTTCTAATCGACGGCGAAATTTCAGAAGTGATCGAGCTGGATGCAAATCGTTCAGCAGTGTTCAAAGTCACGGCGCACAACGAAGCATCGCGTCAGCCGATTGAGAATGTACGTGATCAGATCACGGATGCCATTCGCACCCGGGAGGCGGAGAGCATAGTCCTCGGTCGTGTCGGGCAGCTGCGGGCAGCACTGGATGCAGGTGATGAATTTGGTCCGGCGGCCGAAGCGGCCGGAGCGACGGTTTCAGCGCCAATGCTCGTGTCACGGCAGGCTACAGAAGTCGATCAAGCTGTGCTGGCCCGGATTTTCATGTCGAAAAAACCGACGCAGAACTCACCGGTAACCGGTCAGGCGGCCAATGTCGATGGCGGCCACACGGTCTTCAGCCTTGTCGCTGTAATGCCCGGACGTCCGGAGTCGATTCCGCTTGCGGATCGTGATGCCGGCAAGCTCGAGCTCACGCAGCAGGCAGGCGCGTCGGATTACTACGCGTTCGTGCAGGCGCTATACGACAACGCAGACATCGTCATCTCACAGGATGCGATGGCTGCGCAAGACCTGTACCAGTAAGCTGACCTAAGGTCATTGCGAGCCCGTCCTGACGGCGATTTAAGTCAACCGTTAGCTTTTGCCTCCGAGGCATTGACCAATACTGCAACTGTCGCATC
>Ga0255046_10000287_pt1 | contig 13105 bp, 13 predicted proteins | sample BC1_12_27_MG_FD_183632 | JGI IMG/M metagenome (GOLD analysis project Ga0255046, IMG submission 183632) | Seawater microbial communities from Strait of Georgia, British Columbia, Canada - BC1_12_27 | ecosystem: Environmental > Aquatic > Marine > Strait | place: Canada: British Columbia...
CAGCTGTACAACATTTTCCGCATCGATCGCCGGCAGCTCGGGGAGACTGAATGTCGGCACATCGATCTGCATCGCCTTGGCAATCTTGCCGTCGAGCGAGCGCATTTCGTTTCGAAAGGCCTGACACTGCTGACACTCGGACAAATGACCGGCGCCACCATCAAAAGATGGGTCCGCTGCAATCCTGTGTCTGTATTCTTCGCAATTCATCGTTTTTTCCGGCAGCTCACGAGCGGTCCTCCTGAGCCACTTTTTCCTTCAATTTCAGTCGGGCCCGGTGCAGGCGCGTTAATACGGCACCTTGTTTCAGACCCATCATTTCTCCAATCTCGGTGGTGCTGTAGCCCATCAGGACCTGCAGTACCAGCGGTTCGCGATAATCATCGTCAAGCTCGAAGATCGACTCTCTGAGATCGTTGAGCTCCTCATCCGGCGCCTCGGCCAGCAATGCCGCCTGAGATGCCGTCAAATTGTCGATGTCGACCGTCTCCAGCCGACGCCGCTCGAAATAGCGGGCATTTTCCCGTCGCACGATGGTCAGCAGCCATTGTTTCGCGGCAGCGTCATCGCGCAGCGCATCCAGCGACTTCCAGGCCCGTAACATGGCCTCCTGAACGACATCCTCCGCTATCGCCTTGTCCCTGCAGAGCCAGGCCGCGTAGCGGTACATATCAGCGTGGAATACGGCCACTATCTGGTCGAATCGGCGCCTTCGCCCGGTCTCAGCATTGCTTTTGTTCATACAAGATGACCCGCCTGTTCTGGCATTTATTACTGTAATCGCTTATTACTGTGACTAAGACGTGGAAACCGTACCTAAATACAGGGAAAATAAGAACTTCTCTTCATTATTCTAGTTAGCTATGAGCGCATCGCCCCCCGGACAGTTCCCAGAGCTTCGCCTTCGCCGCAGTCGCCGAACGCCTGCGCTGCGCCGTCTCGTCGCGGAAACCACGCTCTCCAGCGCGGACTTTATTTACCCGGTCTTTGTGCTGGACGGCGAAGGACGCAGCGAGCCCGTCCCATCGATGCCCGGTATCACCCGCAGGAGTGTCGACGGCTTGCTTCCGGAGCTTACCGAAGCTTACAGGCTCGGTATACCGGCCGTCGCCCTGTTCCCGGTGATTGATGCCAGGCACAAGACCCTGGACGGATCCGAGTGCGCGAATCCCGACGGCCTTGTGCAGCGTACAGTGCGCGCGATCAAGGACGAGCTGCCTGAGCTGGCCGTCATGACGGACGTAGCACTCGACCCGTACACGACTCACGGTCAGGACGGCATCATCGATGAGAGCGGCTATGTGCAAAACGACGTGACCGTCGCCATGCTGGTTCGGCAGACGCTGTCACATGCCGAAGCCGGAGCCGATATCGTGGCGCCTTCCGACATGATGGACGGGCGCGTAGGCGCCATGCGCAGCGCGCTCGAGGACAACGGTTTTATCAACACACTGATTCTCGCCTATGCCGCCAAGTTCGCATCCGCTTTCTACGGCCCGTTCCGCGACGCGGTGGGTTCGGCGGCAAATCTTGGTGGTGGCGATAAATCCACGTACCAGGTGGCGCCATCCAATAGCGATGAGGCTGTGCGTGAGGTAGCGCTGGATCTCGAAGAAGGCGCCGACTTTGTCATGGTCAAGCCGGCGATGCCGTACCTGGACATCGTTCGTCGCGTTAAAAACGCGTATGGAGTGCCGACATTCGCCTACCAGGTTAGCGGCGAGTACGCGATGCTCAAAGCGGCGGCTGACAACGGCTGGCTCGATCAGCGTTCCACGGTGCTTGAGTCATTACTGGGAATAAAGCGAGCGGGCGCCAATGGCATTCTCACCTACTTCGCCATCGACGCAGCGCGTTGGCTCAACGAGGAGCAATAGTGTCCATCGATCGCTATGGCGTGATGGGTTATCCGGTCTCGCATAGCCGGTCCCCCGTAATACATCGCCTGTTTGCCCTGCAGACGGGCCAGGAATTGCAATACGAATTACTTCAGGTCTCACCCGAAAAACTGGAGCCCGCGGTGCGACAGTTCCAGCGAACCGGCGGTAAGGGCCTCAACATTACCGTACCGCATAAGAGTGAGGTGACCCGGCTGGTCGACCAGTTGAGCGAGCGCGCCAGTACTGCCGGCGCAGTCAACACACTCACGTTTGAGGATGGCGAAATTTTCGGCGACAACACCGATGGCTTCGGGCTGCTGCGCGACCTCGTCGTAAACCTGGATCTGACACTGGAGGGCTCGAATATCCTGGTGCTTGGCGCAGGCGGCGCAACCCGGGGCATCGTCGGTCCGCTGCTCGAAATGGAGCCGGCTTCGTTGCGGATTGCAAACCGGACGCTGGGCAAAGCCCAGGCGCTTGCCGATCATTTTTCCCGCTCAGGACCTGTGACAGCTTGTCGCTTTAACGTCGTACCCGTGACCGACCAATACGATCTGATTATTAACGCGACGTCCGCCGGAATTCATGGCGAGGCGCCCCCCTATCCTTCTGCCGCCATATCCGAGAAAACCATTTGCTACGACCTGTCCTATGGGTTGCACGCGACACCATTCAGTGTCTGGGCGCGTGAGCACGGTGCGGCGCAGGCGGTCATGGGCTGGGGCATGCTGGTTGAACAGGCCGCCGAGTCGTTTCGTATCTGGCGCGACGTGCGCCCGAATACGACCGAGGTCTTAAAACACATGAAGATTACCGCATAGTCACGAGTTCTTCCGCGCTGGTCGGATGGATAGCAACAGTGTCGTCAAAGTCCGCCTTGGTCGCCCCCATTCGCATCGCAACGGCAAATCCCTGCATCATCTCGTCCGCGCCTTCGCCAATAACGTGACACCCGATAACACGCGCTTTTTCGCCGGTCGTGATTAGTTTCATCGAGGATCGCTGCTTGTCTTCACCTAAGGCGTAGTACATCCCCGTGAAGCCGGACGTGTAGACCTTCACGTCATCCCCATACTCAACGCGCGCTTCGTCTTCCGTCATGCCAACCGTCCCAATGGTCGGGTGGCTGAAAATGACTGTTGGGATCAGGCGATAGTCGAGATGTCGTCCATCCATACCACCGTAAAGTCGATCGGCAAGTCGCCGGCCTGCCGCGATCGCCACGGTCGTCAGTGCTTCTCGTCCGGTCACATCCCCCAGCGCGAAAATGTTCTCGACGTTGGTCTGCTGGTACTCATCCGTCGGTATGAATCCCCGGTCGTCCATCTGCACACCAGCTTGCGCCGCACCAAGCGTGTCCGTATTCGGGGCACGTCCCACAGCCCAGACAAGCGTATCGACGGGACCGAAAGAACGTCCGTCTTCGGCATGCAACATGATGCCTTCAGCCGTTTGCCGAACCGACTCCGGGATTACGCCGGTGTCGAGGGCGATGCCACTTTTTTGCATCGCTTCCATCAGCTCGGCACTCAACATCTTGTCGAAGCTGCGCAACACGCCCTCTTTGCGCACGATGACATGCGTCTCACTGCCCAGCGCATTAAAAACACCGGCCAGCTCCACCGACACGTAGCCGCTTCCAGCAAGCAATGCCCGCTGCGGTCGCTCTTCGAGCTCGAAAAAGCTGTCTGAGGTAATGCCGAGTTCGGCGCCGGGAATATCCGGCACGATCGGACGGCCGCCGGTCGCAATGACGATACGCTCGGCCTGGTACTCGCGACCTGCTACTTCAACGGTATTTGCATCAATGAAACGTGCGCCGCCCTCGATGTGGGTTACACCGCGCTTGTCGAGATTGCCGGCGTAGATGCCATTTAAGCGCTTTATGAAAGCATCCCGACGCGACTTCAGGGCAACCCAGTCGTGGCCATTCACGTCCACATCGAACCCGTAGTCAGGCGCATGGTGAAACTGGTGCGCATGGTGCGCCGCATACCACATGACCTTCTTCGGCACACAACCGACGTTGACGCAGGTGCCGCCTAATGGGCCGTATTCGACAACCGCCGTCTTCGCCCCGTACTCCGCCGCGCGTTGTGCATGCGCGAGCCCGCCGCTGCCGCCACCGATCACCAGGAGGTCGAATTTATTCGTCACACTTTTCTCCATATTTACATCGAGTTGGGCACATGGCGCCGTTATCGGGGCATGCTAATATTGGCCGCCTTCCGAATGATATCAACGCACTTTATGAACAACCCTCTGCTCGACACCACATCATTGCCCCGCTTCGGCGAAATCACGCCGGAGCACGTCATGCCCGCAATTGAAAAGACCATTGCCGACCATCGTGCACAGCTGGATGCATTGCTCGACACCAGCGGTGAACCGGATGTCGATTCACTCGTCTGTCCGGTCGAACAGATGGAACACATGCTGGGACGAATCTGGTCCCCCGTCAGTCACCTGCAAAGTGTACTGGGATCACCAGACTGGCGTGAGGCTTATAAACAAGCGCTTCCTTTACTGACCGAGCATGGTACCGAAATATCACAGAACGAACGACTACAGCGTGCTTATGCAAAGGTGGGCAAGAACCTGCCCGTCGATGCTAGCCCGGCGAGCCGCAGCGCCGTCGACCATGCACTGCGCGACTTTCATTTGGCCGGAGTTGACCTCGAGAAAGAAGCCAAAGAGCGGTTCAAAGCCATCATGCAGGAGCTCGCAGCCACCCAGGCGAGCTTCGAGCACAAGGTTCAGGACGCTTCGGATGCCTGGTCATTGCACATCGGCGACGCCGATCAGCTCGATGGGCTGCCAACACAGGCGATCGCACGTGCGGCCGACGATGCGGCCCGCAAACAGCTCGATGGTTGGCTGCTGTCACTCGATTACCCGACATTTCATGCCGTCATGACGCATGCCGTCAGCCGTGATCTGCGCGAATCGATGTACCGCGCCTGGGTGACACGTGGATCGGACCAGGGCGAAAGCAAGGAATGGGATAACAGCGACAACATTACGAAGATTCTTGCACTGCGCCACGAAGCTGCGAACCTCGTCGGCTTCGCGACTTACGCCGATTACTCGCTGGCAACGAAAATGGCCGATTCTCCGGAGCAGGTTATTTCGTTCCTTCGGGAATTGGCCGCACACTCTCGCAGCACCGCCGAGCAGGAGTACGCGGACCTGTCAGCATTTGCCGGCATTGAGCTCGAGCCCTGGGATGTCACGTTCTGGCTGGAAAAGTACAAGCAGTCGACATTTTCGATCTCCAACGAGGAGCTCAAGCAGTACTTTCCTGCCAATACCGTAATTAGCGGATTGTTCGCGTTGGCGGCGAGACTCTACGATGTTGAATTGTCGCGAGATGACTCGGTTTCGACATGGCATGAGGACGTGCTCTATTTCAACGTGCGGGAGTCGCACGGCAAGTCGCTTGGTGGATTCTATACCGATCTTTTTGCGCGCAATGGCAAGCGCACGGGCGCGTGGATCGACGAGTGCATCGGCCGAAAGCAGTTGAATGACGCGCTCCAACTACCGGCAGGCTACCTCGTTTGCAATTTTCCGCCGCCCGATGAGAACGGCGTCTCACTGCTGACACATGATGACGTAGTGACGCTGTTCCACGAGTTTGGCCACATGTTGCATCACCTGCTCACACAGATCGGTTTTCCGAGCATCTCCGGTATTAACGGCGTGCCCTGGGACGCAGTGGAGCTACCCAGCCAGTTCATGGAAAACTTCGCGTGGAGCTACGACGTTTTGACCCACTGTTCGGCGCATGCAGAAAGTGGCGATCCACTGCCTCGCGAACTGTTCGATAAGCTAGACAATAGCCGTCACGCCGGCGCGGCACTCGCGATGATGCGACAAATCGAACTCGGCCTGTACGATTTCAGGTTGCATGCGGAGTACGACCCTGACACGCCGCCGCGCGTTCTGGAAACCCTGACTGAAGTGCGCGAAGAGGTGGCATTAATTCGACACCCGGATTACAACCGCTTGCCCCACGCGTTCTCTCACATCTTCGCGGGCGGCTATGCGGCCGGGTATTACAGTTATAAATGGGCTGAGGTCCTGGCCGCCGATGCGTTTGCCGCCTTTGAAGAAGCCGGCATATTCGATTCTGCAACGGCAAAGCGGTTCCGCCGCGAGATTCTCGAGATCGGCGGAAGCCGGGACATCATGAAAGCCTACGTGGCCTTTCGAGGCCGCGAGCCATCGATTGACGCCCTGCTTCGGCAAAATGGAATACAGCCTTCGTGAAGATCGCGACCTGGAACGTGAACTCTATGAACGTGAGGCAGGGTCACGTCATTGAATGGCTGCAGTCCCAGGAGCCGGATGTCCTGGTTCTCCAGGAGATTAAGCAGCCAACCGAGAAGTTCCCGTCGGATGCGCTTCGCGACATCGGCTACCACTCGATCGCAAGCGGGCAAAAGACGTACAACGGCGTTGCGGTGATTAGCAAAATCGAGCCGACGAGCCCGGTGACAGACCTCCCTGGGCTCGAGGACCCCCAACGGCGGGTTCTCGCCGCTACCACGGGAGATGTCCGCGTTATCGACCTGTATGTACCGAACGGATCGGAAGTTGGTTCCGATAAATACCAGTACAAACTCGGCTGGCTGGCATCGCTCAGGAACTTCCTGCAGACAGAGATGCAGGAGTATGAGAACGTCGTCGTGCTAGGAGATTTCAACATTGCACCAGCCGATGAAGACGTACACGATCCGGAAAAGTGGGGTGATGCCATTCTCTGCAGTCCGCTCGAACGCCAGGCACTCTCTGCGCTAGTGGAACTCGGCCTTACCGATGTATTTCGAAAGTTCGACCAGCCGGAAAAAACGTTCAGTTGGTGGGACTACCGGGCAGCAGGCTTTCGTCGCAATGCCGGCCTGCGCATAGACCTGATTCTCTCCAGCGCGTCGATGGCAGAACGTTGCACCGCAAGCTACGTAGACAAGGAACCACGCAGCTGGGAGCGGCCGTCGGATCACGCCCCGGTTATTGCAGAGTTCACTTTCTGACAAAGCGTAAAGAAAACCGACATAACATATTCCTGATTTTGTGTCGGTGCGCGGTTGGACCGCCATGTATCATTGTCGAAAAAAAGGTGGGACACAATTATGTCTCAAGATCGCCGTAACGATTACGACGTTACCGATACCGTGCAGGTCAGCAATCCTGCCGCGGTAAGAGACGCCGCACACGAATTGTTTTCCCGGACGTTTCCGGGAACTTCGTTCGACAAGCTTTGGCTTGCGTTCTACGATTTCGAGCGCCTTTTTACCGGCCGCTTCCCGGGCTACAAAGGTTGTGACACGACCTACCACGACATGCAGCACACGCTCGATATGACGCTGGCGCTCGCTCGCCTCGTCGCTGGCTATGAGCGCAGCGCGGAGCCACCCGACAAACTCGGCTCAGCCCGCGCACAAATGGCGATCATCACCTCGTTGTTCCACGACTCCGGCTACATACGACACAAGGAGCGCGACAAGGAATTCACCAACGGCGCCGAGTTCACGCTCTATCACGTTTCGCGCAGCGCGGATTTCTTGCGCCGCTACCTGCCCGAACTCGGGCTGATGCGCGATGTCGCCGTTAGCAGCATGATCGTACACTTCACCGGCTATGAGTTGGACCTCGACGACATCGAGCTAGACGATCCGCGAGACATTATTTGTGGGCACCTTATCGGCACCGCAGATTTGATTGCGCAGATGGCCGACCGTTGCTATCTGGAAAAATGCCGTGATCGCTTATACAAGGAATTCGTTGTTGGTGGTGTCGCTGTCGAAAATGCCGGGCCCGGCGAGTACATGGTGCGATACAAATCTGGCAAGGACCTCCTGGAGAAGACGCCGATGTTCTACCAGCAGGTCATGCGCGAGCGACTGAATAAGAAGTTCAACCGAGTCTATCGCTACATCGAAGTGCTGTACAACGGCCATAACCCGTACATTGAGGCCATTCGCAGCAATATTACGCACCTCGTGCACGTTCTCGAGAGTGGAGACTGGTCGCTATTGCGCCGGGAACCGGCTTTCTACCTGGGCATAGCCAACGCAGTTCAGGAAATCGAGCAACTCGTGACACGACAGCTTGCGTCGTTTCACGGCACCAGTATTCCCGCCAGTAATACGCTAGTGATGCCCGTCTGATTTGGCACGCAAAAGGCGCAATGCATAGTACTGCGATCGCGTCAGCTGCCTGTTCGACAAGAACGCCGCGAGTCCGGCGGCCAGCACCGCGTAAAAGGCGTCGGCGACCGTCAGCACCTCGTCAAAAAAGACCGGCCACGTCATGCTTGTGACTGACCGCAAGACCTGTAGCGTGCCGGTGTCGAAAATCTCCGCGGTATAAGAGGCCGCCACGACAATATTCGCGAGCAGCGCGCCCGACAGCGTCAGTGCGACTGCCAGAACCGGGAACCGCCAGTCGACACCACGGCCTGCCTGCCTTATCGCAAAGCCCAGCATGGCTCCGAGCAATACCGTCATCCAGGGAAAGACCCGGTTGAACAGTGACGAAAGCGCAATCCACAACACGCAAAAAATCACGATGGTAATCAGCCCTGCGACAAGTGCATTGCGCAGCGACTGAGCTCGAACAAGCCGCTCCCCGTCCTCTGCGCTGACGTCACGGCGCCATCCGGAACCATGCTTCTTTCGAAGTCTGAGGGGTTGTTGGGCCGGGGCTTTTGACATGCATTCGAGTCTGTAAGGCGCGTAGCTGGCAATGCTAGACTGCCTGTAAATGAAAGTGCCCGCAAATACCAAATCGTGTCCGCTCATTTTCGGCGAAGCAGGCGGCGACATTTGCAAAATAAAGCTGACCGATATCTTGCGCAAGGTCACAAGGAATCCAGGGGGAGCTATCGTAAATGCGCGCAGCTTGGTTTGAAGAATTTGGCACGGCGAAGGACGTGTTGCAGATCGGCGAACTCGATAAGCCGGTGCCCCGTCCGGGTGAGATCCTCGTGAAATTGGCGACAAGCGCAGTGAACCCATCGGACGTCAAGAAGCGGGCGGGTGCTTTTCCAGACCTGCTCGAGGGCGGCTTCGTTATACCCAACAGCGATGGCGCCGGCACCATCGAGGCAATCGGCGACAACGTCAATGCCGGTCGTGTCGGCGAGCGCGTATGGATCTACCAGGCCCAGTTCGCGCGTCGTTTCGGAACAGCGGCAGAGTATGTGGCAATCGACGCCGGTCGAGCACCAAAGTTGCCGGATGCCGTCAGTTTCGAGGACGGTGCCTGTTTGGGAATTCCTGTGATGACGGCGCACCGCTGCGTGTTCGCCGACGGTGACGTGGCTGGCCAAACCATTCTTGTTACCGGTGGCGCGGGTCGTGTCGGCTATTATGCGGTGCAATGGGCCAGCCAGGCGGGCGCGAATGTCATTGCCACGGCGAGCAATGACACCGACAAGGCAGCATGCGAAGAGGCGGGCGCCCGGCACGTCGTCAATCACCGCGGTAGCGATGTAGTCGGCGAGATCAAAGCCGCAACAGGGGGCATGCCGGTGGACCGTATCATCGACGTCGAGTTTGGCGCGAACCTGCCGACATCGATCGAAGTGCTGCGCGTCGGTGGGACAATCGCAACGTACTCATCAACACAAGTCAGCGAACCCAAGCTGCCCTTCTACCAGATGATGTACAAAGACATTACGGTTCGCATGGTAATCGTTTACGCGATGCCCGAATCGGCAAAGGCGCAGGCGGTCGCCAACATCGGCCAGGCACTGACAGACAACCGCCTGCAACATCGCATCGCCTGCTCGATGCCGCTCGACGACATCGTCAAGGCCAACGAAATTGTGGAACAAGGTGGAATTCGTGGTGCGGTCATCCTGACTTTCGACTAATTGGCAACGAGGCGAGTCAGCCTGCCGACCCTGTCCGAACCGTGCATTACCACTGCAGCTGAAAGCTCAGGCCGTAGACAATCTCGGTCTCCCTTGCGATGGGCCCGGGCCGCATGGTGTGATCTCGCGGTATCGAGTAGCTAAAGGGTCGGACCTGAATTCTTGTCTCTCGCCCAAACATCTTATCGACGCTCTGATTGAGTGAGCCCAGTGGATCAGTAAACACCCATAGCCACTTGTCTTTGGTGATGCGATAACCGAGCTCTTGTTCCCGCCCGCGAATGTCAGCGCGAACCCGCATGAAATATTGGCCCAGGAGTGAGCCTAGAGTCGGCGTGATAATCAGATCCTGTATGGATGGTTCCTCGAACAACGCCTCCGCACCAAATTCGTACATTGTGGACAATAATGCGGAGTACCAAAACGAAGCTCTGGTGTCATAACCGCGCTCCTGTGCGCGTACGAAATAGGACGCACCCCAGTACGGATGCAGCACATAGTTGATGTAGAAGTCATCGGAGTCTATTTCCGGATGCGTGACATTGTCCCACCAGTTGGACATGTCATACCCCTCTTTTTGTTCGTCGGTCCAGCCGCTGACACTCTCAGGCGCTGCGTAGAGAATGCCGATAGTCACCCATTGATAAGCAAAAAAATACTGAGTGTCTCGCTTCAACCCAACTGAGTCACGACCATCGGTATCAATGCGTTGCGGCAAGCCGAAGTCAAGATCCTCCAATTCGGCGCCGTGCATGTTGCTTGTCGACAGAGCCAGGAAGACGATCATCGGAACGAGCGGCAAAATCTGATTGACTCGCACGACACGCTACCTTCCGCCTGTTCTGCGGACTGAAAAATGCAGTGCAAAATCCGGGGTCGCATTTGCGATCAGGTCTTCGACGATGGCCAGAGACAGCGACAATCCTCGTCGAGGCAGGCGGTAGGCACCGCCAACCGCAAATTGTACCGAAGCGCCACCTAGCTCATCGAGGTCACTGTCGAAGTACGCACCCTGGGCGTAGATCTGCGTCGTAATCCTCAAGTTTTCCGTCGCGTGCCACGTGGCCGCCATTCCCCCGTACGGCACGGCACTACGCTGAATACTGGCCAAAACATCTCCATCGCCCAACAGCAGTGCGCCGACAAAGCCGGAAACATCAAGACCCCGCTCCCAGAGCGTGCGCGTGTCAGACGCGTAGAGACCCAGCGAGAAGTCCATGGCACCGCTTCCTCGCAACTCGTCTTCAGCCCCGGTGGGGAACTTGATGCTCGACCTCAAAGCGACAGACCGGCTGCTGGTATCGCTGGCCTGCTTGAGCGGCATTGCGGCCGTCAGCTGAATGTCGCCGATACCGAAGGTCGGCGAGCTCAACTCGTACTGCGCATTGTTGGCGTTAACGTACCGAAATCCGAGTTGGTTGCTTAAGCCGTCGCGCTTGCTGTTCGAGAGACCGAAGGTGTCGTGCCAGCCTTCGATTGCGTTATCAAGAAAGCCTTCGGCGTGTGCGATGAGCGGCAAGTCAATGCCCAGTTCCAGGCGCTGCGTCATGCCGCGCCGAAGTGACAGCGTTAGAAAATAGCTTTCCCCGTCGACTGCGAATTCTTCAAGCGCATTGTCGCCGTCGTCAGCATGATTGACGAGGTCGAAGCCGACGTTATAATTCGTCGTTCCCTCTGTAGCCAGCGTCGCCGATTGAAAAGGCGGAAGCCCGAAGATCTGCAGGAACGGATTCTGGTTACGCAGGGCGAATCCGTGCGCGGCAGCTTGCTCGGAGTGGGCAGTCAATGGCCAAACGAGGAGGCTGATGACGAGCAGCGCACTCCGACTCGCCCTAACGCGGAATTGCCAGGAGAGAACGGCCAAATCTGCCCCTCCAGGTCCAGTATCAGAACTTATTTTCGCCATTCTGGTCTGGATGCATATACACGAATATACGTAATGCCATGCCCAATAACGCTCATTTTCTCCGCCTGTTGCAGATAACCGCCGTAGCAACCGGCTTTCTGGTGCTCGGCGCTATATGTACCAATGCGCATGCCGACATGCCTGAGTTTAGCGCAAGCTATAAGGTCCATTACGGGATACTGCACGGTGAGATGACTCTCGAGCTTGAACGCGACGGCGCAGGATATACGTATCGCACCTCGCTGCGTCCGCGCGGCGTCGCTTCCTGGCTGCGACGCGGCGAAATTCGGGAAACAAGCAGGCTAGCATCCGTCAATGGGCGGATTCGGCCCATGGACTACTTCAGCACGGACACGATCGCGAGACCGAATCGACGTGCCAACTACGTTTTTGATCAGCCAGTCGGCCGGGTTACCGGAGAATACAAATCGCAAAGGGTCGATCTGCCGATGCGGGCAGACGGCCAGAACCGTATTTCCGCGCAGGTTGCGATAATGGGCGCGTTACAATCCAACGCTGAACTAAACGAGTTTGCCGTATTTGATCGTGGCCGCTGGAGGGACTTCCAGTTCGAAGTCTTGCGTGGTCAGGCCGTGGACACTCCATCCGGCCACTTTGGCACCGTGGAAGTCCGTTACACGTCGGGCGACAACAAGAAAAGCTGGTCGCTTCATTGCGCCGAGACGCTCAACTATCTGCCCGTAGTGATTCTCTTTAGCGAAGACGGTAAGGTGAAATCTCGCGCTGAACTGACGAAGTTTCGGATCAGCGACAGGGCCCCATCGAACTAGCGGAGTGAGTCATGTGCAGGAGTATCAAAACCCTATATAACTTCGATCCTCCTGCGACCGACGAGGAGATACGTGCCGCGTCAATTCAGTTTGTACGAAAAATCAGCGGCTCATCGAAACCCTCGAAGGCCAACGAAGAAGCGTTCGAACGCGCTGTACGTGCGGTGTCGATTGCCAGTCACGAGTTGTTGGCGGCCCTGGTAACATCAGCGGCCCCGAAGAATCGCGACGCGGAAGCCGCAAGGTTGCGGGCTTAGTTAACTGACCGTCCTCGAGTGTCCTGTGGCAATCAACTTGCTGGGATCCGACATCACGCTCCGCGTTCTTCCTGAGCCCGGCTGGTCAGCATATAATCGGCTTTAGACGATTCCTTTCTAAAAGAACTCGTTTCGCGACACCTGGAGTCGACCGAATTTTATGAAACGCTGCCGGGAGCGCCTGATGGTGAGTACGTGGTACTGACGTTCAACAGTTCTTTTGACAAAAAGGCAGCCACCGTGGAACCGGTAACGGTCATGAAATACGAGGATGGATCCTGGCGGGTTTCCGGCTATTTCATCAAGTGATGCTCGCCGCTGCCATGCTCGCTATCGGTATTGGCCTTGTCCATTCCTACCTGGGCGAGAGGTACATTTTGATGCGGCTT
>Ga0255046_10000289_pt1 | contig 13016 bp, 12 predicted proteins | sample BC1_12_27_MG_FD_183632 | JGI IMG/M metagenome (GOLD analysis project Ga0255046, IMG submission 183632) | Seawater microbial communities from Strait of Georgia, British Columbia, Canada - BC1_12_27 | ecosystem: Environmental > Aquatic > Marine > Strait | place: Canada: British Columbia...
AATACTGATGCTCCTCATCCGTTGTGAGCTCCTCGCCGGCCTCGGCGCGACGCTTCAGGCTTGCAACCTGGCTATTGCTCCCCATCATGAGGAGACGGTTCGTCAATTGTTGCGATATTTCATTGCTTGTCTGAGCTCGAATCATCTCCCGATTTTGGTCCAGCTCAACAACCAGCAATATTATTCCGATCAATACGCCAAAGTTTGCGCCCAACGTTAGCCAGCGATTCACTTTCTCTGCTTCCATGGATGACTCCTAGTCGGCAACAGCGCGTGTACGGCTGACAGCTAATATTCCCAACGTCGAAAAGACAAGTGCAACAATCCAGAGAAGCGGCCCAATACCGCCCGGCAAGAGGGGGATATATCCTGGTGCGAGAATGGTGATGATAAATCCGATGTCTCCGACACTGACGACGACCATATTTAGCCAATAACCCAGCCGGCTGTTCTTCCAATTAAGAGTTACTGCAACGACGATTCCGAACAACGCGAAAAACAGCAGATTCCAGGCGTCCTGATAGATACGCCCCTGAACCATTCCGGGCTCTAAGGTCTGCCCGAGCATAAATACAAACCGCGCCGCTTGAATGTGCATCAGGCCCCACAGTACGTACGTCACGGCCCCGAGCTTTGCGAAAATAGTCATGGCGAGATTCTCCTGTTGCTTAGCCGATTGACCAAAGCGAATTTAAATCGCGGAAGCAATCGCCTTGCCGAGTCCCGCGGTATCTGCTTTGCCGCCCATGTCCGGCGTCAGGTTCGAGCCATCACGCAGCGCATCTTCAATGGCGGTCATAATGCTGTTGTGTGCATCGCGGTAGCCAAGATGATCGAGCATCATCGCACCAGCCCAGATGGTACCGATCGGGTTCGCGATTCCCTTACCAGCGATGTCAGGTGCGGAACCATGTACGGGTTCGAACATGGACGGAAACTCGTTTGCGGGATTGAGATTTGCTGACGGGGCGATGGCGATCGTACCCGTGCACGCGGGACCCAGGTCCGAAAGAATGTCGCCGAACAGGTTGCTGCCGACAACCACATCGAAGTGGTCGGGCATGCGCACGAAGTTCGCCGTCAATATATCGATGTGGTACTGGTCTACCTCGATTTCCGGGTAGTTCTTCGCCATTTCAGCAACGCGCGAGTCCCAGTAGGGCATCGAGTGAATAATACCGTTGGACTTTGTCGCCGAGCTTAAGTGTCTCGCCGCGCGACTTTGCGCAAGATCGAACGCGTATTTCAGAACCCGGTCTACCCCGCGCCGCGTAAACACACTTTGCTGCATGACGACTTCGTTCTCAGTGCCTTCGTACTGGATGCCGCCAATGGCCGAATACTCGCCCTCGACGTTTTCGCGCACGACCATGAAGTCGATGTCGCCGGGTTTGCGGCCAACAAGTGGGCAGGGCACGCCCTCAAATAGTCGAACGGGACGCAGATTGATGTGCTGATCGAACTCGCGGCGTATGGGAATGAGTAAGCCCCATAACGAGATGTGATCGGGCACCGTCGGGAAGCCCACCGCGCCAAGATACACAGCGTCGAAATCCCGTAGCTGCTCGATGCCGTCTTCCGGCATCATGCGCCCGGTTTCGAGATAGGTTTCGCAGGACCAATCGAATTCCTGCCACTCGAAGTCGATTCCGTGCCTGGATCCGGCCGCTTCGAGAACGCGCATTCCTTCGGGCATGACTTCCTTGCCGATGCCGTCGCCGGGAATTACCGCTACATTGATTCTTGTGCCCATCTGGTTGTCGCGCGCAAGGCGCGTTTATGCCCTCCGGGTGCTCCTACGGTGAGTTGCGCCTCAATAGCTCATTCCGCAGCCAATAATTCTATTGGTCGGGAACTTGGTGATTATCTCGATACCGGTATCGGTCACGACGACTTCATCTTCGAGCCGAACGCCATCGGAACCATCTTCGTTACCCGCATAGGTCTCCAGCGCAAACACCATGCCGGGCTCAATTTCTACCGGATGCTCGATGCTGTAGGCTCGCGAAATGATCGGGAATTCCCACAGGCCGACGCCGATACCATGACCGTACTGCAGGCCGAATATTTCATGCTCGTTCAGAGCGCCCATTTGGCGGTAATCCGGCCAGCGGGTCACGACGTCAGCCGTCGAACAACCGGGCTTGACCGCATCGATGCCGCCCAACTGGATCTCAAGACAACGCGCGTGCGTATCGATTTGCTTCTGAGAAGGTGGACCGACTGTAAAACAACGATACACGCAGGTGTGATAGCCGTTAAACAAGCACACCACGTCCATGAAGATTATGTCGCCGGGTTGCAGCAGACGGTCCGAACTCAGATGTGGATGCGGGTTGGTGCGATTACCTGATGTCACCTGCACATTGTGAATCCACTGTGCGCCCAGTCGATGCATCTCATGCGATGCGACCGCTTGCAAATCATTTTCTTTCGCGCCCGGGCGAATTTCCATCGCGATCCGGTGGAACGCCGCGTCAACGATCGCCGCGCCATGCTTCAGGATCATTATCTCGTCTTCATTCTTGATGGATCGTGCGTATTGCATGACGCCCTGGCCGTCGGCAATGGTGTAACCGTTGGCTTGCATGGCAAGAAGAATCTGAGATTCGATAACGTCGACACCAATACGAATCTTGCTCTTATCCAGACCGAAGTTACCGAGCACCATGTCCAAATCTTTCAGAAAGCCTACCGAGCAACCCCATGCTTCCGGCAAGGCGCCGAACATCGTGCCGTGTGCGGGAAAGGTGTACTCCGCGATCCATGGGCAGTTGAGCTTCTCGCTGGCCACTTCGGAGCCGAAACCGAAAATATGGGGTGGTCCGTTGCGCGGAATGATCGCGTAGCGGCCCATGTTGTCGATTTCAGGTGAACAGACGGCAGTCGACGTCGAATAACGCTTGTTGCCCGTGTCGAAAAGCAACAGACATTCAATATCGAACTCATCCATATAATGCTTGATCCGGCCGACTCGATATTCACGCATGCGATCCATATTCATGCGTTGCTCGTAGTCAACCTGCATCATGCCTTGCGTGCCCTGTCGATACGCCACTACTCTTCTCCTGATTCCGGGTGCGTGGTTCTGGTCTTGGTAATTTGATTAATTCTCATTATCACGCTAATTATATCGTCAAATTGCCTATTTTTGTCTTAATTTCGATTATTTTAGACTATTTGACTGATTTTAGCAGACATTTAGAGGATTCTTTTAGTGAAACAGCATCTCGCCCAGTTCCGACGGGCCTATGAGGGGTTATTTGTGTGAAACGGCATCTCGCCCAGTTCCGATCGGCCTGCTGAGGAATATTGGGTGAAAAGGCATCTTGCTATAGGCGATATCCATGGCTGCATCAGTGCCCTACGGTCACTCATTGACTTCGTCGAGCTTCGACCTGACGACACGATCGTCACACTGGGTGACTACGTTGATCGCGGGCCCGATTCTCGCGCGGTTGTGGAATTCGTCATCAAATTGGGCAAGACCCATGATCTTGTCCCGCTGCGGGGCAACCATGAAATTATGATGCTGGATTCACGTGAGAAAAAAAGCTGGTTTCACGCCTGGATGGGTTATGGAGGTGATGCGACTCTTCTCTCCTATGCCCCTTCTGAAGACGAGGCGGGATCGTTCGCCGATATTCCGGACTCGCACATCGACTTCCTCGAGAAGCAACTTGTGTCTTACTACGAGTGTGAGTCGCACTTTTTTGTCCACGCGAACGCCGATGCCAATGTGGCGTTAGAGAATCAGAAAGACCCTACGCTGTTTTGGCGAAAGTACATCAACCCCGAACCGCATTGCTCGGGCAAGATTATGGTTTGTGGCCACACGGCTCAACGATCCGGATTGCCTCTCAGTAACGGGCATTCAATCTGTATTGATACGTGGGCACACGGGAGCGGTTGGCTAACCTGCCTTGATGCAGAGTCCGGAACAATATGGCAGGCGAATGAGGCTGGCGACAGACGGAGCTTTACGTTAGACGAAGTAAAATGAAACTCCACAGCTAGAACTGATCGACAAAATCTGTGGCCCGTTTTACGTCGCTGCTATTGCGGCTTTCCTGCCAGAGTATTTTTCCAGCGCCTTGCGCGGGCTGTTCGACGTCGATCGCCAACAAACTGCCATTCGGTATCAGAATATCTTCTCCGGTCAACCACAAGACCAGGATACTTGTGCAAGACTGGTGACTGCTCACCAGGATGTCGCCGGCATCGAAATCAAGCTCACCCACAAAGCTGATGATTTCGTTCAATCGCGAGCCAGTCGTTAAGTATCGCGATTCGACTATTGTCCCTTGAAAGCCCAGGATTCTGGCAGCGATTTCCAGCGTTTGTTTTACGCGAATATGTGGGCTCGAGTAGATTCGCGTCACATCTCGTAAATCATCGCGCCGAAAGTGCACAACATCTTCCACCTCTTTGACCCCTTTTTCGCTCAATTCGCGACGCTCATCAGCATCCGATTCGGCGGTCATCCCGTGACGCAAAATAAAGAGTTTCACCTGATCAGTGGTTCCCTAGACTTTTTCTGGCAGGCCACTGTCCGCCGATTTGACGATGGCCTCGGTAACCGCCGCGCAATGGACCGTCTCCGAGTTGGAGATGATGTACGGCTCGCCACCTTCGGCTGCTCGTGCGAAGGCATCGAGTGCCGCGCGTGCAACGTCAAACGAGGCTGCGTCCCAGGTTTCGGCTGGGCCTTTGACGGGTTTGAAGGTGCAATTGCCAAACAGCTTGAATCTGCGTTCTTCCGAAGGAGCACCGGCAATGTGCGTCATACCTTCAAGTTTGACAAAGCCTTTCGATCCGTAAACCTGGAAGTTAAATCCACCACCCGTTGCCGTCATCGTCGCAAGGTAGCCGGACATGCCATCTTTCATGCGAAACAGGATTGACGTCGTGTCGTCGGCGTCGACTTCTACTGCGCGACGAAAGCTTTGTGCGTAGACTTGGTCGATCTCACCGCAAAGGTCTATGAATCCGTCAACAGCGTGAACGCCCAAAGGCGTCAGGCCGCCGCAAGGCGTTTCGTCCTTACTCGCTCGCCATGCATCGGGCTTCAGGAACAGGCCGTTCGGAAAAGTCATCGTCGCTTCGCAATGCAAAATGGTACCGAGCTCGCCCGCAGCAATCATCTCGCGAAGTTTGGTGATTTCCGGATGGAAGCGGCGGTTGTAGCCGACACCCAAAGTTACCCCGGCTTTTTCACAGGCCGCCACCGCGATTGCCGCATCAGCCTCTGTCAGTGCAAACGGCTTCTCGCAGAAGACATGTTTGCCGTTCTGTGCCGCGGCAACTGTCTGCGCGCTGTGGATTGAGTTCGGTGTGACCAGCACAACAGCATCAATGTCGGGGTCTGCGATAATGTCTTCAAAGGACGCGCGTAGTTCCATGTTGTGTTCTTTCGCAAACGCTTGCGCCTCATCCGACAGGGAGCGCGTCGTGCCGGCAACGAAACGAAGTTCGTCGCTGACACCGGAGACGGCTTCGACCAGGGTCTTGCCCCACCATCCAAGGCCTATAATGGCCGCATTGATCATAAAATTTACTCTTACGAAGACAGCGACTTGGTCGCTTTGATTGCTCCTGTGGACATTATATCGCTAAAATTCCGTTTTTCCAGATTTAATCGATTAAAGTACCGACAGGCCGATTTGAGGGCATTTTGTGGATCTGACAGGTTGGTCATGGCTGTTCCTGACGGGCTATATCGCCCTGATGGTCGTATTCGGTGTCATTGGCAGCCGGCGAGTCGCGGGCGCTGATGATTTCGCCGTCGCCCGGCGCGGGTACGGCCCATTCCTGTTGGCGCTGGCGTTCGCATCGACGGCGGCCAGCGGCGCCACGTTTCTTGGGTTGCCAGGACTAACGTACAGCTACGGCCTATCTACGATCTGGCTGGCTTTTCTGTATCCGGTCGGTATCTACCTTGGTGTGCTGATCTGTCAGCGCACGATTGCCGACGGCGGCAACGCGGCGGGGGCGCGCTCGATTCCCGAATACCTGGGCGAACGCTATGACTCGGAGGCTCTGCGAGTATCGGCGGCCGTATTCTCGTTGATGCTGCTATTTTACCTTGCGGGTCAGCTGGTTGCGGGTCTTGTCATGTTCGAAATAATGCTTGGCATCCCGAAAATAGTTGCGTTGGGAATTACGACGCTGGTGCTGCTCGCCTATGTGACGATCGGCGGTGCACATGCCGACATCCTGACCGACGGGGTGCAGGGTTTTCTGATGGTGATACTGGCTGTCGCCATCATCGTTCTGTTCCTACTGGGCGTCGGTGCCGGTGGCCTGGACGCTCTGCTGAATAATCTGCAGGGACAGGACGGGCGTCTGCTCAAGGTGTTCAATCCCGATGTGCCCATCACGGCTTCGCCCTGGTCTATGTTCGCCCTGGTCGTGGCGCACATTCCGCTGGGTTTGCTGCCGCATATCGGCAATAAGCTATGGGCTCTGAAAGATGAGCGCAGCCGGAACCGTTTCCTGATTCTCGCGTTTACGTTCGGGCTCGTTTTGCCGGGAATTGCACTTGGCGGCGCGACGGCCCGCGCTGTACTCGGCGATTCACTGCTTGGCGGTGGCGCCAATACGGCTTTGCCGGCGCTCTTTATCGAGATTTTCCCAACCTGGCTGGCCGCGTTATTGGGTGTCGGCATACTCGCGGCGGTCATGTCGACGGCGGACGGGCTTGTTATCTCGACGTCGCAGGTTTTCGCCAACGACATTTATCGTCTCAGTATCGCGCCGCGCATTCACCATGAACGTTCGGAAGCAGAACTGGATCGTAATGTGCTGCTTATCAGCCGCGTTGTCACCGCGCTGGTACTGCTTGGTTCGGCGGTGCTCGCCTGGTATGTCATTGATATGAATGTGGTTCTCCTGATCTGGGCGGGTGTCGGCGGGTTTATCGCGGCGCTTGCCGGTCCGCTCGTGCTTGGGTCCGTCTGGAATGGCGTCTCCAGGAGTGGGGCGTTGGCTGGCTTTTGGACCGGTGCAATCGTGTTTATCCTGATTCATGCCCAGATCGTCTCGGGTCATTGGCTCGCGGGCACTTCGCTCGAAGCGGCTGGCGAGTGGTTCGCGTTTCATGCCCAGAGCCCGTACTCGGCGGCAACCATGGGCGCTATTTCGGGAGTCCTCGTAACCGTGTTGGGTTCCAGGATCGGAGGCAATGGCGATGCAAATTGATGATCAACAGGCTGCCTGGTTGATGCTTGTTGCGCGTGTCGGTATCGCGGTTGTCTTCCTTGTAAGCGGTCTTCACAAGGGAATCTGGTACCGGAAGGCGATAGCCGAGTATCAACACGACAATATTCCATTGATCTGGCTCACATTGCCGGGGACCATCGCCCTGCACGTCGTCGCGTCGATATGCTTGATTGTTGGCTACAGGGCGCAGGAAGCCGCTCTCGCCCTTGCCCTGTTTACGGTGCTTGCAACGCTCAAGGTGCATGCCTATTGGCGGCTGCCCGACGAAGAACAACTGGGAAGAAGCCGCATAACGACGGCCAACCTGGCCATTATTGGCGGATTACTGCTGTTGGTGGCAGTCGGTCCGGGGCAAATTTCGTTGGCGCCCTAAGCCCTGCAAGAGCAGATTGGTCAGAAAGCTATCGTATTATCGATAAATACCGTAAAATCCACCATCTATCGATTAAATGACAATCAGACCAACAGGGTAACTGACTTGGACCACACGACCGGGCAGCTGGCAGCTGCCATCAAGAATGCCGGGACACCTGATCCTGAAACCCGCCTGGAGCTTTATCGCCTCATGCAGTCCTGCCGGGTAATGGAACAACGTGCTTATGATCTGTTCATGCAGAACCTGATCAAGGGAACGTCGCATCTGGCGCTTGGACAGGAGGCCGTGGCAGCAGGATTCGGTGCCGCCATGCGTGAGGACGACTATTCATTTTGCACCTACCGGGGGCACAACCACACGCTGGTTCGCGGTGTTTCCATGACCGCCATCCTTGGCGAACTCATGGGCCGTGAATGCGGCTTGTTGAGTGGCAAGGGCGGTTCGATGCACCTGATGGACGTCGAGAAGGGCGCGATGGGCTCTTACGCGATTATCGGTGCACACATGCCGATCGCTGCAGGTGCAGCCTGGTCTGCGCAGTACCGCAAATCGGGCCAGGTCGCTGTGTGTTTCTTCGGTGACGGCACAACTAATATCGGTGCATTCCACGAGTCATTGAATTTCGCGGCTATCTGGGATCTTCCGGTCGTTTACGTCTGCGAAAACAACCTGTACATGGAATACACGCACATCTCCGAGGTGACAGCAGTCGAGCATCCCGCTGCGGATCGCGCTTCGGCTTACGGTCTGGAGCCTGTTGTCATCGATGGCAATGACGCCGACCTTGTGTACGTGGTCGCGGCGGCCGCGCTTGAAAAGGCGCGCAGTGGCGGCGGCCCCAGCCTGATCGAAGTGCAGACCTACCGACACGGCGGTCATTCGCGCGCGGACCCCGGCAAATACCGCCCTGACGAAGAAGTTGCGGCCTGGATGGAACGTGATCCGATCATACTCTACCGTGCTCGCCTGCTTGCCGACGGTGTCGACGAATCTGCCATTGCCGAAATCGAGGCCGAGCAGGCCGCAAGGGTAGATGCGGCTGAAGCAACAGCGCGTGCAAGTGGGCCACCACCGCTCGAGATCGCCGATATCGACCTCTGGGCCGACGGGAGTTCGTCATGGCGGTCTTAAGCTACAGAGAGGCCGTGTCCTCTGCCATCGCACAGGAAATGCGCCGCGATGAGTCGGTCGTGTTTCTCGGCGAGGACATCGCTGCGGCTGGCGGCGTGTTCAAGACGACGGAAGGTTTACTGGATGAGTTCGGTCCGTTGCGAGTCCGTGATACGCCTATTTCGGAGCAGGCGATTCTGGGTGCGACGATGGGTGCTGCAATGACCGGCCTCAGGCCGATCGCTGAAATCATGTTCTCGGATTTTTTCGCAGTTTGCTGGGATACCGTCGTCAACCAGATAGCAAAGACGCGCTTCATGTCTGATGGCCAGTGTTCGTTCCCGCTCGTGATTCGTACCGCCAATGGCGGCGGCGCGCGCTTCGGTGCACAGCATTCACAGTCGGTGGAAAACTGGGCGATGGCAGTGCCCGGTTTGAAAGTCGTGGCCCCGTCGAACGCTGCGGACATTAAAGGTCTGCTGGCTGCAGCCATACGCGATCCGGACCCGGTCCTGTTCTTCGAACAGAAATCTCTTTACGGAACCAAGGCAGAGGTACCTGAGGGTGAGCACGTCGTGCCTCTTGGCAGAGCCGCGGTGGTGCGTGAAGGCAGCGACGTGACAATCGTCGCACTCGCAGCGATGGTGCCGCGTGCGGTCAAAGCCGCCGACACACTGCAAAATGATCACGGCATATCGGCCGAAGTCATCGATGTGCGTTGCCTCGTGCCGTTGGACACTACTACGATTTTCGAATCAGTGTCGAAAACGGCGCGCCTGGTCACGGTTGAGGAAAATCCAAGGCTCTGTGGCTGGGGCGCTGAAGTGTCTTCGCTCGTCGCGGAAGAATTATTCTACGACCTCGATGGTCCAATCGTTCGTGTGACTACACCACATATTCCACTGCCATCGGCTGACGCACTGGAAGACGCCGTCATGCCGAGCCCGGCGCGGATTGTTGAAAACGTCCTGAAACTCGCGGACTAAAGGAAACAGCATGGATGTATTAATGCCGCAACTTGGCGAAACCGTCGGCGAAGGAACGATTGCGGGCTGGCACAAGGCAGCCGGGGATGCGGTTGAGAAAGGCGATATCCTGCTTGACGTCGAGACGGACAAAGTGGCGACGGAAATTGAGGCCCCTGCGAGTGGGGTTCTGACGAGTATTGATGTACCGGAAGGCGAGACGGTGGACGTTGGTACTGTGCTCGCGGTGATCGCGGTTGAGGGTGAAGTTGTCGTCGAGAAATCGCCTGCCGTGGAGAAAGCAGTGGCGGCGAGTGAAGCGGCGAAGCCAGTCAGTGGCGGTTTGCCGGGTAAGCAAGCAGGTGAACGTGTATCGCCAGCAGTGCGCCGACTGCTTAAAGAACACAATCTCAATATCGTTGACATACCGGGGACCGGTCGTGACGGACGTGTGACTCGTCAGGATGTTATCGACCTTGTGGAATCGGGAGACGGGGCGGGTGGCGGCGAACGAATTCCCTTCGATCGCGTCAAGAAAATCACTGCAGAACACATGGTCCGTTCCAAGGCGACATCTCCACACGTATTGCAAACGATCGACGTTGATTTTCATTCCGTAGACGCGTCGCGTCTGGCGCGGAAAGAACAGTGGAAATCCGACAAAGGCTATTCCCTGAGTTATCTGCCGTATGTCGCGAGAGCGGTTTGCAAAGCAATCTCAGATTTTCCTCACGTCAATGCCAGCGTTGATAACGATGCGTTGCTTGTGCATCCGGAGATTAATCTCGCGATCGCGATTGACCTCAGTCACAAAGGCCTTGTCGCGGCAGTTACTCGGAATGCTGGTGAATTATCGGTGTCAAAACTCGCAGAGCAGTTCAATGATCTGGTGACGCGCGCGAGAAGCAATAAGCTGAAGCCTGATGACTTGCAGGGCGGAACTTATACGCTGTCGAACCCGGGTCCTTTCGGTACATTGTTTACGGCACCGATCATCAATCAGCCGCAGGTCGGCATATTATCGATGGATGCAGTGAAGAAACGAGCACATGTCGTTGAGTCGGATGCTGGTGATTCGATAGAGATCCGGCCGGTCGGAATACTGGCGCATTCGTTCGATCATCGCGCTATCGATGGCGCGTATTCGGCTGCCTATCTGCAAAAACTGAAGACCATCATAGAAAGCACCGATTGGGATAGCGAGTTCTAAATGCCGATAACGATCAGGAATGCGAAGAGACTGGCGTTGTTTGCGTTGGTCACGATGTTCACGCCTCAGGCGTATGCACAAGTCAATCTCGACACGTATGCGGAGCGAGGCAAAGAACTCTTTCTTGCGCCAGCTTCCTGCGGTGTCTGTCACAAACCAGATGGTACGGGTTTGATCGGACCGGATATCACCTACGGCCCGACACCTGCGCAGATACTCGAGCAAATGCTGAACAATCCGCAAATGGCAGCCATTGCTCAGGAGATCCAGGCGGATAACGAGGATCTTATCGCGCTGTCAGTTTACATCCGAACTCTCGGTGGTCTCGAAACCACTGAGGCCATGATCAGTGATCAGCGCGCGAAGCTGGTAACGGCTCGTGCGCGGACAGAGACGGACCTGATCTTTCCCAAAACGGCTCGTGACGAAGCGGTCGAGGAAATCCAGACCTGGGATTCGGTCATTGCAGATTGGCGACGGCGATCTACCGAGGGCCCAATATTCAAGACCTACGAATCTCGGGTCGTTGCGACGTTTGATCCTGGAAAGCCCAAATTCAGGCCGAAGAAGGGTAAGACGTATTTCTACGAGAACGTCGGTAACTCCGCAAATCTCGCCATTCTCGAACCGGGCGCCAAGAATGCGAAGTCGACCCAGATCGTTGTCGGCGACGCCAAAACACACAAGGTAATTGCCAGCTACGAATTGCCAGTGAGCTTACGCGCGGCTGTTCACACGACGGTTATGTCACCTGATGGGAAGTACGTCTATATCGTTGGTTCCAAGCCGGAGTCGGAACCAAGCAATCAGATTAAAGCGCTGGACGCACCGGCGACCCTGATCAAAGCAGACGCGGTGACCCTGCAACCGATCAAGCAGATTACGATGGGCGGCCGACTCCATCATGGCATGGTGTTTCGTGACAGGTACGTTCTCCTTGATACGTTTTCTCGCGACCCCGACGGTCTTGATGTCATGTTGCTCGATCCCGAGACGGATAAAATTATCGGCGGCGTGCGTGATGAGGACCTGGGGGGTTCGTCTTACACGGCATACGTAGACGACGACTATATATACGTTCTTATGGAACCGGTTGGCTACGCATCTCATCGATCCACGGGAATGTTGGGCGCCAAGAATCTCTACAGCGGCAAGATTACGACAATGAAGCCATTCTGGGTTGCCAAACTTGATCCTGACACCTGGGAGGTCGTGCGTGAGTACCCATACCCGGGGTTTCGTGGCGACTGGGTCGTTATCGATGCGAACAAAGAATTCATGTACGTCACGGCAGGCGGTACATCCAACGTCAGTAAGATCAATCTCGAATCCGGAGAAGTCGCGTGGGCAGCTGGTGCCGGTATCAGTCCTTACGGCGCGAGTCTGAACGCGGATGAAACAGAGATCTGGATTGCTAACAAAGGCGAACACACGGGTCACTTCGGCCGCACGCTTTCTGTGCTTGCGGCAGACTCCGGGCGCCAAATCGCGACACTGTTTACGGGCTACGAAGTCGATCATGTTTTGCTGTCGCCGAACGGCAAGGAAATGTGGGCAACCAGTAATGGCGAAGGACGTATTTATGTTTATGACACGGCATCGCATAAACAACTTAGCGTGATTCAGATGCCGCAGAACGGCGACCCGCATGGCCTGGTTTGGGTTCACTACGACAAAGACGGCAACTCGAAAGTCGTGCGCGACCAGGGTGGCTTTGGTGGTGGAGTAAACCCGGCGGCTGGCACGGCGTTGGACTATTAGAGTGCGAGGACTTTGGCTTCTCTGGTTGCTTGCGCCTTTAGCGGCATGCGCCGATTCGGCGCCTGAAAATTGCCTCGAAATCACGCTAACCGGAACTCAGGGCGGCCCACCGGCCGTCAACGGTCTTGCCGGTTCCGGTACGCTGGTGCGATACGGCGGAGTCGGGAACCAGTGCGGTGATGTGCTGCTGCAATTTGATACCGGCCGTGGAACGACCGAGCGCCTGTCACAACTCGGTCTGTCTCCGAACAAACTCGACGCCGTTTTCCTGACTCACCTGCACTCGGATCATACCGAGGGGCTGATCGGCCTTTTGCAGTTGCGCTGGCATTTCATGGGCGTGCCGATCGATATCATCTGCAGCGGCGACGCA
>Ga0255046_10000293_pt1 | contig 12977 bp, 11 predicted proteins | sample BC1_12_27_MG_FD_183632 | JGI IMG/M metagenome (GOLD analysis project Ga0255046, IMG submission 183632) | Seawater microbial communities from Strait of Georgia, British Columbia, Canada - BC1_12_27 | ecosystem: Environmental > Aquatic > Marine > Strait | place: Canada: British Columbia...
ACGACAGCGACCGAAATCGCATACGCGGTGGGCTACAGCGACCCGTCTCATTTCGCGCGCGCTTTTCGCAGGTTCGCCAGCGTCAGCCCCCGTGAGTACCGAAACCAGGCGCGCCAGCGCAGCGCCTAGCGGCCAACCAGCGCCAAGGCGAAGCGGGTGCACGGAGAAAGTGCCGCCTGTGGCGCGAAGTGGCCAGACTCTCGTCGGGGTCGGTTGATATAGGTGTCACCCTCATGCCAGACACACTCGCACTGAGTCGGGCGACGACCTTAATCCCCTTCTTGCATTTCCTCGACGAGCTCGGCGCGCCGGTGGACCGCGCGCTCGAACAGGGCCACTTGCCGCTGCGGCTCCGAGACATGCCCGGCTGCTACGTCGCCACGAAGCTCAACTGGGACTTCGTCGGTCGCATGGCTCGGCAAGAGGACATCGCGGACCTCGGGTTGCGGGTCGGCCATGGAGCGGGGGTGTCGATGCTAGGTCGAACCCTGTACGGGCGCCTCGATCAAGCACCTACGCTCGCGCACGCGCTGCAGACCTTCTGCGAGCATGCCGGACGTGAGAGCACCGGGATGAGCTGCTGGGTGACGACAGACGAGGGCCAGGTCGAGGTTCATCTCCGCAAGACGTTCGGGCCGACGACCCGTGGCTATCGTCAAACCGAATGGCTCGGGCTGATGGCCACCGTCACAGTGGCTCAGCTGTTCTTGGGGCCGACTTGGGAGCCGAACTCGATTTCGCTTCGCTCGGTGGGCCCGGTGCCGGAACTCGCATGCGCGCTGTTCCCGAGCACGAGGTTCGTCACGGGGCAGCCGCGAGTCTTCATTGGGTTCGGGCGGGAGGCCCTGGGCCATTCTCGGATCCTGGCTCCAGGATCGCCTCGATTTAGGCGACCGGAAGCTTGGAATTCGGAGGGCTCCTACGAACCCCCTGCCGAAGGGCTTTTCGGCGCGCTCGCCCAAAGCCTCGAGCCTTACCTGGCTGATGGCTATCCAGATGTGACCTTGGGCGCTCGGATCGCGGACATGAGCGTCCGCACACTACAACGACGCTTGAGCTTGCTCGGGGTGAGCTATTCCACGGTCGTCGACGAAGCTCGGCTCCGCATCGCTTCAAGACTGCTCGGCGCGACCGGCATGCCCTCGCTCGAGATCGCAAGAGCGGTCGGATACTCCGACGCCTCTCACTTCGCCCGGGCCTTCCGCAGGCTGACGGGACTCAGCCCACGTGAGTATCGGAGTCAGGCTGGTCAGATCGAGGCCGAATAGGCGCTCGGCCGGGGTTGGCGTGAAATGGCTATCTGCATCTCGACGCAGGGTGATACGTTTCGCGGATGATCACCGACCAGCCCGTGAACAACCACGACGACCTTCGTAAAGTCACTGACAACATTCTTCGTGAGGTTGGCCTCAGCATCGGAGACAGCGGCGGCAAGGTCACATTTGCCGGCGCAGAACCCGTTCGCAAGACCACCATGAAAGCCGGCGCGGCCCCGGCGATTATTCTGGCCGCGAACGCCGTCGCCGAGGCGGCGATCTGGAAGGAACGGAAGGGCGAGGGGCAGGACGTCCACGTCGACCTCCGAAAGGCGTGGATCGAACAAAGCCCGTGGCAGCTCGACGCGGCCCCGTACACGATCATCAACGGCGCCCACAAGATGTTCAACTTCGGTTCATACGTCGTCTTGAACCCGCAGTGTCCGACCCGCGATGGGCGCTGGATGATCATGTGCCCGCTGTACCCGTCGCAGGAAAGAAAGATCCTCAGACTTCTGAACTGCGGACCCGACGAGTCGCAGCTTCGGGCGGCGATCATCAAGCGTGACGCGGCGGAAATGGAGGCGGCCGCCGAGGCGGTGCAGGTGCCGTTCCAGATGATCCGTACCCGCGAAGAGTGGGAAGGCTCAGAGCAGGGGGAGATCAACGCGCAGACGCCGTTGGTCTCGATCACGAAAATTGGAGAAAGCGACCCGATTCCGCTCCCGCAAGGCGAACGACCGCTCTCGGGCCTTCGCGTGCTGTCGATGGTGCACGCCGTGGCCGGCCCTTGCTGTCCGCGAACCCTGGCGGGTCAGGGGGCAGACTGCCTGAACATCAACCTGCCCGATTGGATCGAGTACGGGAACTTCTTCTTCCAAGCGGACGTCGGGATCCGGCAAGCCTATCTCGACGCACGCAAGGCCGAAAACCGCAAACACGTGTACGACCTGATCAAGGACGCCGACGTGTTTGTGGACAACCTGCGCCCCGGAGTCGCCGACGGCGAAGGATACTCGGCGCAAGCTCTTGCGGAGCGAAAGCCAGGCATCATCACTTGCAGCGTCAAGCTCATGGCGCACAGGGGGCCCTGGTCACACTGGCCCGGTTTCGACATCAACGCGCACGGGCTTACCGGCCTCGCCACGGCCGAAGGGACTCCGGATCAACCTCTGCCTCCTCAACAGGTCATGGTGATCTGCGACATCATGACCGGCTACCTCGGTGCGATCGGTGTGAAGGCTGCAATGCTTCGCCGAGCCAAAGAAGGCGGTAGCTACCGCGTGGACGTCTCCCTCACGCAGTGCTGCAGTTTCATCATGAGCCTCGGCCTGAACGACAAAGAGACGATTGAGAACCTCGAAAGCCTTGGCGAGGAACACCAAATCATGAAGCCCAACCTGATCACCGGCATGACCGCCTTCGGCGAGCTCACGAAGGCCGGGTCTCAGGTCGAGGGAATGAAGACCCCGCAGTACTGGGAAGACCCGCTCCTTTACGTGCCGGGCTCCAGCAAACTCGAGTGGTTACCGCGGTAGTTGGGCGGAAGCTCGCGCAAGCGAGGGAGGAATCAAGATGACCGACAGCACGACAACCAACACGAGACGTCAGTTCATTGGCTACGGGGTCGCCACGGCGGCGGGCGCCGCAGCTGCGAAGATCTTGCCGCATAGCCTGAGCGTCGCCCGCGCGGACGAAGCGAGCGTCGGCGCCGGGCAGTCGAGGGCGGGGTTGATCTCGTCCGCGCCAGCAACGACGTTCAAAGAGCGCGTTGTGAAGATCAACGCGAGCGACGCGTTCTTCAAAGCTCTTGCGAAACAGCCCGACAAGGGGCCGATCATCAATTTGAACTACATCTCCTGTCGTCCGCGCGGAAACGCGAAGGTCTACGAGGCCTACGGCGCTGTGGCAGGCAAAGAGATCGCCGGCGTGGGCGGCAGCATCGCGCAGTACGCCATCGGCGTCACCGATGCCGACGCCGACTACGGGTTCAGCGACAAGTGGGACATCGTCGACCTACCGGTCTACCCGCGCCGCAAGTCCTATTTGCAGCTCCAGAAGAGCGCTGCCTATCAGGGAGCCATCCCCGACCGCGTGGCCGGCACGTTCGAGCGCCTCCTCTACGTCCTAAGCGACGACAAGCCCCTGCTCCGGAACACCAAGTCATCCATCTCGAAGCTCCACAAGACCAAGAAGCCGCTTCCGTACAAAGATGGTCAGGTCGCCATCTCAGAGCTGATCGCTTTCAAGGGGGGCGGCGGTCGCGACGCATTCAAGCGCTACGCTGCAGCCTTCGCACCGATTCTCAAGAAGCACGGCGGCACGGCATGGCTCTCAGTGCGAGCCGAAATGCCCATCGTGTGCGAGCAGCTCTGGGATCACTGGACGCTGATCACCCTGCCGTCGATGGACGCTTTCGAGACCATGTTCCAAAGCGACGAGTGGCAGGAGGCCAACGGCGATCGGCTCGAAGCCCTGGAGCGCCACCTCACCGTCGCCAGCAAGCCGGTGAAGATCCCCGTGTAGGAGAGCGGCCGAAGACATTGCCGACGCGGTTGGCGCGAAATGGCCGGACACAGCGAAGCGGATTGATGTTAAGGATGCGCCACCGTTGCCCGCGAACGTACTCTTGACTTAATCCGGCCGGACGACTGAGACTCGTCGCCCCCGGCAGATCAAACATTCGAGGAGATACGAATATGCCCTGCGTCCACATCGACAAAGACGCGAAGATCACGCCACATCCCGCGAGCGGGAAAGGACACGAGCGTGGCGATGCTCACGATCGAATTGACCAGCTGGCGAAGAAAGTTCAGCCGAAGGTCGTCAAATGGCGGCAAGATATTCACCAGAATCCAGAACTCTCGAACCGTGAGTTTCGCACCGCGAAAGTCGTCGCCGATCACCTCAAGTCCCTGAAGTTGGACTCGGTGAGAACCGACATCGCTCCAACGGGAGTCGTCGGGATTCTCAAAGGGGGGAAGCCAGGCAAGGTGATGGCTCTGCGGGCGGATTTCGATGCCCTCCCAGTCCAAGAGAAGGCGGACGTGCCGTTCAAGTCGACGGTGGTGGACAACGATTATCCAGGAGGGCCTTTTCCGGTCGCCCACGCATGCGGCCACGACGCGCACTGCGCAATGCTGATGGGCGCTGCCGAAGTACTTGCAGAGATGCGCGACGAGATCCCTGGCACCGTTGTGTTCGTTTTTCAGCCAGCGGAAGAAGGCCCACCGCTGGGCGAGCCTTTCGGTGCAGAGGCCATGCTCAAGGCCGGAATCTTCGACGATCCCAAACCGGATGCGTGTTTTGCCGTTCACACGACCGGTTTCCCTCTAAACAACATCGGCTACGGGGATCCCACGATGACCGCGGCCTCGACGCTGTTCATCATCAAGATCCAGGGCAAGCAGGTGCATGGCTCGATGCCTTGGCTCGGCCTCGACACCCTGCCCGTGTTGGCCGCCATCACGAACGGATTCGCCCAGATCTACCGTCAGGTTCCAGCCACAGAAGCTGTGACGCTCTCGATCGGCAAGGTGGATACTGTCGGCCGCAGCAACATCGTGGGTGACCACACGGAGGTGCAGGGAACGATGCGCGCCACCAATGACGACATCATGGGCGATGTGGAAATGCGGATGAAGCGGATCGTGGAGCACGCCGCGGCGATGCACGGGCTTACGGCGACTATCGAATTCGAGCAGCAGGTGCCTTCGGGAATCAATACCAAGGAGTGGATCCAGAAGATGGGTCCATCACTCGAGCGTGTCGCCGGCACAGACAAGGTCCACGTCGTTCCCCCGATGATGGCGTATGACGATGCCTCGCAGTTCATCCGCGCAGTCGGCGGTATGTACGTGATGATCGGGACCCAGAACGTCACCTTCGGCAAACGGGGGACGCTCGAGGGCGACATGGTTCCCAACCACAACGAAAAATACTACGTGGTGGACGCGGGCATGGAGCTCGGCGTGCGGACCCACGCCTACGTGACTATGGATTTCCTCGGGGGCAATTGAAGATGAGCGGAGCCAGTGAGACGGGACAGAAGGCCAACCCCGACGACGTACGCGCGCTCTTGCGCGAGCTGAGCCAGCAACTGCTGGCATGGAGCTGGGAAGGCGTCGTGGGGTACGAGGAGATGGTCGAGCGAGTCGGCCGGACCTACGGCTACGAGGACACGACCGTCGCGATGGAAGCCCAGCTCGCGATGATCAAGCTCGAGGCCGATGAGGAGATGACCTTCGTCAAAGGCGGCATCCCCGGGTTCCCGCCGATGGCGTACACGCAGACCCTCAAGGACCTGCTCGCCGACATCTACAGCGGCAAGCTCTCGGTCGCCGAGGCCCGGAGCGCGCTCGAAACGCTACACAAGAAGGAACCTCCCTACCCGCCGTTCCTCAACTGGCTCGGCGTCGTGATCGTCTCGATCGGTTTTGCCGTCGACGTCGTCGGGACCTGGGAGGGGATGCTCTGGGCAGGGATCACGGGCATGGCCACCGGGCTCGCCTTCGTCGCCGCGGACCGGGTGGCAGGGTTCGGGAAAATTGCCCAGCTCGCGGCCACCATGGCCAGCGGCATCATCGTGATGCTCGCCTACAAATACGGATGGACGGCCGCCGCGCCGGGGTTGCTGCTGATCTCATCCACCTTCGTGTTCATTCCAGGAGACTCGATCAGCACGCAAGCGTACGAGTTGTCGATGGGGAACTGGTCGGCCGGCGTCGATCGACTGTTCTACAGCTTGATCATGCTGGTGCTTCAGGTGACCGGCGCCTTTCTCGCGATTGCACTCACCGGCACCGCGGTGGCAGAGCTCTTCCCCACTGGACCGCATGACGCCTTCGCCTGGTGGGCCGCCTACCCCGGACGCTTCGTGTTCGTGATCGGGATCCTGCTCGCCTTCAACATGAGTCTGAAGCAGTTCGTCCCGGCACTTGTGACGCTCTGGATCGTGACGGCGGTCGCACAAGTGTCCACGATGGCCTACGGCGGGGTGGCCGGCACGTTCATCGCGATGACGGTCGGTACGATTCTGGCGCTCTGGCAGGCTCGCAAACCGCGGTCGATCCCGTCTTTCGTACTGCTGGTTCCCATCGTCTTTGCGCTGTCACCAGGCTCGCATGGTTTGCGCCAACTCGAGACTTGGTTGTCGGGAGAGAAGATCACGGGCGTGCATGACTTGACGACCTTGGTCAGCGTCCTGCTCGCCATCGCCATGGGCCTGGTGGTCGGCCGCGCGATTGCGCACAAGTGGCGATGGATCGCCAATCCGGTCGACGCCTGAGCTCAGCTTTGCTCTTTGGTTTTGGTAGCCAGCCAATCGGGGACCGACAGGTTCCAATGGATGGCCGCGGCGCGAAACGCGAAGATGCCAATCCCGCAAACGGCTTCACCCAACAAGCGTTGCCCGGGCAAGTATTGCAGAACCAATGCGAACGCGGCGCAGCCCAATAGAACCGGAATCGCGTAGAGCTCACGCTTCATCAGCAGGTTCTGTCGCCCAGCGAGCACATCACGAATGAGGCCGCCACCGATAGCGGTCACGACTCCTAGAAGGACGGGCGCGAGCGGCAGGCCAAAGCCGAGGTCCCACACCTTGGCTGTCGCCTGAATCCCGAAGAGGGCCACGCCTAGCGCGTCGAGGTATAGCATCAAGCTGTAGACCTCTTTCTTGGCGAACAGAGAAGTCGCCGAGAACGCAGCCAGGCTGGCGGCCACCGCCACCCAGATGTACATGAGATCGGTTCCCCAGAACACGGGCGCATCGATGATCACGTCGCGCAGCGTGCCACCACCAATGGCCGTGATGACGCCGAGCACCAGGACGCCAAAGATATCGATGCCGCGAGGGGCCACAGCCAGGACCGCAGTCACGGCGAAAGCGACGGTCCCCGCCATCCCTATCCAGTAGTTAATCGATTCGATTGAAGCCTGGTCCACGCGCGGAGCCTACCATCGACCCCACCTCCTTGATCGGGCTATATCCAAACATGCGTCTGCGCCACAAGCCGATTGCCACCAGCAACACTGCCTACCTCAGTCGCCTGTTCCTCGTGAACCGTTATCTTGCTGGGTCGGAGCCTGCGAGTTCCTCGGCGAGAGCGATCAGGATCGGCAGCATGAGACGGTCCTTGGCCCGCCCGGTCTTGGTCGATGAACGATGTCGAGGTCTTCGGTAGTTACGGGCGCGCCGTGGAGCACGGCGGCGGCACCACCTACCACGATGAACTCCACTCCGGCGGATGCCAATCGCCGGAGGAGCTCTCCGACGTCAGCCTGCGTTGGACTTGGCATCTCTCAACGCCTGGAGTGAAGTGCCCGAGTTCACGGCAGCGCGGAGCCGATCCAGTGGCGAAAGCGAAAGCGCCCATCGGATGAGGGTGCGGTCCACTTCGCGCGCCGCCTGTCGCACGAGCTGATCCACATCGGGGGCTCCGCTGGGCTTGTCAGACACAAAGGAAGGCTACTCTGCGCCCGCCCCGCAAGCCACCGCGAAACGCAGCTCTGGTACATGCTGTCGCCGCCGACGGACGAGTGTCCCTAGTGCCGCAACCCGTGTCCTGATCGGGCGATATCCAAGCATGCGTCTGCAACACAGTCCGATTGCCGTCAGCGACATCTCAGCATATACTATTGCATATGTGGCGGATCTTTGAGACAAAGGCCGTCCGAAAGGTAGTCGGCCGCGCCCCGCGACAGGTGCGCGTTCGATACGAGGCATGGAAAAGAATTGCCGAGCAGAGCGGCCCACGGGGCCTTCGACTCATTCAAGGGTTTCGCGACGAAGCGCTGCGCGGCGAGTGGAGGGGCTTCAGGTCCTCACGCCTCAACGTTCAGTGGCGAGTGATTTACAGAGTCCACGAGGCCGAGCTAGAGGTCCACGTCGTCGAGGTCAATCCACATGAGTACTAGGAATCCGACAAAGGCGAAGACGACGCATAGAAAGGCGCCGAGGTCGCAGTTGGTCCGGGCGCGCGTGGACATCGCCGTCACTCCGGGAGAAATGCTGCGCACTGTCCGCGAGTTACAGGAACTCACGCAGAGCGAGCTCGCAAGACTGACCGGCATCGCTCAGTCCAACTTGTCTGCGCTCGAAACCGGCGCGCGGGAGCTCGGTCGCGAGCGATCGCTCGTCCTCGCCAAAGCGCTCAGGGTTCATCCTGCGGTGCTCCTGTTCCCCGACTTCGACGTGTCCGAAGTGGCGTGAAATGTGGTCAAAACGACGCAGCGTACGCCATTGCTCCGCAAGCAAAGGCGGCAAGGCGGGAGGGCTCGAGCCCCTCGCTCGCTTCGACGGCGGCCGGCACCGTATAGTAGCAGTAGCGCCCGTCGCTTGGTTTCAGTAGGCGCCTCGGGCCTGGTCCCCATTTCGCGCCAGAATCCCACTCACGTTAGTCGACGGTAATGAGCTCGAGATGCTCCTCGATCCACGTGGTGATTCGCACAAGCGGCGCGCGACCTCGTATGACTTCGTCGATCAGAAACGCCTCGGCGTCATCTGCGGTGGCCCGCAAAGCAAAACCGTTGAGGCGCACAAAGATGGCCATGGTCGCGAACGCCACGCGCTTGTTGCCGTCGATGAAGGCGTGGTTGTTGGCAAGACTTTGGAGCAGTGCCGCGGCTTGCTGGCTGAGGGAAGCGTAGTAGCCGGAGCGTGGTCGATGTAGGGCTGCGTCGAGCATTCCGAGATCCCGAACACCCGGCTCGCCGCCATAGCGAGCAAGCAGCAGCGAGTGCAACACCAGCACTTCCTCGAGCGTCGGATAGATCGTGGTGGACACAGACCCGCCTATTTCGCGAGCCGTGCAAGCAGCTCATCGTGCTCGACCAGCACGGCCTCGGCCGCTTCGCGAAACGCGGGCCGCACGCGCTTTGTGGCCAGGTAATCTCGGACGGCTTCCGTCAGGAGCCCGGCAAGCGTCCGCCCCTCATCGCGCGCATGCGCGCGGAGCTCCTCCAAGGCCGCCCTCTCCATCTTGGAGCTGAATTTGACCATTTCGCTCATCAAATCAGAGTATGACGCGTTGTCTTGACATGTCAAGATTCGTCAAGTTCTGAGCAGATTTCCCGGTTTCGTGAACCACTTCCAAGCAAGGCAATCCGGAGCTGGAAACGTTAACCCGTGTGCTCCGGGAACTCGGCTTTCGCCTGGCGGTTGAGAGCGCTGCATGAGAGAAAATCTTTCTTGGCGCAGCGTGCATGGCTCTTTGCCTAGGATCCAGTGCTCGTAGAGGCGGTCGAGGGGGCCGTTTCAGCGCCCGCTAGCGGTTCATCATATAGCGGAAGACGAGGTTGAGCCGGTGGTCCTGACCGAACTGAGCGTCGAAGTTGACCCTCCGACCATAGAAGTACTCTACGGCGATGAACAGATGGCTCACAGGCTCGTAGTCGAGCGTCACAGTGGCCGTCACCGAATTGCTGAAGGTGTCGGGGGCCTGGCCGGCCACGTTCAAGACGTCCACGTATGACAGCATGAAGAGCGAGTTCCATTTCTCTGCCCAAGGTCGCTCCCAGCCCGCCCAAATGCCCCACGCATTGGTGGTCAAGAGCGTATTCGTGGCGTCTACATAGGTGCCGTCCAGTCCACCTGCGACGGACGTGTCGTACATCAAGCCGCTGACTCCCGGACCGATCAAGAAGTTCCACTTCAGTCGGTCCTCGTTCTTCGTCGGAATCGTCGCCCAGCCGGATAGCGTCCCCCCGGCAACCCACTTCGAAGCCCGCGCGTCGATCAGCGTGCTCTCGGCGATGAAGTATCGGACGATGACCGCCGCCATCAGATTGCCCCAATCGGGGCTGTAGTCATACCTCAGCAGCATGTCGGGCGCGTTGAAGGCGCTCGTGGCATTGGTGAAATCGGTTCTCTGGAGCTCGATCCCGGCGGTCAACACATGCGTATGCTTTCTCTGACGTTTGCTCAGCGCCGCCGCATATCGGAGCACGGGCGTGCGCACGTCCGGATAGGCACCGGGCGAACCTTGGTCGAAATACGCCGGCCACGTCCCGCCATTGGTGAAAGCGCTATCCGCCTGCCCAAAGGTGAGATGGCCGATTTGAGCGAAGAACTGGCGAACGCGAGGCCCGAGCCCGTCGACGAGCAGGTCGCCGCCGAGGTCCATCTCAAAGAGGACGTGGGCGACCCCAGGGAAGTTCTTCCTCTTCTGTTTCCAGTCGAACAGGTGCCGGAACTCGAAGAAGATGCGGCTGCTCCCGACGTCCACGCCAGTGCTCGGCCGTTTCAGCGTTGGCACGATGACAGCGCCCGAGGAGAATTCTTGTGTCGTGGCGAGGGCGTTTCCCTGGAAGTCGTGAAAGAGCGCAAACTGTACCCAGCCCGATAGCCGAAGCTCGGTCGGCGTGCCCTTGAGCCCCCACCAGCCCTTGTCGTCCACGTACCTCTTCGGGGTGCCGAGGTGCCAGGCCGCGTTGTAGTTCGCAGGCTGCGAAGCGGCGAGACCTTGATGCCAGCGCTTTCGCTGTTCGGGCGTCATTCCGCGAACCTCTTCGGCGGCCGCTCGAGCTGCCTCCTGATCCTCCGCATCGCTGCCCGTGGCCACCGGCTCTGCCTTCTCGTGCCCGGCCTGGAGCTCGGCGACCTGGGCCTCGAGCTCTTGAATCCTCTGTTCTTGCGACTTCTTCTCCGCGTCCTGCGCGAACGACGGCGTAGGCGCCGAGAGTGCCAGCGCCAAGGCGGCGAGCAAGGCCCGAAGGTTCTCCCGCTTCATTGGGTCGCATGTTGCCTCCTGGGCTCCGCCGCTCCCAATTTTCGCAGATGCCCCGCATGAAATTCGTTTTGTCGGCGGTTCTCTTTGATCTACGCTCTGCTCGGATCACGTCGGAAGAGCTGCATGGCAGCGAGCGACTTCACGGAGCCAAGGAGCAAGAAACGTGAAAAACACAATCCCCACAATGCGAAAGTTGACCGCCCTGCTGGCAGGCTGCTTGGTCATGACGTCGTTCGGCGCACAAGCAGAGGATGCGTTTCCGAAGATCACACCCGAGTTGTACGACAAACTGAATGCAAGCTTGGATACGACCTGGCCGCATGATCCGGCAGTCCCGGACCTGCCGCCGATGCCGGTGACGGATGATCCAGGAATGAATCAAAACGCGTTTCTGTGGACTCACTTCAAGGACAATGTCTACGCGCCCAGGGTGGTCGGTGTGCCCACAGCCCGGACGCGGATCGTGACAGAGGACGACCCGATCGAAGTCGACGTCTACTGGTCCATGCGCAGCCCCTACAGTTACCTGGCGTTGAACCGGCTCGTGTGGCTGAACTCCAACTACAACGTCAACGTGAACATTCGGCCCGTCTTGCCGGTGGCCGTTCGCTCGACCAAGGGTGGCAGCGGCAAAGCCGGTGGCCTGTTTTCCATTACCTACAAGGTTCCCGATTCGGTTTGGGATGCTGAGCGTCAAGGAAAGTTCCTCGGGACTCCGTTCAATTTCCCGGTGCCCGACCCAATCTGGCAGGTTTGGAATCCGAAAGGAAAGGTTCCCGGTCCGGAGAATTGGCTGTTCACCCACCCACCGGAAAAACAGCCCTACATATTCTGGCTCACACGCCTGGCCTGCTATGCCCAACTGCAGGGTAAAGCGATCGATTTCGTTAACCAGGTTTCCTATTTGATCTGGAGCGGCGTAGTTAACCCGACGAACCCGAATGCCGCCAAGGATCCAGCCAAGGGTCACTGGCCGAATTACGTGAAGGAGTACATGAACCGGGTCGACGGTCTCGATCACAAGAAGGCAATTAAGTACATCCGGAAGAACCCCAAGGAAATCGACCAGTGCTGGATCGACAATGCCGAGGGTATGGCGCGAACCGGTCACGGCGGCGTACCGCTGATGGTCATCGAGGGTCAGGACGAGCCCTTCTTCGGTGGCGACCGTTTCGATCAGTTCGTCTGGCGCTTGCGCCAGAACGGTTTGACCCGGCGCCCAGCGCCGCGCGCCCCGTTCACCACACCGCCGTTGCGCTGGCCGGCAGGCGAGTAGCAGCGACCTCATGAAGTCGGTCGGTGGCGAGGTCTGCGGTTACGCCGGGCCTCGGCGCCTGTGGTATTCAAGACGCCCATGACTCTCGCCACCAAGGTTCTGATCGGGTTTGCTCTGGGAGTCGGCTCGGGCATCTTCTTCGGCGAAGTGATCGCTCCCGTGGGCGTCGTGGGCGACGCCTTCATCCGCTTGCTTCAGATGACGGTGCTGCCCTACGTCGTGGTCTCGTTGATCCACGGCCTCGGGCAGCTGAGCTACCAGGAAGCGAAGCTTCTCGCCGGGCGCGCGGGCTTGCTGTTGCTCGTCATCTGGGCCGTGGCCTTGACCTTCGTCTTGATGATGCCGCTCGCCTACCCGGCGTGGGAATCGGCGACCCAGTTCAGCACCTCGCTCGTCGAGCCCACCCCGAAGATGAACTTGGTCGAGCTGTTCATCCCGGCGAATCCGTTCCACTCCCTGGCTTTCGGTATGGTGCCGGCGGTTGTGCTGTTCTCTCTCGCCTTGGGCGCCGCCCTGATGGGGGTCGCCAACAAACAGCCGATTCTCGACGGCTTGGGCGTCGTCGCGAACACCCTCTCACGGGTCGCGCAGTTCGTCGTGCGGCTGGCGCCCATCGGCGACGCTGACTTCTTCGGAACGACATCGAGACGTGGATGGAAGACGTTCGTCGGATGTACGGCTGGATACTCCGAGCGGGCGGACGCCAACCAGGGTCTG